>RCMY010004107.1_pt1 | contig 12689 bp, 12 predicted proteins | sample 2041341 | NCBI WGS metagenome assembly RCMY01 (sample SAMN09708234, study PRJNA481090) | Marine sediment metagenome, whole genome shotgun sequencing project. | reverse complement strand
GGCGGCGCCAACCGCGTCACGACCTTGCCAACCGACATCGTGGTCGCGAGGGACACACCCCCGACGATCGACTTCGGAAGCTCGATCACCGGTGCCGAGGTTGCCGACGCACGCTTCGAGGAGGCGGGCGGCGTGTCGCAGTCGACCTTCGTGTCGATGGGCGCCGATCGGCAGCTCGATGGCCTCATCTACGGGCCAACGACCACCATGACGGCGGCCTTCGACAACACGAACGGCACCATGATCATCGACATCGCCGACATTCGCCTGGCGGCGGACGCCGACCCCGCTGTCATCGAACGAGTTGGGGCGAAGACCTCACCGCTCCTCGACGACGCAGGAATCGTGCTGACCGGCCTGACGCCGAACTCCGACGAGACCGAATGGACCTTCACCGGCCTGGCTCGCCCGTTCGAAGCGACGATGGGCGTGCAGGTGCGCAGCACAAACGGTTCACCGGTTGAGGTCGACTGGATCGGCGGGGGCGTCGACGGCACTCGGGCCGACAACGGCGTCATGACCACAACCTGGAGTGAAGCGTGGGGTCAGTTCGAGTTCACCGTCACCCTGCCCGACGGCGTCGACCCACGGACGGTTCTCGTGGACTTCGACCCCAGCGGTGGTGCCGCCGATGATCCCGAGATCGTCGTCTTCGCACTCGCCGACTTTCCTCAAAACTAGAAGCGCCATTTTCCGAATCTGTGCAGCGCTGGGTGCCAATCTGGCATCTAGCGCTGCACAGATCCGTGCTTTAGCCCTCGGCTTCTTCGGAGAGTGCGAGCCAACGTTCTTCGAGGGCGTCGATCTCGTCGACGACCAGCGTCAACTCGGCCCCGATGCGCACGAGGGCTTCGTGGTCTGACCCCGCAGCCTCGAGCTCGGTGGTCAGCGCGGCACGTTTTTTGTCGAGACGAGCCATGTCCTTCTCGACCGACTTCAACTCGTGACGAATCGTGCTCGCCGATCGGCCGCCGTCGCCACTCTTTGGTTTCGACTTCTTGTCCGATGGAGCTGCGGTTTGGCGGGTCGAGTCGTTCTTCGATCCGGCCTGCGACTTGCGAAGTTTCTCGTACGCCTCATATCCGCCCGGAAGGCGGCTGACGTTGCCGGTGCCGTCGAAGACGATGACATCGTCGACCGTTCGCTCGAGGAACGCACGATCGTGGCTCACGACCACAACGGCCCCAGGGTAGTTCTCGAGAAAATCCTCGAGCACCCGCAGCGTGTCGAGATCGAGATCGTTTGTCGGCTCGTCGAGCAATAACACATTGGGTTTCTTGGCGAGCGTGATCAGAAGCTGCAGTCGCCGACGCTCGCCGCCACTCAACAGCTCGATCGGCGCATACTGCGCGTCGCTGTCGAACCAGAAGCTCTCCATCAGCACCGTGTCGTGCCACTCCGGTTTGGGGGCGTCGCCCACCACTGCTTGCCACACTCGCATTTGCGGGTTGAGCTCGATGCCACGCTGGTCGAACAGTTCCATCGACACCGTGGATCCAACGTGCACCGAACCAGCTGTCGGCTGTCGACGTCCGGCGATCACATCGAGCAACGTGGACTTCCCGGTGCCGTTCGAGCCGACGATGCCCAGACGCTCACGAGGATCGAGCGCAAGATCGACACGTTCGAACAGCGGTGGATGATCGGGGTGGGCAAACGTCACGCCTTCGAGTTCGACGACATCGTTGCCGAGTCGTGGTGTGCCGAAGTGCAGGTCGAGGCTGCCCGAACGCGCGGCTTCCTCTGGTCGAGCATTGACAATCTCGGTGGCCGAACGGATTCGTGCTTTCGCCTTGCTCGTACGGGCCGGTGCGCCACGGCGCAGCCAGGCAAGTTCGGTGCGAGCGAGGTTGGCTCTTACACGTTCCTGCTGTTGTGCTTGCTCCTCTCGGAGCGCTCTGCCTTCGAGGTACGCGTCGTAACCTCCCTCGTGGACGTATGCCTTGCCTCGGTCGAGCTCGAGCACCCGGTTGGTGACGCGATCGAGCACGTGGCGATCGTGGGTCACCAGCAACAGTCCACCCTTGTAGGCGGCCAGTCGGTTCTCGAGCCACTCGATCGCGTCGACGTCGAGATGGTTGGTCGGCTCGTCGAGTATGAGCAGGTCGCTTGGATGGACGAGGGCCCGAGCAAGCGCAACACGTTTGGCTTCACCGCCGGACAACTGCGCGACCGGCGTCTCACTTCGGCCACCCATCCCAAGGCGATCGAGCACTGCATCGATCTCCCACGACTCTCCGTCGACACCTTCGACCGCGTCGCGAACCGTGCCGCTGCCCAGGTCGGGATTTTGATCGAGGGCAGCAATTCGCACGTCGCGACCACGTCGCACGGAACCGCTTTCGGGTTCACGAGTGCCGATGAGCACGTCGATCAGAGATGACTTTCCGGTTCCATTCAGACCGACGAGACCGATTCGTTCACCATCGGAGATCGTTACGGAAACATCCCGAAACAGGTCTCGGCCAGGACGAATCATCGTCACGTTCGTTGCGTCGATGAGGATCATTACATCCAGTCAAAGGGTGAGCGGCTGTCAAACCTACCCGCGTGATTCACACCTTTCTGTGGGGCCGGTTACTCTAAATCGTCGTGAGTGACGTATGGCAAGGCCCCGGATGGTGGTTGGCCTCTGATGGCAAGTGGTACCCGGCAGATGCCGAACCAGGCGCGGTCTATGAGGGCAAACTCCAAAATGACTCTTCAACGATCGGCGACGTCGATCCGCCCGCACCGGAACCGGTCGCGCCCGAACCGGACCCGGTCGCGTCCGAACCGGACCCGGTCGCGCCCGAACCCGAGCCCGCCCTGCCAGAACCCGAACCCGTCGAGCCGCCACTGCAAGAACCAGCTCCGCAGCCGGTCGATTCGTTTGACGACCAAACCGACCAGTCCGACATCCCGTCGGAGACGGCCCAACCCAGCGATGTCTCGTTGGGGGCGGACCCGTTCGCACGGATGCCGGCGCCAATCGTGGAAGAGCCCAGAGTCGGCGGATGGCAGTCGATCGATCCAACGCCAACACCGGTCGCTCCTCTCGAGCCGATCGCGACGCCTTCGGTAGATCCGCAACCAACCGACGCGAGTCGAACGACAGACGACGATCCGCAATCTTCAGCGGTCGAGAACGACGGTTGGACGAGTGCCTACGAAGAGCGACACGACGTCCCCGACGTCAACGCTCCGGTCGCCGCCGCAGCTCCATCGGCCTCAGCGCCCGAGATCCCGGTCCCCGAGGTCCAGATCCCCGAGGTCCAGATTCCCGACGTCCAGATTCCCGACGTCCAGATTCCCGACGTTGAGGCCCCACCTGTCCAGCAGATCCCCGACGTCCAGATCCCCGACATCCAGGCCCCACCTGTCCAGCAGATCCCCGACGTCCAGATTCCCGACGTCCACACCCCAGAACCGCCTGTCGATCCCCTCCCCCCCGTCGAGGTTCCGCCGGTCGCCGTCCCCGATGCGGCGATGCCTGCTGCTGAGGCTCCGGTGCCGCCCTCGGTACAAACTCCGGTGCCGCCCGTACCACAAACGTTCATCACCCCCGACGACGCAGACGCAACGGTGGTCCGTGAGGCGATCATTCCGATCGAACGAGATGACGCGTGGCGCAAACCGTCTACCAGCGACGAGTCGACGAGTCGCCCAATCACACCCACGCCGAGTGGACCCTCGGGCGTCCCCGATGTCGTCGATCTGGCGATACCCGAGGATCCCCCACCGTTCGTACCTGAAGCACAAGGTCGAAAGTGGGGAGTCGTCGGTGCGGCGATCATTGGCCTGGTGGTGATGGCGGCCTTGGCGTGGCTCATCACCTCGTTGTTCAACGGCAACGATGATGTTTCGACGACCGAGCCGAGCGGCTCGACGGTCACCCAACCCGACGATCAAGATGGTGCCCAAACCTCCACAAGCGATGCGTCGGCACCCTCCACATCGAGCGGCGACGAAGACACGGAACAAAACCAAGACGTCTCGGTGTTTGCACTACGAGCAGGAGATTGCATCGTTGGCGACATCGGTGCCGGACAGGTGACCAAGGTGTCAAAAGTTGATTGTGAAGAGGAACACCAATTCGAGGTGTACCGCGAAGCCCTCATCGAGTCATCGATCACCTCGTTCGACGAAGAAGCCATCTCGGCCTATGCCGAGGAGGTGTGCCGCACATCTCTCGAGGCCTACATCCCCGCAGATGACGATCGCGGTCTGAAGTTCAAGTTCCTTCAGCCAACCGAAGATTCTTGGAACCAAACCGAAGACCCCGACCGAGTGATCACATGTCTCCTGTTCGACGATGACGCACCCCTCGTAGGAAGAGCAGGACCCTGATGGCCATAAAAGCGATCGACTACTACTGGAGACCGGGTTGTCCGTTCTGCATGAATCTCGAGCGCAAGCTCGACAAGCTCCAGCTGCCGTTGAACAAGAAGAACATCTGGGATGACCCCGCCCACGCGGCGGCGCTCCGAAACATTGCCAATGGCAACGAGACCGTTCCGACGGTGGTAATCGGCGATGCCGAGCTGGTGAACCCGAGTGTAAATCAAGTTCTCCAAGCACTCTCGAATCAGGCACCCGAACTTCTTCCCGACGGCGTCGACGCTCCGACGCCCGGCAAAATGGGTCGGCGCCTGAACAAGCTGCTCGGAGGCTGACCAGCCACTGGTCACAGGTACTACCCACAAAACTGTTGCAGGTCCCCGTTGTTTGGGCAGCGGGGACCTTCGCATTTTTGCCCAGGAAACATCTCGCGTGCCAAAGGTCAAATTTAGTGCTAAATTGATCCTCAATCGTCGTCTTTGTCCCCGTTTGCCATCAACTGAGAGCAGTCACCGCATGATCGATGAACTCTTCGCAATTTCTGAGGCCCGCAAGTGGTCACAGGATGCGCTGTGCACGGGGAGACCCGAGCTGTTCTTTGCTCCATCGGGTGAACGTCGGACACGCCGGGACAGGCGCGAGGCCTTGGCACAGTCCTACTGCGACAATTGCAAAATTCTTCTCACGTGCCGCAGCTGGGCCCGAAAGAACAGGGAGCACGGCTACTGGGGTGGCGAAAGTGAAGAACAACGAGCGGCATTGGGTTATCCTCCGCGAAGTCCATCGCGTCGTGCGGTGGCTGAAATGGGAAGAAACGCTTCGCGCCGCAATGGTGGCCTCGACGAGGGCGCCAATCTCGGCAGCGAGGCGCTGGCAGGCTGATGACCGAATTGCTCACGCTCGTCGACGCAGCCGAACGACTCGGCGTGCACTACATGACCGCGTATCGATATGTACGAACGGGACGGCTCCTCGCCCACAAGGTCTCCGGACAATGGCAGGTCGACGAAAACGACCTGGCATCGTTCGTAGAAGGCTCCGCCACACCAGCACCCCGACGCGAACGGCTCCCTCAGCTCATCGAAGAGCGGCTGATTGCCGGCGACGAGAACGGTTCACACAAACTCCTCGAAGACGCCATGGCGTCGGGCGCTGGGGTCGAGGAGGTGTATATCGATCTCCTCTCCCCCGCAATGATCCGCGTCGGACTCCACTGGCAGCGGGGCGAGATCTCCATCGCAGATGAACACGTCGCCACCTCGACGGCATCACGAGTCATTTCCCGGCTCGGCTCACGTGTTTCGAGCAGGGGACGAACGCGCGGCACGATTCTGCTGGCCACGATCTCGAAGGACTTTCACTCCCTCCCGACGGCGATTCTTCGCGACCTCCTTCGATCACGTGGTTTCGACGTGCAAGATCTCGGCGCCAATATGCCGAGCGCGTCGATCGTCGAGCGCGCCAGTCAGTTTTCCGATCTTTTGGCCATCGGCCTCTCGGCCACCTCGCTGGGACACGACGACGTCACTCGCGAGGCACTGGCCACCTTCGAACAACTCGACGCGCCGATCGTCGTCGGTGGCTCTGCCTTCGAAGGACCCGAGCACATTCAGAGCCTCGGTCGGTGTTTTCCCTCCACCTCGGCGCGCGAGGCGCTTTCGATCTTCGAGTCGATTCACGCCGATGCTCGGGCCACAGCCAGATAACGTCGAACTCGATGCCTGAAGGTCACACAATTCATCGGTTGGCGCGCGATCTGAACAAGACGCTCCGACCCTGCCCCGTTGCGGCGAGTTCGCCGCAGGGACGGTTCGTCGAGGAGGCGGCGCTGCTCGATGGAAAGTGCCTCGACGTCTCCGAAGCGTGGGGCAAACACCTTTTCCTCGATTTCGAGGACGCACCGCTGTTGCACATCCACCTCGGACTGATCGGAAAGCTGCAGGTCAAGCCGGCGGACGCCGACGTACGGGATGAAATTCGGCTGCGACTGATCGGAGACGACAAGCTGTGGGATCTCAGCGGCCCGATGATCTGTCGACTCATCGATCGAGACGACGTGCAAACAATCACGTCCAAACTCGGACCGGATCCCCTGCGCAAGGACGGCTCGGTCGACGAATTCGTTGCGCGCGTCTCGAAGAAGAAGATCCCTGTCGCTGCAGCGATCCTCGATCAGCAGGTCATGGCCGGGATCGGCAACGTGTACCGGTCGGAGTTCTGTTACCTCCTCGGGCTCGACCCCTCCACTTCCGCCCACTCGTTGAACGAGGAAGTGGTCCGAGATCTCTGGGACTTGGCGCAGTCCCAACTCAAGCTCGGTGTCCGCCTCAACCGCATCGTGACCCGCGACCCCGCCGAGGTCGGCGTGAACCCGAGCAAGATCGGCGACGAAGACCGGCTCTATGTGTACAAACGAGAGGGTCTTCCCTGCCATCGCTGCGGCGACGAGATCCGACTTGTCGAAATTGCCAAACGCAAAGCGTGGTACTGCCCAACATGTCAGAGCTAGCCGCCAACTCGGGCACCCCGTACGATGCGATTCTCGTCGTCTCGTTCGGTGGCCCCGAAGCGCCTGAACACGTTGTGCCGTTCCTCGAAAACGTCACACGGGGACGTGGAGTACCACGTGAACGCCTCGAAGAAGTCGGTGAGCAGTATCAGCTCTTCGGCGGGCGCAGCCCCATCAACGACCAGTGCCGAGCGCTCGTCGCTGCACTCGAGCTCGAGCTTCAGACCGCCGCAATTGACCTCCCCGTCTACTGGGGAAATCGCAACTGGACGCCGATGCTGACCGACACTGTGCAGCAGATGGCTGACGACGGCATCGTGCGCGCGCTTGCATTCGTCACGTCAGCGACGAGCTCGTATTCGGGCTGCCGGCAGTATCGCGAAGACATCGAACGAGCGCGTTCTGCGGTTGGACCGGCTGCACCAGGGATCGACAAGATCCGACAGTTCTATGACCACCCTGGGTACATCGAACCCATCGTCGACAACGTCCGTGCCGCACTCGATGACGCCGGTGCCGAAGCCAAGTTAGTCTTCACCGCGCACTCGGTTCCCGTTTCGATGGCATCGACGTCGGATTACCAGGCACAACTGCAGGAGGCTGCGCGTTTGGTGGCCGAACGCGTCGGACACGAACAGTTCGACCTTGTGTGGCAGTCACGAAGTGGGCCGCCACACATCCCCTGGCTCGAGCCCGACATCAATGATCATCTCGACACACTCGTGCAGAACGGCACCACGGCAGTCGTCCTGGTTCCCATTGGGTTCATCTCCGATCACATGGAAGTCATCTACGACCTCGATACCCAGGCGGTCGCCACCGCCGATCGACTCGGATTACGCCTCGCCCGCTCGAAAACGGTCGGCATCGATCCACGTTTTGTTGCTGCGATCGTCGAACTCATCGAAGAACGTCGTTCGGGGGCCCCGAAACGTGCACTCGGCGACCTCCCGATTCGACCCGACGTCTGCGCGGTCGATTGTTGCCCGCCCCCCTCGCGCCCGGGCATCCCCAGTGGGCGCCCGACCACTCAGTAAGTTCGTGCCGACGGCAACGGGATGGTCTCGCATGAACCATGCGCGAATCGCACAACAAGCGCTTCACTATCGAAACGCGATGGTTTCCGATTCGTTCACCTCCGGCAGATTCGATCCAGCAGCGATCGCCACCGTGGCTGTCGAGTGCGGTGACCCGATCATCGATTCGGCCATTCGTCGAATCGGCACCGCATGGATACGTGGTGGCATGCAACCAGAGCAGCTCGTCGAGACATGGAGCGGTCCCCTCGTCGACCGGATCTTTGCTGAGGACCCAACGCTGCTCGATGCGATTGACGACATCATCCGCACCGTGCACCGGGTGCAGTTCTCCCGGCCTCGTGGCGGAGTCGTGTCGCGGCGCCCGGCCCATCGGCCAGGCACCACCACCGATTAGCTGGTCAGCGGGGATCAGACATCCTTCGATGCCTGCAAATGAAGTTTGACGATTGCGCCACCGGTCGTTCGGTTGGCAGCCGATACCGACCCGCCGTGGGCTTCGACGATCGACTTCGCGATCGCCATACCAAGGCCGGTCGAGCCGCGGTTGTCTCCGCGACGGAACCGCTCGAACACCTGGGGCAGCAGTTCCTCATCGAACCCGGGACCATTGTCCGAGATCTGAATCGTCACGAGATCACCAGCTCGGATCACCGAAAGTTCAACTTCGGTCGCGCGCGACGCTGCATTGTGTGTGAGGTTCTCCATCACCTGGCGAAGCAGCGCATAGTCGGCGTCCACGATGATCGACTCCGCTGTTTGGGCGACCACCTCGACATCGTCGACCCGCACGCTCGACGCGACCTCCTCGATCAGCAGGTCGATACGGAGTGGCGCCTTTCGAGGTGATGCCTGCCCTGCATCGAGACGGGCCAGTTCGAGCAACTCGCCAACACCGGAACCAGCTCGTTCGGTCGCGGTGAGGATCTCGGCCAGGGCTTGCTGATAGTCCGCTGCTTCACGTTCTCGCGACAACGAGTGACTTGCTGACGCACGGATGACGGCAAGCGGCGTGCGCAGCTCGTGGGCAGCATCGGCGATGAAGTCTCGCTGACGAGCCATGGCCGATCGTGCGGGTTGGAGCGCGCGACCCGCCACGAACCAGGCCGCTGCCGTGGTTCCGACCGTCGCGGCAATCGCCGCGAGGATCACCCGAAGACGAAACGACTGCTGATCTGCTTCGAACTCACTCAGATCGACCGCAGCGACGACGACCTCGTCGGAATCCTCGAAGGGTTCGACATACGCCAGCCATGGACCATCCTGAACAAACTCGATGAATGTCGGGTTTCCGCTCGCGTACGCCTGCTCGGCCATGGTGAACAGCGGCGGTTCGACCCACGTGTTGCCGTATGGATAGAGCCACTCATCGACCGGATTCACTCGCCACGTGTTAAACGGTTCGACGTCGGTGAGATCTTCGGACTCACTCGTGGCGAAACCGTCCAACGCAAGCTCGCGCACGACGTTCTCTGCCTCTCGTTCGGCCGACTCGACGATGCGGTCGGTGCCGCTCGATATGGCGATCCAGGCCAGCAGACCAACAGCTATCGCTGCGAGTACCGCATACATGGCGGTCAGCTGGAGCCGAATTTGGTGAAGGTTCATTCGTTCCCGATCGGGGTCAGTCGATAGCCGACGCCTCGAACCGTCTCGATCGGGTCCGGAAGTCCAGGCAGCTCCAGCTTGCGCCGAAGATTCGCAATATGCACGTCGACCACGTTGGAGAGCCCGTCGTAGTTGGCATCCCAGACGGATTCGAGGAGGTCGGTCCGCTGGTGCGTCGTAGTGGGAGCTCGCATCAGCACCTCGAGCAGCGCGAACTCTCGAGCGGTGAGCGGAATCGTGATCGACGATCGTGAGACCCGGCGGCTCGCCGGATCCATCTCGAGAATGCCATGGGTGAGGATCGGAGTCTGCGCGTTGGCAGGACGTCGAAGCAACGCGCGCATCCGGGCGGTCAGCTCTGGATAGTCGAACGGTTTGGTCAGATAGTCGTCGGCACCAGCATCGAGGCCCTCGACCTTCTCGCCGAGACCATCTCGGGCCGTCAGCATCAGCACCGGTGTGCCATCACCATTCGCACGCATCTCGGCACACAACGTTCGACCATCACCATCGGGCAACCCCCGATCGAGCACCACGAGGTCATAGTCATTGCTCGCGACCGCGTGGAGGGCATCGGACAACTTGCCGACGACGTCGGTCGCATACCCGTCCTCGGTCAACCCGCGTTTCAACACGTCGGCCAAGGGCACGTCGTCCTCGACGACCAGTATTCGCATCAACACATGATGCCGGACTACTCATGAAGAGACGATGAAGGGCCACCGCGGATGTGAAGAAGTGATGAAGGCGAGCTTCACGATCGGTTCATGCGCGTGTTGGTACATCTGATGTATGGCAACCGCAGAGCAAGCAGCCCACCTCCTGCGTCGGACGGGCTTCGGCATTCGCCCAAATGACATCGCTGCGTTGCAAAGCGCCGACATTCACGACCTGATCGATGAACGTATCGCTGACGTGGGATGGTCCGAATCTGTCGAGGACGCCAATGGTCGAGAGTTCGACGACGACACCGAATGGGATCTCCTGCCACGCGAGTGGATCGAACGCATGATGTCGCCCGACGCTGGGCTTCACGAACGGATGGTGTGGTTCTGGCACGGTCACTTCACGACCAATCGTCAGGAGACCACCCACCTCTTGATGTGGCGTCAGCACCAGACGATGCGCCGTCACGCCCTCGGAAACGTGAAACAGCTTGCACGCGAGCTACTCACCGATGGCGCAATGTTGCACTTCCTCGACGGCGATGGTTCGCTCGGCGAGGCCCCGAACGAGAACCTCAGCCGCGAGTTCCTCGAACTGTTCATGCTCGGACGTAACGCCGGATATTCCGAGGCCGACGTCCGCGCCGGCGCACGAATCTTGTCGGGTTGGTGGGTCGACTGGGAGACGGGCGAGGTGCACTTCGAACCCGAGCAGCACTACGACCGGCCGGTCACCTTCCTCGGTGACCGCAAACGTTGGCAGCTCGACGCCTACGTCGATGCCATCACGGACATCCCGTCGTGTGCCGAACACATCGCTGGCAAGCTCCACGATCACCTCGTCTCGACCCCACTCTCCGACGAACGACGAGCAGAACTCGGCGACATCCTTCGCTCGAACGACTGGGAGATACGACCACTCCTCACCGCCATGTTGCACCACGACGACTTCGTCGAGGCCCGGGGCCGCCGAACCCGACAACCGGTCGAATGGCTTGCTGCGGCAGCGGCTGCCTACGACCTCAGCGCCGTCGACGAAGACGGGTTCGACTTCTGGCAAGTGCAACAAACCGGGCAGATCCCTTTCGAACCGCCCAACGTGGCGGGTTGGCCCGACGACGATCGATGGAGTTCGGCCACCCAGGTGATGGCTCGAGCCAACTCCTTTCTCAACTGGGAGATCCCTCATCGTGTGATCAACGCAGTCGATCCGACACCTCGTGCGGTCCTTGCGCATTGCGGAATCATCAACCCATCGACCTCCACTCTCGATGCTCTGCAAACGGCATTGGACGCCCAAGGCGAATACGACCGGGGCGTCGACCTGCTCCTCGCCATGTCTCTGCTCTCGCCCGAATTCGCCACGCTCTAGGACACCCATGACCGATCACACTTCGTCGACCGACCCCACGCCGATCGAGGATCCAATGCATCCACCAGCCCGCCCCTCTCGACGAAGGTTCCTCGGCTTCGCCGCAGCGGGCGTCGCGACTGCAGGCGGAGCCGCCTTCGCGCTCACGACCGCCGGTGACACCTCGTCGATTCCGGGCGTGTCCTCCGCTGGAGAAACGACACAAGAGCCCACACCCTCGACCCGTCCGCTGATCGCCAGCGAAGACGTCGAGGGCCGCACACTCGTAGTGATCGAACTGCAAGGCGGCAATGACGGACTCGCAACGCTGGTGCCACGCAATTCGGGGGTGTTGTACGACCGCCGCAGCGCCGTCCACGTACCCGACGAAGAGCTCCTCGATTTCACGGACGACTACGGTTGGAATCCAAAGCTGGCCACGTTCGCAAACCATGGCATCGCCGCGCTGGTCGGCCTGGGTACAACCAACAATGCCGACGGCAGCCACTTCGAGATGGAAAGACGTTGGTGGGCGGGAAAGTCGTCGGGCGAGGACCTTCCAGCGACCGGTTTCCTCGGACGACTTTGCGACGAACTCGTGACCGATCAACCGGTCACCGGGGTCGCATTGGGGTCCGGGCCAAGCCCATCACTCCGAAGCGACAAGGCCGTGACCGTCGGGTTGGCCGATCCAGAATCGGGCTGGTTTCTTCGCAACGAGGAGCCATGGTTTCGGAACTTGCGGCGAGGAATGGGCGCAATGTCCAACGCAGCCGAGGCAGGGGACCTCGGTCCAATTGTCAGCGCACGCAGTGGACTCTCCGACACACTTGCGTTTGCCGAGGTGTTGAACGAAATCGACAACGACCGCATTCGCGAGGCCTACCCAAACAACGACATCGGATTCACCATGGGTGTCGCTGCCGAGTTGATCCGACAAGGTGCTGGCCTTCGCGTGCTGCACCTGAGCCACGGCGGATTCGACACACACGCTGACCAACGCGGATCCCACGACTATCTCTTGATGGAACTGGGCGATGCTCTCGGAGCGTTTCTCAGCGACCTCGGATCGCTCGGGCATGCCGACTCGACCCTGGTGTGCACGACGAGCGAATTCGGTCGACGGGTTCCGGACAATCGGGGTGGCACCGATCACGGTGCGGCGGGCATGGCCATGCTCGCTGGCCCGGTTGCGGCCG
>RCMY010004106.1_pt1 | contig 12689 bp, 10 predicted proteins | sample 2041341 | NCBI WGS metagenome assembly RCMY01 (sample SAMN09708234, study PRJNA481090) | Marine sediment metagenome, whole genome shotgun sequencing project. | reverse complement strand
GTCGACGCCACCGGAGGCGGGATCGCACAGGTGCAGAATGGTTTCGGCCACGTCGACCGGCTGGCCGCCCTGCTGCAGAGAGTTGGTGCGGCGGAAAATCTCTCGCGACACGAACGGGATGGCCGCCGTCATGTCCGTCTCGATGAAGCCGGGCGCCACGGCGTTCGTGGTGACCGGGCGATCCATGAGTTCCTCAGCCATGGCCCAGACCAGACCCATCACACCGGCCTTGGAGGCGGCGTAGTTGGTCTGCCCCTTGTTGCCGGCCACTCCGGACGTGGAGGCGATGCCGACGATGCGCGCGCAGTGGTCAAGCCCGCCGGGCAACTCTTGGTTGAGGAGCACTTCGTTGATCCGGATCTCGGCTGCGAGGTTGACCTCGAGCACCGAGCCCCAGAGCTTTTCGTCCAGGTTGGCCAGCATCTTGTCGCGGGTGATCCCGGCGTTGTGGACGATGGCCCAGATCTTCTTGTCGGCGCCATGCACCGCAGCGACGTGCTGCGCGATGCGATTGCCCGCATCAGGGGCAGTGATGTCCAGCTGCAGTGCGGAGCCGCCGAGTTCGTTGGCAACCGTCGACAGGTTCTCGCCGGCCTGGGGGACGTCGATGGCCACGACGGTGGCGCCGTCGCGCCCAAAGGTGCGAGCAATGGCTGCTCCGATCCCGCGTGCGGCACCGGTTACAACGACGACCCGCCCGGTGAAGGGTTTGTCCCGATCCTCAGCGGCTGTGCCGTCGTCGCCGTCCTTGCGGCGGGAGACACGCCAGGCCTGACCGTCGACAAAGGCGGAGCGACCCTCCAACAGGAACGCAAGGCTCGAGGAGAGGTCCTCGGCTCCTGCGCCCTCGCGCAGATAGAGGAGGTTGGATGTGGAGCCTCCGCGAAGCTCTTTGCCGACGGTGCGGTTGATGCCGTCGATTCCCTGGGCGACGGTCTTGGCCTCGAGCCCGTCGACGGTGCTGGCGTCGGCGGCAAGAATGATGATGCGACCGGAGCGTTCCAGCCCCTTCATGGCAGGGCGCAGAACTTGGCGGAGCAGCTCCAGTTGCCCGATCTCCCGCAGGCCCGTCGCGTCCACCACGAGTGCACCCGGTCGGGACGAGTACGCGGGCGGGACATCACGACCACGCTCGTCCTTGGAACGGTTCTCGGCCACATCCACCAGTGCCGCAATGGAGTCGATGCCGAGCAGCGCGAGCGTCTCTGTACCGATGCCGCCGCCGGGCAGCATCGCCAGCGCGACGGGTCCGCTGGGCATGATGCGTCCGCGCCGCAGCTTCGGTGGATCCGTCACACCGGCCTTGCGGGCGATTGCTCGTCCCGGCCCGGTGTTGTACAGGGTTTCCAGAAAACTCGTGCCCGCCATCAGATTGCCTCCAGAATCGCTGTGACTCCCTGGCCACCTGCCGTGCAGATGGATATCAGCCCCAAGCTGCCCGGGCCCTTCTCGGACAGCATCTTGGCCAGCGATGCGACGATGCGCGCTCCGGTCGCGGCGAAGGGGTGACCGGCAGCCAGAGAGCTGCCATTGACGTTGAGCCTGGAGCGATCGACGGTACCCACACCATTCTTCTCCAGCGCCTTTATCGTGGCGAGAGCCGTCGAGGCAAACGCCTCGTGGATCTCGATGAAATCGAAGTCATCCAGACTCTTGCCGTTGCGCTCCAACAGAACGGGGATCGCCCGGGTGGGGGCGAGCAGCAGGTCCTCGGCGCCCGTGACGTAGTCAGCGGCTCCGAGCTGGGTGTCGACGATGCGGGCCAGCATCGGCCAGCCGTGCTCGCGAGCCCATTCCTCCTCAGCGAGCAGGACGACGGCGGCGCCGTCGCTCAGCGCCGTGGAGTTGCCGGCCGTCATGGTGGCCTCATCGCCGCGTCCGAAGACGGGCTTGAGCTTTGCGAGCTTCTCCAGCGTGGTGTCGGGTCGGAGAATGGTGTCACGGGACACGCCGAGGTAGCCCGTGACCAGATCGTCGAAGAAGCCGGAGTCCCACGCCCTCGCCAGGTTCTGGTGCGAGGCCAGAGTCAGTTCGTCCTGGGCCTCACGGCTGATTTCCCATTTGCGCGTGGTGATGGCTTGGGACTCGCCCATCGACAGACCGGTGCGCGCCTCGTTGACGGCAGGTGGAACGGGCAGGAGATCAGCGGGTCCCACCGCGGCGAAGGCTTTGATCCGGTCGACGAGGTTCCGGGCTCGCGAAGCCTTCAGCATGGCTTGGCGCAAGGTCTCACTCACGACGATTGGTGCATCGGAAGCACTGTCGGCGCCACCGGCGATGCCGTTGTCAATCTGGTTGAGGCGGATCTTGTTGGCGATCGTCGTGATGGCCTCCAGTCCGGTGCCACACGCGACGCCCACATCAGTGGCTGGTGTGTGGGGCGAGAGTGCAGAACCGAGCACGGCTTCACGGGTGAGGTTGAAATCTCTGGTGTGCTTCAGCACGGCGCCCGCACTGACTTGGCCCATCTGTTGTCCGGCCAGCCCGAAGCGGGCTACCAGTCCGTCCAGAGCTGAGGTCAGGAGGTCCTGTGCGGATGCAGCCGCGAACCGGCCACCTGTCTTCGTGAATGGTGTGCGGTTGCCACCCACCACGACTGCGTTTCGAAGCGCCATCTTGGAGTTCCTCCTGCGTGTTGCGTAGACAATTATGTGACACCAAAGGTAGCAGATACTTGCGGTGTGAGTTACTCTTGCACAATGAACACCACTGCGATCGACGGTCGCACCACCCGCTGGGAAACCCACAATGCCCAGCGTCGCCAAGAACTCGTCGATTCCACACTACGAGCAATCCGCCGCCACGGAGCCGCCGTCGGCATGGATGTGGTGGCAGCTGAGGCTGGAACCTCCAAGCCTGTTCTGTATCGGCACTTCGGTGGCCGCACCGGGCTCTATACCGCAGTGGTGGAGTCCGTGCACCAGTTCATCTGGTCACGTCTGCAGCACCACATCACGGACAACAGTGACGTGGAACCTGCGGCCCTCGTCAGGGAACTGACTGACACCTATCTGAGTTTGGTGGAGCGGGATCCGCACATCTACCAGTTCGTCGTCACCCGACCACTGGGTCAGAGCCCCGTGGAGGACCCGGTCACGAGCATCACGGGCCGCATCGGCAACGAAATCGCCGAGGCCTTCCGCTCCTGGCTGCGGCTCAACGGTCTCGATCCACGGGCAGCCAACACCTGGGGCCACGGCGTGGTCGGATTCGTCTGGGCAATTGCCGACAAGTGGATCACCACCGGCCACCAACGCCCACGGGCGGACATCGTCGACTTCACGGTTCGTCTCTTCGAGCCAGCTTTCCTCAACCAGCAACCAACGCTTCACAGTCCCGAAAGGACCTCATCATGACCACGCCCACAGGCCACGGACTCATGGTGGCACTCGATGGCCCGTTTCACGCCGTCAAGGACCACTGGCGCTCGACCGTCACAGCTGACGACGTTGTCCGCGATCCCTCCCAGAGCATGGAGGAGGCACGCGACTGGACACTTGCGCACCTCGTCGACATGGCGAGCAAGGGCTACGCCGTCGCAGGCTTCCCCGGCCACGAGGGCACCGTCGCCGAATCGGTGGCGCACTTCGAGATGATGGCAATGGGGGACTTGTCCCTGAACATCAAATCGGGCGTCCAGCACGGTCTCTTTGGCGGCGCGATCACCAATCTTGGGACGCAGTGGCACCACGAGACGTTCATCGATGACCTGATCTCGTGCGAACTCACCGGCTGCTTCGCCATGACTGAGTTGGGGCATGGCTCCGATGTCTCGTCGGTTGAGACCACCATCACGTGGCTCGCTGACTCCGAGGAGTACGAGATCAATTCGCCGACGACCAGCGCCACGAAGGCCTACATCGGCAACGCGGGGCGTGACGGCAAAATGGCGGTGGTGTTCGGTCAGCTCCACGTGGGTGAGGCCAACCACGGCGTGCACGCCGTGCTGGTGGCCATCCGCGACAAGTTCCTCTCAGACCTGCCCGGCGTCACGACCGGCGACCATGGCCACAAGGGCGGCCTGCTCGGCGTGGACAACGGCACCATTTCCTTCGACCATGTGCGCGTACCGCGTCGTATGCTCCTCAACCGCTACGGCGGTGTGGGCGACGACGGTGTCTACAGCTCACCCATCGGCAGCAAGAATGCGCGCTTCTTCACCATGCTCGGCACCCTGGTCCGCGGCCGCATCTGCGTGGGCAGTGGCGCCGCCATGGCCACGCGCAAGGCACTGAGCATTGCCACGCGCTACTCCCTGGAGCGCACACAGTTCCGGCGCCCGGGAATGGGCAAGGAGATCGTGCTGCTGGACTACAAGACCCATCAGCGCAAGCTCCTGCCCAACATCGCCAAGGCCTATGCCTACGGTTTCGCGGTCAACGAGGTCAGCCAGCAGCTGCAGAAGGTGTCCGATGCCCAAGGAGAGGATCCGTCTGCTTCACGTGAGCTCGAGACGCGTGCCGCCGGCCTGAAGGCGCTGCTCACCCGCTGGGCCAACGACACCATCCAGGTGAGCCGGGAGGCTTGTGGCGGAGCCGGATACATGAGTGAGAACGGCATCACGCTCATCCGTCAGGACGCCGACGTCTTCGCCACGTTCGAAGGCGACAACACCGTTCTGCTCCAGTTGGTGGCGAAAGCACTTCTCGTCGACTACAAGAAGACGTGGGGCGACATGGACCTGCGCGGCACGGCACAGGCCACGGCAAAGCTCCTGAGTGGCCGTTTCATGGAACGCACCGCTGCCGGATCCACCATCAGCAGGTTGATCGCGGGGGCGAAGCTCAAGCCCGAGTCAGAGCGACTTCATGCCCGGGGCTGGCAGGTGGAAATGTTTGAGTTCCGTGAGCAGCACCTGGTGGAGACACTCGCACGCCGGATGCGCGCGGCCTCCAAAGCCTCCGACAGCAAGATCTTCGACGCGGTGAACGAGTGCCAGGAGCACATGTTGGAGGTGGGCCGCGCCCATACGGAGCGCACGGTTCTCGAAGCCTTCGTCGAGGGCGTCGGAGCGTGCAAGGACGAATACATCAAGGCCAAGCTCATCAAGATCTGCGACCTGTACGCCCTGTCCGTGATCGAGGAGAACCGAGCGTGGTACATGGAGCACAACCGCATTGATGGCACCCGCAGCAAGGCCATCTCCTCCGCGGTGGATGCGCTGTGCCTGGAGTTGCGCGACAAGGCACTTGAGCTCGTCGAGGGCATGGGCGTTCCGGAGGAGTGGCTCGGATCGAAGATGCTGCAGGACGCGGGCGGACAGGCTGTGAAATCGCCCGGGGTGAAGCTTCACAACCTCAGGGTTCCGGAGCTCGCCGGGTGAATGGGGCGAAGTCAGGTTCCTAGAACGAAGGATCCCGGGACACCGGGAACCTAGAACATCGTGTTGTCGTTGGCGGAGTGCTCCGGAATCACCTGGAGCACATCCCAGTGCTCCACTATCCGGCCGTCATCATCCAGCCGGAAGATGTCCATGCCTGCGTAGTCGTCGTCGGGCCAGGTCTGGTGGCAGTGCAGGACGACGAGATTGCCCTGAGCAACCGTGCGCTTGAACTCGACGCGCTTGCCCGGGAACTCCTCGGCCATCTTCTCGAAGTAGTCGACGAAGGCATCCTTGCCGTCGGCGACGTGGGTGTTGTGCTGTCTGTAGGTCTCGCCGGCATGAAGGTCGAGTGCCTCGCGGGGCTTGCACTGGTTGAACATGAGGTCATAGAAGGACGTGACCGTCTCGACATTTCGCTGGAGCGTCGTCTTTGTGGGCATGCCCCCGAGGGTAGTTGTGGCCGGATGCAGCTGGGAGGGGCATGCAGGGAATCGTCTTGCCGCGGCGCTAGGCTCATCCTCATGCGTCTTGACCTGACCTCGGATCTCGTAGCCCTGCTGCAAGCCATCACCGACGTCGAAAGCGTCTCCGGCAACGAGCGACAACTGGCGGACATGGTGGAGGAAGCGCTGCAGGGGTACGGGCATCTGGAGATCATCCGCGACGGCGACTGTGTCATCGCGCGCACCCACTTCGGCCGCGACCAGCGGGTCGTGATCGCCGGGCACCTGGACACCGTGCCAGTGGCCAACAACCTTCCGAGCCACCTGGAGGAGGCCCCCGAGGGACTCCACGTGGTGGGGCGCGGCACCTGCGACATGAAGGGCGGCGTTGCCGTGCAGTTGCAACTCGCGGCAGAACTGACCGACGCCAATCGTGACGTCACCTGGGTCTTCTACGACCATGAGGAGGTGGGTGCCGATCTCAATGGGCTGGGCAGGATCGCGGAGAACTCGCCTGAACTGCTCGAAGCCGATTTTGCGGTGCTCATGGAGCCCACTGATGCAACGATCGAGGGTGGCTGCCAGGGCACCTGCCGCATCCTCATCACGGTGCCGGGCAAGGCAGCGCACAGCGCCCGCTCCTGGCTGGGTCGCAACGCCATTCATGGGCTCTCCGACGTCCTGAACCGCATCAATGACTACGACGCCAGGGAGGTCGACGTCGAGGGCCTCACCTACCGCGAGGGCCTGAACGCCATCAGGGTTTTCGGGGGAGTGGCCGGCAATGTCATCCCGCCGTCCGCGTCCGTGGAGATCAACTATCGCTTCGCGCCCGACAAGTCGCCCGATGACGCCCTGGCAGAACTCCGACGGGTGTTCCACGGATACAGTTTTGAGCTCACTGACATGTCACCGGCTGCCCGGCCCGGGCTGGACCGGGAGATCGCCAAGGAGTTCGTGGAATCCGTGGGGGCCACACCGAAACCGAAGTACGGGTGGACTGATGTTGCGCGGTTCTCGGCGCTCGGGATACCCGCCGTGAACTATGGGCCCGCGGATCCCTCGCTGGCCCACACTGACAACGAATACTGTCCTGCCGATCAGCTCGACACATGCGCCAACGGCCTGCGTCGCTGGTTGACCACCAAGAAGGAGGCCTGATGCGGCCACAACGCAGACAGGGCGCCGTCGTCCTGCGAGGAGACGAACGCGAGTTGCCGACTGCTGACCAGGCACTGCTCGACAGGCGTGAGCCGGACTGGCAGCACAACGACCCGTGGCGGGTGCTCCGCATTCAGGCGGAGTTCGTTGAGGGCTTCGACGCACTGTCGCAACTGCCGTCAGCCGTCAGCGTCTTCGGTTCGGCCCGCTCCACGCCGGGGCAGCCAATGTATGAGCAGGCGGAGTTGCTGGGGAGGAAGCTGACAGAAGCGGGCTTCGCCGTGATCACTGGAGGCGGTCCGGGCGTCATGGAGGCAGCCAACAAGGGCGCACTGGAGGCCGACGGGCTCTCCGTCGGTCTGGGCATCGAACTGCCTTTCGAGCAGGGACTCAATCCTTACGTGTCGCTGGGTGTGAACTTCCGGTACTTCTTTGCCCGCAAAACCATGTTCCTGAAGTACTCACGGGGCTTCATTGCCATGCCCGGCGGATTCGGGACCTTCGACGAACTGTTCGAGGCGTTGACGTTGATCCAGACGAAGAAGGTGACCCACTTCCCGGTGGTGTTGTTGGGCACCGAGTTCTGGTGCGGACTGCTCGAATGGGTGCGGGGCAGCGTTGAGGGCGGCGGGTTCATCTCCGGCGGAGATCTGGATCTCCTCACCATCACCGACGACCTTGACGAGGCCGTCGCCGCCATGGGATCTCCCAGCCTCGGCGAGTGAGCCACTAGTCTGGAGAACATGGTCTGGGCAATCGTGGTGGTGGCAATCGGTGTCCTCGGCGTGGGCGCCTGGGCAGGTACAGGCAGGCTGGGTGAGATGCCCGATGCGGTCACTGACCGTCCCAAGGCACACGTTCCCGACGGGCCGGTGGATGAGGTGTTCCTGGAGCACTTGTCGCTGCCCGGTGCGGGAACCGGCTATCGACGCAGTCAGGTGGACGCGCTTCTGGCAGCCCATGTTTCCGGCGAGGACATCAAACCGGGCACCCGTTTCGACGTGGTCCGCAAGGGCTACGACATGCAGGCCGTCGATGCTGTCATCGATCGGATCGATGTGCACGAATACCCGGACACGGCCGGGGATTCTGATGACGACCACGAATTCGTCACTGCTCCGGATGAGTCGTCCGTCGTCGAAGAACACGTGGCCAGCGCCGCGAGAATCGGCCGGATTCCTCCGCCCGACGATGTACTGGAGGGCGAGGATGCTGACGAAAATTCGGTTACGAAGGGGATTTCAGAGCCCCCGGAAGAGTCAGAACGCGCCGCTAGAGGGGACTCGCCTTCGGTGTGACGCGATGATGCGGGATAATGGGTGACAAGCACAGCAAATCGAACAAGATAGAGGTTGGCAAAAATGGCAGCGATGAAGCCCCGCACGGGTGACGGTCCCATGGAAGTCACGAAGGAGGGTCGAGGCATCGTGATGCGAGTCCCAGTGGATGGCGGAGGACGCCTTGTGGTGGAGATGAACGCCACGGAGGCCACTGACCTGCTCACGGCACTCACCGGCGTGGTTGGCTGACCGGAGAGTGTTCTAAACAAGCAACACCGCAATCAGCACGCGAATCGCCCGGGACTGCAAAGTCCCGGGCGATTCGTGTGTCCAGTCCTGATGGGTGTGCGTCAGCCGTGGTGTGCGATGGCTGCCCGATAGACCTCGATCGTCTGCTTGGCGATCTCTTCCCAGGAGAACTCATCGATGCAGCGCTTGCGCCCGGCCAGGCCGAAGCGCCGAGCGAGGTCCGCATCGCGGGTGACGCGGTTGACCTTGTCGGCGAACTCGGCTTCGAAGGCCGAGACGAACTCCGGATCTCCGGCACGTGCCGGATCGTAGGGAACCAGGAGTCCGGTCTCCCCGTCGACCACAACCTCGGGGATCCCGCCCACGGCGCTGGCAACGACGGCGGTCTCGCAGGCCATGGCTTCGAGGTTCACGATGCCGAGCGGCTCGTAGATGCTCGGGCATGCGAACACGGTGGCGTGTGTCATGACCTGGCGGACGGAGGCGCGGGGCAGCATGTCCTGCACCCAGACCACGGGGGCGTTGCGGGACCGCTCCAACTCAGCAAACGCATCCTTGAACTCCGCGGCGATCGCAGGGGTGTCCGGGGCGCCCGCAAGCAGGATCACCTGGGTGTCGGGATCAAACTGTTGCGCGGCGCGCACCAGATGGACAAGCCCCTTCTGCCGTGTGATGCGACCCACGAACACCACGGACGGGCGGTCACGATCCATGCCGAGCGAATCGACGACGTCCGTGTTGTGATCAGGCAGGAACTCGTCGGGATCAATGCCGTTCTTCACAACATGGACGCGCGCGGGGTCAAGGTTGGGGTAACTGTCGAGGACATCGCGACGCATCCCCTCGCTGACTGCAATGACGGCGTCTGCCGCCTCGAAGGCGGTCTTTTCCGCCCAGGAACTGACCGCGTAGCCGCCACCCAACTGCTCGGCCTTCCAGGGACGGTGCGGCTCCAGCGAGTGGGACGTCACGACGTGCGCCTTGTCGAGCAGTAGGCCGGCGAGGTGGCCGCCCATGTTGGCGTACCAGGTGTGGGAGTGAATGACGTCCACGTCCGGGGCGACGGCGGCTGCCATCGAGAGGTCGGCCCCCAGGACGCGCAGGGCAGCATTCGCCCCGGCCGGGTAGTCCTCTGCGTGGGCGGTGGCGCCGTCGCGCGGCTCGCCCATGCAGTGCACCTCGACGTCGATGAACTTACGCAACTGGGGTACCAGTTGGGCGGCATGCACGCCTGCGCCGCCGTAGATGGAAGGGGGATACTCACGGGTCAACAGTGACAACTTGAGGTTCATGATCAAGATCGTGCCACATCCGAAGGGGGCCGTGGGGTGAGACTTTCATCGATCCCCCCATGGCGCCCTGTGCCATGCAATAGGTTCGTGGCATGGTTGGTCGTCCGAAAGTCTTGTCCATCGTCCTCGCCGGTGGTGAGGGCAAGCGTTTGATGCCCCTCACCGCAGACCGGGCCAAGCCCGCTGTGCCTTTTGGTGGCAGCTATCGCCTCATCGATTTTGTGTTGTCCAACCTCGCGAACTCGGGGTTGAACCGAGTGGCTGTGCTCACGCAGTACAAGTCCCACTCGTTGGACCGCCACATCTCCATGACATGGCGATTCTCCACGCTTCTGGGCAATTACGTCACGCCTGTCCCGGCACAGCAGCGGCTCGGCCCGCGCTGGTTCCAGGGCTCTGCGGATGCGATCTACCAGTCGCTCAACCTGATTCGCGACGACGATCCGGACTACGTGGTGGTCTTCGGGGCGGACAACATCTACCGCATGGACGTCTCGCAGATGTTGGAGGCGCACATCGACTCGGGTCTGGGTGCCACGGTCGCGGGAATCCGGGTGCCACGCAAGGAAGCAAGCGATTTCGGCATCATTGATGCCGCGGCGGACAACAAGATCAAGAGCTTCCTCGAGAAGCCCGCTGATCCCCCCGGCCTGCCGGATTCGCCCGATGAGTCCTTTGCCTCGATGGGCAACTACATCTTCAACCGCCGTGAGTTGGTGGAGGCGCTGCGCGCCGATGCCGAGAACCCCACGGCGAAGCACGACATGGGTGGCGACATCGTGCCGTGGTTCACGGATCAGGGCCGCAGCCAGGTCTACGATTTCAAGGACAACTACGTACCCGGCGCCACCGAGAAGGACATCAACTACTGGCGCGACGTCGGCACGATCGACGCGTACCACGAGGCGCACATGGATCTTGTGTCAGTGGAGCCGGAGTTCAACCTCTACAGCTCTGACTGGCCCATCATGACCAATCAGCAGAACGGTCCCGGCGCCAAATTCGTGATCCGCGGCAAGGCTGAGGACTCCATCGTCAACCCCGGTTGCATCATCTCCGGGGGAGAGGTGGAGCGCACGGTGCTGGGCCCCAACGTGCACATCGACAAGTGGTCTCAGGTGGACGACTCGGTGCTGATGGATGGTGTTCGTGTGGGACGCGATGCCGTCGTGCGCAGGGCAATCCTCGACAAGCACGTGGTGGTGCCGGACGGTGTGCAGATTGGTGTGGACCACGAGCATGATCGCGCCCGGGGATTCCATGTTTCTGAGGGTGGCGTGGTGACCATCGGCAAGGACGTCGAAGTTCCCGTGGATTGAGCCCGGGGGGACGAGAGATGCCGGCTGGGTTATCAACCCGGCCGGCATTTCCTGTGCTTGGCGCACGCGTGTCGAGGGACGGAGCCCCGAGCGTGCTCAGTGCTTGACGGCCACCAGCAGTCCATTGCCCACGGTCAGCAGCGCGGGTGTGTAGGACTCGGATTCAGTCACCGCTTCCAGTGCTTCTCGGATGATGATGGTTTCGTCGCCCTCGGCATCGCCGTCGGCCACGGTGTTGTTCCACATGACGTCGTGAACAATGAGCAGTCCACCGTGCCGCAGCAGCCTCAGTGCGCCCGCGACGTACTCGACGTATTCGAGCTTGTCGCCGTTGATGAAGACGATGTCGTACGCGCCGTCGCGTAGTTTGGGCAGCACCTCAAGCGGGGTGCCGGCGATGAGACGGAAACGCGACGAGGGATACCCCGCAGCTGAGAGGAAGCGCCGGGCGGCCAGTTGGTGCTCGGCATCGCCATCGATGCTGGTGAGGATCCCGTCCTTGCCCATGCCCTCGAAGAAGGCGAGCGCCGAGGCTCCCATGAGCGTCCCCACCTCCGCCACGGCCTTGGCTCCGGTGGTGGCGGCCAGTACTGTCAGGAGGCTGGCGACGCCGTTGCTGATGGGCGAATGGCCCGCGACGATGGCCTCCTCCCGTGCGCGGCGGAGATCCTCGGACGGTGACACGAAATCCTCGGCGAAGGCCCATGTCTCTGGTGTGGGGGCCTCTTCGTTGCGCGCTGGTGTGCTGTTCACGGGCTCAGCTTAGCCATTGTCCTAGGATGAGTGCCATGCCTTTGTCATACCGGTGGCGCATACCTTCGTCAGATGTGGTCTGTATGAGCGATGCCCCGAGCGCCGAGATCGATGGATGTGCCCCGCCAGTGCACGCTGAAGCTGACCACTGTCCCGCGTGCAGTGACGTTGTTGTACAGGCCGTCCGATGAGCAGCAATTCAATATCGTCGGGGGAGACGGGTGCAACGCCCGTGTTTGGACGCCTCCTGACAGCGATGGTCACGCCCTTTGGTGCCTCCGGTGCAATCAATCATGCGGAGGCGGCCCGCCTGGCGGTTCACCTCGTGGACGAGCTCGGGCATGACGGCCTCGTCATCAACGGCACCACAGGGGAGTCGCCCACCACCAGCGACGCGGAAAAGTTGGCGCTCCTGGAGACCGTGGTGGCGGCGGTGGGAGATCGCTCCCGCATCGTCGCGGGGGTGGGAACTTTCTCCACCCGGACCACGGTGGAGCTTGCGCGGCAGGCGGCCGATGCAGGTGTTGATGGGCTGCTGGTCGTCACCCCCTACTATTCGCGGCCACCTGTGGATGCTCTGGAGGATCACTTCAGCACGGTTGCGGATGCGACTGAGCTGCCCTGCATGCTGTACGACATCCCACACCGTTCCGGGATACCCATCCCCGAAGCCACTCTGATGTCGCTCGGGGCCCACCCGCGCATCGTCGCAGTGAAGGACGCCAAGGGTGATGCTGTCTCATCCTCGGCCGTGATGGACGCGACTGGCCTCCAGTACTACGCGGGGGACGATGGCTATCTGCTGCCGCTGATGGCCGTCGGGGGTGTGGGTGTGGTGGGCACGTCCACACACTTCACGGGTGCACATG
>RCMY010004105.1_pt1 | contig 12692 bp, 13 predicted proteins | sample 2041341 | NCBI WGS metagenome assembly RCMY01 (sample SAMN09708234, study PRJNA481090) | Marine sediment metagenome, whole genome shotgun sequencing project. | reverse complement strand
AGACGAGACCGGACAGTGCCGATAGGGATGCCAAGGATGTCAGCTGTCGCCTGGTAGTCGTAGCCGAGAACGCCGCAGAGCGTGACGACCTCTCGCTGGGGAAGCGAGAGCAGGCTGAGGATGTCATCAACGGCGAACGTGTCGTCGTCGATCATGCCCTCGTCTGGCAGCGTCTCGAGTGGTGTCTCTTTCCAACGTCGAGCCGCGATATCGGTCACGCAGTTACGGCAGATTCGAAGCAACCATCCTTCGAACGAGCCTTCGCCGCGAAATGAGTCGAGATATTGCCATGCCCGCACAAACGTCTCGTGCGCCGCTTCTTCGGCGATCCATTGGTCGGACGAGATCGCCCGCGCGTACGTCGACACCGCCTTGGTGTGGTTACGCACTAGTTCGTCGAATCGGTCGTTGTCGTTCATGTGAAGAGCGGGATCTGGCCTGGAGTGCAAGCCTATCTCGGCTCCCAAAGTACCCAGAGTCGGTAGGCCGCCTGCTGGCAAAAGGTGTCGAAGGTCATGTTTCTGACGGAACTTTTGTACGCCAGCATCGGTCTACGGCGTAGTCCGATGGAGTTCAAGGGAGAAACCAGATGAAGTTTTCAGTTATCGCCGCGTCAGCACTTGCCGCTGCCGCGCTCACTCTTTCCGCGTGCGGCAGCAGCTCGGTCGAGGCAATTGGCGACAACGCAAGTGACGCTGTGGTTGATGTCCTCAGCGTTGAGGAACTGACGATCGACGAGGTGTGGGCCAGGGAGAGCCCGTCGATGGCCGACGCCGGGGCCGCATACATGGTCATCACCAGCCCGACCGATGATCGCCTTGTTGGCGCATCGGTAGACGGGTCGATTGCCGGGCGGGCCGAGGTCCACGAAGTTGTGATGGCCGACGGTGCCATGGACGACGCCTCTGGGGACGACGAGATGTCCGACGATTCCACGGACCACAGCGCGTTGGAAGGCACCATGACGATGCAGCAGGTCGAAGCGATCGAGCTGCCCGCTGGAGGACCAGTGGCGTTGGAGCCCGGCGGCTTCCACATCATGCTGCTTGATCTCGTCGAGCCGCTCGTCGCGGGCGCGAACTTTGACCTGACGCTCGACTTCGCCAATGCTGGTCCGGTGACCGTTTCTGTCGAAGTTCGCACCGAAGCCCCATGACCCAGGTTCGCGCATTCGTCATCGCGTCATTTGGCATTGCCTCGCTACTCATCGTTTCTGCGTGCGGCGGGAGCGACGGACCGACCCTCACCGCAGAGGGTGAGCGAGGCCGCGACCTGGCTAAGGGTGCCGGATGCGTAGCCTGCCACGGCGATGATGGCGACGGCGGTGTTGGACCTGGTTGGACTGGCCTTGCCGACTCCATTGTTGAGCTTGATGATGGGACCACCGCACTCGCAGATACAGAGTTTTTGACTCGGTCGATCAAGGAGCCAAACGTTGATCAGACGGCTACCTACACGCTGCTGATGCCGGCAAACTCGCTGACCGACGACGAGGTCGCCGCAGTGGTGACCTACATTCAGGAACTAAAATGAGGCGCTTCGCCGCCTTATTTATTCCCTTTCTGATCTTCGCCGCAGCGTGTTCGTCGAACGAGCCGGTGGCGTACGCCGGCTACCAGCGCAGCCCGCTACCTGATGTGGGTGAGCATGTCCTCCCCGACGCCGACGGCGGTGAGTTCTCGCTTGCCGCTTCTTCTGACAACGTGTTGCTCGTCTACTTCGGCTACACCTCATGCCCCGATGTGTGCCCGACCACGCTGTCAGATGTGCGCTCGGCCCTGACCAAAATTGAAGAGCCGGAGCGCATCGAACTCGCGATGGTCACCGTTGATCCGTTGCGAGACACTAATGAGGTGATGGCTGCCTACGTCCAGTCGTTCGTGCCAGGCGCTCATGGCCTGCGAACTGAAGACGACACCATCTTGCGTGCGGCGGCCGACGACTTCGGTGCCGACTACGACGTCGGTGTTGCCGACGATGGCGAACCTGAGGTTGCCCACACCGGCTCGCTGTATGCGGTCGATGCGTCGGGAAAGTTGTTGCTGACCTGGCCATTCGGTACTTCTTCTGCCGATATTGCCGCTGACCTCGGGCACCTTCTTGAAGGGTCCGCATAATGAAGCATGACCGTCGAGCATGGCTCATTTTTGCTCTGCTGGCGCTGGTGCTCGGTAGTTGCGGTGGTGAGTCGTCGATCGACGTCGCTCTCGACGAGTCAGTGTCGGTCGCTGACTATGCCTACGAAATCCCCGCCGGTGCGGGCGAAGCTATCGACCGAGGAGAACCGCTTGAAATCTTGCCGGGCGAGCTCGAGGTGCGGGTTGGTGAAGTCATAGAGATCGTCAACCTTGATGATCGCGGCCACCTTGTTGGACCATTCTTTGTGGGTGCACACGAGACGCTGCGTCAGAAATTCTCGTCGGCCGGCGAGTTCATCGGCGTCTGCACCGTGCATCCGTCTGGTGAGCTCGTGCTGACTGTTGTCGAGTGATGCGGTCGAATCGACGCCGCCCCAACGTCGCCTGGCTTATGGGGCTGGTCGTTCTTATGCTCGTCCTCGGGGCAGACCCGGCGTTGGCAGATGCTCCAGGGCCAACCGACTATCTGTCTGAGGTTGTTGCGATCGAGCCGGCGAACGATGCGATCTCTTTGCGCATGATCGGGGGCGATAGTTTCATAGAGCTCGTTGTCACCGAGGGGCATGTTGTCGAAGTCATCGGCTACCGGGGCGAGCCATACCTTCGTTTCGAATCGGATGGCACGGTGCTCGAGAACCAGTTCTCACCGACGAAGTACCTCAACGAAGAGCGATACGGGACCGACACTGGTCCTACGAGCGTCGACCCGTCGGCCGCGCCGAAGTGGGCTGAAGTGGCGAGTGGCGGACGCTATTCGTGGCACGACCATCGCACCCACTGGATGAACGAGAAGAAGCCGCCTGGCGCCGAGCCGGGAGACCGAGTGCTCGAGCAGGTTGTGCCACTCGTAGTCGATGGCGAGGAAGTCGACGTGACTGTGGTCTCTACGTTGCAGGAGCCGCCCCAACCCTTCGGTGTGTTGTTCGGCGGCGCGCTCGCGGCAGGCGTCTCGCTGGCGCTGTTTCGCGGGCTGATGTGGGGCCAGCTCACGATGTGGCTTGGGGCCGGTGCCGCGGTCGCTTGCGTTTTTGGGGCCTTGGCCTATTGGTCGGTCCCGAGTGAAACTGGTCCGAGTGTGTTGCTGTGGCTTGCACCCGTGTTGGCCTTGGCCTCGGCGGGGATTGGTCATCTGAGCCAATCACTTGTCTTCCGCCATGGGATGTTGCTGCTGGGGGGAGTTGAACTGGCGCTCTGGGGTTGGCTGAGAAGAGGCGCGTTCTCGGCCGCGCTGCTTCCGTCAAACGCCCCTGATTGGCTCGACCGGGCCAGCGTGTCGCTCGCACTCGTGAGCGGTGCCATTGCCGCATTCGCAGGACTGGTTGGGTTGGTGAGAGTGCTCAGCGCACCCGCACCAACCCGAACTGCTAACTAGATCTACGAATTAGACGTCGCGGCCGAGGAATGCGGCGAGCTTGTCGGCATTGGTTGCACCCGCTGGTGCCTCCTTGGCCGGCCCGAACGGGGCACCCTCATCGCCTCGAAAGGCATCCTGAATCGACTGTTGTGCCTGCTCGAGCACCATTGCGGAGAGCTCAGGAGCGAGGTCGGTTGACTGACCAGTTGCTTTGGCGAGGTCCCAGCCGTGGGTCAGGATGTCGTTAATGGTGAGGCCCATGTATGCCGGGCCTGGCATTTCACCGAACGGCATTTTGACGATGCCGTCGAGGGCTCCCTCGGCGCTGAAGGCCTCGAGGCATGAGCGGCTTGCGTTGTCGTACTGGGCGAGGAAGTCGCCGGCCGATGGTTTCTCGTTCGCTTCGACTGGCTTCTCGCCCAGCAGGCCAGAGCGGAAGAAGTCTTGTCCACCAACGATGTGGTCAACGAGGCCGGCAACATCCCATGACGCGCATGGTGTTGGGTCGCTGAGCTGTTCAGGCTTCACCTTGGCGAGAACGCTGCGTGTGGCTTGCATCGCCGCGGCGAGGGGCTGGGTCATCATATAGTTTCTCCTTGATATCGAACACGTGTACCCCTCCTGTCGTTTCTGTGGGCAGAAAAGGGGTGTGGACAGGGTTGAGACACGCACGAGGTACTGAATTTCTTCTAAGTTCGGGTTTGCGACAACACCAAACCTGAAGGGACTTCATACTCGTGCGTGTCTCAACTGCATTTAACCGCATGCTCGACCTGCCTGGCGCCTCGGTCCAAGAAATCGAGTTCACTGACGACGGGATCGTAGTCAATGTCCGGCTCCGTAAACGCAAGGCGCTTTGCCCCTGCGGGCAATGGTCGAAAACCAGTTACGACAAATCCGTCCGCCGCTGGCGCCACCTCGATCTCGCCGCATCAAAATGCTGGATCCAAGCCGATATACGCAGGATCGACTGCAAACACTGCGGCAAAGTAAGAACCGAAGAAGTGCCGTGGGCACGGCCAAAAGCCCGCCACACCCGCGACTTCGAAGACGTGATTGGGTGGCTCTGCCAACGAACCGACCGGACCGCTGTCACCCGATTGATGCGGGTGTCATGGCAAGCAGTAACCGCGATGGTCGAACGCGTTGTCGGTGACTACTTGGACTCCGACCGGCTGGATCGGATCTACCGGATCGGGGTCGATGAAATTTCCTACAAGTCCCATCACTACCTGACAGTGATCTGCGATCATGACTCCTCGAGTGTTGTACACATCACTGAAGGGCGAACCAGCGAAACTTTGAACGAGTTTTTCGAGTTGCTCGGGCCGGAAAGATGCAGGCAGGTCGAGACGATCTCGATGGACATGGCGCCGATGTGGAAACCGCCATGCGAAACCCATGTTCCTGACGCAGTGATCTGTTTCGATCCGTTCCACGTCATGGCCTGGGTCAATCAAGCACTTGACGCGGTTTACAGCGAGCACCGGAACCCTTTTGATGACCGGCGGAAGTGGCAACAAACTCGAACCAGTCTCCGAACTGCCGCGGAAAGACTCACTCCCCGACGCAACCTGTTGGTGAACAACATCAACAAGATTCACCGTCAGATAGGTCATGCATGGACTCTCAAAGAGGACTTCCGTGAGCTCTACCGGACTGTCGACCCGCTCAATGCGGACGTCTACTTGCGTCACTGGATCAGGCGGGCCAGAGCATCGGGCATCAACCAGTTCGTTATTCTTGCGAGACGTATCGAACGAAACTTTGCTGGCATCATCGCCTCGATCGAGTATCGAATGTCTAACGCTCTGGCAGAGAACATTAACGCCCGGATTCGTTTGGTCAACAAGCGTGGGTACGGGCACCACAGCGCCCGGGCATTAGCGATGATGATCTACCTCTGTTTGGGCGGAATAACGCTTGAATTACCCACACAAACCTAGGGAGCGGTACACGTGTTCTATCAAAGTGTAGGCGGTGCTTCGCGAGATTGTCCATAAAGGCATCACGAACTTGATCCAAGATCGCCGAACTCAAGGCGAGCGCTGAGCTTCACCTGGCCAGGGTGCAGAAAATTGATCTCGGTAAGCCCGTCCTCGGTCGAGTTGATCGTCGCTGGCCCCTCGACGGTCCAATACGGCATAAACCGGATGCGAAGGGTTGCGGTGCCGACTTCGGCGGAGCGAAGCAAGATGTTGTCATAACCGAGGTACACGAGTTCGGCCGGCTCAGAGAGGATCTTGGTTGCATCGCTGACTTCCCAGACAGTCCAATGCTCGTCTTCCCAGACCACCGTGAGCCAGTCATGCTCTCTGGCCAGGAGTTCGGCTTCGAGCTTGCCGCCGTTGTCGAGTGCAACGTCGGGTAAGGCCACCCAGCGAACTGCCCGTTCCAGAAGCCAGTCGTGGTAGTCGGCTGCCGATAGTTCTGAGTAAAACATCGGGTTCACCTCACGGTCTGACTGCCGTTCCCAACCGCGTGCCAGCGAGAACTCGGTGGCCACGTAGTTTGATTCCCAATGGTTGAGTGTGAACGGGATCTCGACACGGCTGTTGGTGTCACCGTGCCAGTTGATGAAGTTCACGAGCGGGGTGAAATAGGCTTCCTCCCTGCTCGGATCGGCATAGGCATCGATTGAGCTCTCGGCGGCTGGAAATATGGTCCAGCAGGCAAACGCGACAGCGAGTCCGACTGCTAGCCGATTGCGTTTGCGCGTCGTGAAGAGGAGTGCGGCCGTTCCGGCGAAAAACATGGGGAACCGTTGAAAGTTGCCGCCCATTGGATTCTCGATAGTGAAGAATGCGATCGAACCAGCAAGCCCAGCGGCTGCCGCGAACCAAACGACACGGTTTGACGTGCACCAGGCCAAGCCGATCGCTCCGACTACCGAGAGGGCGAATGCGACTGGCTCGAACTTGAAGATCCCACTCGATCCGAACAATATCGAGAATGCTGCGAGCGGTGTGAGCGATGCGACGAAGTAGATCGATGACCATGCCTGGGGGCGGAACCGCCGTTCGCCTGGTAGCGCCTCGTTAAGTGCAATCGCTCCTGCAATTACGCCGAGAAACACCGAGGCAACCGGGGTCGCGAAACCTGCGACGATGGCGAGAGCAACGGCCTGTTTTTGGCGTTCACGGAACCAGGCGTCGAGTGACCAAAGGCCAAACGCGAGTCCGAGGGCGAAGGCAGTGCGGCCGACCAGAACGTTGGCGACGGTGCTGACTGCGAATACGAGTGCGGCAAAGCGAGCGAGCGAACCGGGGGCAAGTTTGGCAAGGCGGCCAAAGAGGAAGGCACTCACGATGGAACTGACAACCGTGACCGCAACAGGGCCAAACCAAGCGCTGAGCGGTGGCGTGATCAGGCTGTAGCTAGGAGTGAAATGACCTGAATACCACGCGTTGTTCCAGATCGTGAACCCATCGGCGTCAAAAATTGCGGCGCGGAAATACTGGGCCGGATAGTCGGCGCCTCTCATCCCGGTTACGACTACGACGAGCGCGAGGACGCCAGCCACTAGCGCGGCTTCTACGCCAGGCTTGGCGTCGACTCCCCACAACTTGCCGAGTCCGGTTTTCTGCGCATTCCCTCGCATCTGCACCGCCTATTGGCAAAACCCTAGCTCTCGGCGAGTTGTTTCGCGGCCCAGTAGCCAGGAAGCACACCTGCACCGCTCGCATAGGCACCGAGACGTTCGAGACTGTCGTCGCCAAAAAGCTCGATGACATCAAACACTATGCTCGGTCCGCAGGCTCGAAGCGCCCGGTCAGCTTGGGTCCCGCTTCGAGGGGCCGATGGAGTAACCACGAGCACGTTGGCGCCTGGCTCGACGGCCCTCAGAATCTGGATTCGACCGAGGGTTCGCCACAGGAGTTCGATGCGCTGGAGCCCCGGTTTGGAAGAGGTAAATGCTCCGGCAACGTCGACGAAGTAGGGCGTGCCGTCACTGGCTTCGACCGCGAAGTCGAAGTCGATTCCGGTGCCCGCGATCTTGGGCTTTGCCTTAGTCACAACAAAGCCGGCATCGGTCAGACGACCGAGTGCAATGTCGCCGACTTTCTTGCCCGCGCTGAGCGCCTTGCTATAGGTAAGGTCTTGGCGTTGTTCGGCGCTGAGGTCGAGAGCGGCGTGCGGGTCGTGCGATGCAGCCTCCAAGGCGTCAACACGAGCAAGCTCCTCCGTAAGACGTGACGACGCGAGCTCGACGAACGCAGGATCGATGTCGTAACAGACGCCCCGCCTGCCGGTTCTGGCGGCCGCAACGAGCGTGGTGCCAGCGCCGCCAAACGGGTCAAGCACGATGTCGTCGACGTAGGTGTAGAGCTCAATGAGCCGACGAGGTAGATCGATAGGAAATGGAGCGGGGTGGCCGATGCGGGTGGCTGACTCCGCGTCGAATTCCCACACGTCTCGGGTCGCATCGACGAATTCGTCGTTGGTCAGGGTTGATCGATAGGGGAGGTTCTGCACCTCTCGCTTGGCTGGTTTGATCGCTCGGGAGAATCGGCCTTTGCTCGCAATTATCACTCTCTCGGTAACGTCACGCAGAACCGGATTGCCAGCTCGGGCAAACGATCCCCAGGCGCACGAACCAGACGAGCTCTTGCCCTTTTGCCACACGACCTCGCCTCGCAACAGGAGTCCGAGGTCGTCCTGCAGAATGGTGGTGATATCGGCCGAAAGCGACCGGTAGGGCTTGCGGCCGAGGTTGGCGACGTTGACTGCGATGCGTCCACCCGGCTCAAGAACTCTGGCGCACTCGGCGAACACGTCGCGTAGCAACTCGAGGAACTCAAGGTAGCTCGCAGGAATTTGATGGTCGGTGCCGTTGCCCGCAACCGCTGTTTCGTAGTCTTTGCCTACGAAATATGGCGGCGAAGTAACCACGAGGGCAACGCTGTTATCGGGCAAGTCGATCTCGGTCGATGACCCGAGTACCGACAGGCCTCGACCGATACTTGGTGCGGCGAATTCGTGGTTGACGACCTCGCTGTCGGACAGAATTGGCGGTGTAAATCGCTCATAGAAGGCGGCCGAGTTGTGGCCCTCACGTTTGCCGACGCCAAAGGACGAGGTCTCTGTGGAGCGGCGCCGATTCACCCGATCAGCGTAGCGCGCGGCGGCGCGCGTGCTGGTCTGTGCCTCGCGGCATCTGCTTCGGACGCTCGCCGCTACGCTACGAAACTATGGATCGACCCTCGGCAGACGAGTCAAAAGAAGCGGCCCCCTGATCTTCGATCCACCACCTGGCCGAGGAGGGCGCCAAGTTATTCCGCGCCCGGCGTCGGCACGACTAGGCAGCGCCGCTCCATGGGCCAATCACGGCGACCTGCCATCGCTTAACTCTCTCGACGCCGTTGTCGCCACGATTGTCGCCTCAACTCCCTATGCCCCCAAGGTGGTGGCCGTGAGGGGTAAGCCGCCATCAGCTGTTCTCGTGCCGCTGGTGAACGGCCCCAGTGGCGTCGAGCTGGTGTTCACGCGTCGATCATGGAATCTTCGCAGCCATATCGGCGAAGTGTGTTTCCCTGGCGGCCGAATGGATCTGACTGACGACTCGCTGCTCGACACGGCCCTTCGTGAGACCGAGGAAGAGATTGGCTTGAGTCGGGAGCATGTCGAGATCGTCGGCGAACTCGATCGACTGGCGACTGTCTCAAGCCCTTCGCTCATCGTTCCATTCGTCGGCACTATTGACACGCTGCCGTCGCTCACTCCGTCTCCCGACGAAGTCGACGGCATTATCCACATCGGCCTCGAAGAGCTACTCGACCCCGCAATTTATCGAGAAGAAATCTGGACGCGCGACGGGTACGAGATGTCGATCACTTTTTTCGAGCTTGAGGGCGACACCTTGTGGGGAGCGACGGCTCGCATGGTTCGCAATATGCTCGAGCTGCTTGTCGGTGTTGAGCCGAGCGGACGGGGGTACGGCTAAATGGCAAAGAAGCTGACCAACGCGCAAGCTCGACGCATTGCTCTTGGTGCCCAAGGCTTCGCCGACCGACGGCCCAAAGGACGAGTCGACGCCCGGCACTTCCGGCGCACGCTCGATCGCATGACGATCCTGCAACTCGACTCGGTCAACGTGTTTGCCCGTTCCCACTTCATGCCGATGTTCAGCCGGCTTGGACCATACGACCGGGACGCGCTTGATCGATGGCTATGGGCTTCGGGTGAGAACCACGAGTTCTGGTCTCATGAAGCAAGCATCACCGCAATGGAGCACTATCCGCTGTTGCGTCATCGCATGGGTCAACGGCGATGGAGCACCGGCGCGAAGTACGCGGCGGAGAACGCCGACTACGTCGCGGCGGTACTTTCTGAAGTTGCCGCCGACGGGCCGATCTCGGTCGGCGAGTTGTCTGATCCTGGCGAGCGCTCGGGCCCCTGGTGGGGGTACTCGCAAGGCAAGATGGCGCTTGAGTGGCTCTACCACAACGGCCAATTGTCGGTCGCTCACCGGACGAAGTCGTTCGTGACCCACTACGACCTCGCGGAACGGGTCGTGCCTGAAGCGCATCGCTCCGGTGACGAGCTAAGCGAGGCTGCAGCAGCGCGACACATGCTGCTGCTCGCAGCAAAGAGCCATGGCATCGGTACCGCCAAGGATCTCGCCGACTACTTCCGGCTGAAGCTCCCGGTTGCTAGACCAGCGCTCGCTGAGCTCGTACAAGAAGGTCTGCTAGAGCCGGTCACGGTTGAGGGTTACGACGTGCCGCTCTACCTTGACCCCGCCGCTAAACGTCCCCGAGTGATTAACGCCTCGACGTTCCTCTCGCCATTCGATCCGGTTACTTGGTTCCGGCCTCGGGCCGAGCAACTCTTCAACTTCGAGTACAAGATCGAAATCTATGTGCCAGAGGCGAAGCGGGTCTACGGCTACTACAGCCTTCCGTTCTTGCTCGACGATCACCTCGTTGGTCGGGCCGATATAAAGGCCGACCGTAAGGCGGGCCGGCTACTGGCCAAGGCGTCGTTTATCGAAACAGGGCATGACTCTGTCCGCGTTGGTGAAGCGATGGCAGCCCAGCTGCGCGTGATGGCCGAGTGGTCCAATCTTGACGAGATCGAGGTGCACTCGAAGGGGAATGTCGCTGCTCACGTGAAGAAGGCACTCGGTTGATCAGGTCGTGGGGTCAAGCGCTCGTTGGCGTTTCCTCAATCGTGCTGGCCCTGACGCTTTGGCTGCCGTGGGTCTATTTCGGGTCGGCTACCCGAACATCGTTTGGCGTGTTCCGGAGCGCTCAGACCCTTGGGCTCGACGAGCTTTCGCCCTTTCGGGTGGCGTGGTTTCTGCTTCCTATCTTCGCTCTTGCCGTACTCGGCACCGTCGCTCTCGGGCACGTTCGCGTCGCTGCGGCCATGCTCGTCGTGTTGGCACTGCTGCTTGGTATCCCAGCCCTCGTTGTTGTGCTTGCCGGACTCTCGGCGTGGGGCGGCAAGCTCGCGCTAGCAGGAGCAGTTGCCGCCATTGTGATCGGAGCAGCGACATCATTGGCACGCCCCGAGCGGGCCCAGCGCTAAGGATCCTCTAAGGTCTTGAGGCGAGGGTGTCGATACTGGAGAATCGGCGGCACGATCGTGCCTTTCGCACCTTCGTGGAGGGAAGTTATGTCAGATCAACAGCCAGGTGAATGGTTCCAGAGCCCACCCCCAGCCCAGCCTCAGGGCGGCCAGGGAGTCGGCAACTGGGCGCCGCCGCAAGGCCCGGCTGTTCACATGCCACCCGCATCTCCCTCGTATGCGGCTCCGGAAGCGTTCAACTTCGAGAGCGAAACCGTGCAGAAGAAGGGCGCTCCTGTCGGCCGTCTGGCGGTCGTTGGACTGAGCTTGGCCCTTGTCGGCGGTGCTGGTTTTGCGATCAAGACGGCGTTGGCCAACCCAACTGGTCCCTCGTCACCTAACCAAGCAGCCGACGCACTCTTTCAGTCCCTCGACGACGACGACTTCGTTGGCGTTGTTGAGTTGATGGCGCCATCTGAGCGCGAGGCATACATCGAGCCGTCGCTCGACATTCTGGCCGAGTTCGCCCGACTAACAAACAACGATGTCGGTGATGATGTCTTCAACGAGATTCCCTTCGATATTGAAGTCGACGGCATCGAATATCAGGTGACAGAACTTGGTCCCGGTGTTTCGTGGCTTGAAGTTACTGCGGGCGAGATGACGATCACGTTCAACGCAGACGAGGTCCCCGAATGGGCAAATGAGCTCGGCACCGAGTTTGATGCTCCCAATGAAAATGAGACTGAGACCGTCGACCTTCGCAGGGAGGGCATGGCCTTTGCCCTGGTTGAAGAAGACGGTGGCTGGTACTGGAGCGGCGGCTACACAATCGCCGAAAACATGCGTGCCGACGAAGGTTGGAGCCGACCGAGTTTCACCGGAACCGAGATGGCCCGCGGCGCCGACTCGCCCGAAGAGGCCGTCGAAAACATGGTCTATTCATTGACCGACTTTGATCTGCGGGGGGCCTTCACGCTCCTCGACCCCGAAGAGTTCGGTGTGCTGTACGACTACTCCGAATTCTTCCTCGACGACGCAGCTGGCGAGTTTTCCTCTTTGCGGTCCGAACTTGATGAGCAAGGCATCGAGTATTCGATCGACGAGATGAAAATGAAATCGTCGGAAGTTCGTGGTCGCACCGTGGTGACGGTCGAAACCTTCGCCGCCTCGGCCACCGACGGCTACGACCGCGGATCTATTGAGTACCGCGACGGCTGCATATTGATCGAAACTTCACAGTCGGAAGCGATCGATACCTGCAACCAGGCCGACCTTTGGAATGAGATGAACGGCGGTGGGGTGTCGAACGGATTGAACGCAAGCCTCGCCGATTTCAAGAGCGGCATCACCGTCGTCGAGCGTGACGGCAAATGGTACGTGTCCGGCGGCCCGACGGTCCTTGGTTTCTATGCCGATGTGCTGGCTGCGTTGACCGAGGACGACTGGAACAATTTCACTGAGAGCCTCGGCGGGATCACCGATCTGATCGACGGAAATCTCGGCGGTCTCGACCCGTTTGCGCTGGGCTCTGGCGACGACTGGGTCACCATCGACGACTATGGAGACGACCCGGCGTTCACCGACGACGAGTCGTTCCTCAATGACGAGACAACCGAAACGACAATCGGCGAAGACTATTTCGAAGACTTCGAGTACGAGGAAATGAATCCTGTGTACATCGATCC
>RCMY010006295.1_pt1 | contig 12697 bp, 8 predicted proteins | sample 2041341 | NCBI WGS metagenome assembly RCMY01 (sample SAMN09708234, study PRJNA481090) | Marine sediment metagenome, whole genome shotgun sequencing project. | reverse complement strand
GCCGGAACCGGTAAAACATATCTTGCGGTAGCCATGGCCGTTTCGGCGCTAGCCAGTGGGCAGGTTCGCTCAATAATCCTGGCCAGGCCAGCGGTGGAAGCAGGTGAAAAACTCGGATTTTTACCGGGCGATCTGGCCCAGAAGGTCAACCCCTACCTGCGCCCCCTGCACGATGCCCTCAACGACCTGCTTGGTCCTGACAAGGCCTTTGATTTCATCGAACAGAATATTATTGAAATTGCGCCGTTGGCATTCATGCGAGGACGTACGCTCAGCAATGCCTTTATCATTCTCGATGAAGCACAGAATACCACCAGGGAACAGATGAAAATGTTCCTGACCAGAATAGGTTTTGATTCTCGGGCGGTAATAACCGGAGATACCACCCAGGTGGACCTGCCAATAAAGAGTCAATCAGGTTTAGTGGAGGCCAGGAGATTACTTTCAGACATTGAGGGCCTCAAGTTCTGTTCGTTTTCAAAAGAAGACGTCGTCCGTCATCCCCTGGTTCAGGCAATTATCAACGCCTACGAAAAACAATAAAAAAAGGAAAATACACTCTCGTGCCGACCGATCTTACCATTCATCCCCAGGCTGCCGGTTATCCTCTGAACAGAAAAAAGCTCAAGGCACTGGCCAATTGGCTGCTAGCCGAGTGCGGCGTGCAAAAGAGCTCGCTCAGCCTCCTCGTTACCGGCGACCAGGAAATTACTCGACTCAACGCCCAATACAGAGATAAAAATCAGCCGACCAATGTGCTCTCTTTCCCTTTCCTCGATGGAGCGGATGCATCCCTCGCCCTGCTGCCGGTGCATGAGCTTGGCGATATTATAATCTCCGTCGAGACTGCCCTGCGGGAATCAATCATATATAACCAGACCTTGCACGAACGCATGAGCTGGCTTGTCGTCCATGGCCTGCTGCATCTCCTGGGCTATGATCACGAGCGATCAGAAAGCGAAGAAAAAGAGATGTTTGATAAAGAAAATGCATTATTACAAAAGCTTAATAAGTACAGGAGAACAGCAATGACTCAACTGGCAATCAATGTCGATCATGTGGCTACCATACGACAGGCAAGAGGAATCAATGAACCCGATCCGGTTACCGCTGCCGCGATATGTGAACTCGCCGGAGCTTCAGGCATCGTCATCCACCTGCGCGAAGACCGCCGCCACATTCAAGACCGCGATGTTTACCTGCTGCGGCAGACGATAAAAACCAAGCTCAACCTGGAAATGGGTGCCAATAAAGAAATCATCAAGATAGCGCTGGACGTCAAACCGGACTTGATTACTTTAGTACCTGAAAAACGTCAGGAACTGACCACCGAGGGCGGCCTCGATGTCTTTTCTCAAAAGAAAAAGATCGCCAAGGTTATTGAAAAAATGACTGCGGCATCGATTCCTGTATCCATTTTTGCCGATCCCGATCCCCGGCAACTGGCCGCCGCAGCTGACGTAGGTGCGACCTTCATCGAGTTGCATACCGGCAAGTACTGCGATGTGATTGGCGAGAGCAATCGGCAACACGAATTCCAACTCCTCCAGGAGGCAGCCGAAGCCGCCGCACAACTGGGTTTGCGGGTCTGCGCCGGTCATGGCCTGAGCTACCAGAACACTGCACCCATTGCAGCCATCGACACCATAGAAGAACTTTCCATTGGCCATGCTATAATCGCCCGTGCCGTTTTTGTCGGCCTCGATCAGGCTGTGCGGGAGATGTACAATATTATCCGGCAGGCGGACTCAACAATGTGAGCCGACAGGTTGCGCTAAAACGTTTCCCGGTATCGCTCAAGTGAAAAAGTGTTGCTATTCTGGATTGACAAGTTTGAACCTGTTATGGTAAAAGCAACCATCTCGCCTGGATGGTGGAACTGGTAGACACCCGAGACTTAAAATCTCGTGAGCTTTAATGCGTTCGATTCTCGCTCTAGGCACCAAAAAATTAATGGGTCAGCTCACATAGTGAGTTGGCCCATTTTTCATTTGAGCCGCGATCGGCCGTCCGAATCTGGATTCAAAGCGCATTCTCACATGTGCTAAAAAAAGTTTTTTAACTTCCTGAGGCTATTAAAGAGCTCTCAGGGACAAGAGCGGTCTAGAAGAGACAACACTTCCTCACATTTGTTCTGGGCGCGTTGAACTATAGCCTCCGCTTCAGCAAGTGTTGTATTCTTGAATGCAACATCTTCAATAGTAACCATGTTGATAAGCACGTTTTTATAGGCCCCCCAGATCCCGGTTTTAAGACATTGTGCACCGACCTGGGTATCCGATTTAGAGGCAGGATTGCCGTAACGGGCAACCTCCAGAATGGCCGTCCAGGCAGAGTCGCCTAAACGCATCGTGCCAAGGGGAATGTTAATTGCTGTTTTCAGGCCATTCTGCATCTTTTCCTTTCTTAAACGTTTTTCTTCCTCCGACTGTCTCGGCATCCGCAAGCCTTCCATATAGTCATTGAATGCAGAAGTATCCGCATCTATCATCGGGATGAGCTGCTGGGTGACGCCATGTAACAGAGGAATGACCTTTTCCATGTGCGGCTGCACTTCTTCAAACTTACGTACGCCATAAGTAAGCTTGGCAACCATGGAGCAGAGGCCGACACCTAAGGCGGCACTCACCGCGGAAACAGAACCACCTCCGGGGGCAGAGCTCCTGGAAGCCACCTCTTCGATAAAACTCCGGGTGGACATTGAGGCAAGAGGCTCCGCAGGGGCTTCAGCTATTATATATTCAATAACTCGCTCTCTGGGCTTAAAAGGAGCAATTGCATTCAGCCCAAGTCGATCTATGGCCAGACGAATTTTTTGATCCTCCTGGTATAAAAAAAGATTTTCTTTTTTTATATAATACTCCGCTGCCATGAGCAGCGATTCAAGAGGAACAATGCCGACAATTTCAGAGCCCGCTACAGGGAGTCCAAGTGCCTCAGCCTCTTTTTTAACTTCTTCATACAAGGTATGGATGGGGGTGACGTGATAGTCGGTAAGATTGACAGTCACCTGAGCCATATTATGTTCCTCAACAAACCAACCCATGCCCATAACATGGGAATATTTCCCTGGTTGCGTCTCCCCCCTGCCCGCTTCCCGGAGATTTAAGGCAATCCTGTGGGCCTGATTTGCAGTAGCCAGCAGATTGACATTATAGGCGATAAGGAACATACGGGCTCCTGTTGCCGTGGCACCCCACTGGGGTACGAAGGTATCGGGGCCAAAATCAGGTTTCCATTTGACGTCCTGTAATTTTTTTGCAACCGCCTCATATTCACCTCTACGTATGTCAGCAAGACTGCGTCGATATTCTGCGCTCGCAGCCTCCGCATAGAGATAGAATGGCACTCCGAGCTCCTCTGCAGCTCTTTTCGCAAATTTCTTTGACACCTCGACACACTCAGCCATTGTTACCCCTGCCACAGGAATAAAAGGACACACATCCATGGCCCCAAATCGTGGGTGTTCCCCTTTATGGCGACGCATGTCAATGAACTCCCGCGCTACTCGAGCCCCGGCCAATGCCCCTTCGATAATCGTCTCCGGATCGCCAACAAAGGTATAGACAGTCCGGTTGGTAGAGTAACCAGGATCAACATCAAGAAGTCGGCACCCTGCAACTGCAGCAATTGCCTTGGAGATAGCTTCAATGGTTTTTTTATCCCGACCTTCAGAAAAATTCGGAACACATTCAATTATCTTTTTCATATCAATACCTGTTGCTTAGATACCGGTTAATTTCACACCTTTTTTATACACTTCCCGCACCGAGGAAACGCCTGCATGGTAGGCAAGTATTGAAGGTGACTCACCATCGAGAATGAGAAAATCGGCTTGTTTACCAACATCCAGACTACCCACTTTTTTTGCCATGCCGATGGCATATGCCGAGTTGAGTGTTACGCCAACCAGAGCTTCGTAAGGAGACATCCGCATATTGAGTACAGCCAACCCGAAGACAAACTGCATGGATTCGGTGAAACTTGAACCAGGATTGCAATCCGTTGCCAATGCCACTGGAACATTCGCCTCAATCATTGCCCGGGCTCGAGCATACGATTTACGCAGACTATAAGCCGTAGCGGGAAGAAGGTCTGCAACAACCCCGGCCTTCGCCATGGCGTGCAGATTCACATCGTTTGCTGCCAGCAGATGATCGGCTGATACGGCTCCAAGCTCCGCAGCAAGCCCGGCTCCGCCAAGATCGTTCACCTCGTCCGCGTGAATTTTAACGCCCATACCCATATCTTGTGCTGCCCGCAGCAGCCGTCGACTCTGCTCAATAGAGAAAACGCCGGTCTCACAGAACACATCACAATATTTAGCAATCCCTTGCTGTTTTACAGCAGGAAGCATTTCTTCGATTATCAAGGTGATGTAATCATCCGTATTATTTTTAAATTCAGGGGGGATTGCATGTGCGCCAAGAAAGGTAGCAACCACATCAAGAGGAGTATCTTTGGCGACGCGACCTATCGCCTCAAGCATCTTCAACTCAGTTGCAGTAGTGAGACCATAGCCGCTCTTTATCTCAATCGTTGTCGTACCAAGAGACATGGCGCGCAGAGCATGCTTTTTTGCCACCTCGTAAAGATGATCGACCGTTGCCTGGGCTACAGCCTTGACGGAAGAGAGAATGCCCCCACCTTGTGCTAATATCTCGAGATACGTAGTTCCGGCAATCCTGAGATCAAACTCGTTTTCTCGCAAAGCTGCAAAACAACAATGGGTATGTGGGTCAACAAAACCGGGGAGTAAGCACCGTCCTCCACAATCATACTCTTCAACCTCAGAATCACTCCTGATACCTTTTACAACATCATTTTCCGCACCAATTCGTTCTATTAAACCGTTTTTAACAACCATCGCCCCATGCAGATATTGCGCAATATGTCCCTGCTTCTCACCAGAACAGGGGCTGCCGCCATCAACAGGGGTGAAGATTCGGGCATTTCTGTATATTTTTTTAGACATAAGATCCCATTGGTAGATTATTTCAGTTCTGCAAAGAGTTCTTTAACAGCATCCTCCACTCGCGAATCCTCAACCAGGAAGGGAATAGTGATTTGATCGCCATTGTGGTTATCACGATTGTATTCAATTGCAACCTCCATGGCGTTGGGATTGCGACTCCAGTTTCTGCGGGCGACGCCGCCCATCACATCCCAGGTCATAGCTGACCCAATGATATCATCAACCCGACTACTGCCGTCCAAAACGAGGCCAAAACCGCCATTAATGGCCTTGCCGATTCCGGTACCGCCACCGTTATGGAGGGAGACAAGAGACATGCCACGCGCTGCATTACCAGCAAAACAATGGGTCGCCATATCGGCACAGACATTGGAGCCATCTTTGATGTTCGCCGTTTCCCGAAATGGGGAGTCGGTGCCACCCGGGTCGTGATGGTCTCTGCCCAGCATTATCGGCCCAACCTCGCCTTTACGGACCATCTCGTTAAACTTCAAGGCAATGTTCCTGCGCCCCTTAGCATCCGAATAGAGGATACGAGCCTGGCTGCCAACGACCATTTTGTTTTTCTTGGCATCTCTGATCCAGATATAATTGTCTCTATCCTCGGCACGACGGTTCGGATCAAGACATGACATCGCCGCCTGGTCGGTTTTATCAAGATCCTCTGGATCACACGTTAGACATACCCAACGAAATGGTCCATAGCCGTAATCAAAGATTGGCCCCATTATATCTTCAAAGTACGATGGATAAATGAACCCATCTTTAGCATCAATGCCATTTTTGGAAACGGAAGTAACCCCGGCGTCAAAGACCGCCTTGAGGAACGCATTGCCATAATCAAAAAAGAAAGTCCCCTGTTGCGTGAGACGTTCCACAGCCTGGATATGCCGCTGCAAACTTTCTTTAACTAAAGAGATAAATTTCGGACGATCTTCTGCCAGCAGCCGAGTTCGCTCGTCAAAGCTGATTCCCTGAGGACAGTATCCCCCGTCATAGACAACATGGCAGGAAGTCTGATCGGACAAGAGGTCGACTTTAACCTTGTTTGCCGCCAAATAGTCAAGCAGATCAACGACATTCCCATGGTAAGCAATCGAGGTGGTATCCTTTTTCCTGACAGCTTGCATCGCTATATTGCAAACCTCTTCCAGATTATCTGAGACTCTATCGACCCAGCCCTGCTCCTGACGTGTGACGACTCGGGAGTAATCCACCTCGGCTATAATCGATACCGCGCCGGAAATCTTCGCGGCTTTTGGTTGCGCGCCACTCATGCCGCCAAGACCGGAGGAAACAAAAAGGAGTCCGGCTAAGTCGCCTTCAGGCGCGACCCCACATTGTAAACGCCCTGCATTGAGCAAGGTATTACATGTTCCGTGGACAATTCCCTGAGGGCCTATATACATCCAGCCACCAGCAGTCATCTGCCCATACGACGAAACTCCCATTTGACAAGCAATCTCCCAGTCGTCAGGGTTATCGTAAAGACCTACCATTAAACCGTTCGTTATAATTACTCTTGGCTGATCGGGACTCGACTGAAAAAGTCCAAGGGGATGGCCGGACTGCATTACCAGCGTCTGGGTATCCGTCATCTCTTCGAGGTATCTTTTAATAAGGTTATACTGCATCCAGTTGAGACAAACACTGCCGGTCTCTCCATAGGTCACTAATTCATAGGGATAGAGAGCAACGTCAAAATCAAGGTTATTATCAATCATTAACTGGAAAGCTTTTCCCTCAAGACATCTCCCCTTGTACTCCTTGATATTTTTAGCTTTTAATACACCTGCAGGTCTGTATCTATAACCATATATTCTGCCATGCTGCTTTAATTCAGCCAGGAATTCAGGTAGGAGCTCTTGATGATATGCAGCAGGGATATATCGTAACGCGTTTTTAAGCGCAACCACAGTCTGCGCCTTTGTTAGCCTAAATCCCCTGTCGGGTGCCCGTCTCAAGTCAGCCCGGAAATCTTTTTTCTCCGGCAGAGTACCAGCGAGATGAATGTGCATAGATGCACCAACTTCAGTGTTTGCAATCATGATATACCCCTTAAATAATATATATACTTACTGAAGGAACTGCACTTCAAGCAATACGTAGCATAAAATCTACCATCACCATATTGTATATACAAGTATTTCCTGAACGTTTTTTCAATTTGCCAGAAACCTCGTAAAAAATATTGGTTGCATACTGTAACGATCAGCAAGGCAACCATTATATCTATACGTTTTTGATGCTTATTAATAATAAAAACAAACTGTTAAATGTTGTATAACCATACAAAATCTGTCTTTTTTAGCAAAAAAATACGTTTTCATTTTTCGATATTTAGCCTATACATTTTCACACAACCACATATTTGTGCATACAAGATAGATCGCAGCCTCGCTGCGACACACTCATAATTACAGGAGAGAGCCATAATGAAAAAGATAAAGATTATTCCTGGGCAACTGAGCCTCCAGCAGGCGCGGTTAATTAGCTCAGGCCCGGTTCTCCTCGAACTTGACCCTTCATGTTTTGAGGGTATCCAGAAATCTGTCGATACGGTCCGGGGATTAATCAAACAAGGGAGAGTTATCTACGGAATAAATACTGGTTTCGGGTTACTTGCCAAAACCGTCATACCAAATGACGAGCTTGAGGAACTACAGCATTCCATTGTCCTCTCTCACGCAGCAGGTATAGGCAAGTTAATGGATGACGCAACGGTCAGGCTCATCATGGCACTAAAGATTAATAGTCTTGCAAGAGGCTACTCGGGGATTCGCAAGGAAGTCATTGACGCACTTATTGCCCTGGTCAACGCAGAGGTATACCCATGTATTCCTCAAAAAGGATCAGTCGGCGCCTCTGGCGATCTTGCACCTCTCGCGCATATGAGCACCGTGCTCCTTGGCGAAGGAGAAGTTCTCTATAAAAATGAAAAACTTCCAGGTCTTAAAGGTCTGGAAATAGCAGGACTCAAACCGATTATCCTGGGCCCCAAGGAAGGGCTTGCCCTCCTCAATGGCACCCAGGCGTCGACAGCTTTCGCACTGCAAGGCTTGTTCAAGGCGGAAGATTTGTTTGCCGCTGCAATGGTGAATGGCTCCTTGAGCGTCGAGGCTGCCCTTGGCAGCAGACGCCCCTTCGAAGCGCTTGTCCACGAGGTGCGTGGCCACAAGAGTCAAATTGATAGCGCCGCCAATTATCGACTTTTGCTGGGCAACAGCGAAATTGAAGCGTCACATAAATATTGCGAATCGGTACAGGACCCATACTCTCTTCGCTGCCAGCCTCAGGTTATGGGGGCATGCCTCACACAAATAAGGAATAGCGCCGACATTCTGAGCATCGAAGCGAATGCTGTCTCGGACAATCCGTTGGTCTTTGCAGAACAACAGGATATTATTTCCGGTGGTAATTTCCATGCAGAACCAGTCGCCATGGCAGCTGATAATTTAGCATTGGCACTGGCCGAGATCGGCGCTCTATCAGAAAGACGTATGGCTTTGCTTATTGACACCAATATGTCGAAACTCCCACCTTTTCTCGTTGAAAAAGGCGGCCTGAACTCTGGTTTTATGATTGCCCAGGTGACCGCCGCGGCTTTGGCCAGCGAGAACAAATCACTCGCTCACCCGGCCTCAGTTGACAGCATGCCAACTTCGGCGAACCAGGAAGACCATGTCTCTATGGCAACCTTTGCAGGCAGGCGTCTGGCGGATATGGTGGAAAATACAGCAGGTATTCTCGCCATTGAGCTTTTGGGTGCCTGTCAGGGGATAGACTTCAGAGCACCACTCAAAACATCTGAGCGACTTGAAAAAGCAAAAGCTCTGCTCAGAGAAAGAGTGCCGTTTTATGATAAGGATAGATATTTTGCCCCAGATATTTACAAGGCGATGGAGCTCATAATGTCTGGCAAGTTCAACTCTCTCTTAGCTAACGGGCTGCTGCCAAGCCACGCAATTGACTGATTTGCGCAAATTATAAATACAAGATGAAAAATACTAAAAAAACGAGATATCAGTTGGTTAAAGATCACATAACCGACAAGATACATGCCAGAGATCTTCTTCCAGGTATGAAAATCGAGTCTGAGGCCCAACTTGTCGCTGCCTTAAATGTCTCAAGAATGACAGTAAATAGAGCAATTCGAGAACTCAGTTCGGAAGGCTTACTCGAGCGTATTCAGGGGAAAGGTACGTTCGTATTGGAAAAAAAACCGCAATCACCTCTTTTCGAAATCCACCCCATTGATAAAGTAATTGCATCGCGTGGAGGTTTTCATTCTTCCTTTGTGCATGTGCTGTGTGCAGAAAAGGCAAAACCTACCCTTGCCGCCTCGATGCAACTTGCTCCATATTCACCAATTTTTCATGCCACAATTCTACATAAAGAAAACAACACACCGGTACAACTTGCTGACAGGTATGTAAACCCGGAGATAGCGCCTGCTTTACTCGAACAGGATTTTACGCAACAGACAGTAAGTGAATACCTGATAACCTTAGCACCTTTTACAGCTGTAGAGCACATTGTCGAGGCAATGCTCCCCGAGCCATGGATATGTGAGCTCCTGGAAATAAATGACTCTGAACCTTGCCTTGTACTCCATCGAAAAACCTGGGTAGGCAACATAATAGCAACACAAAGCACGTTTTATCATCCTGGTTCCAGATATACCTTGCGAGGTAAGTTCATTCCGTCCACTCCCGGGACATCTACAGTTGCATGATGGTTCATAAAGAGCAAAAAATGTAATAATTGACGCCAGCTCTATGCAGAGGATACCTTGATGCCGTCGGCTGCCGATTCCAGACGGCAACTCTTCATAAAAAATAACACAGGAGACACCGTGAACATATTGACATTACAGGGCGGAGCACGAAAAACAGGAAATACCGCAACAGTTCTCAGCTGGGTGGAAGACGAACTGCAATCCATGGGCCACAAGATCCAGTCGGTCACCCTGCAGGATAAAAACATTAAAGGATGCCTCGCCTGCAATAAATGCAAAGAGAAAACCGACCGTGTCGGCTGCATCCAAAAAGATGATGCCACAACAATTCTTGATCAAATGGTAGCTGCCGATCTGGTGCTCTTCACCTCCCCTCTCTATTTCTGGGGACTTGCCGGGCCGCTCAAATCCCTTATCGACAGGACATACAGCTTCTATGTAAACTATCACCAGCCCAATCATGAATCACTGGTACAAGGACAGCGCCAGGCTCTTTTGGTCACCGGTGCCGGCCCATACGACAATAACGCGGAGCCGGTCTTCACCGCCTTCGGTCGACTCCAGAAACCCTATATGGCAATCCATAGCGGGGAACTCTATATCGGCTCCTGCTCAACCCCCGACAAACTCGGCGACGAGGTAAAAAAGAAAGCAGTGGAGTTTGCCCAAAAAATTGGTGCATAGCCGTCAATGCCAATGGTTTCATGCCCGACACACTAGATTTTATGGTGTGTTGGGAACAAAAAGAACCACGACACCGGCCATTTCCGAGCGAGCAATCATTTTTTCACCCTTACGGCACTTCAGCCAGTCTTTTTTAAAAAAACAACTTTTATGGCATCAGGATTGATTTTTCAGGCAAGCAATATGCCCTGAAAGACCAGCCACGTGGACATAAATGAGCAAGAGACTTAACCACCATGCCGAATATTGCCATGAGCTCATTGACGGCATGAATAAAGTACACACTGTGAAGAGACCTCAAGATGGTTTAAAATGACCGTTTGTCAAAACAAATAAAGGGAGAAATAAAGCAATGAAGATCAAAAATGTTGTGGATGACATTTACCGATTTTCCGTAAACATTGAAGATACCAGCTATCTGTTTGAAGGAATTTGGCCCATCCCACATGGAATTTCAATTAACGGCTATTTGATCAAAGGGGAAAAAAATGTCCTCATTGACCTCACTCAGAATATCCTAGATTTTCCTCTAAAAATAACCCAGCAGATGCAAGAGGTTACCCTGGGAATACAAGATATTGATATCATAGTTATCAATCACATGGAACCGGATCACTCAGGTTGGCTCCGAGAGTTTTGCAAACAAAACAGCAAAGCAGTCATCTATTGTACGAAAAAGGCTGTTCCCCTGTTACAAGCCTTTGCCGGGGTACCGGCTGAACGGGCAATTGCCATCACCGATGGTATGGTCCTTGAATTGGCGGATTATGAACTTCAATTCTTCGATACCCCCAATATTCATTGGCCTGAGACCATGATGACCTACGAACGAAAAAGGGGGATTCTCTTCTCCTGCGATGCTTTCGGATCCTATGGAAGTATTGATGAAAATGCGATTTTCGACGATCAGATCTCGCAGGAAAAACATCAATTTTATGAAAATGAAGCCCTTCGTTATTACGCTAACATCGTGGCCACTTTTTCAACCTTCGTCACAAAAGGTTTAGAGAAATTAAAAGGGCTCGACATAAAGATGATCTGTCCTGGCCATGGTATAATTTGGCGGGACAATCCTGCTGTTATCTTAGAGCATTACAAGCGCTATGCTCAATACAGCAAAGGTCCTGCGGAAAAAGAGGTGACTGTTGTCTGGAGCAGCATGTACGGCAACACCCAACAAGTATTGAACCTGGTGATCGAGATCCTCCGAAAAAGAGGTATACCTGTCCATATATTTCAAGTTCCCGGAGACGAAATCGGTTATATCCTCGCCAGTGCCTGGAAATCATCCGGTTTGATATTCGGTATGCCCACCTATGAATATAAAATGTTTCCGCCAATGGCCCATACCATTGATGAGTTGATGGTTAAAAAAGTAACCAACAAGAAGGTATTCCGTTTTGGATCCTACGGCTGGAGCGGAGGCGCACAAAAGGACTTTGAGACAAAAACCGAGAAATCCGGCTGGGATATCATAGGTCATCATGAATGGCAGGGTGCCCCCACAGAGCAAGACCGGCAGACCATGAGGCAAGCCTTGGAATCCTATTGTGATATTTTGATCGACTATGCCAAATAAACATCGATATTGATCGAAATAAGCACTCCAGCAGTTCAAGAAATCCTTTGCCAATCTCAATCAATCAGGAAGACATGCAATGCAGCATTCTTCCTGACTGCCCACCCTCAAGTACAGTCACCCTCCCCTCCTGTTGTTGCAGCCGTACAAAATGGATCCACCACTTTCGCGTAATTCAGTAAGAAGAATGTAGAAAATTGATAAAAATACCGTTAGGATAACAATACAATTCCGGATAGAAGCAGCACAAACCATTAGCGAACGACGCTCCTCCATACCTCTTCAATGCATATGACAACAATTCTCGAATTTGACACCGTTTCCTATACCTGGCCCGGGGGCCATGGATTGAGGGATATGCAACTCACCGTGCCTGCCGGAGCATTCGTCAGGATTGTCGGTCTCTCCGGTTCCGGGAAATCCACCTTGTTGCGTCTGGTCAGCCGGCTGGAGGAGCCATCTTCTGGCGTTATCCGCTTTTCTGGTACGCCACTCGCTGACTATAATCCCCCCTCACTGCGACGCCGCATCGGTTTTATCCAGCAGACACCGGTGGTCGTTGAAGGCAACGTTCGGCAGAACCTGCAGCTTCCATACGGTTTCACCGCCAACAGAGGACAAGCCTTGCCCACCGATGACCAACTGCGAAACTGGCTGGACAGGCTGGCTCTCTCCGGAGTTACCCTTGCAGACAAGGCTCAATCGCTCTCCGTAGGTCAAA
>RCMY010004104.1_pt1 | contig 12698 bp, 14 predicted proteins | sample 2041341 | NCBI WGS metagenome assembly RCMY01 (sample SAMN09708234, study PRJNA481090) | Marine sediment metagenome, whole genome shotgun sequencing project. | reverse complement strand
GGCGCCGTGAACGACCGGGACCTCCTCGTGCTGATCGTGTTCGCACTCGGTGCGGTCACCGGACTCGCGTTGTTCTCCACGCTGCTGAAGTGGCTGCTCGACAACTTCCACAACTGGGTGATCGCCGCGATGATCGGACTGATGGTCGGCTCGCTGCGTGTGCTCTGGCCCTGGCCGAACGGCACCAACACGACCACACTCGCCGCCCCGTCGGGCGACGTGCTGGTCCCGGTCCTGCTGATCGTCGTCGGCCTCGTCGTCGTCGTCGGCGTCGACATCGCCATCCGTCGCCTGATCGACGTCGACGCCGACGACTCCACCCCCGCACACGCCTGAGGTCGCCCCCAACGCGCGGCCCGATGTGGCTTTTGTATCAATACATATGATACAAAAGAGTCCATGACTCCGATCGTGGCGCTGATCTTCCTCGCCCTCTTCGGCGCCATCGGGCTCTTCGTCTCGTTCGCATTGCGCTCGGCGGGCCCGAGCGACGGACCGGTCGTCGCCTTCGCCGAGTTCTACGACATCCCGCTGACGAACGGCAACGTCGAGATCCTGCGCCGAACGCTGCGCCGGAGCCGCGTCTTCCGGATCCTCGGCGCACTGTTCGCCCTCGCTGCACTCTTCGCCGCCGTGGCGATCGAGTTGGTCGGCGCGCCCGGGATCTGGAGAATTCTCAGCGCCATCGCCGTCGGATTCGCCCTCGGATCCGTCGTCGATGAACTGAGCCGCCGGCCGATGATCGACGAGTCGGCCCCGACCGAGGCGTCCCTGGACTCGCGGACAGTACGGACCTACGTCGAACGTCGGGTGCTCGGCGCCATGGTGCTGACGGTCGTCGCAGCCGTCGGGCAGATCGCCGTCGCCTGGTCCCTCATCCCGCGGTCCGGATGGTTCATGTACGCGCCGGGTGACGACACCCCGATCGGGTTCGGCTCACCACTGTCGCTACGCCAGATCGTGGTCTGGGCTGCTCTCGGAGCGTCGGCAGTGGTACTCAGCCTCATCGCGCTGCGACGGATCGTGCGGGCCCCCGCCCCGGTTCAGCACCGTCGCCCCGATCTGGCCGCTGCTGCGCATGGCGTACGGACCGCCGGCGTGCTGTCGGTGGTCGGAGCGATCCTCGTCGTCAGCGGCGCTCTCACGGCCACCGTCGCGAACGCCAACGTACTGTCGGACGGCAACCGCAGCGAGGTGATCCGGTGGTTCGACAACCTCAGCCTGTACGGCGGCGCGTTCGCACTCTGGTTCGGTCTCAACCTCTCGATCCGGGCGCTGCCACGGCCATCGCGCCGCACGGCGCGTCGCGACGCCGTCGACCGGGTGACCGATCCGACGTGAGTGGCCGGATCACCATCGACCTCGGGTCGAAGACTGCCCCGTTCGAGCAGATCAAACGCTCGATCCTCGGTCTCGTCGCCGATGGACACCTCCCGGTCGGACACCGCCTCCCTCCGATTCGACAGCTCGCGGGCGACCTCGGCGTCGCACCGAACACCGTTGCCCGCGCGTACCGGGAACTGGAGGCGGCAGATGTCGTGAGATCGCGCGGCCGTCGCGGGACGGTGATGCTCGATCCGCCGGCGGCGACGGAATCGTCGGCGGTCACCGATGCGCTCGCCTCGGCCGTCGCAACGGCGCGCGACGCCGGACTGACGACGTCTGAGATCCTCGCCGTCCTGCTCGGCGACGAATCGGGGCCCGAGGCTGCGCCCGCCTGAGCGCTGCGAGGGCCCAGCTCGTCAGCCGACGAGGTCGGCGACGCGCTGGATGCCTTCGGCGAGGTCGTCGTCACCGAGGGCAAAGCTGAACCGGCCGTAACCGGGCAGGCCGAACGCTTCGCCCGGGACGAAGGCCACCTTGGCCTGGTCGAGGATCAGGTCGGCCAGCTCGATCGTGGTCGTCGCGGTCGTACCGCCGATGTCGCGGCCGAGCAGGCCGGTCATGTCCGGGTAGCAGTAGAAGGCGCCCTGCGGTTCGGGGCAGGTGACCCCGTCGATGGCGTTGAGCATCTCGTGCATCTTCGTCGCACGACGGGCGAAGGCTTCGCGCATCATCACGACGTCATCGAGCGGACCGGACACGGCTGCGATCGCTGCGCGTTGCGCCACGTTGCAGACGTTGGACGTCGCATGGCTCTGGAAGTTGGTCGACGCCTTGATGACGTCGGCCGGGCCGATCATCCAGCCGACGCGCCAGCCCGTCATCGCGTAGGTCTTGGCGACACCGTTGACGATGATGCACTGGTCGGCGAGATCGGGCACGAGGACCGGCATCGAGGTGAACTCGTTGGCGCCGTAGGTGAGGTGCTCGTAGATCTCGTCGGTGATCACCCAGACGCCGTTGGCGACGGCCCATTCACCGATCGCCTTGACCGCCGCCGGCGGATACACCGCCCCCGAGGGGTTGTCGGGGCTGACGAACAGCAGCACCTTGGTCTTGTCGGTCTTCGCAGCGTCGAGTTGCTCGATGGTGACCTGGAAGCCGGACTCGGCATCGGTGTCGATGATCACCGGCACGCCACCTGCGAGCGTGATCGCTTCGGGGTAGGTCGTCCAGTACGGGGCCGGGCAGATCACTTCGTCGCCCGGGTCACAGAGCGCGGCGAATGCGGTGTACACGGCGTGCTTGCCGCCGTTGGTGACGAGCACGTTGACCGGCTCGCAAGCGAATCCCGAGTCGCGCAGCGTCTTGTCGCAGATCGCCTGCTTCAACTCCGGCAGGCCGCCGGCGGGGCTGTACTTGTGGTTCTTCGGGTCTGCACAAGCCGCAACTGCTGCATCGACGATGTGCTGCGGCGTCGGGAAATCGGGCTCGCCCGCTCCGAAGCCGATCACGTTCTCCCCAGCGGCCTTCATGGCCTTGGCCTTCGCATCGACGGCCAACGTGGCCGACGGGGCGATCGCAGCGAGACGGGCGGAGGTCCGGGACATGGTGGAGGTCACGGTGTTGCAGCCTACGACCTGAGTCAGCGCCGCCTTCCATCGTTTGCGCACCCGTGCGCGGTCGTCGGCGACGGTCGTCGGGTACACAAACCCCGTGTGACTGATCTCCTTGCGCCCGCAAACGCTACGGTCACCTCCATGTCAGCAGACGCCGTGATCCGATCAAACGTGAGCGGGCTTCCCGGCCCCGACCTCACCCCGACCGCGACGGTGCTGGACAAGCCGCTGAGCGAGTGCAAGGTCGCGATCTGCACGACGGCCGGCCTTCGAGCCGCTGGTGATGTGAAGCTCTGGCTGGACTCGTCGTTCACCGTGCTCCCCGCCGCTGCCCGTGACCTGCAGCTCAGCCACTTCTCCCCCAACTTCGACCGGGCTGGGCTCACCGCGGACATCAACACCGCCTACCCGGCCGACCGCCTCGACGAACTCGCCGCTGCCGGCGTGATCGGCTCGGTCGCGAGCAACCACTTGTCGTTCATGGGTGCTCAGACGGATGCCACCTTCGCCTCGATCATCCAGGATTCGGGGCCCGCCGCAGCACAGGTCCTGCTCGACGATGACGTCGACGTGGTGATCTTCACGCCCGTTTGACCGCTCTGCACGCGCACCGTGAGTGTGCTCGCCCACATCTTCGAGAACGCCGGCCTCGCAACGGTCGGCATCTCCCTCGTTCGGGGTCAGGCCGAGACGGTCAAGCCGCCCCGCATCCTGAACGTGAACTTCCCACTCGGTCGTCCGCTCGGCAAGCCCGGCGACGCCGAGTTCCAGACCCGTGTGCTGAACGCGATGTTCGACCTGCTCCCGCGCATCGACGTTCCCGTGCTCGTCGACTTCCCCGAGACCATCGAGGAACAGGGCTCCGAGCCCTCGTCGTGCCCGATGCCTCCTCGCCACAACCCTGACCTCGACGCTGCCGTCGACGAGGCGCTGGGCCTGCGTAATGCCCATGACCGCAACCTCGTCGCCACCGGTGGCCGCACGCTGATCGGGCGCGTCGCCGACGTCGACGGCATCGTCGGCCTGATCGAGAAGATGATCGAGATCGAAGGCGGTGCCTCTCTCGCCGACGTCGGCTTGGACCCGAACACGGCGATCGCTGCGAGCCAGGACATTCGTGCCTACTACGAAGAAGCTGGCTTGCAGCTTGCCGACAACACCGGCGCCCGACAGCTCGAGACCTGGTTCTTCCACCACACCGAGACTGGCCGACTCATCCGCCGAGCCCGTGACGGCATGCGTGAACGCGGCGAGGACAAGTTCGCCGTCACCTATCTGGCGCCGATGACGCAGGGATAGGCGGTCCTTTCTTTTTGAAAAGGCGTGTTCGAATCTCAGCACACGGCGCAATGCTGTTCCGGTGACCGAGACCCCCGCCATCACCATTCCTGCTGACCTGCTGCCCGTGGACGGGCGCTTCTGCTGCGGCCCGTCGAAGGTGCGCCGTGACCAGATCGATGCAGTCGTCGCTGCCGGCGACACGCTGCTCGGTACGTCACACCGCAAGCCACCGGTGAAGAACCTCGTCGGTGACGTCCGCTCCAAGCTGTCCGAGCTCTTCGCCCTCCCGGACGGCTGGGAGATCGTGCTCGGCAACGGGGGCTCCACCGTCTTCTGGGACGTGGCGACGTTCGGCCTCATCCGCGAACGCAGCCAGCACCTGGTGTTCGGTGAGTTCTCGTCCAAGTTCGCAGACGCCTGCGCCGCCGCCCCGCACCTCGGTGACCCATCGGTCATCAAGGTCGATCCCGGCTCACACCCCGACCCGGTCGCCGAGGACGGCATCGACGTGTACGCCCTCACCCACAACGAGACGTCGACCGGCGTCGCAATGGAGCTCCGCCGACCGGCCGGCACGCCCGACGCGCTCGTCGCCGTCGATGCCACGTCCGCTGCGGGCGGTCTGCTGTGGGAGCCCTCCGAGGTCGACTGCTACTACTTCGCTCCCCAGAAGTGCTTCGCCTCCGATGGCGGGCTGTGGTTGGCGGCCTGCTCCCCCGCTGCGATCGAACGCATCAACGAGATCGGCTCGTCGGACCGCTGGCGCCCGGCCTCGCTCGACCTGCAGATCGCACTCGACAACTCGGTCCAGAACCAGACCTACAACACCCCGGCACTGACCACCCTGGTCATGCTCGACGCCCAGCTCGACTGGATGCTCGCCAACGGCGGTCTCGCCGGCATGGCAGCTCGCAGCGCCGAGTCGGCCTCGATCCTGTACTCCTGGGCCGAAGCACGCGACTGGGCCAGCCCGTTCGTCACCGATCCGGCGCAGCGTTCCAACGTCGTCGGCACCATCGACATCGACGACTCGATCGATGCCAACGAGATCTGCGCCGTGCTGCGCGCAAACGGCGTCCTCGACACCGACGCGTACCGCAAGCTCGGCCGCAACCAGCTCAGGGTCGGCATGTTCCCCGCCATCGACAGCAGCGACGTCGAAGCACTTACGAAGTCCGTCGACCACGTCGTCGCCGCAATGAGCTGAACGTTCACGTTGTGCCAGGCACAACGTGAACGCTGGCAGAATGTCGACATGCAAGCGACCGATGTCTTGAGTTTCGGCATGGGCGACATCGGCTCGCTCAACCGTCCCGTGATGCTCGTCGGACTCGAAGGATGGTTCGACGTCGCCAGTGCCGCGACCCAGGCCGTCAATGCGTTCACGAGCGCGGATCACGCCGTGATCGTCGGCGCCATCGACCCCGACCCGTTCTACGACTTCACGCAGCAGCGTCCGCACGTCACCATCGTCGACGACGTGCGCGAGATCGTGTGGCCCACGAACGAGTTCATACTCGAACGTGGTGCTCCGTCCGCCGACGGCACACCCGGCCAACGCGACGTCGTCGGCCTCATCGGCGTCGAGCCGCACCTCAACTGGCGCACCTACGTCGATGCGATCATCACCGTTGCCGTCGCGATGCGCTGCGAAGCCGTGGTCACCGTCGGTTCAGCGGCCGAGGCACTTCCCCACACCCGGACGCCGCCGGTCACCGGCAGCACGGCAACTGCAGGCCTCGCATCGCGACTCGGGCTCTCGCAGCCCTCCTACGAAGGAATCACCGGCGTCGCCGGCGTGCTGAATGCCGAACTCGAGGCGCGCGGCATCCCGTCGATCTCAGTGCGCGTCGGTATCCCCCACTACTTGATGAACGCCGAACACCCGATGGCGGTCACCGCACTCGTCCGCCACCTCGGTCACGTCCTCGACGTCCCGACGAGTGAGTGGATGCGTGGCGACATCAGCAACCAGGTCGACAGCTGGCGCGACGTCCACGATGAGATCATCGCGAACGACGATCAGCTCCGGATGTATGTCCGCATGCTCGAAGCCGAATTCGACCGCCGCGCCGAAGCCCAGATCCCGACGGCCGACGACCTCGGTGACCAGTTCGAACAGTTCCTCAAAGACCAACGCGACGACTGACCTGTACGTATGGTGCCAGGCACCATGCGTACAGGCGCCACACGTGGCGTGTCCGTCCGGTCAGATCGCAGCGAAGGCGGATTCGAGGTCGGCGATGATGTCGTCGAGGGTCTCCAGGCCGACGCTGAGCCGGATGAGGCCCGGACCGGCGCCTGCCGCCAACTGCTCGTCAGGCGACAGCTGGCTGTGTGTCGTGCTCGCAGGATGGATCACGAGGCTGCGCACGTCGCCGATGTTCGCGACGTGGCTGTGCAGTTCACATGCCTCGACGAACTTCTTGCCGGCAGCGACACCGCCGACGATGTCGAAGGCGACGATCGAACCGGCTCCGCGCCCACCGCCGTACTCCTGGGTGCGCTCGTACCACTGGCTGCTCGGCAGCCCGGCGAACTGGACGTTCTCGACCTTGTCGTGACCGTCGAGGAACTCGGCGACTGCCTGAGCGTTCGCGAAGTGGCGCTCCATGCGCAGGCTGAGAGTCTCCAGGCCCTGCAGGATGAGGAAGGCGTTGAACGGCGAGATCGCCATGCCGAGGTCACGGAGCATCTGGACACGTGCCTTGAGGGCGAACGCACCATGGCCGAGCGCCGGGAAATAGGCGAGGCCGTGGTAGCTCGGATCGGGCTCTGTGAAGTTCGGGAAGCGGCCGGACTCGGCGTAGTCGAACGTGCCGCCGTCGACGATGGCGCCGCCGATCGAGGTGCCGTGGCCGCCGCAGAACTTCGTCAGACTGTGCAGGACGATGTCGGCACCGAGTTCGAGCGGACGAACGAGGTACGGCGTGGGAACCGTGTTGTCGACCATCAGCGGGATGCCGTGCTCATGACCGACCGCGGCGACACCGGTGATGTCGAACATGTTGTTGCGCGGGTTGGCGAGCACTTCGCCGAAGAACACCTTGGTGTTGTCCTTGATCTGTGCCCTCCACTGGTCCAGGTCGTCGGGGTCGTCGACGAAGGTGACCTCGATGCCCAGCTTGGGCATCGTGTAATGCAGCAGGTTGTAGGTGCCGCCGTACAGCGACGGGGAGGCCACGATGTGGTCACCGGACTCGCACAGCGTGAGGATCGCAAGGGTGGCGGCGGACTGGCCGGACGCCACGACCAGCGTGCCGGGAATGCCGACGGCAGTCATGCAGCCGCCTTCGAGGGCGTTGACGCGCGCCTCGAGTGCCGACTGCGTCGGGTTCTGGATCCGGGTGTAGATGTTGCCGATCTCGGCCAGACCGAACAAGTTCGCAGCGTGCTCGGTGTCGCGGAACTCATACGACGTCGTCTGGTAGATCGGGACGGCTCGCGCGCCCGTCGTGGGGTCTGGCTCACCGCCGACGTGGATCTGCTTGGTCTCGAAACCCCAGTTGCTCTGTTCAGTCATGGGCGACGACTCTAATCGTCAATTCCCGACCAACCAAGTCGGATTTACACGAGACCGCGAAATCGAGATCGAGCCCGAGCGGGAACTGCCGTCGAAAAAGCAACAGGGAGCGCCCCGAAGGACGCTCCCTGTTGTCGGTCGCCTCGACTTCGATCACACGGGAGGGATGGTGACGGAGAAGTCGAGACGGCGATCTGTGCGGCTTCGGCATTGAAGCACCGCTCTTCCTGATGGACGCACCGGCGGAGAGAAAGTTGCAGAGAAACCGAAGAAAATCTATCGAAGGCTTCCCGAGGTTGTGTCATCAGTAGGCCGCTTTCGTTCGACCACCGTCTCCAGCAGTTTCGAGTTGGGAACGAACAGGGTCATGTCGGTCCCCTCGATTTCGATCGCCGTCGGGTGGATGTCGATGACGACACCATCGACATCGACGCCGGCCACATTGCTCGCCCGGATGCGGTCACCCGGCTCGAGAGAACGACGCCACACCCTGCCGGCCGCGACTTCGCCGGCGACCTGCCGGCCGCCGAGACCGGTCAGCAGCGCCAGGCTCGCCGCCACCCCGAAGAGCAGTGCCGCAACAGCGATGTTGATCACCGTCGTGTCGACACCCAATTGCGCTGCAGCAAGAATCATCGCTGCGGTGAGGATGGCGAACCTGACGATCGCCGGGGCAAATCGTGACGCCGCCCCCGAGCCCGCCAAGGCCTTCGCGACGGCGGTCTGCGCGAACGTTCCTGCGATGTTGCCACCGATCGCGACGATCGCTGCCGAGATCGCCTTCGGCAAGAACGCGATCAGATCACTCGGAAGCCGATCGAGGTCGTCAGGGCTCACGAAGCCGAGCGCCACGAGCAGGCCGATGATGACGAACCCCGAGAACACGAGGCCGGCGATCGCTGCCGCAGACTCCCTGAGTGCCTCGATCTTCGATTCGGCCATCTGATTGCGAACGATTCGTGAGGCAATCGATCCGAGGATCAAACCGGCTCCCACAGCGATCGCGGCTGAAATCCACTCGTTCATTCGATGTCCCCATCTGGTTCTGGTTCTGGTTCTGGTTCTGGTTCTGGCTCAGGTGGCGGCGCCGGGTCGGCGACCCGTGGCTCTCGGGTTTTCTCGGAGTCGGACACCGGTTCGGGCTGCAACATCAGCGACGCCGTCTCGGTGGCGACACTGAACAGTCCCAACATCACGGAGAGGTCCCGCTCGTTGCGTTGACGTTCGTCGATGCCACGGATCACACGCTCTGCGAGGTCCGCAGGCGGCGCCCACTCTGCCCGCACGACCTGCGCGAGCAACGCCTCATCGGTCGCCTGGTCCATTCCGCTGGTCTCACGATCCGACAGATCGACCAGGCGTGACGCGCAACGCTCACACGACTCGACGTGCTCCGTGACCTTCTCCGACGGGTTGAGCGCGGACAACCAGTCGCGCAGCTTCGACCGACTCGGATGGACGAATTGCATGCTCATCCGTTCAACCTCCAGTCGTCGAGTCGGCGTGCCAGGTCGCGCCGCGCACGGAGCAGCCGAGTCTTGACGGTCGGAATCGGCACGCCAAGTGTCTCGGCGATCTCGTCATAGCTGAACCCCTCCACCTCGCGGAGCACGACGATCGCGCGAGAGAGTTCATCCAGTTCGTCGAGTGCCTCGATGAGTTCCGAGGTGGCGATGCGCCCCTCGACCAGCCGGTTGGTGCCGATCGGATCGTGGCGCTCCGGCATCCGTTCCGGATCGGTGGCGCTGTCTCGGATCTTGCGCAGCGTCGACACCGCCTGATTGTGGGCGATCCGCAGTATCCAGCCACGGAGTGAGCCGTCACCTCGGTAGTCGGGCAGGTGCTTCCAGACCTTGATGAAGGTCTCCTGGGCCACGTCGTCGGCGAGCGCACTGTCGCGTACGACCGACTTCGCCAGTCGGTACACGGCCGGACCGTACTCATTGACGATCGCCGTGAACGGCGGGGCGCCGATCGTCTCGCCTGGACCAGCCTCTCCGAGGGCGGCGCCCGCGGCGGTGCTGCCCGAAGCAGGGGTGGTGGTGTCGGTCACGGTGAGTACAGGTGGAGGTCGGTGCAGCAGCGTCGGATGAGCCGGCGAGGTGGCTCGGACCGAGGGCCACGCTGGCATTCTTTCAGCTTCCAGCGCGGCCGTCATCAATTCATCCGGACCTGCTCCGCAGACGGTCGGCAGACGGTCGGCAGACGGTCGGCAGACGGTCGGCAGATGGTCGGCAAGCCCTCGCCGCTGACCGGCGCTGTAGCCGCCGGAACGTCGCCGTTCTGTGCTGACACCTGATCGTAGACCGCTGGCCAGAAGCGGTCGCGAGCGGACCAGATGCCACCGACGCCGAACTTGATGACGATGATGAATCCGAGGCTGTAGACGATGGTCTCGAAGAGTGTGTCGACGACGTCCTTGGCCACCTGCAGCTGGTCGAGTGCGGCGACGCCACCGATCAGCCAGATGCCCACGAAGGCGACCTTCTTGAGGAGGTCACCGAACGACAGGTGGTCGACCGCCGGAGCGATCAGATCGCGCACCGCATTGGCGATCGCGCCCGTGATGATCACGATGACGATCGCGACGATCAGCCTCGGGATGAAGGCGACCGATCCAACCGATGATGAAGACGGCGATGGCGGCAGCCAGCTTCGGGATGAACGTGGCGACGTCGCTCCACGCGTCCTCGAAACCTTGGGTCCAGTCGATTGCCAGCATGTGTGTTCCTCTCGCGAACAGCGCCGTGATGGCGCCCGTCACCGAGGACGTCACGCGACCACACAAAGTCGCGGGCGCATGGATTCCGAGCGATGCCCTAGCGTGTCGCCGTGGACGAGTCAGACCCACTCGCCGATGTGGTGCCGAGTGGCCATCGCTGGCCGGGCGACGTCAGGGGCAAGCTGTACACACTGGCACTCGTCGACGAATTCGCTCCGCTGTATGCCCTGTTCACGTTGTGATTCATCGACAACGACGTGTCGACGTCGGAGATCTCCGTCGCCTTCAGCATCTGGGCAGTGCTCGCCGTCGTACTCGAGCTCCCGTCGGGGGCGCTGCACGACGCCGCGACGAGTGGGGCCTGGGAAGCACTGATCCACCACCAACTCGAAGCCACCGGAAGTGAGTCGGGTTACGGCGTCGTCATGGCACGGGTCGGCCAGGTGCACCCACCTCGGGCTCGCGGCCGGCACGGTGGCCGGGTCGGCATGGTCGGCATGGTGGACAACCGTCGGCGACGGACTGACCGAGGTGCGGCGGCGGCCCCGCCTGGCGCAGCTGACCGTCGTCGGAGCACTGTTCGGCGGACTTTTCGTCGTCGATGAATACGTGCCGCTGTTGGCGCGCTCTCGCGGCGCTTCCGACGCCACCGTTCCACTCATCGTCGTCGCGGTCTGGCTCGGCCTCCTCGCAGGTGGCGAGGTCGCCGCGCGACGCCCGGACGCGACCGGGGTGAGCCTGGCAACTGCAGTACTGGCCGGGACCGCCGCCATGGCATTCGCGCTCGCCACTGATTCGCCGTGGGCGCTGCTGGTCATCGCAGTCGGCTACGGCGTCGTGCAGACGACCTGGGTGATCAGCGACGCACAATTCCAAGCGATGGCACCGAGTGCCACGCGCGCGACGGTGACCAGCGTGCGCGGTATGGGTGGGGGAGCAGTCGCAGGCCTCGCCTTTCTGGTCGTGGCGATGCGCTCCGACGGAAACGATCCGACCCCCGGGCTGCACTGGGTGGTCGGCCTGCTCGCCGTCACATCGTTGCTCGTCTGGCGCTGGATTCCCGACCAGCGCACGACGGCTCAGCGCATTCCGACCGAATGAACCATCACGACTCGAACTGAAAACCCTTCATTCAGGCTGTCAGGTCATTCCTTCGCTCGATTATCCTCCCACCGCCGCACACGAGGCACACACGACCTGGAGGTCACGACGTCATGAAGAAGATCACTGTCATCGCCATCACGGCGCTCACCCTCCTCGCCGGGTGCGGCGGCAGCGATGCCGCCGACGACTCGGGAGCTGTCGAACCTGACACCTCCGAGCAGACGACCGAGGACGAGGTGATCGCCGATACCGACGTCGCCGAGCAGGACGAGAGCTGCAGCCTCACCGAGCAGCAGATCGGCGACGACACGATCAGCGTCGTCGGCAGTCACCTCATCGACGGTGACGAGCTCCTGTGTTCACCCTCCGAGGACACCGCAACGACATTTGCGATCTTCACGACGCTGATCCCCGCTGAATATCGCGAAGGCGTCGTTGCATTCGTCGCCATCGACCAGGAAGCCAGCGACGGCACCGACGGCGCGATGCAGGACGTCTACGACGAGGCCGACGAAGCGACAGGCGATCGTCTGCTCGCACTCGACGTCACCGGATCGAGTGAGGAACTGGAACGCACGATCGTCCACGAGGTGGGCCACACGATCTTCATCACCGCCGCCAGTGAGGTGCCGACCGGGTATGCCGAGGACTTCGCCGCTGCGTTCCCGCCCGGCGGCTCCTACGAGGAGAACCCCGAAGACTTCGTGACCGAGTACGCCGCATCGGTGGACAACGGCCAGGAAGACATGGCCGAGAGCTGGGCCATGTTCGTTTACGCCGACACGCCCTTCGCTGGTGATGCCGACGACGACGGTGAACTCGACGTCGTCGAGCCCGGCACGCTCGCAGCCGACAAGGTCGCATTCTTCGAGGACTACCCCGAACTCGTCGAACTGCGCGCGTTCATTCTCGCCAACTCAGGCTTCTGACCGCAGCAACCTGTCGAACACGACAACGCTGAAGGGCCGGCCTCGCGAGGCCGGCCCTTCGTCGTTTTCCGTCGTTCTGCTCGATCAGTCCGGCGACGGCGCGACCTCGGGAAGGAGCGACCAGAAGGCCTTGACCAGTGGATTCTTGAGGTGGCGCTGCAAGGTGAACAGCCCGATGTCGTAAGCGTCAAGGGCGG
>RCMY010004103.1_pt1 | contig 12699 bp, 11 predicted proteins | sample 2041341 | NCBI WGS metagenome assembly RCMY01 (sample SAMN09708234, study PRJNA481090) | Marine sediment metagenome, whole genome shotgun sequencing project. | reverse complement strand
CCGCGAATTGCCGCAGATGGATCAGACCCTCCAGATGTTGATGGACGCGCTCCCGGAGGAGAAATACAACACGGTCGTCCACGGTGACTACCGGTTGGGCAACATGCTGATCCGCCCTGCCGATGGGTCCGTTGCGGCTGTACTGGACTGGGAGCTTTGTACCTTGGGCGATCCACTTGCGGATCTGGGGTACCTTCTGAACAACTGGGTGCTTCCCGGCGAGGAGCAGATCGCCGGGGCCACCAGTTACCCCACCAGCGACGGGGGCTTCATCTCGCGGGAGGAGCTGATCAGCCGCTACGGAGAGAAGACCGGTTTCGATGTGGAGAATGCGGACTACTACCGGGCGTTCCAGTTCTGGCGATTGGGAGCGATCGTGGAAGGAGTGATGAGCCGCTACATGAAGGGTGCCCTCGACAACGAGGTGGACCTCGATGCCTTCAAGATGCAGATCGACGGCCTCGCCGCCAACGCGTACCAGATAGCTAAGGGCTTTTCGTAGAACGGAGACCACTGGCTGCGGCGACTTAGCGGCGACATCCGGTGAGCAGGACCCAACCTTCCACAGAGTTCGTCGTCTGTAGGTTGAAGCCGTCGTAGGCCACAGTGGCCCGGCTGACATGTTCGTGGAGAAGGCCGGTGAGCAGCAGAGTCGTGTTCGGGCCGGAAAGCGAACCCACGGCGTTCGCCTCGGATTCATGGACACCGATCAGGGTGTTGGCGATGATCACGTCGAAGCTGATCGATCCGGCCAGCCCTTGGGGAGTCGCCAGTTGGGTCGGGGTGGCGGAAATGAAGCTCGTTTGCTCGTCGAGTTGATTCCGCGTGGCGTTCCGGGTGGCGATGCCGACGGCGCCGGGGTCGATGTCGCATCCGGTCGCCGTGAAGCCGAGGACGGCTGCCGCGAGGGTCAGCACGCCGGTTCCACACCCGACATCGAGCAGCGTTTGCCCCGGGCTCATCGGGAGTGTGGCAAGGGCATCGAGGCCGAGGCGGGTCGTGGCGTGTCCTCCGTGCCCAAAAGCGGAACCCACCTCAAGCTCGAGATCGGTCCCATCCACCTCGACGTGGGCCGGTTCGCTGACTTCCCAGTCGGCTGGGTCGACCGATTCGATCCCTACCGATTCGACCGCCAGATCCGCAGCGGATTGAGCGAACCGGTCCGCATCGGCGTACGCCTCGAACCCGACAAGGACTATCACTTGATCCGCAATGGAGCGATCGGCTGTTTCGGAGAGCCCGGTGGTATCTAGCATCACCGCGAGGGTGGAGACGGGTTCGCTGAGCGATGAAGTGCAGCGAACCCGGACCAGCCAGCTCATCGGTCGAGAGTGGACAGAAGTGTTCTGCCCCCACATGTTCGCACTAGCGGAGGGTCACGTCTTCCTTGCGGGCCAGGGCCACCCAGGTTTCGCCGGGTGTGAGGCCGATGTCGTTGCCGTTGTTGTCCCGCAGGGTCGTCGAATCGCCGACGGTCGGGCGTAGCCAAGTGCCGGCAATGTACCTGCCGTCGGTGAAGATGTGGGCCACGCCGCTTCCGGCGGTGTTGGCTTCGGGCGTATTGCCGTCTGCCACGCTGGGGGAGTAGATCACCTCCAAGACCACCACATTGTCCGGAGCGATTATTGTTCCGTCATCCATCTTGTGGGTCCGGCCATTCTGCGTGCGCTGCCAGCCGCGTGCGGCCTGGTTCCACTGATAGCTGACATCGTTGGCGCCAAAGTCGACCCGGACACCGTTGGTCGGGCCGCCAAGTGTCGACGGGACACCGGGTTCCCGATATCCGAAGATGGCCTGTGGTGCTGACCCGGCGGGTGCGCTGTTGCGGATAGTCGCAGTGCGGGCATACAAGTTGTGCGGGGCGGAGCGACTGTTGTCCCGGAAGTAGGCGCTGGGCACCTTCTTTTCATTCCGGTTGAGGACGATGGACCCGTCGAACTGGTCCAGGATCGACAACACCGTGGTATTGCCACCGCTGGTGACCAGGAGTGGGGTGTTGTAGGCCCCGAGGACGCCGAAATCGGTGGTGCGAACCGAGCGGGTCGGCCCGACTACGGCGGGGATCTCGCTGTGGTAGATGGCAATGAACCGGGTGAGGCTGTACTCGACCTCCTCCTCGATCACGATGTCGGCGAACTGGAGATTCTTCTGCGGCCGGGCGCTGTCTTTGTTATCGACCTTGACGGCGATGGCTCGGGAAGCGTAGGGGGTCGTCACTCGCTCACCGGTGAGCGGCTGGCGTTGGGCGTAGATCCCCTGCATCCTGACGCGGTACTCCGCACTCCCCAGGAATCCGCCAACCACACCGGAGTACGATCCGCCATCGCCGATGACTTGGGCCCAGTAGTCGAGGCCCGCAGCTTCGGGTCGACGATCGAGCAGGCCCACGTAGAGCATGGTGGACTTGACGATCGGATCCATCAGGCGGACGTTCTCCACCGATTCGCTGAATGACAGCATGATGTCGCCCCGGCTGGTTCCGGTGGACATGGCATCCAGCCAGAACGTGCGGCCGGTCTGGTCTGCGCTGCGGCCTAGGACGTTCTGGTACACGAGGTCCACAAATTCCCCGTCGGTGAGTGCCCCATAGGTGTTCTGAAACTCCGGGGCATCGGCGAATGCCTGGGATATTGAGCGGGAGTTGGCCCCGATGCCGAGTTGACTCACCCAGAATCGAAGCCCGGCGATGTCGGGAGCCCGTCGGAAATATGCGTAGTAAAGCCGGACGACGGGGGCGACACGTCCCTCGAACTCCGGTGAGGTGGCGAGGGCCTCGACGATGTCGGATGCGGGAGCGCCTGCTTTGAGTTTGCCGACCCAGAAGTTACGGCCGCCCGTATCAGCGGGGCGGCCGAGGAAGTCCTGGTACTGCTGGTTGACGAACTGCGCCTCGGATGAGAGCGGGCCCACGGCGTTACTGTCTGCCTGCGCGGGTGTAGCGACGAGTGCGGTGGTCAGGCACATCAGCGCCATGAGGCTGAGGGCCACAACCCTCCGCGGATGGGATGTTCGGGGGATCCTGCTCATGGTCTGTACTCCATTTGTGTTCCGTCCGCTCGGGGAATGCTCTCGTTGGGAATGCGCTGATATGGGCCGCGTGCGCCAGAGCGAGGGTAGCTAAACACCCGGCGCGACGTGTGTCACTTGAGTGACCAAATCATCACCCATAGCGGGTACGCGGTGAATTCCTTCCCGTTGCCGCACCGACAGTGGTCGTGGACAGGAAGAACGCGTGGACTATGACCGCCCGGCGGCAACGGTAAAGCCGCCTAGGTAAAGGACCTCAGACCGAGGGCGCGGCGACTGAGACGTCCGTAGCAAGCGCCTCGCTGAGGAGGCCGACCCGTTCGGTGGCTGCGTGCACTTCGACCAATAGTTCACGGTCTGGCGCCGACGGCAGCGCTTCGATCTGCACCCCGTCCCGGAGGAGCACCCGCACCGCCTTCACTGCACCGAGGTGGCGACGATCCAAGCCGATCGCAATTCGTAGGAGCCCCGCCAAGATGCGGACCTTCTTCCGATCTCGGGTCTGGAGGGCAGCGAAGGGTTCATGGTTTTCCGAGGGATGAGACTTGCGGTGGTAGCGAGCGATCTGGGCGATCAGTTCGATCTCGTTATCGCTGAACCCGGTCAGCTGCTCGGAATGGCGGATCACGTAGTAGCTGTGCTTGTGATGGCCGCTATGGCTGAGAAAGAGGCCAACATTGTGGAGTAGTCCTGCCATCTCTAGCAGTTCCCGTTCCGCTAAACCGTAATGGTGGAGGGAGGACGTTCGATCAAACAGTTGTAAGGCCAGGGTCGTGCAATGCTGGGCGTGGTGAAGGTCTGGATCCAGCTGCTCGGCGAGCCGCAGGACGTTCCGCTGGCGGAGGTCGTGAAGGTGATCGCGTGCCGGGCCCGGCATGCGATCGATCAATACGCCTTCCCGCAGGGCCAGCGCACTGTAGGTGAACCCGTCGAGGCCACTCAACTGCACGATCTGCTGGGCCAAAAGCGCTCCACCCAGGATGATGTCGGAACGCTTCCGATCCAGTCCGGCGATCCTGCTCCGCTTGTTCGGCGCTGTGGCAATGATGCGCTCGACCAGATCGTCCAGTTCATGAGCGGTCACGGTGGCGCCGTTCAGACTGGCGGGGTCTTCGTCCGATTGGGCCAACGCCATCGCTGCCAAGGTTCCGGCGGTACCGGAGGAGGCGATCAGGATTTCGGGTTGGTGCCCGACAAACTCGATCTGGACGCCAGCAAGGGTCTGCTGTACGAAATCCCGACACTGCTGTACCGCGTTGGGCGTGGGCAGCCCATCACCGGGAAAGAACCGTTCGGTGAGGCGGATTGCGCCAAGGCGGAAGGACCGGGCGGCCAGGAGGTGTTCGCCCTCGCCGGCCACGATCTCGGTGCTGCCGCCGCCGATGTCGAAGGCCATTATCCGCTTCTCGAACACCGGTAGCGCCTTCAGGATCCCGAGGTGGATCAGGCGAGCCTCTTCGAACCCGCTGATCACCTCCACCGTGATACCCGCCTCGTCCCGGGCTCGGTCGAGGAAGTCGTTCCGATTGTTGGCCTCTCGAACAGCGCTGGTGGCTACGGCATGCACGGTGGCGCCGAGGCTGTGTGCCAATTCGCTCATGCGGACCAGGGCGTCGATACCCCGGTCGATCGCGTCAGGAGCCAGCACCTTCATGTCACCCGATCCGCTGCCGAGCCGGACGACATCCTTCTGCGTCGTAACAACTTCGAAGCCGGACGCGCCGAGGCGTCGTGCCACGACGAGATGGACCGAGTTGGTCCCGATGTCGATGGCTGCGAACAGGTCACCGGTTGGGGTGGAACTTTCGCTGGGGCTGTCGTCGGCCAGCTCTTGCTCGGTTGATTTCGACGCCTTGTTCACGCAGGAAGATCCAATTTGAATGTCTGGCCGCCCCAACCATTGACTTGATCACGACCCTCAATCGTCACCGTAGAGACCTCGGCAGGGAGAGCAATCCCGTCCTGGGATCGGGTGAATGGTTGCTCGCTGGCATGGTCGTGGGTCAGGACCCGTTCCCCGTAGACGGTGCCGTCCGGGCCTACCACTCGCCAGGCATCGGCATAGCGGTCGGGACTGTCATAAGGCGACGAAAGAGTGGCCGAAATTTTCCACCGGCCGTTGCCCTCGCTCGTAGCGGTGGCGTCGACAACGTCAGGAAACAGCGCTTCAGACGCATCGATGCTCGATGCCCCTCCCGCTGAAGGGGCGGCATCGGTTGTCGCGGTGGCCGTTTCCGCCGGTGCCGATTCCACTGGCGTCGTAGTTTCCTGTCGTGCCGAATCCGGTGACGACCTGCCTTCGACGTTGCCGGAAGAGCACCCGAACAGCAGCAGTCCAAATACACCAAAGGCACCGGCGCCACGGACGAGTGGGGAGAAGGTCACCCCCCCAGTGAAGCAGGTCCGAAGGGTCGCCCGGCTCTCAGATCTGTAGCTAGTTCCTTCGCTCATGCTGCTCACGCTCGACAGCGTGGAGCGTCATGCATTCTTCGGTGTCAAGCTGGAAGAGCGTCCATTCCTCTGGCCCCTCAATCGCCAGAATCGTTTCGGCGGCACCTCCCTCGATTAGGTCCCGGTAGGCCGGATTGATCCGATAGCTCTGGCCAGTCGGCAGGCCGGCGGCGATCACGAATCGGGTGCGATCATTCTCGGAGATGCTGATCAGGACATCACGACCGGGGCGGACCGCGCTGACCTCGACCACAGCTGGACGGTCCGGCCCGGCGCCGAGCACCTCCTTCAGTGCGTGATAGGCGGCGACGCCATCGGCCACGCGATTGGCCGCTAACTCGCTGGCTATGGCGACGCCTTCGATCTCCGAACCCAGTTCCCACACGGGTGCGGCGTCGGTTGCCATGAAATCTGTAGCCGTTCGGTCAGCCATCAGCGACTCGAGGGAGAAGCCGAAGGCGGAGAAGCTTAGGGCGACGGCAGCATCGGCCAGGGGAAGCAGGCGCCGATCACGTCCACTCCGCCCGAAGAGCGTGTCCCAATGGGACCCAAGGAGTGCGTTCTGCCTCCGAGCGGCGCGTAGATCGACTGGCACCGAGAACCGGATGAGCGGACGATGGCCCATTCGCACAGCGCCATCGGCGGTGACAGTGAGGTTGGTAATGACCACAGCACCAAACACTTCGACCCGGCGTCCGGTCCGGGCCACAATTATCCGATCCCCGGGGAGCGGTAGTGACCTGGTGGGGGAGAGGTTCGGTTCGATCCCCAGCCCGACGTCATCCATGGACAGGATTCCACCGAAGGTGTGGTTAGTGGCCAGCGGCGAACCAAACCAGTTGGTCGGGATGTCCCCAGGACTGCCCAGCAGGGCGCCCGGGTCATCAGCAGCGGTCAATTTGGCTATCCACAGACCCGACGGCAGATCGATAGCCACCGAGTTGGCTTGGGGGTCCTTCAGGTCTGCGATGGGTGTGACGGAGATAGCCGATGGTGAGGGGCTGGGCCGGGTCGAGGTCATAGATCCATCATGACGAGGGGGTGTGACAACGTTCGCGTACATGAAGCCGGGGCGACGCCTCACTAATCTCCACAACCGCTCGGTAGGTGTGTCCGGGCCGAGGTTTCTCGCCTAGGGTCGGGGGATGCGCACGCCTATCACCAGTCCGAATGCGTCTTCTGTCGGTCCGTACAGCCATGCCATCGATGCTGGCGGCATCGTGTTTCTCAGCGGTCAGACACCGCTGGATTCGAGCACCGGCAAACTGATCGAAGGAACGATCGGTGATCGAACGCAGAAGTGCTTTGACAACCTCTTCGATGTTCTCGCAGCTGGTGGCCTGACGCCGGAGAACGTCGTCAAGGTCAACGTCTTCCTCACCGACATGGACGATTTCGCTGCCATGAATGAGGTCTACAAGAAGCAGTTCTCCGAGCCGTTTCCGGCTCGGAGTACCGTTGCCGTCGCTGAATTGCCGATCAACAGTGACATCGAGATCGAGCTAATCGCCCAGCGCTAGGTGCGGGGCACAGCGCTAGGTGCGGGGCACAGCGCTAGCGGCGCTGGCTAGGCCTGTTTGGCCAGCTGGACATCGAGGTCGATCGTGACCTTGTCGCTCAGCAGTAGACCGCCGGCTTCGAGGGGCATGTTGAAGCTGATGCCGTAGTCGCTGCGGCTGATCTGGGTGTTGGCGTTGAAGCCGGCTTTGGTGTTGCCGTAGCCATCCACAGCCACACCGAAGAACTCGGTGGCAAGCTCCACGGGCTTGGTGACACCGTTGATGGTTAGATTCCCGCGAATTACGCCATCGTTGCCCTTGGTCTCGATGGCGGTGGACGTAAAGGTCATCGTGGGATGGTTCTCGATGTCAAAGAAGTCGGTGCTTCGGAGGTGGTTGTCGCGCATCTCATTGTTGGTGTCCACCGAGGCCATGTTGATGGTGGCCTCGACCGCTGATGTGGTGAGGTCTTCGGCCACGGCGGCGGTGCCGGTGAAGGTGTTGAAACGACCTCGAACCTTGGAGAGGCCCATATGGCGGATGGTGAAGCTGATCTCGGTGTGGGTTGGGTCGAGGGCCCAGATGCCAGGGGCGAGGGTGGTGGTTTCGATGACAGACATTGCTGGTTCTCCTTGAAAGGGGTGGTTCAGTTGAATCGATTGCTTCAACTGTGAAGTAATATATTTCAACAGTGAAACAAATGCAACCCCTGGTATGATCTTTTTGTGACCAAACGCCCCGACACCCACTGGCTCGACGAGCAGGAGCAGGTTTTCTGGCGTCGGTGGATGGAGAGGGTGACGCTTGTCAACGAGGCCATCGAGCGCGATCTGAAGGCCCAGGGCCTCAACAACGGCGACTACGAGGTGCTGGTGCAGCTTTCTGAGGCGGAAGGCCGCCGGCTTCGGATGTCCGAACTGGCTGATCGATCGATCCATTCACCCAGCCGCTTAAGTATGCGGATTGACCGACTGGCAAAGCTGGGCCTCGTCGCCCGGGAGAAGTGTCCGAACGACGGCCGTGGCTTCTTCGCCGTCCTCACCGATGCCGGCTTCGAACGGCTCGCCCATGCGGCGCCGGACCATGTGGCGTCGGTACGATCACATCTCGTGGACCGCTTCAGTGGCGAGGAGCTCCGATCCTTGTCAGAGCTCTTGGCCAAACTCCAGGACTAGCCGGGCAAGCGAGGCTGCCGGCCCCGCGGACGGCCCGAAGGGGTGTTGGACTGTGAGCAGTCAGGCTTTTGGTGACCTATGCAGTTATCGCAGTGCCCGAGGCGAGGGCTCCGTGCTGGCGGAACGGCCCCCGGAGGGCGTAACAGCCCAGACGTCGAAGCGAGGGCCGTTGTCGGGCAGGGTGAGATCGCGGTGATCCCCGAGGAGCGGCGTCAACGCTGATGCGCCCATCAGTTCGGGATCGAGTGATATCGCCTCACCGTCTGCTCGAGCAGCACGGATCAGTAGGCGTTGGTCAGCGGTCTCTCGGAGCCACACCACCTGGTCGGCATCGGCATGCACCCACCGGAAGCCTCCGTGGTGCAGCGCCACCTGCTCGTTCCGCATGTGAATCAGCGATCGGTACCACTCGAGAAAGCGGGTGTCCCACAGGTCCTCGTCGCCCCAGGGCATCGGGGCCCGGCATTCCTCGTTGTCCTCACCGGTGAGTCCGATCTCGTCGCCGTAGAAAAAGCAAGGAGCACCTGGCAGCGTCATCATCATTCCGACGCCAACCATCGCAGCCTCGTCGGAAGAGCAGATTGAGCGCCAGCGGGCGGTGTCGTGGCTGCTCAGCAGGCTCATCGACGCGTTCATGACCGACCACACCATCGAGGCCCGCACGGCATCCAGCGAATGCATCATGCCCACCCCGTCCCGGGTGTCCTGCCCTGGTCCAGTGCCCATCCCATGCAGGGTCCCCACCTTGCCTAGCCAGGCGGTGATGGGCCGGGAGATGCCGGAGTAATTCATAACCCCGTGCCAGCCATCCCCGGGGGTATCTGCACCGGCATCATGGAAGTGCTCACCGACGAGCCAACGATCGCCGCCAGCCTCCTCAAACGTGGCCCTGGTCGCCCGGGCCACCTCCGCGTTTATATCCAGTTGTCCCAGTCGCCCCGTCATGTTGGCCACGTCGATGCGCCATCCGTCCAGGTTGAACGGCGGCCCGATGAAGCGTCCAACAACCGAATCGGGGCCCTCATGGAGGCGCGGGCCCAATGTCGCGCTGCGATGGTCCAGCTTGGGAAGGCTGTCGACACCAAACCATGACTCGTAGGAATCGGGATGGTGTTTGAAGTAGTAGAAGCCGGCTTCGACGCTTGCGGCGTCGGCTTGGGCTGCGACGAACCATTCGTGGGCATCCCCGGTGTGGTTGAGGGTGAGGTCAGTCATGAGTCGCATACCGGCGGCCGTGCAAGCCTCCCGTAGGCGCAGCAGCGCTGCATCACCGCCGAGCAGCGGATCTACATAATCGAAGGTCTTTGCGTCGTAACGGTGGTTCGATCGGCCGGGGAACACGGGGGTCAAGTAGACACCGCCGATACCCAGTTCCTTCAGGTGATCCAACTTGTCGATCACGCCGTCGAGGTCGCCGCCAAACATCTGGGTCATCGATCCGGGAAACACCCGCTCGATCGGGTCATCCCACTCGGCCCACTGAATCCATTCCTCGTCGGCCTCGGGAACGTTGCGGTGGCGTCCGCTGGTGGCAAATCGGTCAGGAAAAATTTGGTACCACACGCTCTCGGGAACCCACTCGGGGGCTCGCAGGCCAGGGAGCAGCTTGAAGTCATTGTGGTCATCGGGATCCCAGTCCAGTAGGCCGAGACCATTGAGCCAAAAGCCTCCGGCCTCGGTGCGAAGATGGAACCGGTAGTGCTGGATGGGCTGGTCACACAGCAGATCAAAGACGCCGATCTCAGAATTGTTCTGTTTCTTGGCGGCCTCGAATTCGACTTCACCATCGACCACCGTCCTCAAGTGGAGTTCCGCCCCCTGCCATTCGGGCGGCAGGGCGAGGCGGATCTGTACCGTTTCCCCAACCGCCGGATTGGGGTTCGAGACATAGCGGCTCGACGGATCGTGGTGCGGCCAAGCGAGGAAATTTGTCACCTTACGAGGCTAGGGGTCCCGCCTTCACCAACACTTGGGGACAGAGTCCTTTTCGCAGGTCGCGTTCTGCGTTTGTGCCGGGGGACAGAGTGCTTGGGTTGGCTCGTTCCTCGCCGACGCCGCTACTCGGTCCCCGCTTCCGCCCTTTTGCTTGGCGTGGGGGACTCAGTCCCGGGCGAGCTCGTCGACGTAGGCCTGTTCCAGTAGGTCACGCATGTCATCCGCCTTGGTGTCGGGGAATTGACATTCGTAGATCTCTGCTAGATCAGGGGCGTTGTGGACCTCCGCCCAGGTGTCGGGCTTCCACACGCCGGAGCGACGGAATGCCTTTGCGCAGTGGGCAAAGAGTTCTTGGGTTTCCACCACCAAAGCCAACTTTGGTGTCCGAAGTTGGTCGGAGAACGACGCCAGCAGATCCGGATCCACGCTCAGGTATGCCGGTCCGTTGATCCGAACGGTTTCCTCCTTGCCAGGCACGACCAAGAGGAGTCCGGCATGCGGATTCGTGATGACGTTCTCGAAGCTGTCCAGCCGGTTATTGCCGCCGAGGTCGGGCACTGCCACATGGCGGTCATCCATCACGCTGATAAAACCGGCGGGCCCACCTCGTGGGGATGCGTCGATTGTGCCGTCGGACCCGGCGGTGCTGAGTATGGCCAACGGGCATAGACCGATAAAGCGGGCGGTGGCGTCATCAATGCGGTCGCGGGTCTTGCCAGCGGCCCGTTCGCTCGGTCGGCGGTACAACTCCCGCAGCTGTTCGTTGCTGGTGATCCTCACGAGGCAACCGTAGCGGTCGTCAGCTGGCGCTATTCGGGCTGTGGTGGTCGGGTTTTGGCCGGTGGTGCCCGGATGGCGGGTGGTGTGACCGGTGGGGCCCGGATGCGAGGGGCTACTGCGACCAGGACAGGGTTCGGGCGACGGGATCGGCTGCGGTGAGTATGACCGTGATGCTTTGCCCGAGTTCTTGACCGTTTAACGGAAGGGATGACTCGATCGCCGGGTCGAGGATCTGGATATAGGCCTTCCCACGCTTGTCGTTCAACGCCACTACCGAGGCCTCGAACGACTCGCCGATGTGGCTGGACAGCACCATTGTTTCGGCGTAATCGACCATGGCCTTTTCGAACGCTGAATCTTTGCTTCGGGCCCGCCCCATGAGGCTGGGAAGATTTACAAGGTCCTCGATCATTTGCTCACTTGGCCGGTCACCGGCAAAGAGCTTGAGGAGCACCTCGTTCACGGGCCGATCCACCAGCCGCCGAAGGGGAGCGGTGACATGCGCGTAGTGAGACGCGATGGCACCGTGCTCGCTGAGTTCGGGCAGCTCACCGTCGAAGAACGCGTACCCGGCGCCCCGGAACGAGCGGGCCGCTTGCAGGAGGAACGCCGCCCGTTGGGGAGTGTCTGGCTGAACTGTCCGGATCATTTCCGGGTAGCTCTGATCCCGGGGCCATTGGATGCCGAGGGCCTTCGCTTCCTGCCGGAGGCGTCGCAAGTCCTGTTGACGGGGTGGGGGGAGAGTCCGGAGGACTCCTACGCCCGAATCACGAAGCTTCCGGCCGGCAACGATGCCGGTTAGGAGCGAGATCTGGGCGTTCCACCCCTCCACGGGCACGGAGGTATCGAAGCTAAGGGTGTAGGTTCCGTTGTCCTCGACCACCTCCTGGCTAGGAAGGTTGAGGCTGATACCGCCTCGTTCCAATTCCTGCTCCTGGCGCAAGAGCCCGACGACCTTGAGAAGGTTGAGGGAGACGTCGTTGCCGTCATCGATGCGACGCTGGGCCTCCGCGTAGTCGATGGCCTCGCGGATCGAGACCAGCGCCCGCTCAAGACGGACCTCGGCCGGCTGACCCTTCGCGTCCAGCTCGATCGTCCAGAGCAGCGCCGGTTTGTCCGTACCGGCCAGGAGGCTGGCGCGATTCTCCGAAAGCACGGGCGGGTGTAGCGGGGTCCGGAGATCGGGCGAGTAGAACGTCGTCCCGCGCCGCCGGGCTTCGATATCGATCGGATCACCACTCGCAACGAAAGCCCCCACATCAGCAATGGCGTAAAAGACCCTGTAACCCCCGCCCTGTGTCGGCTCGGCAAAGAATGCCTGGTCCAGGTCCATCGCCCCCGGAGGATCGATTGCGACGAAGGCAAGATCACGCCGGTCGCGACGGTCCGAGGCGAAACGATCGTGAGCGGCGTCAGCGGCCTCGAGCACTGACTCGGGAAAAGTTCTGGGAATGTCGAGTTCGTCCCGGATCGCCTGGAATCCCGCCTCAAATGCTGATGGCGCAAGGATGCGGTGTTTCTTCACCGGCGCTTCCTTCGGGCGGGGGCGGAGCCGGTAATGGGCGAGTTACGCATTGTCGTCGGAACCGTAGAGGCTCAGCGCCGCAGTCAGTTCATCTCGGGCGACGTAGGTTTCGGGTTCGGAGGGGAAGGTCTGCGCCCGGACTTCCTTGGCGAATTGGCGAACGGAGTCGAGCTGGTCGTCGTAGGCAGTGCCAAAGCTACGGACGAACTTGGGCTTGAAGCGGTTTTCGAGGCCGATCACGTCGTGGTAGACCAGTACCTGCCCGTCGCAATCGGGGCCCGCACCGATGCCGATGGTGGGGATGTCC
>RCMY010004102.1_pt1 | contig 12701 bp, 13 predicted proteins | sample 2041341 | NCBI WGS metagenome assembly RCMY01 (sample SAMN09708234, study PRJNA481090) | Marine sediment metagenome, whole genome shotgun sequencing project. | reverse complement strand
AGCCCACTCGAAAAAAAGAGATAGGGATCGGTCCAGGCTGGGCCTTCGGCGTCGAGGGTCTCCTCGTACCACACGCGGTTTCGAGGGTCGAAAGAGTCGGCGGCATCGAGCTCACTGGAGAGCTGTTCGAGCGATCGATCGTACGTGCCGATCTCGACGGTCCGCTGACCGTTGGGGAACGAGATCCGTTTCGTCTCGTATGCGACGGTCGACTCGTCGGCAGGTCGATTGACATAGATGAATCGACCATCTGCGCTCCCGACAAAGATGCCGTCGAACGACGCATTCGACTGCAGGACGTCGAGGAGAGTGATGTACGCGGTGGGGCCGTCGGGATCGAAAACGCCGTCGGTGATGAATGAGCTGAGGAAATCTGCGGTCTGATCTGCGGGACGAAGGAAACTCTCCGTGTTGGCGACAGCTTCGTCGGAGACCGTCTCGACGATCGTCTCCATGTCACTCAGTAGTGCATCCTCATTGGACAACCGCGACGTGAGTAGGAGGCTCGTCGCCGCTGCGATGACGGCGGTGAGAAGTGCTGCGATCGCAACCGTGACGCCCGCCCGCGTCAGTGAGAGATTTTGACTCACCCCGGCGGGCTCTCAGCGAATCCGTCGACGAGCGTCGAGAGCTCGTTGGTCGCAGTGATGATGCCGTCGCAATACGTCTCAAGTTCAGCGGCATTTATCGCAGGTGCTTTCAGGCCTCGTTCAGCCATGTCTGCGTAGATCGCAATCGCCCGGATCGACGAGCGAAGATCGTGAGCTAGTTGATGCCGAGCTGCGGTTTCGCCGGCACTCGTCCCGTCTCTAGCGTGCATTGTCGCACTCCCCCCGAAAATCCCGCCCCGCGAGAGGTTAGCGAATGAACTCGGCGCACCACTCCGATTTTGAACATTTGACTGATCGAAACGGTCTGACAGACGTCGCTTCGTGGCGAACACGTTGCGCAACCCCGACGAGCGCTAGTGAGCGAGGGGGGCTTCGAGGCGGGCGGTGACGGCGGCGCGGATCTGGCTGTCGAAGCTTCGGACGTGAGTCTCGACGAGGTCGGCGACGAGGTCGTCGTCACCCGAACGGAGCGCGCGCAGGATCGCCTGGTGTTCGTCGACGGCGTGTTGCATGTCGGCCACGTCGGCGAGGTAGAGGTGCCACAACCGGTCGCTCTGGGCGTAGAGCATGTCAAGTGTGTCGAGCAGAAATCGATTGCTCGACGCGGCCCAGATGATTTCGTGGCAGCGACGGTCGAGGGCGAGTTGCGAGACATCGTCGAGTGACGGATCGGCGGTCAGCGCGAGTGTCGATTCCATGTCCTCCCAGTGGGCGTCGGTTCCGCGAAGCGCAGCGAGTCGAGCGGCGTAAGGCTCGAGCATCGCCCGTGTCTCGAACAACGTCGAGAGTTCCGACACATCGATGCCGCTCACGAACATGCCACGGCGGGGGATCACCGTGACGAAGTGTTCACGTGCCAGCCGTTGCAGAGCCTCGCGAATCGGCGTGCGTCCTAGGCCGAGGGTGGCGCGCAGCTCGTCCTCTCGCAACACGTCGCCCGGGGCGAAATCGAGACGCACGATTTTCTGGCGCAGCGCTATGTAGGCCTGTTCGCCTAGCGACTCTGGTTCTTCGGTCGATTCCAGAAACATTGTTGTCTTGGCGCCAGTCGCTCGCTGATGTGTAAGTGATATATCAGGCATCAGGATTCGTCAACCACCCATCGGCCGAGGGCCGGCCAAACAAGGCCAGCCACCACCCGCTCGAACCAGCTGTCGGTGACGTCGGCGCGCGTTTGGGGTCCTCGAGGAGGCGCTGGAGCGCAGCAACCCCACCAGGTTTTCGCCGAAGAAAGCCGCTTGCCAATCGAACGGCGCTCTCGTAGAGTCCCACCTGATACGTAAGTGATATATCACCAACCAGGGGTCCTGTCGTGAGCGACATCGGTAGTAAAGAATTCCCAGCCAAGGCCAACGTGGTCGTCATCGGCGCCGGCATCGTCGGGAGCTGCCTTGTCGGTCACCTGAGCCGCCTTGGATGGGAGGACATCGTTCTGATCGACAAGGGCCCGCTCCCGAACCCCGGAGGATCAACGGGTCATGCGTCGAACTTCATCTTCCCGGTCGATCACAACAAGGAGATGGCGCTGCTCGGTGTGCAGAGCGCCAACCAGTACCGAGATCTCGACCGTAGCGTCGACAGTGGCGGCATCGAGGTGGCTCGGACGCAGGAACGCATGGACGAGCTCAACCGTCGGATGACGAGCGCTACGGCGTGGGGTGTGCCGGCCGAGCTTCTCTCGCCGGCCGAGGTGAAGGCGCTCGTTCCCTTCATCAACGAAGACGTCATCTTGGGCGGCTTCCACTGCCCGACCGTCAGCGTGGTCGACTCACTCGACACCGGCACACTCTTCCGCAACGAAGCGATGGACAAGGGCGTCCTGAAGGTCTTCGCCAACACCGAGGTTGAAGATGTCGAGACCGCTGACGCCCCGAACGGTCTGAAGAAAGTCAGCGCTGTTGTCACGAGCCGGGGCCGCATCGAGTGCGACTACGTCGTGGTCGCCTGCGGCGTGTGGAGCAACCGGGTGGCCAACATGGCAGGCGCCACGATTCCTCTCGTACCCGCCGTGCATCAGATGGCCGACGTCGGCCCGATGGACATCCTCGCCGAGACCAAAAATGAGATCGGCTACCCGATCGTTCGTGACATGGACACGTTCTGCTACGAGCGTCAGAGCTCAGGCAGCATGGAGGTGGGGTCGTACGGCCACCGAGCGATCCTTCATCATCCCGACGACATCCCGAGCATCGAAGAAGCCGCACTCACCCCGACGGAGATGCCGTTCACGCCCGACGATTTCGATCCGCAGATGGAGACGGCCATCGAGCTGATGGACTTCCTCGGTGACGCCGAGATCAAGTACGCAATCAACGGTCTGCTCAGCCTCACGCCCGACGCGATGCCATGCCTCGGCGAGACCGTCGAGGTTCGCAACCTGTGGTCGGCAGCGGCCGTGTGGGTGAAAGAAGGACCGGGTATGGCTCAGGTCGTGGCCGAGTGGATGACCTACGGCTACCCACGAGTCATCGACCCGCACGCGTCCGATCTGGCTCGGTTCTACCCAGAGGAACGGTCCGACGACCACATTTGGGCGCGTGCCGACGAACACTTCATCAAGACCTACGGCATCGTGCACCCACAAGAGCAGTGGAACGGCCGACGCGATCTGGTCAAGAGCCCGTACTACAGCCGCCAAGAAGCCCTCGGAGCTATGTTCTTCCAGGCTCGGGTGTGGGAGCGGGCGCAGTGGTACAACTCCAACGCCGACCTCGTCGAGCGCTACGGCCTGACCGAGCGCGAAGTCGAGTGGGACAACCGCTGGTGGAGCCCGATCATCAACGGCGAACACCTCAACATGCGCGAGAACGCAGGTCTGTTCGACCTAAGCGCCTTCCAGGTGTTCGAGCTGTCGGGTCCCGGCGCCTGCGACTTCGCCGAGTACCTCGCGGTCAACAAGGTGTGCAAGGGAGTGGGCACCAGCGCCTATACCCCATGGCTCAACGAGGACGGTGGTTTCCACTCCGACCTCACGATGATGCAGACCGGCGAAGACACGGTGCGAATCGTCACCGGCGCCTTCGATGGTGGCCGTGACGAGCACTGGATCAAGAAGTACCTGCCCGAAGACGAGTCGGTCACGTTCACCAACCTCAGCCGCACCACAACGACATTGGGTATCTGGGGTCCGAACGCCCCTGCGATCCTGTCGAGCCTCACCGATGCCGACCTCAGCTACGAGGGTTCGCCCTATGGCTCGGTCATGAACATCGAGGTTGCCGGGCTTCCGGTCACGTTGTTCCGGGTGAGCTACGTGGGCGACACCGGTTGGGAGCTCTACACCGGCTGGGACAACGGCCCAGCGCTGTGGGACGCCATCATGGAAGCCGGTGCCGACCACGGTCTGCGCGCCACGGGCATGGGCGTCTACGCCGTGACCGGTCGCATCGAGAAGGGCTACCGCCTGATGGGCGCTGAGCTCGAGAGCGAGTACAACCCAATCGAGGCTGGCCTCGCCCGTCCGAAGGTCAAGGCCAACGACTTCATCGGCAAGGAGGCCTACCTGGCCGCCCGTGAAGCCGGCGATCCCGAGACGCATTGTGTCACGCTGACCGTCGATGACAACACCGATGGCCAGGGTCGCAAACGGTGGATGCAGGGTGGCAACGAGCCGATTCTCACCGTCGATGGCGAGCGCATTCTCGACAGCCACGGCCGTGTCAGCCGAGTGACAACCGCCGGTTACGGCCCGAGCGTGGGCAAGAACCTCCTGCTCGGTTACGTGCCTTCGCAGTACGCGGCGCCTGGCACCCAGCTCAAGGTGATGTACATGAACGAGCTGTTCCCCTGCACCGTCGTGGGCACCGGTTCGGCATTCGACCCCGAGAACACGCGCCTGAAGGGCTGATCATGCGAATCCTCGCACTCGTGAAGCGGGTGCCGGCTCCCGGCGCTCGCATCAACATCACCGAAGACGAGCAGTACGTCGACGACAAGAACTTGGGTCATGCCATTTCGCCGCACGAAGAGTGCGGTGTCGAGGCGGCCGTGCAGCTCGTCAAGCAGCACGGGGGAGAGGTGACCGTGTTGTCGATGGGTGGCGTCGAAACCGAGGAACAGCTGCGCGCTGCGGTCTCGGTTGGCGTTGCCAAGATGGTGTTGGTGCCCACCGATGGCAGCCCGAAAGATCCGCAGCAGACTGCCGCTGCTCTGACCGCGGCGATCAGCGAGCTCGAGGCTGCCGATGGCGCTTTCGACCTGATGATCTTCGGCAACGAGAGCGCGGATTCTGGTGGTTTCCAGGTCGGCATTCGTGTCGCCCATGCGCTGGGACGCCCGATGGTGAACGGGATCAAAGGACTCGAGCTGCCCGCGGGCCAGGACGGGTCAGCCGCTGCCGCCGATGCGTACATCATCGCCCGTCGTGAAGTCGACAGTGGCATGGAGGTCTATGAACTTCCGTTGCCGGCGTGTGTTGGAGTGAAGGAAGGCATCAACTTGCCTCGGTACCCAACGATGCGTGGACGTTTGGCTTCGAAGAAGGCCGAGCTGACTGCCATTGAACCTGTGTCCGCCGAGGGCGCACACGCAAATGGCTGTCAGGCGCAGGTTCGCCTGGTTTCTCCGCCCGAGGTTGCCAGCGAAACCGTGATTCTGGGGACAGGCCCCGAGTCGGCGCCCGCCGTCGTCGACCTGCTCGAAGAGTTGGGGGTGCTCTGATGTCAAACGTTTTGGTTGTTGTGGAACACGATCGTGGCCACGTGCCCGAGTCGACCCTCGAAGCCCTCACATCGGCTCGGGGTGTCGCCGCAGGTCTCGGGACCTCGGTGCATGCCGTCGTCATGGGCGACGGTGCCGAGATGACCTTCACTCCGCTCGGCGAATACGGCGCAGGGGTCGTGCATCACCTGACATCGCCAAACCTCGGGGATTACAACCCCGAGGCATGGGGACAGGCCCTGGCTGATTTTGTTGCGGCCGGGCATCCGGCTGTGGTCATGGCCAGTGGAACCGACCGTGGCAACGAGCTCATGGCGCAGCTTGCGGCGCGGCTGGATCTGCCCTTCGTGGCCAACTGTGTCGATGTGTCGCCCGACGTGACGTCGATGACGCGAGCGCAGTGGGGCGGAGCGCTTCACGAAGAAACCACGTTGGCAGCCGACATCAAGTTGATCTCGATGGCTCCGCACACGGTTGAGGCGTCATACTCGCCGGCCAGCGCCGCCGTCATGGACCAAGCCGTCGACATCGATGACAGCCTCGTCCGTTCGGTCATCCGGGACCGTGTTGTTTTGAGCGAGGGAATCACCCTCGCTACCGCTCCGGTGGTTGTTTCCGGTGGCCGTGGCGTTGGTTCCGAGGAGGGGTTCGCGCCGCTCGAAGAGCTCGCCGCCGAGCTCGGCGGCAAGGTCGGCTGCAGTCGTGCGGTGACCAACAACGGTTGGCGTCCGCACAGCGATCAGGTCGGCCAGACCGGTACGCGCATCACGCCGACGATCTACATCGCCAGTGGAATCTCAGGTGCCACCCAGCACTGGGTGGGGGCCATGGGGAGCAAGAACATCCTGGCCATCAACACCGACCCCGAGGCCAACATGGTCACCAAAGCTGGCTGGGCCGTGATCGCCGACCTCCACGAAATGATCCCCGCTATCACGGCAGAGGTGAAGAGGCGGCGCGGTTGAGTTCGGCGAATAGGCCGCTGCCGGAGAGACAGCTACAAACCGATCGCACCTCGGACGGCATCACCAAACAGGGTGAGCAAGCCGAGTGCGGTGAACAGTACGGTTTGCCAGCCGAAACGACTGTCGAGCTTGTTGTCGAGCCTGCCCCTTCTAGGCTCATGGGGAATCCGCAAAATGAGGACATTTCGTGCAACTTCGAATGCTGAGTGGTGGCGCTGCCAATGGGCTGGTCAACAAACTACGCGACGTTTTCCGAGACCAGACTGGCCGCGACATCGATGGTGATTTCGGTGCCGTTGGCGGCATGCGCGACCGTATCGCCGGGGGCGAGCAGATCGACATCGCCATCCTGACCCGTGCTGCAATCGACACGCTTGTCGCGGCGGGCAAACTTGACCCCAACACCGTGACCGATCTGGGACAGGTCGACACCGGCGTCGCAGTCAAAACCGGCAGCAGTCATCCCCAAATCGGTGATGCGGCAGCGCTGGAGCGGGTCTTCGAGTCGGCTGACGCGCTTTTCTGCCCTGACACTGCGCAAGCGACGGCGGGCATTCATTTCGCCGCTGTGCTCGACCGGTTGGGTGTGCGCGATGCGGCAACTCTGAACGAGTTTCCGAACGGTCAGACAGCCATGGCCGCAATGGCTGCATCGGATCTGGCAGCCCCTATCGGCTGCACCCAGGTCACAGAAATCCTGAACACGGACGGCGTTGATTATGTTGGCGCATTGCCAGCACCCTTTGATCTGTCGACGGTCTATAGCGCCGCGGTTGCATCCGGCGCAAAGGCGCCTGACGATGCCCGTGCTCTGATCGCACTTTTGGCCGATCCAAAGAACGCCGATCTGCGCCGCAGTGTGGGGTTCACCTGATCGGATTGGGTCGAGTGCGCCTGGAGCGTGGTTCAACGGACAATGTCACACCCCATTTGTAGGTTGTTCGTATGGTCGGAGTTGGGGATTCTCGACAATCAGCGTGCGGTGCCGGGGCGTCTGGTCTTGACGAGCTCGATGAGATAGTCGACGGGTTGGCGAAGTTGGTGAAGGCTGCTTCGCCGTCGTTGGCCATTCCGTTCTCGCAGAATGTGCAGCGGGTGTTCGCAGCGATCGAGTTGGCCAAGATCGCCGAGCACAAACGGTCAGGTGCCTCTGATCGTGACACTCGTCGTAAGGCCGCCGCTGGTGGGACCCGGTCGAAGAAGGCAGCGTCTCGTACATCGAAACGTGCCGACGCTGTGGATGTGAACCCTGCGTTGGCCAACGATGTCGAAAACGGTGAGCTTGGCGAAGAACAGCTCGATGCCATCGCTGCCGCCTCCGACAAATCTGATGGCGACGCTGCCAACGACGCGGAACTGATCGATGAGGTCAAGGGTGCCCCGGCTGATGAGGCTGGCAAGATCACATCCCGGTGGTTGGAACGCCGCGACGATGAGAACGGGACGAAGTCTCGCTATGACCGACAGCGAGAACGCCGCAGCGTCCGGTTCGGGTATGACCCGGCATCACGGTGTGAGTCAGTAACCGGTGTCGGCGACCGTGAAACAATCGATGACATGAAGAAGGCGGTCAAGGCCCGTGCCGATGAGCTCTACCGGCTCGACGGCGGCCGAGATGTGCCTGCGGGCAAACATCCAAGAACACACGCCCAGCGCATGTTCGACGCGTTCCATCAGCTGATCATGGGCGGCGCAGCCACAGGATCCAACGGCTCGAGGGCCACACGAACCCCGACCGGGGACGGGCAAACCCCGTCAGCGGGTGGGGGCAGCGTACGCACCATGTTGCACGTCAACATCATCGTCGATGATCGGGCCGCCGACGATATTCGTGCGGCCACACTTGGAGGCGAGGGGTATCTGCCAGCAACTGTGCTCGAACGGTACGGGTGCGACGCGACAGTTGCGGGCACCGTATTCAGCCGGTCTGGTGACGTGTTGTGGCATGGGCGAGAGAAACGTCATGCCACCCCAGCTCAGACGTCGGCGTTGATTGCCCGCGACGGTGGTTGTGTGCTCTGTGGGGCGGATCCTTCGCGATGTCAGGCACATCATGTGATGCCATGGACTGCTCCTGGCCGGGGCGAGACGAATGTCGAGGATATGGCGTTGGTGTGCACCGACGATCATCACTGGCTCCACGACGAACAACTCACCCTGTACTGGCAACTCGGTCCGCCCGACGCTGGCGGAAAACGCAAAAGGGTGTGGTCAACCCGCCCCGCAACACCAAACGAAATCGCCGCCAAACACCGGCGGGCGGCATGAACACCGGGCGGGCGTTACTTCGACCACCGATTACCATCGTCTGCGAACAACAGTTACGAGGCCTCATGTCCATCATCGAAACCGACGAACAACTGCGAACCCTGTACGGGCCAGCCAAAGAGCGCGCGGTGAAAAAGCAGATGGCACGGCTTGATCACCATTGCCGGGATTTCCTCGCACTTGCACGTTTCGCCGTGTTCTCCACCTGCGACTCCGACAACAACATGGATGCCTCGCCACGCGGCGGCGACGCAGGTTTCATCAAAGTGATCGACGATAATACCGTGATCGTGCCCGACTGGTCCGGCAACAATCGTCTCGATACCTTCGCCAATGTGCTCGACACGGCACGCATCGGCGCACTATTTCTCGTGCCCGGAGTCGATGAAACGTTGCGCATAAACGGCACCGCAAGCCTGCGAAACGACGAGGCGTTCACGTCGTTGTGCGAAGTTGACGGCCGTTTTCCCAAACTGGTGGTGCACATCGTCGTGAGAGAGGCCTACCTGCATTGCGCGAAAGCCATCATGCGTGCGAAATTGTGGGCGCCTGACGCGAAAGTCGACCGTGAAGTGCTGCCGACAATGAATGAGATCCTGCGCGATCAGATCGGTCAGAGCGAACCCGCTGAGCCACAGGAAGCGATGGTGGCGCGGCATGAGACGGAACTGTATTCGACGAAATAGTCACCGCTGGCAAGGGGCACGATGAATATCGACGGAGTGGTCAAGCCTGGATTCGAGCGGGTTCGGGCGGTGTTCGAGGAGAACTTCGTCCGTCGGGGTGAGGTTGGCGCGGCGTGTGCGGCTGTTGTCGACAACGAACTGGTCGTCGATTTGTGGGGTGGGGAGGCCGACCCCAAGACCAACCGTCCGTGGGAGGCGAACACGATCGTCAACGTGTTCTCGACCACCAAGGGAATGGCATCGATGGCCGTGCTTCATGCTGCGTCGCACGGACTGTTCGATTTCGATGACCTCGTGGTCGATCACTGGCCCGAGTTCGCCGCCGAAGGCAAAGCGGCGGTGACGATCCGTCAGTTGGTGTCGCATCAGGCGGGGTTGAGTGCGATCGATCAAAAACTTGACAAGGCCGCTCTGGCCGATCCCGATCGCATGGCAGCCGCACTCGCCGCCCAGGCTCCGGCGTGGGAGCCTGGCACCCGCCACGGCTATCACGGCATCAGCCTCGGGTGGTACGAATCGGAGCTGATTCGTCGGACTGATCCGCGGGGTCGAACGATCGGCCAATACTTTCACGAGGAGATCGCGGTTCCCCTCGACCTCGATTTCTGGATCGGGTTGCCGAGCTCGGTGCCCGAAGACCAGATCGCCCGTCTGCAGGCCGACTGGTATCGGCTCAAGATGGTGGCGAACATCAAGAAAATGCCCAAGGACTTCGTCAAGGGTTTCCTGAACCCACGCTCGCTCACGGCTCGAACGTTCGGGAACCCTGCGATGTTGGGCAAGCCGGCCCGCTACAACGAGCCCGAGATGCGGCGGTTGGAGCTTCCGGCATCGAACGGACACGGAACCGCGCGGGCGATCGCAACGGCATACGGAGAGTTCGCAGCCGGTGGTGCTCGACTGGGGATCAGCCCTGAGGTGACCAATGATGTAGCGAGCGCTCCTGATGACCCGTCTGGTGGTCGCGCCGATCTGGTGTTGTTTGCAGACACCCGGTTCTCGTTGGGGTATTGCAAGCCGTGGGATGGATTCAACTTCGGCACGTCAACGGCGTTCGGTACTCCAGGCGCTGGCGGTTCCCTGGGGTTTGCCGACCCCGAACGAAAGTTGGGCTTCGCCTACGTGATGAACCGTATGGACTACCACCTGTTCGACGACCCCCGAGAACTCGCCCTGCGTGAGGCAGTGGCGGACTGCTTGTAGGGAGCCGTCAACTCCTAGACGCGTGGCGAAAGGATGACCACTGCGGTTTCGGTTGGGCGTCGGCCGGCGAATCCGTCGAGGCCTTTGTCGATTTCTTGCCACCGCTCCCAGAGACGAGGCCGCTCATCGCTGTTCGCAGCCCGGCCGACGACCCCGACTTCGCCGTCGGCAAGGGTGAGCGTGGCCTCGGGGTTTGCCTGCAGGTTGAGCCACCACGCGGGCTCGGCTGCACCCCATCCGTTCATGGCCATCGTGACGACGTCATCGCCGTCTTCGTAGTAGCCGATCATTACGCTGCGCGCTTCGCCGCTCCGGCGACCCGTGGTCGTGAGCTGAGCCAGTCCGTACGTTTTGGCGTTGGGCCTGCGTAGCCCGAACCGCCCCTTGCTCCATCGAAACAAGGCCCGATGGATTTTCCACGCAGTTGTGATGAACCAACGCGGCGGCAGGAAACCGCTGCCCTCGTTTTCGATGAGTTGGTCTTCGTTCGCGCTCATGTTTCGACAGTACAGACATGCAGATGTCGCGCCAATCGGTCGAGTGGTCACTTCGTCATCGGCCGAAAGTACAGCCGGCCGCCGGGGATTCTCGACAGTCCAATGGCGGTGCTGGCTCGGGTGCTGGAGCGTCCGACCGTGGCACCCGCCCTCGGGCGGCCTCTGGCGGGACGCGTGAGGGCCCGAAGAGTAGCTTTCGACCCAATGGACGATGCGCGCGCTCGCCTAAAAATGATGCGATCCGATCTCGTTCGGCGCGCCCAGAATCTGGCCGACAGCTTCGACGGGATCGTCGAAGCCACCACCGACGTGGCGACCGACGATGAGCACGATCCCGAGGGTCACACGATCGCGTGGGAACGCCAGCAGTTGGCTGCGCTGATCGACGACGCAACGAGCGGGCTTGCCGATGTCGATGCGGCGCTCGGGCGCCTCGACGCAGGAAGCTACGGAATCTGCGTCACGTGCGGCAAGCAGATTCAGGGCGAACGACTGGAAGCACTACCGGCCACATCCGTCTGTGTGAACTGCGCAAGGGGACACTGAATCTCACGTGCCGAGGTGGTCGAGCCAGGCTCGGCCGCGCGGTGACAGCTCGTAACCGATCTTGAGGCTTCGGGTCAGGCCGAGGTTCTTCAGTTTGCGAACGTCGAGCTTGAAGGGCTGGGCCTCTCGGCCGACCATGTCCGCCAGGTCGGGGGCACGACGGGCCGCGTGTTCGCTGATCCGGCGGAGGTAGGCCTCGGTCCAGGGGCCGTGCGCAGCAGCGCGATCGAGCCGTCCCAAGCGGATGGCGAGCTCGACCAGATCATCGTCGTCAAGATCAGCGTTGTCGGCCAACACCTCGCGGGGATCGAGCTCATCGAGGCGTCGGAACTCCACGCGCCACAGCGAGCGGCCGTCGTCTGTCCGCACCTGGGCCAAGGCCTCCTCGACCGAGTCAAAGCCGGCAGCTCGAGCATCGTCGACCGACACCGACGCCGGGTCGACTTCGTCCACCGACACGACCTCGATTCGGCCCCCGGCTGTGCGGTACGGGCGTCCGGCGACCACCGTTGGCCTATTCCAGCCTCGGAACGCAACGGTGATCGAATGATCGGCGATGCCGTCCCAGAACGGTTTGGTGAATCTCACCGGGAGAGTCTCGCAGCCGTTGGGCGGATTCGCCGCCCATTCGTGCGGCCAGGCTCGAGACTGAGCCTCCGCACTCAGCCCATCGTGAATGTGCGGTCAGGTTGGACTCGCACGATCACTCGTTCGTCACCGGGTTTGCCCCAGGGGTACTCGTCGACGCCCAGGTACTTCTTGGCCATTGCGTGGATGAGTGAGTGATCGGGATCGGGGTCCATGCGCACGACGGTGCCGCGGATCTCGAGGTTCCGGTACGAGTTGTCGGGGTCGATCGCGCTCAGGGCGATCGCCGGGTTGCGCTCGAGGTTCTTGACCTTCTGGCGGCTGGTCAGCATCGAGAAGATCACGTGCCCCTCGTCATCGGTGCCGCACCAGACGGGGCTCGATTGCGGTTCGCCGTTGGGTCCAATCGTGGCGACGTGCCAGTAGGCAGCGCGCTCGAGCAGGTCGGCATGGCTCTCGGGAATGGTCATGGTGCCAACTTACCCTCACCAGTTGCCCTCGCTCGCCGTGTTGGTCGGCATCGTCGACGCTTCGGGAGGCTCAGTCGTCGGCCAGCCGTTGGTCAGCAACGCGGTTGATCCTCGACAGACTGCGAGGGTGCCCGGTGACGGCAGCCAGGAACACGTCGCGTTCGAGGCTCAACAGCGTTGCACCGCACGCCGAACTACGCACGCTGGT
>RCMY010004101.1_pt1 | contig 12701 bp, 8 predicted proteins | sample 2041341 | NCBI WGS metagenome assembly RCMY01 (sample SAMN09708234, study PRJNA481090) | Marine sediment metagenome, whole genome shotgun sequencing project. | reverse complement strand
CGCCATATCCGTTCTTCGTCGAGATTCACATCGAGGATGGGAACACGCTCGATCCTCAGGCCGTGATCGTCGGATCGCCATCGAGTGCCGAGGCGCTGTTCTACAACATCTCAGCCGTATCGCCCACGGTGCCGGCCGCTCCGTAAGGTCAGGCGGGCCTGCGATCGCGGGAGGAACCCGATGCTCGAACACGGGGCGGTCCTGAGGGCGCTTCCCTACACCTCGTAGTGGATCGCCTCGAACGGGCCGCCGTCGCCCAGTTGGGTGATGGCGTCATCGCTCGTGACCGGTCGGCCGGGATGGGGATCGCCGGCGGTGCCGAGGGTCAGGCCTTGCTCGCCTGTGATGATTCGTCTGAGTGTTTCGACCGAGTTGAACCGGATCGTCGGTGGCCACCCCGGGCACTCCTCGGCCTCGCCGGCGGCGACCAGCTCCTCCATTCGCGTCAGTAGAGCGGCCGAGTGGGGTAGGCCGTGGACCGGCACCTCGAGTCGACGGTCAGTCGCAAGGTCTTGGATGAACAGTTCGTAGATCGTCATGGCTCATCGAGCTCCTTGCCGGCACGGCCGAGGGTCAGCGAGGTGCCCGGGCGGCATCGTCTCCATGCTGCCATGTGCTCGTCGCGTCGGCCGACCAAGGACGTCCTCGTTTGGGACGTGGAGAGTCGAATCGACGCCGCTAGCGGCTCGCCAGTTCGCGGACTAAGTTCAGATTTTCGAACTGGAGGGTTCCAATGAAGCGGATGGCGGCGGCCATAATTGTTGTACTTGCGCTGGTGACGGCGGGGCCTGGCAACGCCGGGGCATCGGTTCCGGGCAAGGAGTTCACTGAGACGGGATGTGAGCAGTACAGCGACAGCGTCGCCCGCCTCTACACGGCCGGTCTCGGGCGTCAACCCGAACGAGGCGGGTTCGAGTTCTGGATGACGGAGTACACCGCGGGGCACCGGAATCTGCCCCAGATGGCGAGTTTCTTCACTCAGAGCGACGAGTTCAACAAGTCCTATGGAGCCCTGAGCCAGGACGGCTTCGTACGTCAGCTCTACCGCAACGTGCTCGGACGCGAGGGTGAGTCGGGCGGCGTGGCCTTCTGGAACGGTCAGATGTCGCTCGGAATGGACCGCGGGACGGTGCTGCTTCGCTTCGCAGAGTCGCGTGAAAACATCGCATCTTCCGGTACAACCGAGCCGGCGCTCGGCCCATTCAATGTTGGCCTCCCCGGTCCGTGGACCTGCATTCCTGTCGCCCCGCTCGGGCCGGTGCAACCAGCGCCAGAACCGGCGCCGCCAGCGCCACTACCCGTGGCGCCAGTACCAGAGCCGGTCGCGCCTGCTCCCGACCCGGTCCCGCCCACCCCGGAACCGATCGTGCCGACGCCACCTCCCGAGGAGCCCCCTCCGCCGCTCACAAATCCTGGCGACTCCAAGAACTGCTCGGACTTCTCTACGCATGCCCAAGCACAGGCGTGGTTCGATAAGTACTTCGCTGCCTTCGGCGACGTTGCGCGACTCGATGCCGACAAGGACGGCAGGGCTTGCGAGAGCCTGCCCTAAGTCCTTAGAGCGGAGCAACCGATTCGCTCGCTCGCCGTCAGGCGTCGCCGATGAACCGCACCTTCACGACGTGAATTTGCCGACGCCGTGTCGCCTGGTCGGGCCTAATGTCCCTGCGCTCCGGACCCAATCGAGCGCACCGCGCTCGGGATCACGCGTTGGGTCTGCTATGTGCGCACCGTTCGGCCAGTCAAAGGTGGTAGTTCCTGACCGCTGAAGCGATCACGAGGGCCTCGAAGGCGTCGACCAGCACCACTCCACTACGTTGGGCGGGGATGCTTGTCCGTCCCGCTCAGCCATGTTGTAGTGGCCGGCTAGTGCCACCTTCATCAAGATCCCGGAGCGACGCATGACCTCGGTTGATCGCCACCAGGCCGTCTCGCGTGCGGTCGAAGAGTGGGTCAGCGCTTTGACGGACCTGACCGGCCGAAATCGCCTGTTGTTCTTCAAGGAACAGAAGCGAGGCACGCTCAACGTCACTCACCAACCCCGGAACCAACTCGAGGCACTACTGCTCGGCAAGCGTGTCGACATCTCCAAGCTGTTCGAACCAGACGAGCAAGAGAACGCGGCGGCATCTGCCCGGACGATCTTTGCCAAATCGAAGGCCAATGCTGAAGAGCGCGGGATCAACACGTTGCTCGTCACAGTCGGACTTCTCACATGGGAGCAGCAGAAGAGCAGGGCTGCCCCGTCTGCTCCCCTCTTTCTCATACCGCTCACACTCGAGCCAATTGGTGCGGCCAAGAACGACTTCAAGCTCGTCGCCGATCCATCGGAGCTGATGTTCAACCCCTCACTGGAGGAGTACCTGAGGAGCAACCTCCAGATCGAGCTGCCGCCGTCCCTCGGCGACATCGACCTCGGCGGCAGCGAGAATCTCTCAGCGCTCGAGCACGCACTGGAGACGTTGCCGTCGGTTCTGACTGGCGTACCGGGATTGAGCGTCGACCCGCAGATCGTGATCGGCAACTTCGTCTATACGAAGCTCCCGATGGTCCAGGACTTGAAGGCAAATCTCGAGGCATTGGCTGCGAACGATCTCACCGCTGCTTTCGCCGGTTCGCCGGCAGCGATGGATTCACTTCGATCCCGGCTCAGCGAAGTCCCATTGGACCTTCCTGATAGGACCGCGACAGCCGATGAGTACCTCGTCTTGCCAGCTGACAGTTCCCAGCAGCAAGCCATAAATCGAGTCCGCGCTTCTCAGTCGCTCGTCATCGAAGGTCCCCCCGGAACTGGCAAGAGCCAGACCATCGCCAACTTGATTGCGAGTCTTGCCAGCGAGGGAAAGACCGTTCTCTTCGTCGCCGAGAAGCGAGCCGCCATCGAAGCCGTCATCGGCCGTCTCGAGGACCTGGGCCTAGACGGCCTGATTCAAGACCTCCACAGTCGCTCGAACACCAAGAGGGAAATCTCGCGTCGCCTCGCCGAGGCATTGGAGCGAATCGGGCAAGTGGTCGCGCCCGACGCTTCGAAGCTGCATGACGACCGAGACAGATCACGGGATCTGCTCAACGGGTTCGCCAGGACAATGCGAACCCCGGTCGAGCCATGGGCGATGTCGCCGTACGAAGTGCAATTGGCGCTGCTCAGGGTCGAGCCCCGGCTTCATGCCCGTACGAAGCTTTCGCCAAGCGTGATCTCCGGGATCGACTCGGGCGCCCACGATTCGCTCCGAGAGTCGATCGCCGAGTTCGTGACTCGTGGCGGCCTGGAGATTCGCCCGGATACGAATCCGTGGGGCAGCGCTGCGATCGATTCGACCGAGCAGGCAGAGTGGGCGATCGAGGCAGTGGCCGACATCTGCACCAACCAACTCCCGGGAGCGGAACAGGCGCTCACCTACCTGTTGCAGCAGACTGGCCTTCGTGCCGCAACCACCCTGGCGGGCTGGTCCGAAGTCTTCTGTTTGGTCGAGAGCGCTGTCGCCCTGGAAGCCGTGTACGACGTCGAAGAACTTTGGTCGGCAGATCTGGGTCAGCTCGCAGCAGATCTCGCCCCTGCCGGCAGGGGCGCGGCAGCTCGAGTCGTCAACTCGATCACGAACAGCCGGTACCGACGCGCGAAGAAGGACGTTCGCCGCCTCGCACAAGACCAGATCTCGCTGTCGGCGAAGGAGCACCTCACTCAGACCACCCGAGCTCTCGAGCTGCGCCAGCAGTGGTCAGCGGCCGCAGAGTCCCCTGGCCTGCCTCGGAGCGCATCGTGGTTGAGTCCTGCCGAGGCAGCAGTTGATGTTTCAACTCAGGCAATCAGCCACCTGGGCTCCCTGCACCCGGGCTCAGACCTTCTCAACGTGCCGAGCGCCGAACTCGGCCCCTGGTTGGACCGGCTCAACGCGGATTCTCGGACTCCGTCAAGGCTTCCTCGCATCCGAGCGCTCAGGAGAGAACTCGATCGCGCCGGACTGAGTGTGCTCGTCGACGAGATGGCCGGCGCCGCTGACCGTCCGGACGAAGCTGTGAGCCGATTCGACTTCGCTTGGCTGAGCGGAGTGTGGTCACACCTCGTCAAGACCCGCTCTCATCTCGCCGACTTCGATGGTCTGGTTCACGAAGCTGCGGCCGAGCGATTCCGTGAGCTCGATCGATCTCACCTCGAGACCAACCGCACTCGAGTGGCCCGCGTCACCGCTGCCGCCGCGATAGAAGCCCAGAACACGCATCCCGACCAAGCTGCCGAGGTGAAGAAGGAGGCGATGAAGAAGAGCAAGCATCTCGGATTGCGCGAACTCTTCAATCGCGCTCCCGATGTGCTCCTCGCCATCAAGCCGTGCTGGACGATGAGCCCCTTGCTCGTTTCTCAGCTCCTGCCAGGCGATCGGCCGATCTTCGACGTGGTCATCTTCGACGAGGCCAGCCAGGTCCAGCCTGCTGACGCCATGCCGGCCCTGCTCAGAGGCAAACAAGCAGTATTTGCCGGTGATAGGCACCAGCTTCCTCCGACCTCGTTCTTCGACGGCGCCGACGCAGTAGACGGTGACGACGGCATTGATGGCGATGGGGCGACGCAGGGCATGGAGTCGATCCTCGATGCGGCAAACACCTTCATGCCACCAGCAATGCTCCTCTGGCACTACCGCAGCCGGGACGACCGCCTCATTGCCTTCTCGAACAGCTGGATTTACGGGAATGCTCTACACACGTTCCCCGGATGCACCGTCGACAGTCCCGTGGAGTTCATTGCCGTCAAGCATGATCCAGCTCGTCCAGCGGTGAAGGCATCGTCACCACCAGAAGTGGACGCAGTGGTCCAGATGGTGCTGGATCACGCCGCAGAATCACCCGCCGTTTCGCTCGGAGTCATCGCACCCGGGATCACTCACGCAAACGAGATCGAAGAACGACTTCGGTTGGAAGTCGCCGGGCGACCCGATCTCCAAGGCTTCTTCCAGGAAGGTGGGCACGAACCCTTCTTCGTCAAGAACCTCGAACGTGTACAGGGCGACGAACGGGATCGAATCATCTTCTCGCTGGGATACGGCAAGGACGGGCACGGGCGCTTGTCACACAATTTCGGACCGATCAACAACGAGGGCGGCCAGCGTCGGCTGAACGTTGCTGTCACGAGAGCCAAGTCTCAGATGACGATGGTGGCCAGCTTCACCGCCGACGACCTCGATCCGAATAGGTCCTCCGCCGAGGGTGTCCGATTCCTACGCAACTATCTCGGGTTCGCCCGGTCAGGTGCCGCCGACCTCGGGGAGCGGGCTCCAGATCACGTGGCCCTGAACCCTTTCGAGCTCGACGTGAAGGATCGCCTCGAGCGGCGCGGTATCGGCCTCGTCCCCCAAGTTGGGGCGAGCGGCTATCGAATCGATTTCGCCGCGCAGCACCCTGACCGGCCTGGTCAGCTCGTGCTCGCCATCGAGTGCGATGGGGCCAGCTATCACTCGTCCCACACCGCCCGAGACCGGGATCGTCTCCGGCAAGAGGTGCTCGAATCGAAGGGCTGGCGATTCCACCGGATCTGGTCGACGGCGTGGTTCAACGATCCCGAAGCCAGCGCCGATGAGACCCTCGCAGCCTTTCAACGAGCAGTGCTCGACGTCGACAGGCGGGCATCTCGGACCGATAAGCCTGCGAGCATCTCGAGGCCGAGCACAACAGCGAGCCGGCGGAGCGGGAGAATCATTGACCCGGGCCGGCCGTCGATCGACCACTATTCAGATGAAGAGCTCGTTCAGCTCGTGCGCTGGGTCAAGTCTGATGGACTGCTTCGGACGAACGCTGATCTGTTTGAAGAAGCTTTCGACCATCTCGGCTACTCCCGCCGAGGGTCCAAGATCGTCGAACGTATCGAGACTGCAATCGGCCAGGCTTGATCTGCCAGCCACACTCTCGACCCGCCCCTATTCAGACCCAAGCGGCCTGCGCAGACAATCTCTAGCTCCGGCGCCACATCCAGATGTCTCGATCATCTGTCGAGCGAGACAGTCACGAGCCGTCATGCTCGTCGAACAGCTTGTCCTTGCGCAGGACACGTTCGCTGCGGCTTCGGCCCCGGTGGGAGCTGACGGCGTCGCTAGTCAACAGCAACGCGTTCTTGATGCCGGGAGCATCGGGCGTGAAGTCGCGAACGTTGCCGCCCCGCATGTTCATGCCCTGCCCTGTTGCGAAGCTGTCCTGGTTCGCCCCCAGGAAAAGGATCGTCCATCCCTCTTCCTGCTTGGCTTCTAGAAGCTTGGCGATCTGCTCGCTAGTGAAATCCGTGCTTGCGTTCTCGTGGCCATCGGTGATGATCACGAGCAGCTGATCCTCTTCAGCATCGGCAGCCGACCGGGCCTCACAACGCTCCACGGCGAGACCGATGGCGTCGAACAGTGGCGTGCCACCACGAGGGTCGTAGTCGGCCGGCGTGAGATCGAGCATCTCGGCGATCGGGATCGCATCAGCGACGATGCGGAACGGCTCCTGGCTGTCGAAATCGGCAAGCGTGATGCGAAGCACACCCGCCTCCTTGCGCTGCTTGGACAGGAAGCCGTTGATGGCGTCGACCGTGGCCAACGCGATGGGCTCCATGCTCCCCGAACGATCGAGCACGATCTGCACGTGGACGCTTCCGTTGTCGCCGGCCGCCGAGCCGGATGGTGTGGTGTTCATTGCTTCAACTCCCGCCGGGAGAACCGTTCCCCCTCAACACCCTGTGGGCAGGTGCTGTGACAGCCGAACACCCTGCTCCCTCGGCCTCAAGACTGCGGGACGAGGCGCGCCTTCACCTTCGGAACTGGGGGGTGTCATGTCAGGCAGCATCTCGGCGATTTTCGGCTGCGTGTCTTCGGCGGGCAGCCGAGAGCGAGCGTTGCTAGTTTCCGAATCGTGGCGGACAAGGCGCAGCTTCCTCACCAGCCCGAGTCTCCTTCCCCGGATGCCTTGGCGCTGCTTGCCGAGTTCAATATCGGCAACATCATCGACAGCGGCCCTGTGACCTCTGAATGGTCGGAGGGTGTGGTCGTCGTGACCGATCTTGGCGTCGCGCTCCTGAGCCCATCGACGCGTCAGGTCGTCGGGATCGCGTGGAGTGATTTCGAGATGCGTCCGCTCGACTCGGCGACCCTCGGCAGCGAGGTGCAGGTGCGAGTCGCTACCGATCAGGGTTCCTTCATCGAGCTCGGCATGGACGGCCGGCTCTTTGAGAACCTTCAAGCTGCGTCGGGCCGTATCACCGCCCCGGCTCCGGTCACTCTGCAACGGCCCGCCGATCCACGGCAGGCAGCCCCGCCACCACCGCACCGGCCGCCTCCGAATCCGCCAACTCCCCAGCCATCGATTCATGCAATCAAGCTCCAGAGACAAACGCCGATACCTACTCCCATGGGCTCCGAGAACCCACCACCACCCCCAGGGCATTCGTCGACCTCATTCACTGAGTTGACCATCGTCGATCAGACGGTCTCGACGCCGCTGTATCGACGAACCTGGGTAAGAGTCGCAGCAGGAGTTGTGGTTCTCGCCTCGATCGGCGCGGCTCTCGATGAAGACGAGCCAGCGTCACTCGATGCATCTGCAGCAGCGATCAACCAGTTCGCCGCCGAACCTGAATCCACGACGACCGCTCTGCCGAGAACGACCACCGCGCCGACAACCACCGCCGCGCCGACAACCACCGCCGCGCCGACAACCACCGCCGCGCCGACAACGACCGCTGCGCCCACGACCGCGGCTCCCACCACAACTGCTGCGCCCACAACCGCGGCGCCCACAACCGCTGCGCCCACGACCACCGCCGCTCCCACCACAACAGCGCGTCTCTGCGACCCGAACTACTCAGGCTGTGTGCCAATCGCTAGCGACGTCGACTGCGCCGGGGGAAGCGGGAACGGTCCGGCGTATACCAGCGGTCCCGTGCAGGTGATTGGAAACGACATCTACGGCCTCGACGGTGACAACGACGGGATTGGTTGCGAGTAGCCACCATCGAGCTCGGAGACTGGACCAGGCAACAAGTCGCTGAGACAACGCCGATCGTTGTCGCGGCGGAGCGCCAGAGGCGGTTGAGGGAGCCGGGGCAGGGTTTGCACCCACGACCTTCGGGTTATGCGCGACCTCAATTCCACCTGGCCGAGTGAGCAGCACGATCGGGCATGGCATTTCAGGAGCCGCGTACAGCGTGCCACAATCTCTCGGTGCAGCCTGGCCGCTACGACGCTCTCGTCACCAATGCCATCGCTACCCAGTGCTTGGCAGCAGTCGAACAGGGGCTCGTCGTCGGCGATCGTGGCGTCCCGGTGGAGCGACTGCCCGAACTCGCGGGGCGTCTCGTTGGCGATTGGGTGAGGCGCGAGCTCAGCGCGCTTCCCGACAAGCAGCGGGCCGCCGCCGCCTTGCAACTCACCCAACTCGTCGCCGGCGGCCTCGCCAAGACCTTCATCGACACCGACCAGCTCGATCCCGGGGTCCGCCTCCTCGAGTCGGTCACCGACGCCGGCCCCACGAGCGGGCCCCCGGCACCACCCCTGACGCCCCTCGCTGAAACCACGCTCCTCACGAACTCGCCGAACGAGGCGAGCATTGGCAACCAGATCACCCGAGAGATCGAGTCGAGCGATCAGGTCGACATCCTGATGGCGTTCGTCCGCACGTCAGGCATCAACCTTCACCTCAAGGAGCTGCGGCGGCTGGTCGAGCGAGGCGGTCGCCTCCGCATCCTCACGACGACCTACACCGGCTCGACTCAAAAAGCCGCCCTAGATCGCCTCGCTGCACTGGGCGACAACGTCGAAATCCGAGTCAGCTACAACACGCAATCGACGCGACTGCACGCCAAGGCCTGGCTGTTCCACCGTGACTCCGGCTTCTCCACCGGCCTGGTCGGTTCGTCGAACCTGACTCACCAGGCGCAGATCACCGGCATGGAGTGGAACGTCCGTGTGTCGTCGGTGACCACGCCGGGAGTACTCGACCGCCTCGATGCCACCTTCGAGAGCTACTGGAACCAGGAACAGTTCGAGCCGTACGACCCGAAGGTCTTCGCCGAACGAGTCGTCCACTCGCTACCCGGCGACAATCGCATCGACGTCAGTCACTTCGACATCCGTCCACACGCATTTCAGCAACGCATCCTGGATCAGCTCGAGGTCGAGCGGCTCGAGTTCGACCGCTGGCAGAACCTGGTCGTGGCCGCCACGGGTACAGGCAAGACCGTCATGGCGGCACTCGACTACCGACGACTGCGTCAGCGAATCCCAAATGCCCGCCTGCTTTTCGTCGCCCACCGGCAGGAGATTCTGGATCAAAGCCGCAGCACGTTCCGCGGTGTCTTGCGCGACGGCAGTTTCGGTGAACGTTGGTCCGCCGGCGAGAAGCCCACCGAGTGGAATCATGTTTTCGCGTCGATTCAGACGATCAATCGCGGCGACCTCGACGAGATCGCTCCCAACCACTTCGACGTTGTCATCTTGGACGAGTTCCACCACGCTGCCGCCGACAGCTACCGCGGCCTGCTCGACTACGTACGACCCCAAGTTCTGCTCGGGCTAACCGCCACACCGGAGCGAGCAGACGGACTCGACATCACCCACTGGTTCGGCGGTCGCTTCGCAGCCGAGCTTCGGTTGTGGGACGCCCTCGACGACGGTCTGCTTTCGCCGTTCCACTACTTCGGCGTGCACGACGACGTCGATCTCTCGAGTGTCAGCTGGCGTGCCGGCACCTACGTCACCTCCGAGCTCGACAACCTCTACACCGGCGACACGATGCGGGCCGGCAAGGTGATCGAAGCGATGGTCGACCTCGTCGACGACCCGCAGAAGATCCGAGCACTTGGATTCTGTGTTTCAGTCAACCATGCGGAGTTCATGGCGCAGCAGTTCACCAAGGCGGGCCTCCCTTCGGTCGCGGTCAGCGGGTCGACAACGCAGCGGGAACGCGCCGCAGCGATCAGGAACCTGGCCAGCGGCGAAATTCGAGCCATCTTCAGCCGCGACGTTTTCAACGAGGGCGTCGATATCCCCGAAGTCGACACGATGCTGCTCCTGCGGCCCACCGAGAGCGCGACGATCTTCCTCCAACAGCTCGGCCGCGGGCTCCGGCGATCGGACGGCAAGGAGCTGCTCACCGTCTTGGACTTCATCGGTCAGCATCGACAAGAGTTCCGCTTCGACCAGCGCCTTCGCAAGCTGCTGAAAGGATCGCGAGCGGATGTCATCCGCCAGGTCGAGGAGGGTTTCCCGTTCCTGCCCGCCGGTTGCCACATCGCACTCGACCGAGTCTCAAAAGACGTGGTGCTGCGAAGTCTCAAATCGGCGTTGCCAACACGCTGGAACGACCGCGTCGGTGAGCTGCGATTGATGATCAGCTCCGGGAATCGAGACCCGAGCCTGACTGACTTCCTGACTGCGACAGGCCTCGAGCTGAGTGACGTCTATACCGGCGGCAGAGGTTGGACGTCGCTTCGTCGGGCCACTGGCCTCGAGGAAAGCCTCCAGGATGAAAACGAGGAGCAGCTGCAACGCGCCGCGGGCCGAATGCTTCACGTCGACGACGTAGAACGGTTGCACCTCTGGAGCGACATCGTTTCTCGCGATGAGCCGCCCTCGCTCGATGGCGTGGACGTTCGTCGACAGCGGTTGCTCTACATGCTCCATGCGAACCTCTGGGGCGACAAAGCGGCGTCGGTCTCCGACGGTTTCAACCGGCTTTGGGCCAACACGAGCATTCGGAGAGAACTCACCGAGCTGTTCAGCGTTCTGGTCGACCGGGTCACCCACCGGGCAACAGAGATGGACCTCGCCAGCGACTTCTCCAATCCGCTACGAGCCCACGCCCGATATAGCCGAGATGAGATCCTCGCCGGCTTCGGGCTTGGCTGGCCCACGAAACTCCCGCAGCTTCGAGAGGGGGTGAAGTGGATTGAGCAGGCGAAGACGGACGCCTTCATGGTCACGCTCAACAAGAGCGAGTCCGACTACTCCCCCACCACCCTGTACCGGGACTACGCCATCTCGCGCGACCTGTTCCACTGGGAGAGCCAATCCGGAACGTCAGTTCAATCGCCGACAGGGCGGCGCTACCTCGAACAACGCACTACCGGGACAAACGTGTTGCTCTTCGTGCGAGAGCGTAAGAAGCAGGACGGCGCGACGATGGCGTACATCTGCCTCGGGTTGGCCGACTACGTGCAACACACCGGCGATCGTCCGATCGCCATCACGTACAAGCTCCGCCAACCGATGCCGGCCGACGTGTTCCTCGAAGCGAAGGCCGTGGCTGGCTAGTTGTCGGGGCCGGCAGGCCGACTCGCTGGTCCCGGCGCTACGCGGCGTCTGTGAGACGTCTGATGCGGCCTGTCGCCGCCGTCAGCGTTCGACCGTTCGCGAAGATCTATTGAACTGACCGGCGACTCGACTCGTCTGCGGACCGATCCCATTGACGAGGTCGCGCTTGGTCTCGATCGCCATCAAGATCTCGGCACATCTGGTCGATGACATCGCAATGGCTACGAAGATGATGGCCCTCCGGCGCGACGACGTCTGCTCGCTTTGTTCGACACCCTTACCTGCCAAGACGACGGCTTCTTGGGACTCTGTGGCTCGAGTCGTGACGTGCATCTCTTGTGTCGAGCCTGAGGCCACACCGCTCGACAGCCAACTGCCGCCCGCCAGACGGGCCGACGACGTTCGTCGCAGCGCTCCCCGCCTCGCACCAGATACTCCACCAACCGAGCCCGACACCGGCGTGGCCGGAGGCTCGGCTCAGCGAGAGTACGACCGCCGCAAACAACGCCACACGGACAAGATCGAGGAGCGTTGGGGCACGGGAAAGATCGGCTCCATCGCTAAGTTCGTGGCGACCGAGCCTCAATCCACCACTGCCTGGGCGAAAGGGGCCGAGGGCGAACGACAGCTCGCCTCGAAGCTCGCCCGCAACCTCGGCGACGATGCTGTGGTCCTGAACGATCGCAAGGTCCCCGGCACTCGAGGCAACCTGGACCACCTCGTGATCGGACCGTCCGGTGTCTGGATCGTCGATGCGAAGAACTACAAGGGCAAGGTCGAGCGGCGAGACGTCGGGGGCTGGTTCAAGACCGATGTTCGCCTCTACGTGAACGGGCGTGATCGCAGCAAGATCGTTGCCGGGATGACGTGGCAGTACGACGCTGTTCGCAAGGCACTTGCCTCGACACCCTTCGCCGACGTTCCCGTTCACAAGGCACTCTGCTTCACGGATTCCGAGTGGGGCCTCCTCTCGAAGGCCGGGCAGGTTGACGACGTCTGGATCCTCTGGGCCAAGAAGGTCGTCGAACTTGTCCGCACACCAGCCGCCCTCGACCCGGAAACGGTGAGCAGCGTTGCCGCTCTTCTCAGCCAGAAGCTGCCGCCGACCTAGACCCTCGAGGAGCCGACTCGTTGAGCACCTGCGTCTCCTTCTCAGCCTGATTCGCAGCAGCGTCGAGGCACGTCACAGGCGACGACTACGTTCAGGGTGTGGGCGACATGGAACCATCTGATCCGAGCGAGTGGCTGCAGTGGCGGTTTCGTCATCCCACCGCGTCGGCCGGCAAGCAACGCTCGGTAGCCCGAAAACGTTACGACTTCGCCCATGGCGAAGCCCAGAGTCTGGCCGAAGCCGCGCTGCCCGACGGGAAGGTCGCGATTCACCGGCCTCCGCGCCGGGTGTCGCTTCGCACGCCGATGTTCACCACGGCC
>RCMY010004100.1_pt1 | contig 12702 bp, 10 predicted proteins | sample 2041341 | NCBI WGS metagenome assembly RCMY01 (sample SAMN09708234, study PRJNA481090) | Marine sediment metagenome, whole genome shotgun sequencing project. | reverse complement strand
CGGTGGTGCTCAGCGTGGTGACTTCGGCGCCGGCAACGGTGGCCGAGTCGGGTGTCGGTGGCGCGTCGAGGAACTCATCGTCGTTGCTCCCGGTACAACCTGATGCGGCGATGAGCACCGTTGCCAGCACCAGTGATGACGTGACTCGCTTGAACCGCATAGCACTCTCCCTCTTGCGGCCGGAGGACCCGGCCATCATGCTGCGCACCATTGTCTCACCTGTGCATCCCGCTTGAACAGCGATGATGCCTCATGAGATCGGAGTCGTTCTACCCACCTCACCGCAGGTGAAGCGCGGTCTGGCCTGCGGCACGCCGCCCTGCCAACCCTCGGAACGGTTGACAGGGCGGGGTCCAGCCGGAGGAGCCGGAGGGATGATTACGGTACGTCGACGATGGTCTCGCAGTTGCCCGCTGCGACGTCAGCGGTCACTTGGCCGCCGCCATCGCAGTAGTCGACACCGTCGTTGCGGAGATGGGGAGTGGTCTCGACCACGGTCACGGTCATACCGCACATCGGATCGATGGCGGTGGTCGGGCGTTCGACCGTTTCGGATTTGGCAGGCTCCAGTCCGCCAAGTCGGATGGCTCGAATCACGTCGGCCAGGATCGAGATGGCGATCTCTTCGGCGGTGCGGGCGCCGATGTGGATGCCGACGGGGGAGTGGACAACAGTCCGTTCGGCAACCGAGAGGTCGAGTTCGTCGAGGACCGCGGCACCTCGCACCGAACTGGCAACCAGTCCGACGAAGCCGACGCCTTCGTCGAGGGCGGTCCGGATCGTTTCGTGTTCGAAGCGACCGTGGCTGGCGATGATGACGGCCGACGCCCCCGTTGGGTCGCCGGCAGCGTTGCCGCTCGCCACGATGTCGAAGCCAAGTTGGGGTCCAAGCACCGCCAGCGCGTCGGCGATCGGCGTGCCGCCGACCAAGCACAGCCGCGGCGACGGCAGCTTGGGTTCCAGATAGATCTCGAGCGCCCCGCCCGACAGGCAGGGATTGACGACGGTCTGGGCGCCGGGACTCTCCGGGAACGCAACACCGTCGTCGGGAAGAATGCGAAGCAATACGGGTTCACCGGTGGCCAGCACGTCGAGCGCGGCGGTTCGCACCGACTCCTCGGCGCACTGACCCCCGATGAACCCTTCGATGCTGCCGTTGGCGGCGACAACAGCAGCATCGCCGGGGCGAGCAGAGGTGGGGCATTGGGCACGGACGACGGTCGCCTGCACGAACGGGCGTCGCCCGGCGATGAGTTCGGCGACTCGTTCGGCCACCTTGCGTGATGCGGTCGTCATCGAAGCTCCTTCACTCAGATCGGCGGTGTGTGATTGCCCTGCATGGCCTCCCACACCCGTGACGGGGTGAGCGGCATGTCGGCGTGGCGAATCCCGAAGGGTTTGAGGGCGTCGACGACGGCGTTGACCACCGCCGGCGGCGACCCGACCGTTGCCGATTCGCCGATGCCCTTGGCCCCGATGGGGTGATGGGGTGACGGGGTGACCGTATGGCCGGTCTCCCAATCGGGCACTTCCATGGCGGTGGGGATGAGGTAGTCCATCAACGAACCGGCGAGACAGTTGCCGTCTTCGTCGAACGAGATCATCTCCATGAGCGCCATACCGATGCCGTCGGTGAGCCCGCCGTGGACCTGGCCCTCGATGATCATGGGGTTGATCTGCGTGCCGCAGTCGTCGACGGCGACGAAGCGGCGGACCTTCACCTCGGCGGTGCCAGGGTCGATGTCGACCACGCAGATGTAGGCGCCGAACGGATACGTGAGGTTCTCGGGATTGTAGCAGATCTGTGCTTCGAGCCCGCCCTCGATGCCCTCGGGTAGATCGCCGGCACCGTGGGCCCGCATGGCAATGTCTTGGATGGTGACCGACTTGGTCGGATCGCCCTTCACATTGAAGGACCCCTTGTTCCACTCGAGATCGGCGACCGAGACCTCGAGCATGCCCGACGCGATGATCTGCGCCTTGTCTCTCACCTTGCGGGCAACGAGCGCGGCGGCCGCACCCGACACCGGTGTCGAGCGTGAGCCATACGTGCCGAGACCGAACGGCGTGTTGTCGGTGTCGCCGTGGATGACCTCGATGTCGTCGGGCGGTATGCCGATCTCTTCGGCAACGATCTGGGCGAACGTGGTCTCGTGACCCTGACCCTGAGTCTTGACCGAGAGCCTCACGACCGCCTTTCCGGTGGGGTGGATACGGAGCTCGCAGCCATCGGCCATGCCGAGGCCCAGAATGTCCATGTCCTTGCGAGGCCCGGCACCCACGGCCTCGGTGAAGAACGAGATGCCGATGCCCATGAGCTCGCCACGCGCCCGCTTTTCCTCCTGTTCCCGGCGGAGGTCGTCATAGCCGATCATCTCCATGGCCTTGCGCATGGCCGGTTCGTAGTTGCCCGAGTCGTACACCCAACCGGTCTTCGTCTCATACGGGAACTGGTCTGGCTGGATGAAGTTCTTGAGTCGTAGCTCGGCCGGGTCCATGCCGAGGTCATACGCCAGAACGTCGACCATGCGCTCCACCAGGTACACCGCCTCGGTGATGCGGAACGAGCAGGCATAGGCGACGCCGCCGGGTGCCTTGTTGGTGTAGACGGCGTCCATGCTGGCGTGCGCAGCCTCGATGTCGTAGCTGCCGGTGAAAACCCCGAAGAATCCGGCGGGATACTTCACCGGAGCGGCAACCCCGTTGAAGGCGCCGTGGTCGGCGATCACGTTGGTGCGGATCGCACGAATCTTGCCGTCTTTGGTGGCGGCGATCTCGCCTCGCATGATGTAGTCACGAGCGAAGCCGGTGCTGACCAGGTTCTCGGTACGGTCCTCCATCCATTTGACCGGCTTGCCGATCACCAGTGAAGCGACGATTGCGCAGACATAGCCGGGGTAGATCGGCACCTTGTTGCCGAACCCACCACCGATGTCGGGGGCGATGATGCGAATCTTGTGTTCGGGCAGACCCGACACCAGGGCGTAGACCGTTCGGTGCGCATGTGGGGCCTGCGTGGTGCTCCACAGCGTGAGCTTCCCCGACACCCGTTCGTAGTCGGCGACGCAGCCGCAGGTCTCCATCGGCGCCGGGTGGACTCGGGGATAGACGATGTCTTCGGTGACAACGACCTCGGCGTCGGCGAAGACGGCTTCGGTGGCGTCGGCGTCACCGGTTTCCCAGTGGAAGCAATGGTTGTCGGTCTTGCCCTCGAGGTCGTCGCGGATCACGGGTGCGTCGGGGGCAAGGGCCTTGCGGACGTCGATCACCGGATCGAGTCGTTCGTACTGGATGTCGATCAGTTCCAGCGCGTCGCGGGCGGAGTATCGGTCGTCGGCGACGACGAAGGCGACCTCCTGATGCTGGAAGCGCACCTTGTCGGTGGCGAGCACCGCCTGGACATCGTTCGATAGTGTCGGCATCCAGGCCAAACCCTGCTCGGCCAGGTCGGCGCCGGTGATCACCGCTTTCACCTTGGGGTGAGCCAGCGCGGCCGAGGTGTCGATACTCAGGATCTTGGCGTGGGCGAATGGCGACCGCAGGATGGCCAGGTGGAGCATCCCGGGGAGTTGGATGTCGTCGCAGAATTGTCCCATCCCTCGCACCAGTCGGGGATCTTCCTTGCGGAGCATGCGGCCGTAGCCAATCGGCTTCTGATCGTTCACGTTGTCGTCGGGCGTTGGGACGACATTCTCGTTCGCCGCCACTCCGGCTGGCGTTGATTCGGTGGTGGTCATGCGTTTGCTCCGCTCAATTGCACGCTGGTTTCCTTGGCCGCCGCCCACTGGATGGAGCGGATGATGGTGGAGTAGCCGGTGCAGCGACAGATCTGACCGCTGATCGCCTCGCGAATGACGTCTTCGCTGGGGTTCGGGTGGTTGTCGAGGAGTGCACGGGCGGTCATCAACATGCCCGGGGTGCAGAATCCACACTGGAGTCCGTGGCACTGCATGAACCCCTCCTGGAGTGGGTCGAGCACACCGTCGACTTCGAGCCCTTCGACCGTGCGGACTCGGTGCCCGCCCGTCATGGCGGCGAGGGTGGTGCAGCTCTTCACCGGTTCGTCGTCGATCAGCACCACACATGTGCCGCAGTTCGACGTGTCGCACCCCCAATGGGTGCCGGTGAGGCCGAGGTGGTCTCGGATGAAATGGACGAGAAGGGTGCGGGCTTCGACGTCTCGGGTGACATCTTCACCGTTGACGGTCATGGTGACGTTCATGCGGTTGGTCCTGTCGGTCGTGTGGCTGGTCGTCGTGTGGCTGGTCGTCGTGTGGCTGGTCGTCGGTCGGTCACGGTTGCTCGCCGTTGGCTCGGGCGACGGCCTTGCGTAACGAACGCACGGTCAGTTCTTTGGCGAGGTGGGTCTTGTACGCGGCCGTTCCGCGGGTGTCGGTGCTGGGTGAGGCATTGTCGGCGGCGATCTGGCCGACCTGGGCGTAGAGCTCCTCGGACGGGGTCTGTCCTCGAAGCGCCTCGGTGATCGGTCCGATGTTCGTGAGGTTCGGTCCGACGGCGCAGAGCCCGACACGACCCCCGGTGATGATGCCATTCTCGATGGTGACCGATGCTCCGGCGGAGGCGACCGCCCAATCGCCGGCCCGGCGCTCGACCTTGTGGTAGGCACTTGACGAGTTGGCGACGATCGGGAAGCGAACCTCGGTCAGCATCTCGCCATCGCCGACGGCGGTCTCATACGGACCCTGATGGAAGTCGTGCATCGAGACGACTCGCTCGCCCGAACTGCTGCGGATCACGCAACTCGCGTCGAGCGTGTCGCACACTGCCGAGAGGTCTTCTGCCGGATCGGCCTGACAGAGCGAACCGCCGAGCGTGCCGCGGTTGCGGACCACCGGATCGGCGATCACTTTCTCGGCGTCTCGAAAGATGGGAAACACCGACGCGAGCCGGTCGCTCTCGAGCAGTTCGCGGTGCCGCGTGAGCGCGCCGATGCGGACCTCGGTGTCGGTGAAGCGGATGAAGGCGAGCTCATCGGTGAGGTCGTTGATGTCGATGATGTACTCGGGGGCGGCCATGCGCAGCTTCATCATCGGGAGCAGGCTGTGCCCGCCCGCCACGATTCTGGCCTCGTCGCCCAGGCGCTCCATCAACGAGATGGCGTGGTCGACGCTGGTTGCTCGCTCGTACTCGAACGGTGCAGGTACCTGCATGTGATCCCCTGTCGCTTCGGGCGGCCGCCATGTGGCGAACGTCACGTCAGCGGACACCATCGCCCGGATAGGCCTGCCCGTCAACGGCCGCTTCAGCGATTGCTGAAGTCGACCTCACAATGGCTCCCAGTGGCATGGTGCGGTGAGCAATCCTCTCCTACGTTGTTGCTCATGACCCCGACCCAGTTGCGCACCTACGCCACCATCGTGCGTCATGGGTCGTCGAAAGAAGCGGCGATCGAACTCGATGTCTCCGAAGCCGCGGTGTCGAATCATGTGGCGTCACTGCGTAGGGAACTCGACGACGCACTGTTCCATCGATCAGGTTCCGGACTGTCGTTCACACCGGGTGGTCTTCGCCTGGCTACTCGAGCGGTCGAGCTGCTGGGGTTGCAAGACCAGACCCGGCTCGAGGTCAGGGCGGCAGCCACCGGTCGACGCGTGCTGCGCCTCGCCGTGTCGTCACTCTTCGGTGAACTGTGTGCGCCCGGACTGATCGAGTTGTTCTCGACCCGGGCGAAGGATCTGGACGTCGAGATGGCGGTCCATTCACCGAAGGATTACTCCGGTCTCCTTGCGTCGCGTGGTGCCGACATTGCCATTGGACCGAGTCTCCGTGGTGTCGAGGGTCAGGTCGAAGCGAAAGAGTTCCTCCGTTACACCCTGGTCGTCGTGGCGGCACCAAACCACCGGCTGGCCGGTCGACGCCTCACCCCGGCCGAACTCGCCTCGATCACCTGGTATCTGGGTCCGTCGGCGGTCGAGATGGGTGGCGTCGCCAACGCCATGCTCAGCGGTCTGGCCATTCCCGAGGCAAAGCAGCGGATCTTCCAGAGCCACGCAGCAGCACTCGATCAGGCCCGTGGTGGCAGGGGAGTGGCGATCATGCCCGAGAACCGGGTGGCCAAAGACATCGCGTCCGGAGCCCTCGTTCGCATCGAGGGCCCCGGAACACAGGCAAATGGCACATGGTCGGCGCTCACCTTGCCCCGCGACCGTGGTCTCAGCCCGGCCGCCGCCGAACTCGCCCGGTTCGTCTCGTCGCCTCGGGCCATCCAGTCCATGCTCAGTGGCTCTGGAGCCAACATCTCCCACTTCCGCCCCAGCGTCCACGTCACCCTCTGGAGTTGACCGGCCCACCGTTGGTTGCGTCGTAGGCTGTTGGCGTGATGATCGAGACGAATCCCGTTGTCGTGCGAATGTGGCGTGGTGATGCCGTCGAGTCGATACACCGCGGCGCCTGGGTGGCGACCGATCCCGCCGGGTCGGTGATCGCATCGGTTGGCGATCCGTATCAGCTCACGTTCCCACGAAGCGCGACCAAATCGTTCCAGGCACTCCCGCTCCTCCTCACCGGCGCGGCCAACGCGTTCGGGTTCGACGACGCCGACGTTGCCTTGGCGTTGGCGTCACACAGCGGCGAGTCGATGCACGTGGAGCGGATCTTGGCCACGCTGGCTCGTCTCGACCTGACCGAAGATGATCTGCAATGCGGCCCGCAGAAGCCACTTGCCCCGTGGTCGACCGAGGGGAAGCGGCGAGCCTCGATGAACTGCTCGGGCAAACACGTCGGCTTCCTGGCTGTCGCCCGCCAACTCGACGTCGATCCTGCCAGCTACCTCGATCCGAGCGGACCCGTCCAGCAAGCGGTCTACGAGGCGACCAAACGGATCACCGGAGCCGATGACAACGAACTCTCGCTGGCCACCGACGGGTGCAGCGCACCGACCTACCGGATGCCACTGTCTCGATTGTCTCAGGGCATCGCCCGTGTCGCGAACCCTGACGGGCTCGATGACGACCTCGCATCGGCCTGTCGTCGGATGACCTCGGCCGCCGCGGCCCATCCCGAACTCGTCGGCGGAAGCAAGCATCGCAGCGACACCGACGTCATGCGTGTCACGAACGGTCGGTTTTTCGCCAAGGTCGGGGCCGAGGCGGTCATGGTCGTCGGCGAGGTCGGCGGAAACGCCGGATACGCCATGAAGATCGATGATGGCGGGGACCGTGCGATTGCCACGTTCATGGCCGACGTGCTCGTCGCTGCCGGCCGGCTTTCGCCCGAGGAGCGATCGGATTTGGGGGAGTGGAACGATCGCGAGGTGAAGAACTACGACGGTCTGGTCGTTGGCCGTGTCGAGGTCGACAGCGAGGCGGCGACGGGTAGCTGACAACCACGCGCGGGTAGCGCGATTCGGATCGTGCGCCCCGCGGTCGCAGCGGTAGCGTCACCCGGGTGACGTCGATGATTGCGCCATTGCGGCGGCCGGTTTTCCGCAAGATGGTGGCTTCGCAGTTCGCGGCGGAGGCGGGCGATGGCGTCACACTCGTTGCCCTCCCGCTGTATGTGTTCGAGCGAACCAACTCGGCCCTTGCCACGTCGCTGACCTTCACTGCGGAATTGATCGGTGGCGTGATCCTCGGGGTCGTCGGCGGCGTGCTCGCTGACGCAGTCGACCGCCGCCTGGTCTTGATGGTGTCGGCGGTGATCCGGGCGGCACTCTTGGTCGGCGCGTTCCTCGTCGACCCGATCTGGTTTGCCGTGAGTCTCGGCGTCCTCGCTCGATCGATGGGCTTCGTCGACAATCCGTCGTTCGACGCGCTGGTGCCGGGACAGGCCGAGGATGATCTGCAGCAGGTGTTGGCCATCCGACGCCTGGTGCAGGCCGTCTCGATCACGGTCGGACCGGCGATCGGTGCCGTCGCCGTCGAACTGGTCGGAGCACGGTCGGCGATTCTGTTGAACGCCGGTGCCTTCGTCATCTCGTTCTCGATCATGGCCATGCTCCCGGGTCTCGACAAGACCTTGGCGGCCCGACGAGCCAGCCGAGAAGGACGAGCATTCGGTGAACGAGTCGGCGAGATGGTTGCCGGGATGGGAGTGGTTGCCACCACGCCGGGTGTGCGCCGATTGGTCGCCTACAACGTGTTCGTCATGATGACGGTGGCCGGCGTGATGGGTGCCGCAGTCATCTGGTACGAGGTCGAACTCGACGCTTCGGGTTCGTGGTTCGGGCTGGCGATCGCGAGCTACGGGATCGGCGCCGCCCTGGGAATGGGCATCTTCGGCGGCTTGCATTTCCGCTTGCCGCTGCCGGTGATCATCATCATCGCCACCCCGATCTACACCGTCGCGGCGGGCATGGGCGTGTTGTTCGAAGTCCCATGGCTGCTGCCGCTGGGTTGGCTGCTGTGGGGTATCGCCCTCGGGCCCGAACTGGTGCTTGGCGAGGTCACGATCGTCAGCAATGTTCCCGAAGAGAAGCTCGGCCGAGCCTTCGCCGGCATCGGTGTTGGGACCACCATGGGGATGGCAGCCGGGTATGCCGTTGTTGGTCCGGCGCTCGAGCGCTACGGAGCGAAGTCGACGATCCTCTTCACTGCCGGTGCTGTCTTCCTGCTCGGCATGAGTTGGCTTGGTCCGGCGGTCGAGGCCCGTCGGGTCGGCTCGGATTCGTTCTGGGTTCGTCCCCATCGCATCGGTGCCCCGTACTCGTCGACTCCCGATCCGACGGTGCCGAACGAGCACGGTCTCGACGTCGGAGCGAGACCAGCCTCTACAGAGGAGTAGGAGGCTCCTCGGGATCGACCTCGTCCTCCGGTCCGTCATTGGTCGCCTTCGTCCCGTGCGGCTCCGCAGGCGAGCGGCGACGAGTCAACGCGAAGGCGGCGAGACACGCAACACCGAGGATGCCGAGGCCGATCGGCAACAACGACGATTCGGTCCAACTGTCGTCATCGGTGGTCGTCGATCCCGCGTCGGACCCCTCGATCAGGCCGGTGTCTTCGGTATCGGCAGCATCATCGACATTCGTCGTCGTTGTCACTTCGGCTTCGGGTGCTGTTGTCGTCGCTTCTGTGCCGGGCTCGTTCTCGTCGGCTGCTTGGGTCGTCGTTGTTGCGGTCGGTTCCGTCCGTTCGGCCGGAGTCGGGACGTCGGTCTGGCCCAACTCGAACAGCACCGCGGTCCCGAACACGCTCGGATCATCGAACGAGACGTCTTCGGTGTCGGCAGAACTCCAGATCAGTTTCAGATCGCGGTCGAGCGTCGATGCACCATTCGCGTGCATCTGGAATCCGAGACTGAGTCCATGCGTCGGTTCGATCCACTCCGAGAAGTCGATGACGCCTTCGATACCCCAACCATCGGGCGTCGCGAAAACCAGCCCCTCGACGTCGAAGGTGTCGGCATTGGTTCCGCTGAGGGTCAGGGCGTCGGGGTCGGCGTTGCCGATATCGACGGCGCTGAATCGAACCTGGCCGATCCCGGGTCCGTACGACGACGTGTCGAGGTTGTCGGTTGCGTTCAGATACACCTCGATCGAATCCTCGTTCCAGTAGCCGTCTTCGTGCTCGCCGGCAATGATCGACGCATCGGTGATGGTGGCCGACACGTAGAGTTTCGATCCTTCGGCGACGACCGACCACGTCAGTTCGCCGTTGGTCGCCGGGTCGGCCGATGGCATCGGGCCGCCGGTTGTGACGATGGACGGAACTCCGGACCAGTCAGCGAGGTCGCCATCGATGGTGATGCCCATCGTGCCGTCGTCGGCGGCCCAGGGGATGTACAGCACTTCGCCGTCGACGGGAGCCGGTACCTGGTCGAGTCCATCGGCCTCCACAGCCCCGGCCGCCCCCGCGCCAAGGGCCATGGCCGCAGCCACGATGCCTGCGCTTCCCAACCGTCGCTTTCGCATGCGGTGTCTCATCTCCACTGCCTTCCGTCCCTTGATTCGTCTTCCATCGTCGCACGATTCGGTGCCGTCCCCGTGGGTAACGATGCTGACCGCTGCCCGGTGGGATCAACTTCCCGAAGGTTCCGTCCGGCGAGCCGGGCTCGTGAGAGCCCTTCCGACACCGGGTCACCATGGGAGCCGGTGTCAGGCGTCGCCTCGGAGTTCGGCCAAACGGGCGTTGAGGAACTCGATGGCTTTGCGGTCATCGGCCAGGATCACGTCGTCGGCCGGGTGGAGGAACAGCGGTGCCGCCATGCGCGGCCGCAAAGCGCCGGGGCCGGTTGGATTCGTCACTCGGTGAACAGTTGCCGGGTAGTAGCCCCCGCTGGCCAGTTCGAGCATCTCGCCGGCGTTCACGGCGAGCGACGACGGATCGCACGGCACCGGGAACCAGTCGCCGCCGGCGCCGAGAAGCTCGAGGCCTGCTTCGTTCGATGATGGCAGCACGGTGAGCAGGTTGATGTCTTTGTGGGCTGCGGCCCGGACTGCGCCCTCGGGTTCGTTGCCGGTCAGTGGTGGGTAGCGCAGCATGCGCAGCAACGACCGGGTGGAGCCGTCCATCATCGACGCGAGCGGTTGGGAGAAGTTGGCAGCAACCTCGCGAGGCGTGTTCGCCTCGACCCACGCAAGCAGCGTTCGGGCAACCTCCGCCGCCCGCAACGCATAGTCGAGCGCGGCGTTGCTAACTTCTGCCGGGTACTTGCCCCACGGGTAGACGTGGAAGAACTCCTTGAGATCACGGATCGTGTTGCCCGACGCCGTCTCGGCAACCGTCGGAGGGAAGTAGCCGTCTTGTGACCCTTCATCCGGTGTGTACTCGAACCGGGCAGGATGATCGAAGAAGTCATTCCATTCCGTGAACAGCGCCTCGACTGCGGCCCAGTCGAGCGGATGGTTGACGACCACGGCGAACCCGGTATTCAACAGACTCTCGGTAAATGCCTCGGGAGCATCGGCGGCGGTGAAGTCGACAACGGAAACGTCCATCGCCCGAGTCTACGCCCGCCCGCCGGTAGCGAGCCCGAGGGGCGGGCGCTGTCGCCTATGGCGCGACGTTGCTCATCACGATGGTGCCGCTGGCCGCGAACATGCCGCCGACGCCGTGCGCGATCGAGATCTGGGCCCCTTCCACCTGGGCGGGCGCGATGCCGCGCATCTGGCGGACGCTTTCCTGCAGGGCGTACATGCCGTACATGCCGGAGTGCATGTAGGACAGTCCGCCTCCGTTGGTGTTCAGCGGCAGCTCGCCACCGATGGCGGTCTTGCGGTCCCAGATGTAGTCGGGGGCCTCGCCGCGCCCGACGAAGCCGAGGTCTTCGAGCCCGTAGATCGGCAGGTGGGCGAAGGCGTCGTAGATCATGAGGTGATCGACGTCGGCGTGGGTGATGCCGGCCTCGGCGAAGGCCTTTGCCCCGGAAACTCTGAACGCCTTCGACGAGGTGAAGTCTTCCATCTGCGACACCAAAGGGGTCTCAACGCTCTCGCCGGTGCCCAGGAGGTAGACCGGCTTCTGAGGGAAGTCCTTGGCCCGTTCGGCCGACGTGAGCACCAGCGCCCCGCCACCGTCGGTCACCAGGCAGCACATGAGTTTCGTGAATGGGGTGGCGATCATGGTGGAGTCGAGGACGTCGTCGATCGTGATCGGATCACGGAAGCTGGCCCGTGGATTGAGCGCCGCCCATTCACGCTGCACGACCGACACATTCGCCAGCTTCTCGATGCCAACGCCGTAGTTCTTGGCGTAGCGCAGCCACGGGATGGTGAACCGGGTTGGCGGACCGCCGGGACCGAAGGGGCTCTCGAACTGGCCGGTGAGGCTGGCGGAGTCGACACCCCAGCGGCCGGCTCCGATGCGGCTCCGACCGCTCTCGGCGTGGGTGACGAGGATGGTCTCGGCCAGTCCTTCGTTGATGGCAGCGGCCGCGTGACGGACGTGCAGCATGAAGGAGCAACCGCCGACCGAGGTGCCGTCGACCCAGGTGGGGGTGATGCCGAGATAGTGGGCGACATCGGTGGGGCTGGTGCCTGCGGTGGCGACACCATCGACGTCTTGGGGTGTGAGGCCGCAGTCGGCCAGAGCATTGAGCGCGGCATCGGCATGAAGGCCGATGACCGACTGATCGGGGATCTTGCCGAGTTTGGTGGTTTCTGCTGCGCCGACGATGGCGACCGACTTCTGCTTCATGCTGCACCTCCAGCGGTGGCAGCGGATGCTGTTGTGGGAGCGGATGCTGTTGTGAGAGGTCGGAAGAGAGGGAGCGTGGCGGCTTGAGATTCGTCGGTGCTGACAAACGATGCGTAGGTGGCCTCGAGGGCCATGTCGAGCACGAGGGCCTCTTCGGTCTGGTCGCAGTCGACGATGTTGGTCATCATTCGCGGTCCTTCTTCGAGCTCGACGACGGCGAGGGCAACCGGCTCATCGAAACCCGGACCGGGGCGCTGGTTGATCACGTAGCTGTAGAGCGTGGCCTTGCCCGATGCCTGGAACACCGAGACTTCACGGCAGCCGCACGCCGGGCAGAACGGCCTCGGCGGGAAGTAGGCGGCCGAGCAATCGTCGCATCGCTGCAACAGCAGCTGCTGGTTTGCCGTGCCGTCCCAGAAGTGCGCCGTCTCCGGCGTCGGGGTCGGTAGCGGGCGCTTGGTGGTTTGTGGGGGCGTCACTTCGCCAGTCGTTCCAGTCACGCCTGCATCCTGCTCGCCAGACCCGACCCATGCAAAGTGAGCCCACCAGACGGTCCCGCCGCCCCCCCCCCCCACCCCCGCCGAGCCCAACCCAACCCTGCCGAGCCCAA
>RCMY010004098.1_pt1 | contig 12706 bp, 10 predicted proteins | sample 2041341 | NCBI WGS metagenome assembly RCMY01 (sample SAMN09708234, study PRJNA481090) | Marine sediment metagenome, whole genome shotgun sequencing project. | reverse complement strand
GCTATATGGGGACGGATAGCGGTGATGCGGTCTTGGGTGTCGGCAAGGCTAGCTGGGTTTTGGCTGAGGGTGCTACTGATGTCGGCAGCATCTGGGTTGATGTCAGCGTGGTCATGAGGAATAAGCACTAAGGTATGACTATCTACTTTATGACGGTAGTAGCCGGTGATGCCATAGAGGGATAGATGTTGGGTCAGATATGCCAAGTCTGTTTGGTTGTATTGGACGCTATGCTGGATATGGTAGTCGCTAAGCCTATCGTCCAGCTCAAATTCAACATCGTAGGGACTCATAATATCGCCTATTAGCTCGCTTAGGCTTAGGTGATGATGACGACGGTTACGACTGCCCAGACGCAGCTGATTAAGGGCCGGCTCACAGATGAGACGGTAAGCGGCTTGGCCTTGATTGCTACCTAGAGCGATAGCTTCGGTGATGATGCCGTGACGGATTTGGTTAGGTAGTAACGCATCGCCAGTACTCCAGTGCAGGCTTAAACTTTGTCCTATCCAGTCCTCTACCATCAGTCCAGCTTGCGGATGTAATAAGGTGATGCTGATACGATAGCCGCAGTATAAGGCCAGTTGCCGCTCTTGGTAACTTTGTAGTCGTTGGTCTTGATAATAGGGGCTGGGATACTGATTAGGCGTAGGCATAAGCTCAGGCGTAGACCAAACGCTCTCAGGCAGTGCCATCCCCAGTAGGCTCTCAATAAGCTCGGCTTGCTTGACGATGCTAGTGACCAGATCGGGATGAGCACTGCTAATTTGCAGATGCCGATGCGTTTGAGTCCAGACCATAATGAGTTCCTTAGTTCTTTGTACTATTTATTATTTATGCTTAGGGTGTTAATAACTATCGTTTTCAGATTCCTGCGGTTTGGATGTGATACCTATCATGTCTGATAGCATAGCCAGTTGACTGTCGTCTTTTATAATGTGGCTGAGCCATTGATCAAGCGGCATATCAGCCCAGTCGATAGCACGCCCAAGTAAAAAGGTCACCGGACTGTGCGGCTCATTATTGGCAAAATAGTCTTGTATTTGCCCCAATAGTTTGAGCGCTTGGCGACGATTGCTTTGATGATCACCACTTTTGGGGCTAAAGCTAGTGGCGCTGATACTTTGACCTTGTATGGCTACAGTATTATCGCCAGTAGCGTCGTCGAAACCTTGCTGATTACTATTGCTATTAGCATCTGTATCAGAGTCTATACTATTATTTAAGCTATCATTTTCAGGTATTAAAGCGCGCAGGTGTTGAATGAGTGTGGCTAAAAGCTCAGTCACAGGGGCAAACACTGGAGCGTCCATACCCATCAAGCCATTGAGCTGGTCGGTGAGCGTTTGCCACTGGCGGCTCATAGTAGCCAACTCACTCATAAGGGTTTGTTGCCACACCTCACCGCTGTTCTTGATGGCTTGATTATAGTCGTTTAAGGTGAATGCTCCTGCGACCTCATTGTCTGAGTTCTGTAGACGCTGCTTGTCGTGATCACGAGTAGTCACGAAGTGATTATAGTTATAGTGGCCATGCTGGCTATCAGCTAGTGGCAATTGTTTGAGATCATCACTCAAGGCTTTGACGAACCAAGATAGCAGTCCGGCTCTGATGTCCATGCTGTCATCTTCACCATCTAAAGGGGGATACATAGTCAGCCAGTAGTCATCGCTAAGTGCTTGTAGCAACTGTAGACCATGATTGATACCCGCTAGATGGTCGGTATGGCTAAGGGCGTTGATGTACCATAACGCCAGTTTCATGTCTTTACTAACATCAGTCAACAAGGTGGCGCATTGCGCTTTGACATAATCCCAGTCGGCCACTTTTAGCTCAGTGACCCAGTTGCCTTGCGCAAGCAGTGGATCGTCTTGCAGGCGGGCGGCAACGATAGCATCAAGACGCAAATCAAAGGTCAAGTCTTCACCAACGCCTTGATGACTGCCTTCAATGGGGGCAACCAAAGTTTCTATACTAGTTAAAGTACTCATAGTGGCGACTCCTGTTTGCTGGCTTTAGCGGCTGAGGTTTTCTTAGTAGTCGCCTTTTTCATAGTTGCTTTTTTTGCAGTAGTCTTTACGGTGGCTGTCGCTTTGGTTTTTGTACTTTTAGCGGTCATGAGTACACTATCCGCTTGGCTGTGCTGCGCCATTTGATTGAGGCCGACAATAACATCGCAGTCTAAGCGATAGTCAAACTGATCGTCATCATTGACGAACACGGTTATTTTTTTCAAGACGCTTTTGCTATCATCATGAGCCAATAGTTGTCCTGCTAGCTGCGGCAATAGCGTATGACTAATAATAGCATCGGCATTTCGAGCACCGGAGTCTACTTCATGACAACGCGATAAGATCATCTCAATGACCTCAGCATCTACCTCGCATGGCACTTCATAATTAGCTTTGATACGAGCAGTAATTTTATCGAGCTTAAGGCTGATTATGGTCGCAAGCGCATCGTCGGTCAGTGGATAATAAGGAATAACGGTCAGACGACCTAAGAACGCTGGTTTGAATGATTTATACAGCTGCGGATTAATAGCTTGTTTTAGACTATCACTATCCGGTAACTCAAAGTCAGTAACCGCTGGATCAGTATTAATACAGTGCTGCATAATCGTCGATGAACCCACGTTACTGGTCAGCATAATAAGGGTATTTTTAAAGTCAATCAGTCGCCCTTCACTATCTTCCATCACCCCTTTATCGAACACTTGGTAGAATAAATCCAACACATCTGGATGGGCCTTTTCGACTTCATCCAATAGCAGAACGCTATAAGGACGCCGTCTGATGGCCTCAGTCAATACCCCGCCTTCCCCATAGCCAACATAACCCGGGGGTGAGCCTTTTAGAGAGGCCACACTATGAGCTTCTTGATATTCTGATAAGTTAATGGTGATGAGATTACGCTCGCCACCATATAATACCTCAGATAGCGCCAATGCTGTCTCTGTCTTGCCAACACCACTAGGCCCAACCAACATAAACACCCCTTGTGGACGACTGGGATCATCGAGTCGGGCTTTGGCAGTGTGGATACGTTTTACGATAGCGGTCACTGCATGATCTTGACCGATAAGACGCTCCTGCAAAGTTTCCGCCAGAGTCAAAATATGGTTTTTCTCATTGCCAGCCATGTCGGTGAGCGGAATACCCGTCCAGTCAGAGATTATCTGCTTGATGACTTGGCGATCAAGGACGGCATGGACCAAACGATGTTTTTCTTGTGCTTGTTTGAGCGCTTGCTCTGTATTTTGATACTCAGCCTGTTTATCTAATCGATCACTAGCATCCAGCTCACCGTTTAAGGCTTGACTCAAAGCATCCAACTGATCATTCAGCTCTCGTTGCTGTTGCCAGCCAGTAGTCATCTCAGCGATGCTTTGCTGATTGAGTTGACGCTGCTCATCAAGGATTGCAATTTGCTGACTGATCTTTTCTTTGTCGTCGACGCCGCCCATACGCTCAAGCTGCTGATCAAGATTATTAATATGTTGCTGTAACCGTCGATCCGTAGCATGCAGACGATCCAGCTGATTGGGTATAGAAGTCTTAGATAGGCTCACCCGAGCAGCAGCGGTATCTAAAACACTAACCGCCTTATCAGGTAGCTGTCGATCACTAATATAACGTGCGGATAGCTCAACTGCTGCTTGCAGCGCATCATCATCGATAAGAATACTAAAATGATCCTGCATCTTGGCACTGAGGCCACGAATCATCGCTACCGCTGTATCAATATCAGGCTCATCCACTTTGACCACTTGAAAGCGCCGTGACAAAGCCGCGTCCTTTTCAAAATACTTTTTATACTCAGACCAAGTGGTAGCAGCAATGGTTCTAAGCTCACCACGAGCCAGCGCCGGCTTAAGCAGATTAGCCGCATCATTTTGACCGGCTTGCCCGCCAGCCCCAATAAGGGTATGCGCCTCATCAATAAATAAGATAATAGGTTGAGCTGAGGACTGTACTTCTTCAATAACTTGCTTTAGACGGTTTTCAAACTCACCTTTGACACTAGCACCAGCCTGCAATAGTCCCATATCTAAGCTACGTATCGTCACCTCCTTTAGCTGATCAGGCACTTGACCTGCCACTATTTTCTGTGCCAATCCTTCAACGACAGCAGTCTTACCGACCCCCGCCTCTCCTGTCAAAATAGGATTATTCTGCCGACGACGGATCAAAATATCGATCAGCTGATGAATCTCAAACTCACGACCAATAACAGGATCAATCTCCTCAGCTTGAGCTTTTGCGGTCAAATCATAAGTATATTTATCTAGTGCTGGCGTTGGCTGCGTTTGATCAGTGTTTGACGATTGCTCATTACTATTGAGGTTGTTTGCATCTGTTTTAGCATTAGTGTCGCCAGTAGATTTGACTGAGCTACGACCTTCGGTACTGCCTTGACATTGACGAGCATAATCGTCTTTTAGTGTAAATCGATCAATATACTGTAGTGGTTCAGGCAAAGTTTTTAGTAGCGCTTGATAGCCACTGTAAGTTAATAACACTAACAATATATGCCCTGAACGTATCTCAAGCTGACCTTCAATAGCATCATGCTGACTACTAGCCAACTCCCATGAATCTTCTAGTAGTGCCATTAAGCGCTGACTAAATACGGGCGTTGAGCCAACCGCTTGCTTGAAGGTATCCAACCGATCAGACAAAGCTTCTAATAAGGGCTGTTGGCTTATTTTATTGGCTTTAAGTATCTGATTGACATCATTATAAGGGGTGGCGATCAGCTCATATAGCAAGTGTGCGATATCAACTTCTGCATGCCCCTTATCAATACATAGCTTAGCCGACTGTTGCAAGCACTGACGGCAGCTTGGGCTTAAGCGGGTAATAATCGCTTTTAACTGACTCATAAACTCTTTCCTTTACTATTGTTAGATATAAAAACCATTATTCACTTTATGCTTGCTATTATCGCTCATACCTTTATCAGATCTGCATGCCGCTAGGCTTATTCAATAGGCAAGGTATAACGAGTGTCATCATAATGAGCGGTAGCAGGCTTGGAGACCAAAAACCCACCACGTCCCAAACTGCCAAAACCTTGCTCATCTAACGACAACGGCTTGATATACTGCTTGTCGAGCTCTAACTGCATCTCTACAGCTAAGCATACCCCGCACCACTTACGGATAAAGTCGATGATGACTTGATAGATATCACCTGCTGGTAATAGCCTCAAATAACGCTCAGCGTCTAATCGATGAAAGAGGATTCGAATCTTACTATCGAACTGCACTGCTCGTGCCCCGCAAAAAGCAGAGACACCTAGCGCGGCATATTGACCGCCAAGTGCGGTTTGCTCAGTAGCCGGTAGTTCAAACCACTCAGGGACAAACTGCTGTACGCTTACCGTACTGTCTAAAAAATGCGAGAGCACGTGCGCTAACTGATCTGCATTTAGCCGTCCGGGGGCGATCATGCCCGCATAGGCTATAAGACTGTCAATAGCAGTGAGCTTTTTAGGTTGCCGTGCCAGCGCTCGCAAGCTAAGCAGATAGCTGTCTTTCTTATTATTAATCTCGTACTGCAATGGTAAATTATAAAACCAGCTTGCTTGAATATAAAGATCAGTCAAGCGGTGATTAAATAGATCCAAAAATGCTGGTGCCGCTTTGTCCTTAGTATGGTTGACACGTGAGGCCAAATGGTCGGTATACATCGCTGGTAATGCCGATAAAGGCCCTGTTAAACCGATAACAGCGGGATATATCTCTATCTGCCTGACTTGTGTTTCATTAACAGCACCATTCATGCTCTCTTGCGTGAGCAAGGTCATCGACTCAATCTCAGCTAGAGGGTATGCCAAAGACAATGAAGCTCGGTAACGCACCTCAATAGGCGCACGACCTTTATTGATTTCATAATGAATTAAACGTAGCGCCTGCAACAGCTCATAGCTCTGCGGCGCAGCTGTCAGCTCAGTTATATAAGAGGACTGAGACCACTGCGTGGCTGACATCTATATATCTCCTCTTTAGTGATGGCATCGCTAATAGCAACCTCAACAAAACTGTTTAAGCTGGCGTGATAACCAAAAACATGGGCCAATAAATGGGCGAACTGACGAATACTGACCCCAGCGAATCGACTTTGATTGATATTAATATTAATCACCGTCCCACGCACAAACCCAGGCTGCGGCAAGCGTTGTATTCGTCGAGCTTCGATACTAGTCGTTATAGAGATAATACCTTCTACCAGCTTTTTATTAGAGGCGGATTGGGTAATGTCATAAAGTGATAGGTACTCTTTCATCAGCTCCGCATCTTGGGCGGCTAGTGATAAAAAATTCAAACTGATAAGCGAAATTAAGCGCCAACGCTCCTCACCAGTATATTCAAAACGCGCCGTTCTGGTTGGCTGCTTCAATAGCGATAAGCTACTAAAACCACTCATACCTTCGCTAAATAGATCGCCACGACTTTGACCAAACACCACTTGCGAGGGCAGATCTCTATTACTACATAACAAAGAGGCGCTCATACTCACCGCACCAGCTGAATCCTCACGGTTTTTTTCTACAAACATAATCTGATATTCAAAGCCTTGTTTGAATTCCGCCATGTCCTTATCACGCTTAATATGATAGTAGTGGCCCTCATCCTGTTGCTCATAGTGGTTTAACGCATAAAACGGATGATACTTACGCTGTATTAAGCGATTATTAGCCTGTTTTGACTCAATCACTTGCGTCACATCATAGATTTCATGCTGGGAAAGTGCTCGGGTATCCGGTACCAGATCATAATAGAGAGTACGATTAGTAACTTGAATAGGTTTTGCCGCAGCTTTAAACAGATTGACTACGGGCGTACAAAAAAGCTTGATACTGCTACTGCTTAGCTGCTGTAAGTTCTTTAGACGGATGGTGTTTTTTTTGTCAAACTTAAAGTAACAGCGAATCTCAAACCCAGAAGCATCAATTTTAAGCTGAGGGCAAGACTGACCAAGATTAAGGCGTAAGAAATTAAATTTTTCTGGAAAATAAAAGTACTCTTTTAATAATGCGGACGCAGCGTTGCTGACACGATGGCTTGGCAATAACCGCTGCTCAGGATCAAAACCAATAATCTCAAATGGACTGCCACTAATTTTATAAATATTTGGGGTGCAGACCTGCGTTTGCTTGACATCGCAGCGTAAGATATCCCATAGACTAGTACCTTGGCTGGCATCTTCATCAATATATAAATCTAGTGAGTGCTGTAGCAAGGCTTGATAGTCAAAGCTTGGATTTATGGCTTTAAACTTTATACTGATACAGCCATTGAGGCGCCCATGCTGATTGTCATAGACTTCTTGACTGGTCTCAAAGCTAATATTATCGATCTCTAACGGCAGTAGAGTCACCGCTTGAGTGGACTGAAATTGACAGGGGGTACCGTTTATCTTTTGAGTCGAAAAGGCGCTCGATCTAGGAACTTTCACCACTTCACTCATCGCATTGGCTTGCACACCTAAGTTGAACTGAGCTATAGATACTGATGGAAATGGCTTTAGATAATCAGGATAAACCACCTCTAATAGTGACTCAGTAAAGTCAGCATAAGAGTCGTCTAGCTTTTTATTAATACGAGCACTAATCAATGAGAACGCTTGGATAAGCCGTTCAATATGTGGGTCATCTACAGTGTCATGACCCATCAAAAGCCGATTGGCTATTTTTGGGTACTTTTTTGCAAACTCTTTTGACTGTTTATTAAAGAGACTAAGCTCATGTTCAAAATAAGGAAGTAGACTGTTCATGATGCCTCAATGGTTATTAATAGCAGCCGTACTAGTTAAGCTGACTAAAGGGATGAGTGGTCAAAAAACTAATTGCTGCTTATTGGATTTTTATTGAACTCTTTTATTGAACTTGGTAGCGCTGTGAGCTTGGCTCAAAAAAAGCATCAAAGCTGACCAGCTCTTGTGCTGGATAGACTTTGAGTAAAGCTTCAATAGAAAAGCACAGCTGATTAACATCAACAGCTCCGATATCTAGCGATACTCTGACATTTTTAAGACGAGTATCTTGTTGCTCTACAGTCTGAGCGATTTGTCGACAGATATAGTCACAGTCTGCTGGATTAGCACTACTTAAACCCACAAAATCAAGAATACCAAAATTTAATATAGATGAGCGTACATGCTTATACTCTTGTAACTTATCTGTTACTACACAGCGAGTATTCAGTAAAGCCTCTAAGTCTCGTGCTACTGAGGATTTTAGCTCATCAATGTTAAGGCGACGCACTACTAGCTCATGAGCCAATTGACGAGGTTTATCATCAAAAAGCTGCTCAAACAAGTTGGGACGAAAACCGATATTTTTAGTACCATAACTCATCGTTATTACTCCTAACTTATGACCTATTTAGCATAAAAAAAAAGAAAGGCCTAGATATAAACCTTTCTTTTTAAAAAGTGCCGCTACGTCATGTACAGCTCATTATTAGGCAGTATATGTAGCTGTATTATTGGCCAATGACCATTTTTTGGTAACAGCGCCTTTAGCAGTACCATCGATATCTTGTTGAGTATAAGTCCACTCAACTGCAGCATATTTGATACCTACTTTCTCAATGGGTACGCCTTCTGAACGTACTGTAGGCTCAACACTAGAGATAAGCGCATGCTTAAGTTTAACTTCTAGATATTTAACACGTTTATCGCCATTAGCGCGATAAAAATCAACTTGAATCTCATCAAAAGTATAGCCAGCTGAGCAAGCTTCCCATAGCTTAGGACTGGTTGAATCCAAATCCTTCATAAATGTCATATCAGCATGTTCACAACGCTCAGAGGTATGACCACCAACGCTACTAGCTGTCGCTGACTTTGGCTGACGAATCAGATGATCCCAAGTGTTTACTTCAAGCCAGCCTTTATGCTCGCTGTCACGTGACTCACCATCAATTTTATATTTGCCACGGAATTGAATATAAATATCTTTCATGTTGTACACCTTGTAATGAATAATCTAAGTGAATAAACTTGATTTAGATTAGGATTTGAGTAGACGCTTAACTGTTACTAGACTGCGGCAATTGAGTCACCAATCGTAAAGAAACAGATAATTCGTCAAGCTGAAAATGTGGTCTCAGAAAAACCACTGACTTATAGACCCCAGGCTTACCTGGTACTTCTACAACTTGTACAGAAGCTTCACGCAGTGGATACTGGGCTTTAGCTTCTTGAGAGGCACCGTCATCTAGTAACACATAACGTGAAATCCAATCATTCAAAAAGGATTCGACATTACCAGGAGCTAAAAAGCTACCTACTTTATCGCGCATCATCGCTTTGAGATAATGAGCAATCCTCGAAACGGCCATAATATATTGGAGTTGCGTTGACAATACAGCGTTAGCATTAGCATCATCGTTCTGATAGGTCTTAGCTTTTTGTACTGATTGCGCACCAAAAAAGGCTGCATAGTTAGTATTTTTGCAATGCACTAATGGAATAAATCCTAAATCACTCAGCTCTTTTTCGCGGCGATCAGTAATCGATATCTCTGTTGGGCACTTCAGTGCTAGGTCACCTTCATCAGTCTTAAAGGTGTGTACTGGCAGACCTTCAACCAAGCCACCACCTTCAACACCACGAATAGCCGCACACCAACGATAATCAGAAAAAGCTGATGTAAGCCGTGAAGCAAATGCATAGGCTGCGTTGACCCAGAGATAATCACTGTGATCAGTACCTGAAACGCCCTCAACGAAATTAAAGCCTTCAACTACTGTGCCATCCTTAGGGTTATATGGCAGACGACCTAAAAAGCTGGGAACTGTGAGCGCTACATAACGGGCGTCTTCAGACTGTCTAAAAGCACGCCAGCGAATATATTCCGCCGTTTCAAATATCTTTGATAGATCACGAGGACGGCCAATATCAGTAAAGGAATCCAGTCCGAACATCTCAGCCGATGCCGCTGATACAAAGGGTGCGTGCGCTGCTGCCGCAACATGTGAAAGCTGCTCTAATAGATACATATCAGCGTTTTGGCGAGTGAACTCAAAGTCACCAACTATGGCGGCATAAGGCTCGCCACCAAAGCTACCAAACTCTTCTTCATATATTTTCTTAAATAACGTGCTTTGATCAAAATCAATAGAAGACTGAAAATCTTTAGTTAGCTCACGCTTAGTAGTGTTTAGCATGCGAATCTTAAGCATGGACTCTGATGGCGTCTGACTGCATAGATAGTGCAGGCCTCTCCAGCTTGACTCTAATTTTTGAAACTCTGGTGCATGCATTACTGTGGTCAATTGCTTAGAGATAAGCGCATCGATTTCAGCAATGCGACTATCGATTGATGCTGCCAAATTATCCGACAAAATCACCGTTCCTTGCATGACTTCACTAGCCAGTTCAGCAATTTGTGACTTGGCACGGTTTTTTTCATCATTTGATTTGGCGATGTTACTTTTATTAACGATCTCCTCTAGCAGATCATAATTTTCAGTTGTTATTGCACTCTGCTGGGCTTGGGCGCTCATGGACTACTCCTCACCTTCAGTTTGATTTTGTTCTGCCATTTTTTTGACTTGTTCGGTGTTTTTTAATACATCATCTAACAAGTCTTCTAGTTTTTCATTGGCTGAGATTTTATTGCGCAAATCAGCCAAACGATCCCGTGCTTGCACTAAGCGCTGTAATGGTTCGATTTGATTGGCTACTGATTCAGGACGAAAATCATCAATACTGTTAAAAGCTAAATCAACAGCAAACTCACCACCTTTGTCGCTCAAGTCATTACTGACTCTAAAGGTAGCACGTGGTGCTAGGCCTGACATCACTTCATCAAAAGTATCTAAGTCCACTTCGACGAACTTTTTATCTTTAAGACGTGGTTGCTCAAGCGTAGAGTCTCCAGAGAACTCTCCTAGCACACCAACTACAAATGGAATTTCCTTTGTCTCTATCGAATCCCCCACTTCTACATCATAAGTAAGATGTACCCGAGGGGCGCGAACCTTTGCAAGCTTTTTCTGTACACTGTCTTGATTTGCCATATAAATCACCTAAGCAGTTGTGGTTTATTTCTTATTGCTACAAATAAAATGATAAGTTGTTAACGCACGATACTAAACGGATCACTAGGTCTTGAGTTGCTTTTACTTTTCGGAGCAGGTTTAGGGGTTGCTCTTCTAACTGGTGCCGGTTTTGGCTTGACTACTCTGCGCTTTTTAATTGGTTTCGCTCGTTGTTTTACAGGAGCTTTGTAGGCTTTCTTTGACGCTGCTGGGCGGCTGCGTGAGCTTGAAGTACTTTTTGCTTTGACAGCTCTCGGACGTACCACAGGCGGTTTTGGTAGCGACTCATCATAATTAAAGCCGTGAACCTCACCATATATTTTACTCAATGCAAGCTGATATTCTTTTAAGAAATCTTCATCAATCTCACCCGCTAAATAATCTGCTTGCAGCTGGCCTTTTGAAACAATAGCGCTACTATTTAGTAAGATTTTTTTTATTTTAGCTGTGCTATATCCAGACTCAATGGCTTCACTTGCGGCATAAACGGCATAGGTATGATAGCCATTGTTATAATAAATCTGCGCTAACAGCTCCCATGCAAGTGCATCCTTTGGATTAATAGACACTCTTTGATTTAAGTCTGCAACCAGCTGATGTAGCTCAGCAGATCTTGGATTGGCATTTTTAAGACTGGCATATTGGTTAATGACACTAGACTGGGGGTTTTTTTCTGCTATCGACAGCTCACTGTGCGCTGTACCTATTGTGGCACCCATAATAAGTAAACTTATAAATATGGTTTTATTCAGCATAGTTTTATAGCTCAACGACTTGCCTCCATTACTCGTATCCGCTGCATTATTGGCTATCATCACTCTAGGTGAATGCTTATTAAAATTATTATAGTGCGACATTTATATACTCGTATTCATTAAGGCGTGTTGATTAAACTAGTAATATCAGCAAAAGTATCTCTTAGCTCAGCTTTGTCATAATCATTTAACAAGGCATTATCGCTATAAGCATCGATATTGCTTTGGGTCACTCTAACTGCTGACAGCATAGCCATCTCGCGAGCTGCGACTGATCCGTTATCGATATTCAATGCTTCCGTAGCCGCTCTTAGCGCACGTGCATATTTTTTTGACTCATAATTGTTTTTGGCAATCGTCATCCATTGCTCAACCCCAATGCTGTTACTACCAGTCTCTACCATATCATTAGATAAATAAGATAATGATGGGCTGGAAAGCTGTTTACTGAGCACTACTGGCGACGCCGGCTTTGCTTGCTGTTTCTTACCACCACAACCCGTCGCTAATAAACATGCGCTAAAAACTATCATTAATAAACTGGATTTGGTTGGCTTTAGTCGATAAGTAAGAGTCATAAGCTAGATATCATCATTAGTAATACAAAATAGAAAAGGTTTCAAGTTTTAATTACTACCTTACCCTTACGGCACAATAGTATATTTAGCCTACAAATGACAGGCTAATTAAAATTCGATTATACAGATACTTGACAATATTTCAATAAACTCTATACTTTTCTTACTAAATAATTTAAAAATACTTACCTTTAGACCTCTAATAGCCGCCTAATATCGCAGTCATGGGAACCTCCCTTATGCCCTCACAAACGGCCCGTCTACATCAGTTAGCCATTAACAGCGACTCTTTATTAGCCTCCGATCTTTTCCCCGTA
>RCMY010004096.1_pt1 | contig 12707 bp, 14 predicted proteins | sample 2041341 | NCBI WGS metagenome assembly RCMY01 (sample SAMN09708234, study PRJNA481090) | Marine sediment metagenome, whole genome shotgun sequencing project. | reverse complement strand
GATATGGTGGACTGGGGAGGATTCGAACCCCCGACCCCTTGATTCGTAGTCAAGTGCTCTATCCAACTGAGCTACCAATCCACTATGTTTCGGGATTTAGCGGTGCTGTCCCTATGATGCAAGTGCAAAATGCGAGATATTTATTATTCTATCGCGGGCGCCAGCGAGAGGTCGGCTTTGGGCAGTTGAATAACGAAGGTTGTGCCGTTTGCTCCGGTCTGCGCTAGCTCGAGCCTCCCACCATGCCCGCGCACGAGATCACCCGCGATCACAAGACCGAGGCCTGACCCACCTTTACGCACGCCGCCCTGGAACGGTTGGAACAGGAACTCTTGAGCTTTTGGCGGCAGGCCTGGTCCCGTGTCATTCACTTTGATCCACCACGCGGTGTCGTCCTCATAGCCCTCAACGTTGATTTCCCCCGCCTTCCCCGTTGCCATGATCGCCTGGCGCGCGTTGCGCACAAGATTGAAGATTGCGCGGTAGAGTTGTTCGCCGTCTGCGCGCAATGTCATGCTGGCAGGCACATCTTCGGCGAAGGAGATGTCATAGTCGCCCGCTGCCAGCCGTTCGCTGTCGATTACGTCACTGACGATTGAGGCAAGGTTCACGCGGCTGAGGATCGGTGCGGGTTCGTCCACCCGCCCGAAGGCCAGAGTTGTTTCGCACAGGTTGACTGCCCGCGCGATGGACCCCACCAGTTTTGGAGCCATGCGTTTGACCAGCGGGTCGTCTGATCCCTCGATCCGGTCGGTGAACAGTTGTGCGGAGGTCAGGATGTTGCGCAGGTCGTGGCTCACTTTGGCGACAGCGCCGCCCAGTTGTGCGAGCCGTTCCTTTTGCTTGAGCGCGCCTGTCAGCTCGGTTTGCATCATCTGCAATGCCACTTCCGCGTCGCGCAACTCGGTTACGCTGGCCGAAGGCACGATGATCCGCCGCGCGTCTTCGGGCGCTTTGGCGTAGCGTTGCATGTGTCCGACCACCCGTTTGATCGGGCGCACCAGCAATCCTTGTACTGCGAGGAACAACAGGAACGCCGTGATAACCGAAATCACCGCAGACAGCGCCAAGACGTTGAGCCCGTAGTCGATCATCGCGGCGCGCAGCGGCATTTCGTCCATGGTCACTTCGATCAAGAGCCCACCGTCGCGCACGGGGTTGCCGATAACCCGCACCACCCGCTCATTTGCGTTACCAAGCGTATAAAGCGCATCGCCGATCAGCATCATCGCGGTGGGGTCGCGCATGTCGTAGGTCGCATCAATCGGTGACGGGATCGGCGATGACAACGCCAACTGCCGCACCTCATCGCGTCGCAACACCACGTTGTAGACGCCCGCGTTGAGCAGTAATTCCGCCTCTAGCGCGGGCGAGATCATGTCGTCGGCTTCCAGCGCCAATGACGCCAGTTGCGCCCGTTCCAGCCGCGCCAACATATAGTCCTCGCGGAACCGCGCGACGGAGGGCACAAAGATCAGGACCTCTGCCAACATGACAAAAACCGTGGTCAGGATCAGGAAGCGTCCTGAGAGTGTGTTGAGCATGTGCCCTCGTTACCTATCTTACGGCAGCCAGCGCTGGACCAACCCAACAACCCGCTTGACCATAGCGCTTTCAAACAGTCTTGGGCTAAAGTAGGCACCTGCGGCGCGTTTGTTAACCTCTGATACTGTTGGGTAAGGTAGCACGGTGTTGGCGACGGCGGACATCTTTAGATTGTTGGCGATGGCCATAGCCCACATGCTGATGAGTTCGCCCGCGAGCGGCCCCGCTATGGATGCGCCAACGGGGCGGCCGCGGACGACCATCACCTTTATCAGACCCTTGTTTTTGCGCTCTACGATCAGGCGGTCATTGTGCTGCATATCAAACCGTACGACCTCTAAATTGTCGCCGTGTTTCTCGCGTGCTTGCGCCTCGGTCAGGCCCACTTGTGCCAATTCCGGATCGGTATAGGTCGCCCACGGGATGTGGCTGATTTTTTGCTTGGATGGTAGTCCGAACAGGATTGAGCGGATCAACACGCCCGCGTGGTAGCCCGCCACATGGGTGAATTGCAGTCCGCCTGCCACATCACCCGCCGCGTAGACTTTGCGGTTACTGATGGAGCGTAGATCATCGCCAACTTTGAGCCCGCCGCGTGTGAATTCAACGCCGCCCTTTTCCAAGTCCAGCTTTTCAATGTTCACTTTGCGCCCGACGGCCATCAGCAGGTGCGAGCCTGTGAAGTCGCCTTTTGGCGTGTGCACGGTGATGTCGCTGCCCTTGCCACTAATCTTGGTGGCTTGGGCGTCCTCGACAATTTCGATGCCCTCTGCTTTGAGGTTTTCAAGCACGATGGCGGCCATTTCGGGGTCGTCCTTACCGAGTGCTTTTGCGCCTTCGATCACGGTCACCTTACAGCCAAGCCGCACATGGGCTTGCGCCATTTCCATGCCAATCGGGCCACCGCCGATGACGATGAGGTGGTCGGGTTTTTCCCGCAAGTCAAAGATGTCTTCGTTGGTGTAGTATTTCACCCCGTCGAGGCCCTCGATGGGCGGCACAAACGGGCCTGATCCTGTGGCGATCACAAAGCGGCGTGCCTCGATGATCGTGTCGCCTGCTTGCACTTCGGTGGGGGAAATGAACCGGCCGAAGTCTTGGATAACGTGTACGCCGAGACCCTCGAACCGTTCCACGCTATCCACGGGGGCGATGGTGGCGATGACATCAGCGACGTGGTCTTTGGCGGCAGCGTAGTCCACTTTTGGCTGGGTCGCCGCGACGCCGTATTTCATGCCTTGCGACATGACGTGGGCTTGTTTCGCAGAAGCGATCAGGGCTTTGGACGGCACGCAGCCGTAATTCAGGCAATCGCCACCCATTTTATGCCCCTCAATCAGCACCACTTTTGCGCCCATTTGCACGGCACCCGCCGCGATAGAAAGACCGCCAGAGCCGCCGCCGATAATGCAGATATCTGTCTTAATACGGGTCATAGTCTACAGTCCTTTCTTGCCGCGCACGGCTTTGAGAATGATGGGAAGGGCCGCCAGTGCGGACAGGCCAAGGATCGGGAGTAGGATTGCGGGTTCAAAGATGATGCCTAGGTCGGGGGTCTCGCCGCGCGCGAAGACTTCGCCGAGCCCCGCGCCCACCGATGTGAGAACGACGCCGCCGGGGATGATTCCAAAGAAGGTTGTGATGACAAAACGGTAGAGCGGCACGCCGACCAGCGCAGGGATCAGGTTCGCCATGAAGAATGGCACCGCAGGCACGAGGCGGATCAAGAACAGTGCTTCCCATTGGTTGTCGTCGATGGCCGATTTAATCCTTTTGACCGCGCCCTTTGAGCTATCCATTTTTGCCGATAGTTTTTCGCCCAATCCCCAACGGGCAGCGGTAAAGATCGCTGTGGCCCCGACTGTGGCCCCGATGACGTTGAACAGTGCGCCCGGGAATGTGGCGAACAGGAACCCGCCTGTGAGTGTGGCGATTGTGGCCCCCGGAAGCGAGAAGCCGACGATCAAAATATAGATGCAGATAAAGACTAGCACCGTCAGCAGATAGTTATCGTCGCGGTAGGCCAGCAAGGCCGCGCGGTTATCGCGCAGGGAGTCAAAACTCAGGTAGTCGCGCAGAAAGAAGGCACCAAGCACCGCGACCAAGAGAATCAGTATCAGCGGCAATCGACGCAGAAGTGCGTTTTGTGGGACGTCGGACATGTTTGTAGGCTTTCTTGCATCAGCGATATTTGTTTCATCCTAGATGGACTGGAAGCCTGCGATGTCATAGCCCACTCACGTCTCATTGATGTTAACAGGGCTAAACACCCCTATTTGTGGGCAGTTCCGTGATCACTGTAACATTTGCCCCCGCAGAATTTCGGCAATTGTTGCAGAATGAACGTCGCTTGCGCGTTGACAGCACGCCAACCGCTCTCTAAAGGACAAGTCTGAATTGTAGATCGGCTTCGAATCCATTTATGGGTTTGGCCCAAAAACCAAAGGACACCGCTATGAAGCGCACGTTCCAACCATCTAACCGCGTTCGGAAGAACCGTCACGGCTTTCGCGCACGTATGGCGACTAAAGCTGGTCGTCGGATCATCAACAACCGCCGTGCCAAAGGCCGCACGAAGCTGAGCGCATAAGCGCCAGTATTCGGTTTGACGATTTGAAACCGCCGGTGGCACCCATGGAAAGCGAATGTGCTGACCTTATGGATGGGCCACCGGCGGTTTCCGCTTGCGCACAGCTGACCATCTTGACCAAACGCGCGGATTTCGTCCGCGCATCCAATGCGCGTAGGCAAGGCACCCCCGGCATCCACCTGCAAGCCCGCAAGCGCGGGATAGGTGAAGCGGAGGGCATGCGTGTCGGTTATACCTGCTCCAAAAAAGTCGGCAATGCCGTCGCCCGCAACCGCGCCAAGCGCCGCTTGCGTGAAGTTGCGCGTATGGTTCTGTGCACCGACGGGCGTGATGGCTGGGATTATGTGTTAGTCGGGCGCAATACGGTCACCGCCACCCTGCCTTTTACCGATCTGATCCGCGATATGCGCCGCGCGCTGGTCAAGGTGCACACATGACACCGCTGGCCTATGTTCTTGCCCTGCCCGTAAAAGCCTACCGCATTGTGCTGTCACCGTGGGTCGGCCATGGTTGCCGCTATCAACCAACATGCTCGGCCTACGCGCTCGAAGCCTTGGAAAAACACGGTGGGATCAAAGGCGGATGGCTCACTCTGCGCAGAATTGGCCGCTGTCACCCGCTTGGTGGATCAGGCATCGATAACGTTCCTGACTAGGCAGCGGCATCCGCATCTGGCATATCCAATCCATGCTAGATGATAATGATGACATTCACCCCCTCTTCCATGGCGCCCCCTCGACCACGCAGTTCAAAAAACTGCGCAAACGCATCGTGCGCCAAACTCGTGAAGTTATAGAGCAATACGGGATGATCGAGCGCGACGCCCGCTGGCTGGTCTGCCTGTCCGGCGGCAAAGACAGCTATACACTGCTTGCGGTATTGCACGAGTTGAAATGGCGCGGGCTATTGCCGATTGATATTCTGGCCTGCAATCTGGATCAGGGGCAGCCAAATTTCCCAGCCACTGTTTTGCCAGCGTTCCTCAAACAAATGGGCGTGCCACACCGCATCGAATACCAAGACACCTATTCGATTGTCATGGATAAGGTCCCCGCGGGGCGCACATTCTGCGCACTGTGTTCGCGCCTGCGCCGCGGCAACCTGTACCGCATCGCCCGCGAAGAAGGGTGCTCGGCAGTTGTGCTGGGCCATCACCGCGATGATATTCTGGAAACGTTTTTTATGAACCTGTTTCATGGCGGACGCTTGGCCACGATGCCACCAAAACTGGTCAATGAGGAAGGCGATTTATTCGTTTACCGCCCGCTCGCGCATGTGGCCGAAGTGGATTGTGAAAAATTCTCAACCGCGATGAATTACCCTATTATTCCTTGTGATCTCTGCGGATCGCAAGACGGCTTACAACGCCAACAGGTCAAACAAATTCTTGACGGCTGGGAGAAGAACAGCCCCGGCAGACGGCAGATCATGTTCAAGGCATTGACCAATGCGCGGCCCTCGCATTTGCTCGACCCAAAGCTATTTGATTTTGCTGGACTAACACGAGATCAGCCCAAGGATCCGAAAAATTAACCGTTTGGTCAGACTGATAGCGCTAGATTAGCACAGAACCGCAACAAAGCAGTTCGATTCTTCTGGTCAAAAAGGCTAATCACATGCGTAAAGCAATGACACATCGTGTGCGCGATGTAGCTGTTGCTCTATGGCATGCAGCAGAACGCGCAACTCATAGAGCAAAATCGCTTCCAGCGTTTAAAAAGCGCTTTGCGAACAAAACAGGCTGTCGAACCGACATCACGGATGCCTTAACCCTCTTTTTATCAAGCGGAACTGAACTGCGAACGTCAACAGCGGCGCTGGTTTTTGAGATTGACTCGTTTAACAAGCTAGAAGAGGTCTATGACCTTGATGTGACAGAGGCACTTCTGGCGAAGGTCTGCAAACGCATTTCCCCTTATATGCGAGCAAGTGACGTCACCGCGCGCGTCGAGGCTCACCGCTTCGCAATCGCACTTTCGCCCCATCGCCGCCTCGACCCTGAAGCCGCAACCGACCTGTCGGCTCGACTGCAAAAAATTATGTCGGAGCCCTTCCTTATCGGCCAAAAAATGATCCATATGACGATCTCGATTGGTTTCGCCTTGGCTGACAGTGATGACCATCAAACCGCCCAGCAGCTCTTGCGCGCCGCCAGCATTGCGCAACTTGAGGCGTCACGCGCAGGCCCCCTCGCCATTCGTAGCTATTCCAACGCGATGCACCGTCGCATCAAGTTCCGCGACGAGTTGATGAATGAAGTACAGGGCGCTGTTGAGAAAGGTCAAATTAAGGCCTATTTCCAACCACAAATCGACCTACAGACCCTTCAAGTTACTGGGCTGGAAGCATTGGCGCGGTGGGAACATCCAGAACAGGGCATCATCTCGCCCGCAGAGTTTTTACCCGCCTTTGAACAAGCGGGGCTCATGTGCCTTCTAGGAAACAAGATGTTAAGCGACTCTCTCGCGGCACTCGCGGCATGGGATCAAGCAGGTCTATTTGTACCGAAAGTGTCGATCAATATGTCGAATGCAGAATTGAGAAATCCCAACCTTGTAGATCACATCATGATGGAATTGGATCGTTACAACACAACTGCTAACCGCTTGGTTATTGAAGTTTTAGAAACCGTTGTTGCATCGGCGGGCGAAGATATCATCGAACGAAACCTAAGTGCATTGGCGCGCTTGGGTTGCGAAATTGATCTTGATGATTTTGGTACAGGCCACGCATCCATCACATCTATTCGCAAATTTTCCATCACCCGCATCAAGATTGACCGCTCGTTCGTCACCCATATTGACAAGGACGAAGATCAACAAAACATGGCATCTGCGATCCTGACAATGGCAAATGGCCTAGCGCTAGCCACCCTTGCAGAAGGCGTGGAAACGCTCAAAGAGCAAGCCCAACTGACCGCAATGGGCTGCGGGTTCATGCAGGGATACGCATTGTCACATCCATTAAGCCTAACGGACGCGACCGCGTGGATATCGCAATATGAAGCCCGCCAGCACGGCCCGGCCCACCTTAGACGCGTGCAATAGGTGTCATTCATCGTGGCTATGACGGGTTACAAAGGCCCGCCGCGGTCACAATCTCCCCCCAACTCCGAAAAATCACTGAAAACCGCTTGACCTTTGGCCCCTGCGGGGGTTGAACAACTTCATATTTTTCCTGCAAAATTGGGCGGTTTTCAGATGGACGACCAGAACAAGAACCTCATTCTCGCAACAGCGTTGAGCTTCCTCGTGATCCTCACGTGGTTTTGGCTGTTCCCTCCAGAGGAGCCGGCGATCACTCCTGACGCCGAAGTTACCGCCGTTGAGGGAGTGGATGCAACCACGCCGATTGTGGGTACTGAGACGACGCTGAGTGTCACTGCACCAGTGGAAGACGCGAGCCCTACAGCGGATGCACCACGCGTAAAGATTGAGACCCCTGAGCTGTCAGGTACGCTGTCGTTGCTTGGTGGGCGGATCGACGATCTCGCGCTTACCCAGTACAAAGAAACGCTCGATGACGACTCGCCCATTGTCAAATTGCTTCGCCCGGTTGGAGAGCAAGACGCTTACTTTGCTACTTTCGGGTGGGCTGGCGCCGATGGACTTGCTGCGGACGCTGTGCCAGGTCCGGATACGCTATGGGCAGTTGAAAACGGTGAAACCCTCACGCCCAATAGCCCAGTTACTTTGGTTTGGGAAAATGGCGCAGGCTTGATTTTCCGCAATACAGTGAGTGTCGACGACAAGTTCATGTTCACATTTGCCCAGTCACTTGAGAATACCACAGGCTCAGATGTCTCGGCGCGTCCTTATGGTCTTCTGCGCCGTCATGGCGAACCAACCGACCTGAAAAAGTTTTTCATTTTGCACGAAGGTCTTGTGCGGATGTCCGATAGCGAACTGGAAGAGACGAAATACTCAAAGCTCGTGGATTACCCAGTCGATGCGCGTGAAGGCACACAAGCCGAACGCATCGACGTTGTCAGCAGCGGTTGGATTGGTTATACTGATCACTACTGGATGACGACGCTCATCCCGGATCAAGCGTCCCCCTTCCGATCTGTTAGCAAGTATTACGCATCGCGCGATCTCTATCAGGCAGAAGCCGTGATGGAGCTTAGCATCGTCGCCCCAGGTGACACCGCGACCGTCACAACCCGTCTTTTTGCAGGTGCCAAAGAATGGGATGCCATACGCAACTACGAAGATAATGAGGGCGTTACCGGTTTTCTTGACAGCATTGATTGGGGTTGGTTTTTCTTCCTAACGAAGCCGATTTTCTGGCTATTACACACGTTGCACAACTTCATTGGTAACATGGGTTGGTCGATTATCGCACTGACGTTCATCTTGAAAGCGCTGGTTCTGCCGCTGGCTTATAAATCTTACGTCTCCATGGCGAAGATGAAAGAACTCCAGCCAGAAATGGAAAAGCTGAAAGAACGCACCGGTGACGACAAGCAAGCCATGCAGCAGGGAATGATGAAGCTCTACAAGGATAACAAGGTTAACCCCGCCTCGGGTTGTCTGCCTATTTTCTTGCAAATCCCGATCTTCTTCTCGCTGTATAAGGTAATCTTTGTCACGATTGAATTGCGTCACACCGCATGGATCGGCTGGATCAAGGACCTCAGCGCACCCGACCCATCGTCAATCCTGAACTTGTTTGGCGCATTGCCTTGGGCCACACCAGAAGTCGGCAGTATTTTTGCAATCTTCAGCCTTGGCATCCTGCCGATCCTTTTAGGTATCTCGATGTGGCTTCAGCAAAAGCTGAACCTTGCCCCAACAGACCCAACGCAAAAGATGATTTTTGCTTGGATGCCATGGGTATTTATGTTCATGCTCGGCTCTTTCGCCAGCGGCTTGGTGCTTTACTGGATCACGAACAACACCATTACATTCTTGCAGCAGTATGCCATTATGACGAGCCACGGCGCGCGCCCCGATGTGTTTGAAAACATCAAAGGCAGCTTTAAGCGCTCGTCAAAAGCCGCCAACGATCCTAAAGCGCCGAAGGGCAAATAAATGGTTACCGTCACTTCATTGTGGCGCCACCCAATCAAAAGCCATGGTCGAGAGGCCTTGGCTTTTGTCGATTTGGTGGCGGGCCAAACGATCCCTTGGGATCGCCATTGGGCGGTCACGCACGAAGCGACAAAGTTTGACGCATCAGCCCCTGCGTGGATCAAGTGCCGTAACTTCATGATTGGTAATTTGACGCCTGCATTGGCCAGCATATGGGCAACGCTAGATACAGATAGCGGCATGATCACCCTGCGCCAAGACGTGCTAGGCGAGATCACTTTTGCCCCTGACGTACCTGCGGACGTGGACCGGTTCATTGCTTGGGTTGGCCCGCTGTGCCCCGGCGACAGATGGCAGCCGACCAATATTGTAACGATCCCCAATCGCGGCATGACCGACACCGACTACCCCTCTGTTTCGATCATGAACACTGCCAGCCACTTGGCCGTTGCCGATGCGATAGGACATGACCTAGAGTTAGAGCGCTGGCGCGGGAATATCTGGCTTGACGGTTTAGCGCCTTGGGTCGAATTGGACTGGATCGGACGCGACATTGCCATTGGCGACAGTGTTTTGCGCATTAAGGACCCGATACTGCGCTGCAACCACCCAGCCGTGAACCCCAAAAGTGGCGAACGGGACGCAGACACCCTTGCGGCGCTGCGCGATAATTGGAATCATCAGAATTTCGGCGTCTATGCCGAAGTCATCCAAGGTGGTAAGATCAGCCTTGGCGACACAGCCGAGGTAATTTGATATGGAAATCCGCTTCTATGAGGCACCGACCCCTGAACCAGAAGCGCTTGAGAAAGGGCGGCTGCTATTTGCCGGCGAAACAACCTTCCTCAAGGGCGTCGTTGCCATGGACGGGTTGCCCGATGCCGACCGCGTTGAGGTCTGCTTTGCGGGCCGCTCTAACGTCGGAAAATCATCGTTAATAAATGCGCTGACAGGCCGCAAAGGCCTTGCGCGGGCATCCAACACACCCGGCCGCACACAGGAAATCAACTTTTTCACCGCAGACGACATCTATGTGGTCGACTTGCCGGGCTACGGTTTTGCAAACGCACCTGTGGCCGTCGTTGAAAAGTGGCAGCGCTTGCTCAAACAATATCTATCGGGCCGCCAAACGCTTCGCCGTGTCTTTGTTTTGATCGACGCGCGCCACGGAGCCAAAGCTGTTGATGAAGAAATCATGACCTTGCTTGACCGCTCGGCTGTGACGTTTCAAGTGGTCATGACCAAAGTGGATAAATTACGCGGCGATGCATTGGAGGCTTCTTTGGCCAAGACCCGCGCAGCACTCGCAAAACACCCCGCCGCCTACCCAGAAATTATACTTTCTTCTTCAGAAAAAGGTGATGGCGTGGAAACTCTCCGCGCAATCATAGCAGGGATCGCATGAAAAAAAGGACAGCAGACATGAACCAAGATTGGATCGCCACAGCGCGAACACTCTCGCAGGCTTTGCCCTATCTGCAGCGTTATGCTGGGGCCACAGTTGTCATCAAACTTGGCGGCCACGCGATGGGCAGCGACGAGGCGATGTATAGCTTTGCGCGCGATGTTGTGTTGATGCAGCAGGTTGGCTTGAACCCCGTCGTTGTGCACGGCGGCGGCCCGATGATTAATGAAATGCTCAAAAAACTCGACATTCAATCCGAGTTTGTGAACGGCAAGCGCGTGACTAATCAAGCGACGATGGACGTGGTCGAAATGGTGCTGTCCGGTAAGGTCAACAACCGCATCGTGCAAGCGATCAGCGATGAAGGCGGCAAAGCCGTGGGCGTGTCTGGCAAAGATGCGAACCTGATGATCTGCGAACAGACAAATCCTGATCTGGGTCTTGTGGGCACCCCTGTCAAAATGAACGTCACGATCCTGCGTGACCTGCATGCGGCCAAAGCAATCCCTGTGATTGCGCCGCTTGGCATGGGGTTTGAGGGCGAAACTTATAACGTGAACGGCGACACGGTTGCGGGCGCTGTCGCGGGCGCACTTAAGGCTGACCGCTTGTTGTTGCTCACGGATGTGTCTGGCGTAAAAGACAAAGCTGGAAATATTTTGACAGAAATGTCCCCCGCCCAAGTTGAAAAACTGATCGTGGACGGCACCATTTCCGGCGGCATGATTCCGAAAACGGAAACCGCGCTAGATGCCATTCGTGCGGGCGTGCGCGCTGTCGTTATTCTCGATGGCCGTGTCCAGAACGCATGTTTGCTAGAGCTATTCACCGATCATGGTGCGGGTTCTTTGATCCGCGAGCCACGCGACTAATGGCGATTGACCTCAAGGGGACAGGACTTGCCCTCATGGGGCATTGTCCGCTTGAGGATAGCGACGGGTTGCCACATGACGGTGGGACACTGTTGTTGCTGGGACCAGACGAGCCGCAGTTTTGGCCGCATTTCACGCAGTCTGCCGAGTATAATGATGGCCTGCCCGATCCGATGGATCGCTGGTCGCGCCGCGTGATTGATGCGCTTGCAACGGCATCTGATGGGGCAGCGTATTACCCATTTGGTGGCGCACCGTTTCATCCGTTCTATACGTGGGCGCTGCGGTCTGGCCGTGCATGGGCCTCGCCCATCGGATTTTTGGTGCATGATGTGGCGGGCCTATTTGTGTCGTATCGTGGTGTTGTCTGGGTGTCCGAGACATACGCCCTGACCCCACACCAACAGCCCTGCATCAAATGCGCCAAGCCATGCATATCGGCCTGTCCTGTTGACGCATTTCGGGGTGGCTATGACGTGGGTGCCTGCAAAACTTATATCAGCGAAACAACGGCTTGCGTCACCACGGGCTGCGCCGCACGCCGCGCCTGTCCTGTCGGGGCCGACCGCCGCATCCCCGCCCAATCCGCATTCCACATGGAGGCATTCCAATGACTCGTCTTATTCTGATTAGACACGGCAAATCAAGCTGGGACGACCCGCTGCAAGACGACCATGACCGCGTGCTGAACGCGCGCGGCAGGGATGCAGCGACCGCGATTGGGATATGGCTGGCCGACAAAGGCTATGCGCCCGATGTGATGCTGGTGTCTGACGCGATACGGACCGTTGAGACGGCCGAACTGGTGCTTGCCGCGCTGCCCCACAAGCCAGAGGTGCAGTTTCTGCCGCAGCTTTACCATGCCTCGCCCGACACGGTGCTAGAGGCTGTGACCCGCGTCACGGGAAAAACCATTGCCGTGATCGGCCATAACCCCGGTATGGGGATGGCTGCCGCTGGATTCGTGATGCAACCGCCGCCACATCCGCGCTTCGACGACTATCCGACCTGCGCGACAACGGTGATCGATTTCGCAAACAAGCCTGCGCCAAACGCAGGGCATTGCGTTGATTTCGTTGTGCCGCGTGATCTGATCGGAGACGCAGGGCGCGACGCTGATTAGGCACAAAAAAGCCCCCGCATGTGACGAGGGCTTTTCAAGATTTTGGGCCGACTAGTGGCCGAGAATTTGGCTCAGGAACAGCTGTGTGCGCTCGGATTGCGGGTTCAAGAAGAACTCTTCCGGCTCGTTCTGCTCGACG
>RCMY010004095.1_pt1 | contig 12709 bp, 11 predicted proteins | sample 2041341 | NCBI WGS metagenome assembly RCMY01 (sample SAMN09708234, study PRJNA481090) | Marine sediment metagenome, whole genome shotgun sequencing project. | reverse complement strand
TTTATTGTTATTTCCATATATAGTTAAAGCCATAATTCGTTATTTAGGGCTAAAACGATGCCCTTTTTGGTACAGCCAAAAAGAAAGCATTGCTTGTAAAAACATCAGACCACCGAGCATTTCAAAAGATTTTACAATGCTCGTCGCATGAGCAATGAACCCAATAAGTGCCGGACCTAAAAGAATCCCCATATAGCCCATCGTTGTCACTGCAGAAATCGCTGCATTGAGCGGCATCACCGTTTGGCGGCCCAATATTGAATATAAGACCGGCACTATGTTTGCTGCACCAAGTCCAACGACTGCAAAACCCAAAAGGGACAGCTTGCCATCGGTCAGAACGATAAGAAAAAATCCTATTCCTGCAACAATTCCCCCACCAACAACCGCCTGCCGTGCACCGATCAATTGCGTGAGCTTATCGCCGCCAAGCCTGCCAATAAGCATCATAATGGAAAATATCATATAGGCGATTCCGGCAGAAGACAATTCCATGCCTCGCATCGAAACGAGGAAAACCGCCCCCCAGTCTTGAATCGACCCCTCAGCCAAAAATAATAAAAAGCAAAGTAGACCAATCCAAACAGCCAACCCTTTTGGCAAAGAAAAAATGGACGTCCCCGCACCATCTGCACCATAAGGCAAGATATGAGGTGCAATCAAAAGAAATAAAACAAATAAGAACAGTGCGATTACTGACATCGTCACAACAGGAGATGTCCCAAAGAGATTCATGATCAAGCCAAAAAGGCCTGCACCAGCAAAGCCACCAATGCTCCACCCACCATGAAATCCGGACATGAGCCTCCTGCCGGCAGCTTTTTCAACGATGAGTGCATGCACATTCGAAACAACATCGACTGTACCGATTGCACCACCAAAGAAAAACAACGTTACGGCAAGAAGCTTGATGTCTTCTACCACACTGATGGTAACCAATAAAACAAGCGACGCTGCGACAGCTGTACTGAGTACTTTTCGACAACCGAGCCGAGCCGCAACCACTCCGGATAAGGGCATCGTCATCACCGATCCAAAACCAATGCAAAGCAAAAGCAGTCCTAGTACATCTTCTGTCAGCATAAGGCGCTGTTTTACAAACGGGACCAATGGTGCCCAAGCTGAAATCGCGCTGCCGGCAATAAAAAACAGGATTCTCGTCGTCCATTGCTGAGCCACTCCAGGCCGCATCCGCGGTCTTGTCAAACATTCATTTCCAAACATAATATCCCTCGATTAATCTAATGTTTTAGCCTAATGATAGCTTAAGTCACTTTGCATTATAACATATTTATAAAAGATTTGTTTTATCCGCATTTTCTTAGGCTTGCTTATACTTATATAGGCGCTTTTTCATTGGGAAATATAAAAGAACGGCCTTTTTCTTCGGCCGTTCTTTCCTTAACTCATTGTGGCATTTTTCCTGCCAATATCCGTTCCGCATCTTTTACTGACAGGTCATAGTGAAGGAATTCTTGATAAAACTCCTGCGTTTTTTGTGTCATGTCCAGCTCTTCAAATAACTCTGGATGCAAAAGCTTTCCTGCCCATAAAAGCTGCAACGCTGCTTCTGCACTGTAGCGATCCCAATTGAACGTACCAACCGGGTTACAGATGACCCGGTTGTTCTTGACCGCATTTATGCTGCTCCAGGCAGGATTTGCCATAATGGCGTCTTTCCCCTTTTGTGCTTGTGTTCCACCTATAATAATATAATCTGGATTGCTTTTTACGATTTCTTCCATCGTAGTGGTAATCTGGAAACCTTCGGCTGCAACCGCATTACGACCGCCAGCGATTGTGATCCATTGGTCAATAAGTGTATTTTTCCCATCGACTTTAAAAAGGTCATCACCGCCTACAATGTGAAGCACACTCGGTTTGTCTTCTTCTGTAAGGTTTTCCGTCTGCTTTTTCACATAAGCCATCGTACCGTCTAGATATTTTATATAGGCATCCGCCCGTTTTTCTGCATCAGGTCCAATGACTTTTGCCGTAATCTGCATCACATTCTTCAATCCAGCAAAATCTTGATATTCCACCTTTACGCCAATCAGTCCCGCTTTTTGCACAGCAGCGAGCTGCTCGTCATTGCTAGCCAAAACGACATCCGGATTTAGTTTTTGGATTTCTTCCATCTGCACATCCACGCCCTTAACCGGAGCTGCAATTTCTGCAATTCGCGGATAGACTTGTACAAACCAAGGCAATTTTTGTACATTTTGAGTTGTAGCCACAAGCTTATCCGCCCCGCCAAGCAAGAGCACTACTTGATTGTTCGCATGCCAAAGATCAGCAATACGATTTACATTTTTAGGAATTGCAACTTGTTTGCCAGATGCATCGACAATGGTTTTCATTTCCTTCTCATTCGCAGCCTGTTTCGTTCCACAGCCGGCTATCAAGAAAAGAATAAGACAAAGAAATACGACTACATATTTATTTTTTTTCACTTGCATAAAAATCAACCTCTATCTTTTATATTTTATCGATCACACAAATCTTGCGACCAGCTTCTTCTAGGTAAAGCAATCGCAAATCTGCTTGATACACTTCACGCAGCCTTTTTTCCGTAATGATATCATCGACGGCTCCTATCACCAAATTTTTATCGGTCAGGAATGCCGCCTTTCCCTGTAATAAAATCGGTTGTTCCGGGTTATGCGTCGTAATGACAATGGCATAGCCTTTTTGCAGCAGTTTTTTCAAAACCTTCATGATGGCGATTTGATTTTTCAAATCCAAAGCTGACATCGGTTCATCGAGCAAAATAATCCTTGTCTGCTGGACGATAGCTCTAGCGATCGCTGCCATTTGCCGCTGTCCGCCACTGATTCGGTCACAGGGCTGATTTGCATAAGCTTCTATAGCGAGCTCTTCCATCACAGATTCCACCAACGCTATCTCGGTTCGCCCAGGCTGTTCAAATAGGCCTAAACGAGGAGCACAGCCCAAAAGGATATACTCTTTTACCGTATATTGGCAGCGATTTTGATTATCCTGTGTGATATAGGCCAGCTGTGATGCCATCTGCCTCGGCGAAAGCGCTCTTATATCCTGGCCTGCTAAAAGAACCCTGCCAGCTGCCGGGCAAATGAAGCCGGCTAGGCAATTGAGCAATGTAGATTTACCGACTCCATTGGGACCTAGCAAAGTCAAAAGCTCACCTGCTTTTAAGCTAAAAGATACTTGCTCAAATACTTTATGTTCTTCATCATATTGATATGCTATGTTTTCTGCGGCTAAGACAACTTCCATATTTTAGTCTCCTCTATGCTGTTTCATCAATATCCAGGCAAAAAACGGTGCACCAATGAAACCCGTCAATATCCCAAGAGGAATTTCTGCCTGTGTTACGCTTCTAGCCAAAGTATCGACAATAATCAAGAATCCCGCACTGACCACTACCGTAACTGGCAACAGCTTCACATGATCATTGCCAGCTAAAAGCCTTGAAAGATGCGGCATGACTAAACCAATCCAGCCAATCGTGCCGCTTAGGCAAACAGCAGAGGCCGTCAAGAGCGTAGCACACAAAATAACCAAAACGCGTTCACGAAAAAGATTGACGCCGAGGCTTTTGGCTTCTTTGCTGCCTAAAGACAAAACATTGATTCGCCATCTAATCGCAAGCAAAATCCCCCCCGTCAAAAACATCAGCGGGAGAATCATCCACAAAGTATCCCAGCTTACCTTTGCCAGACTGCCAAGCTGCCAATACGTTATATCCGCCAGTTCCGTATCGGGATCAGCCAAATACTTCATCAAGCCAATCAAAGAGCTCATAAAGCCAGCGACAATGATTCCCGACAATACAAGTAAAATATTAGAATTCCGACGCAGAAACAGAGGAATAGCCAAAGCCAATCCCACAGCAACAAGGCCGCCGCCAAATGCCATAAACTGCATCATGGGCAAACTGACATGGAGTAAAATCCCCAAACAAGCACCGACACTAGCTCCATGTGAAACCCCCAAAATATCTGGAGATACGAGAGCATTTCGAAACACAGCTTGATATACTGCCCCAGAAAGCGCCAATGCAGAACCTACAAATACAGCCGCTAAGATACGCGGTAAACGAATTTCCATCACGACATTATACATAGCCTGTGTCCATGTGACATCCACCGAAAAAAAGTTTGATAACAAAATATGAAGCACATCCAACGGACTAAGCCCATATCGACCAATACAAAGTGCGCTTAGAATCAGCCCCAACAACCCTATATTCAGCAAAATCATCCACCACGAAAGAGGTTTTTTCCACATATATCTAGCCTCCATTAAACCCTATTGCAGAAAAACCTTTTCATCCACCTATTGAAGCCCACAAAAAAGAGGACTGGAATTTTCATTCCAAGTCCCCATTGACAGGTATAGCAAAACGTCACCGTCTCTACTTTCATGCGCTTAAAAGACTCTTACGATAAAACTTTTTTCAGCTTCTTTCGTTATTCTACCGTTTCTAGGCAAGAAATGCAAGCTGCCTTATATATTCCTTAGAAAATGCCATTGTCCGACTGATAAAAAGCCGAAAGACTTCGAGCAAAGTCTTTCGGCTTTTTTGTGCAGAAAACAGCGATTAGTTGTTTGCAAACAAAGAACCTTCCGCTTCTGCTGCTTCTATGAATTTTTTCGGAATGCTATCGATAAATCTGCTTTTCTGCAGGATTTTCCCGTTATATTTTCTGCTCCAACTCAAAAACAATCGTTTTTTTGCTCTAGTTATCGCAACATAAAACAATCGCTGTTCTTCTTCCATATTCTTCTTTTTGAGCGATTGGTAGCTCGGAAAAATCCCCTCTTGCAGCCCCGCCAAAAATTCATATTCAAACTCACTGCCCTTAGCCTGATGTATCGTCAAAATGGGGATTCTTGGACGTTTTTCGAGCAAGCGATCAAATTCACTATTTGATAATGCTGCTGTTTTTAAAAAATCAATCAAAGCCTTTTGTGAAGACATTTTTTCTTGATCCATTTCCTTTGCCATCAGATACATTTCACGGATACGATCAATTCGTTCTGGCTGACGATGTTTTTCATAGTATTCTTTAATCCCAAGCTTATCGACGATCTCGGCAATCATCATCGGAACTCTTTTGCCTAGGCTCGCCTGGAAAAGCTGTTGCAGGCCAATTGCCGTCTCTGCAAATGCATCTTTATATGCCGACAGATGCTCTTTTCGCTGCTCTTTGCCAGGCAATATCCGGTCATTGACCACATGGATCAAAAGATCTGCTGTCGTCAAAACATCCTGCAAAGCATCATGAGCTGGCCGTTTTTTCACTGAAAATGTACTGCCAAGAAAGCCCAGCTTGTAGTTTTTCAGGCCCGGATAAAAACGCCGATATAAATCAAGCGTGTCATAAACGCACAAAGCAAAGCCAGCTGCTTCGATATGCTGTCTTCTTAACTGGCTGCGCAAAATTTCAATATCGTAGTTTACATTATGCCCTACAATAACTGCATCTTTGGCGAAATCAAGAAAATCCTGCAAAACAACATCGGCAGGTTCTCCGTGCTCTTGTAAAAACGCATCAGAAAATCCATGAACTACCGCAGAATCTCCCACTGATTTTCTCGGTTGCAAAAAACGTTCAAATACAGCTAGCTCAGCACCTTTGCCATCGAGACGAACTGCAGCGATTTGCACGATATCCTCTTGCTCGGTATCAAGCCCTGTGCTTTCAACATCAAAAACCACGATATTCTCGGCGACTAATGCCTCTGCCAACGGCTCAAATGGGTCACGGCCCGTCTGCACCTGAAACGTTATGAAATCCCCTAATTTAAGTCCCATTTTTTGGCAAGTCAAAGAATCCGCTGCCGCCAACGTCCTCTCCCCAATACCTGGTGAAAATCTTTTTATCAGCCGTTTTAAACTGCTCGCATCATATGGATTGAGCAAAAGCCGCAGACCTGCCAGAACATCTTTTATTTCTTGACGCCGAAAGAACTTAAATTCATCGACCAATATAAATTTTAAGCGTTTCTCTTCTAAAAGTTCCTCATTAAATTGGCTAAAGTATTCACTCAAAACCTGATTATAGCGATTATTTCGCGTAAGCACGCCAATTTGGGAAAAATCCTCCACCTTTAGCTGCTGTATACGCGTAAAAATCCACCGAGCTTCTTCTTCTGCCTGTTCAGCATTTTTCAAGGCAATAGACTCACCACAGATATCACTGACTGCTGAAAAAGGTTCCTGATACACGGCAGCGACTTTTTCAGGAAACAAGCTTTGCAAACAAGCAAATGAAGCTTGAAGAAGCGTCTTTGTCGAACGATAATTTTCTGCAAAACTGATGTCCACAGGATCCCATTCTTTGCGAAAAGACTCTAGAAGCATGGCTGGATCGGAACCTCGCCACTCGTAGATCGTTTGAAAATAATCGCCGCAAAGCAAAACATTATTTCCTGCAAATAGACTTGAAAGAATCTCATACTCAAACAAGCTTGTATCTTGCATTTCGTCGAGCATGATATATTTAAATTTCTTCCGCCAGCGGTCTTTTACATCTTCTCGTTTAAACATTTCATAGACCCTTAAGATCAAATCATTAAAATCCAGCGCGCAAAAGCGCTCCAACTCTCGGTCATAAAGACTGACAAGACTCGCGCCATGTTCCCGTAAATAATTCTGCAAATCAGAACCTTGCGAATATGTCGAGTAACTATCAAGCGCTAATAAACGCTGTTTTTCCTTTTCAAATAACTGCTTGACGACTTCCAGGTAATCAAGTTCTAGATTTTCTGAATAAATTCCGTACAGGCTGCGATAGTGCTTCACCAAGTTAATAAAATTTTGCAAAGGCCCCAGTCTTTGTGCCCCGTGCTCAAGCTCTGCAATAATTTCCTTGCAATCATCTTCATCAAAAATCACAAAATCGCTGCTACTAGATGAATTTTTTGTTTCAGCACGAATGATATCATAGCAAAAACTATGGATGGTTTTTATTACAACGTCCTCACCGCCAACGAGTCCTTTGATTTTCTTTTCTAATTCTTTGCATGCCCGATTTGTAAACGTGATACAAAGGATTTCCTCCGGCAATGCTTTGTTGCCTGCTATGATATTTTCCATACGGCTTGCTAAAGTGCTTGTTTTACCTGTTCCAGCGGAAGCAACTAACAAAATATTTCGGTCCAATGTATTTGCCACTTGCTGCTGCTTTTCATTTAGCATAGTAAAACCTCCTTTCCTTCTAACTTTTGCACGGGCCTAAGCTATTTTTTAACTATACAATGCAATCCATTTATTTACCTATACTATCATTTTTATTTAATACTGCTTCCTATTTTGAGCAAACGCCCAAGGCGTTCTGTCCCGTCTTCAAGAAGTTCTCCTGCGCGAGCCATACATTCTTCAAGTGCCAAGGGCCCTGATACCATGCTTGCCGCTGCAGCTATCCCTTCATTATAGACAGCCTGGTATTCTTTTCCTAATCCGCCAGACAGGCAAATCGTAGGAACATTATATTTCTTAGCAAGCTTAGCTATACCGACAGGTGCTTTGCCAAAAGCCGTCTGATAATCCGTGCAGCCTTCACCCGTCAAGATGAAAGCTGCCCCCGGGAGCAGTTTTTCAAATTCCATGGTATTTAAAATGATTTCTATTCCGGGGCGCAGCTGCGCGTTTGTAAAATAAAGAAGCCCTGCACCGAGCCCACCGGCAGCTCCTGCACCAGGCAGCATGGCTACAGCTTTACCCGTCGCTTGATCAGCAACTCGCGAAAAATGAAACAGTGCGTCGTCGAGCTCTTTGACCATATCGTCCGTTGCTCCCTTTTGCGGGCCATACACAGCCGAAGCTCCATTTGCTCCACACAAAGGATTTTCCACGTCACAAGCAACTAAAATCTCAGTTTCGAGTAAACGAGGATCGATTCCACGGCAATTGATTTGCTTAAGCTGTGATAAATGGATGCCACCAAATTTAAGCTCGACACCATCTTTATCCAAAAACTGCACGCCTAAAGCCTGTGCCATACCGGCGCCGCCATCATTGGTCGCACTGCCGCCTATACCGATGATAAGTTTTCGTATCCCCTTATCTAAAGCTGCTTTTATAAGCTGTCCTGTTCCATATGTAGTTGTATAACGTGGATCCCTTCGCTTTATCGGAACAAGCGGCAAGCCTGAGGCAGCTGCCATTTCTATGACCGCAGTTTTTCCGTCTCCCAAAAGGCCAAAACAGGCATCTATATCTTCTTGTAACGGTCCCATCACTTGCTGCGTTACAAGGCTTCCTTTCGTTGCCATGACCAGAGCCTCTACCGTTCCCTCACCGCCATCTGCAATTGGAAGCTTATATATCTTCGCTTTTGGAAACACTTTGCTGAGACCTCGTTCCATAGCATTAGCAACCCCGGCAGCTGATAAACTTCCCTTAAATGAATCCGGTGCGATGATTATATGCATAAAAAATCCTCCTCATTTCCAAGTTTTTTTGCGTCAAGTCCATAAATTTCATCTCTTGCATTAAAGCGTGGGGTCCTATCAATTTTCCTATAACTCTTCGGTTTCATTTGCCGCCTAAAACGTCGAATATCAAAGAGCTCGACTCGAATGTGGCACAAGATGCTTTCTCATTGATCGATACGGGCAACTGCACGGATTGGAGCTCCATCTGCATCACTCAATTTTAGAGGTAAAAAGCTAAAAAAATACGAACTTTTTGTCCGCAACGCGCTTAAATTCGTAAGATTTTCAACAAGCAAAACATCTGCTCCCAATAAGATTCGATGTGCATGTTCTGTTGCCCCCACAGTAGAATCAACACTGAGTGTATCAATACCGACCAAAGAAACCCTTTTCTCGACTAAATAGGCTGCACCACTTTCTTCTATATACGGATGGCTAAAGTATTTTTCTTGTGCGAAATATCGGTCCCACCCCGTTCGTATGATGACAAAACTGCCTTCATCGATAGATCGTTCATATGGCGTAAAGCACTCTTTATCCAAAGCCATATGCTCGATTGTCGGTTGTACGTCGATCACAACGCCCTTCCCCATAAAACGATCAACAGGAAACTGCGCCAGTGTCTTTCCTCCCACAATAAAATGACACGGCGCATCCATATGGGTTCCCGTATGGGAACTGCAAGTTAAATGCATGACTTGGCAATGATCTTCTTTATGTGTCAGTGCCAGCGAAAGTTCTACTTCAGGATCGCCCGGATACACCGGCATGTTATTTTTGATTTCATGGGTCAAGTCAATCCATAGGGACTCGTTCACTTCTATCATAAAACCACCTCATATGATTTAGCCTCTTCGTATTTCCCCATAAAAAAGCTGTGGCAGGAATGTTCCCGCCACAGCTTTAAGCGGCTAAATACCGACTCTTAATGCTTTCACGGTTATATTGACTTCTTGCACAATCATGCCCGTCATATATTCAACCGCTTCTTTTATTTTTTGTTGTGCTTCCCGAATCAATGTCGGGATATGCTTTCCGTAATGCAAGATAACCTCGCAGGAAATCTCAATGCCACGATCTTCATCGCCTTTCCAAATATGGCGGACATGAATCCGTGACGTTTTGATTGCTTGTTCTTTGCCTACAACGATCCGATTAACGATAGCAGATATGGCTGAATCATCGATGATAAGCTTGCCATAATAGCTAAAAACTGGTCTTACGATTGATTTTTCACCTAAACGGCGACGTTTCGTCTGCGATTTTTTGAAAAAAGACTGTATAGGGTCTATCAAATAACCTGAAAAATGTGGCTTCAGTTCAATCGTCGGTACAGGAATAATATGTTTGCCCTCTTTCATCCGACAAACATATGCTTTTTCCATTTCCGCTTTCGTCGCAATATCTTCAATGCGAATAATTTTTGATATGCGCGGAATCCCAAGGATTTTCGCAATCTTGTACACCATATTTTCAGACGTCCCCAAAAGCAAAAGACGCTGCGGCGCTTCGCGTTCAAGTGCCGCTTTCACCTCTTCCGCATGACCGGGTAAGATGAAGATAGCGCGGCGAACTGCCATTATTTTGCTAGGTTCGCGTTTAGCCGAGGAACCAGCAATGATCTTGCCATCTTTTATTAAAATTCCATCATCAATGATTGCATCCGCTTGATATTCATGTGCGACAATCAATGCCCGATGGCTTTTACCGGTTCCACTCGGCCCAACTAAGGCGATAACATCCATTTTACTCTCTCCTTACAAGTGTTTCTTACTTCGCTCTAGAATAAATCTCCTGAGCGAAACGATCTTCTATCGTAAATTCTCCAAGATTTTGTGGGTATCGCGTTGCAATTGCATGATAATCGGATCCGCCGCTTAAAAGAAGATTATGTTTTTGTGCCATTTCCTGATATTTCAACGTAACTTCTTTATCATGCTGCGGATAAAAGACTTCAAGTCCATCAATTCCAGAACAGATTACTTTTTCTACCAATGCATCATTTCCAACCAACATTGGATGGGCCAGAACTGAAAGGCCACCTGTCTTTTTGATTAAAGCGACGATTTCTTCGACACTTAAACGATAATGTGACACATATGCTGGCCCATTTTTATACAAAAGGGCATGGAATACATCTCCTACCGTAGAAAAGTACCCCCGCGCGACCAACGCTCTAGCGATATGTGAACGACTAATGGATTTACTTTCGCCGGCAAGCTTCAAGACCTCCGCTTCCGTAAGGGGATAGCCAAGATCATGCAGTTTTTCGACCATTTGTGAAAAGCGTGTCCAGCGTGCCTCTACGACTTCATCTAGCTTCTCTTGCAACGCTGATGAAAAAATATCTATATTATAGCCTAATATATGTATTTCATGACCAATATCATGTGCACTGAATTCTATGCCAGGAATAATCTTGATTCCTTTTGCAGGATAAAGTCCTTCTTCATATAAATGCAATATGCCATCGACCGTATCATGATCGGTAATCGCTATATAGGAAAGTCCTGCCTTTTTTGCTGCCGCTACTATATTTTCCGGAGATAGCCTTCCATCGGAAAACGTCGTATGCATATGCAAATCACTTGGCAAGTTCGCCACCTCCACTCACTTTGCCATAACCTCTTTCTACGCCTATATGCCTTAAATAAGAAACCCTGTTCTTTTGGAACAGGGTTTCTTATTCTTTTTATCGAGGCTGAACAATCAATTTTATCGCTGTCCGTTCCTCGCCATCAATCAAAATATCGGTAAATGCGGGGATACAAATCAAATCGACGCCATGCGGCGCCACAAAACCTCTAGCGATAGCCACAGCTTTTACTGCCTGATTAAGCGCGCCCGCTCCAATGGCCTGCATTTCTGCGCTGCCAGATTCGCGTAAAACTCCTGCTAAAGCGCCTGCAACAGAATTTGGGTTCGACTTAGCTGATACTTTTAAAACTTCCATGATTAGCACGCTCCTTTTATAAGTTAGAAAGCATTACTTATACTACCTGGAATAAAAAAATACCTAATACAAGTCTATATTCTTTCTTTGGGAAAAATCTCCTGCTTTTTTTACAGATTTTCCCCATCATGCAATAAAATCCTTTGAATTGCAGTCGTTTTATTTGTTGTATCATCAAATTCGACAAGTACAGCAGAAAACACATTCGGGCCTTCGGCAAGATCGAAGCGCACCGGCCTGCATGTTTGAAACTTTTCTAATATGCGATCCGTTTGCACACCTAAAACAGAATTCCATGGACCAACCATACCTAAATCCGTTATATAAGCTGTACCCTCAGGTAAAATTCGCTCATCCGCTGTCTGTATATGGGTATGTGTCCCAACGACACAACTCACTCTACCATCTAAATACCAGCCCATTGCCATTTTTTCTGAAGTTGTCTCTGCATGCATATCGAGTAAGGCTATATCATACTGCCCATCTATTTCTCTTAAGATCTCATCGATTTTTTGAAAAGGACAATCCATTGGCGGCATGAAAGCACGTCCCGACAGATTGATCACCGCAATGTTTTTGGCCCGAAAAGGATATATACAATAGCCTTTTCCCGGAGCGCCTTCCGGATAATTCGCCGGACGAATCAAAAAGGGCTCTTGATCGATAAATTCAAGGACATCTCTTTTATCCCAAACATGATTGCCTGATGTGATGATATCCGCGCCACCATGATATAACGCGTCTAAAGATTTGCGCGTGATGCCTTTGCCGCCAGCTGAATTTTCACCATTTACGACAACCACATCAATTGCATATTTTTTCTTTAATTGCGGTACATATTGTGCAAAAGCACTGCGTCCCGGACGACCGCAGACATCACCTACGATTAAAATTTTCAAAACGAGATCCCCCTATTTATTGAATACCATAACACGGCCTTCTTCGCGTATGCCAATCATACGCTCTGCCACATGGTTTATCTTCATGCTTCCAATCATATGATCGATGACTTCTTCGCGAACAACTTCTGCTTCTTCTAACGTATCACGGTTCACATCACTGATGAGTACCTGCCCATAATGTTCTCGCATCAATGTACTGATCAGGCTGATCTCACCTTGTGATAAGGTGACAACGTCACGGACGATATGCAAAAAAGAAATTTCGTCTTCTGCATCCAAATGAATTGCAATTTTTGCCTGGGAAAAGCCTTCCAATAAATGATATGTCATAATACTATCTTTAATGAACTCCTGTGTTGCCGCCAATTCATCTGGCTTTGGCACTTTATCCAAAACAAACGTCAAATTCAAAGAATCATCTTCGGGT
>RCMY010004094.1_pt1 | contig 12711 bp, 13 predicted proteins | sample 2041341 | NCBI WGS metagenome assembly RCMY01 (sample SAMN09708234, study PRJNA481090) | Marine sediment metagenome, whole genome shotgun sequencing project. | reverse complement strand
CGAGAAATAGGCCCCCGCTGCACGCTTGTTGATTTCCCCTAAGGTCGGATACGGCGTGACCATGGCGGCAACAGCGCTCATTTTAAGACCATTTGCAATCGCCAACGCCCAGACGCCGATTAACTCTCCCGCGTGCGCCCCGACAATCGTGGCCCCGACCGGCTTGCCTTTGACGACCATGACCTTGATGAAACCGGTGGTCTTGCCCTCCGCAATCGCCCGGTCATTTTCGTCGTAGTCAAAGCGCGATACGGTGACAGCGTCGGTGCCATGGCTCTTTTTCGCCTCGGCTTCGGTCAGGCCGATTTGCGCCAGTTCAGGGTCCGTAAAAGTGACCCACGGGATATGGTCGGCGCGTTGCTTGGACGGCAGGCCAAACAACATCGAACGGATGACGACGCCCGCGTGGTAGCCTGCGACGTGGGTGAATTGTAGTCCGCCCGATGCGTCACCGACCGCATAGACTTTCTTGTTGCTCACAGATCTAAGATCGGGGCCGACCTTGACCGCGCGATCATGCGCGACGTTCGCCTTATCAAGGTCAAGCTTGTCGATATTCCCTTTGCGCCCACCCGCCATCAACAGATGCGAGCCGGTGTAGGTGCCTTTTGGCGTTTTCACCGAAATCACGCCGTCGGCTTCGGAAATCTCTTCGGCTTGGGCCTCTTCGATGATCTCGACACCTTCGGCGCGCAAACTGTCCAGCACAATCGCGGCGGCTTCGGGGTCGTCCTTGCCCATCGCCTTGGCCCCTTCGATCACCGTGACACGCGACCCAAGCCGGATGTGGGCTTGCGCCATTTCCATGCCAATCGGGCCACCACCGATGATAATCAGATGCTCGGGCTTTTCACGCAGATCGAAAATATTCTCATTGGTAAAATACGTTACATCCTTGATCCCGGGGATTGGCGGCACAAACGGTCCCGACCCCGTGGCAATCACAATCCGGCGGGCGGTGATGATTGTTTCACCGGCCTGCACCTCGGTCGGCGAAATAAAACGGCCAAACTCGCGGATCACATGGACGCCGAAACCCTCAAAGCGTTCCTGACTGTCGACCGGCTCAATCGTTTCAATCACCGAACGGACGTAGTCCTTAGCGGCGGCGTAATTCACCTCCGGTACAACTGGCGTCACGCCGAATTTCTCGCCGGTACGCATGGCTTGCGCCTGCTTGCCCGCAGCGATCAGCGACTTGGACGGCACGCACCCGTAGTTCAGGCAATCACCGCCCATCTTGTGGGCTTCCAGCAGAACGACCTTTGCACCCATCTGCGAGGCTCCGGCCGCAATGCTGAGACCGCCCGAACCCGCTCCGATGATCAGGACATCTGTTTTGATACGTTCCATGGCTCAGAGGCCTTTCTTGCCGCGAACGGCTTTGAGAATGATGGGGAGCGTCGCCAAGGCGCACAGGCCAATGATTGGCAGAAGGATATGCGGTTCAAAGATGATACCGAGGTTTGGCGTTTCACCGCGAGCGAACACTTCGCCAAGCCCAGCGCCGACGGACGTATAGACGACCGCACCGGGGATGATGCCAATGAACGTCGTTATTACAAAGCGCATCAGCGGCACGCCGACCAACGCGGGGACAAGGTTGGCCACGAAAAACGGGACCGCAGGCACAAGGCGAATAAGGAACAACGCTTCCCATTGATTGTCGTCGATTGCCGTTTTGATCTTTTTCACCGCGCCTTGGGACGAGTCCATTTTGGCAGCAAGCTTTTCACCGAGCCCCCAGCGGGCGGCGAGAAAAATAATCGTGGCTCCGATTGTCGCGCCGATAATGTTGAAAAGCGCTCCGGGGAACGTCGCAAAGAGAAAACCGCCGGTAAGCGTGGCGATCGTGGCTCCCGGCAGCGAGAACGCGACGATCACGATATAGGCCAATACGAATGCCAGCACCGTGAGCAGGTAGTTGGCGTCGCGGAATGCAATAAGCGCCTCGCGGTTCTGCGCCAACGCGTCAAAGCTGAGGTAGTCGCGCAATGTGAACGCTCCGACCGCGGCAACCGCCAAGATGGCTATCAAAGGCAATCTACGGGCAAAATCGCTTTTTTCGGACGAGGCAGCGGTCATATCGGACATTCCAATGGCTTTCTGTGGTGTGTAACCTTGTGGCAGAAGATGTGGGCAAACAGGGCGGATTGTCAGGGTGATCACGCCCGCTTGAAGTCGGGTGAGGCTTCTGGACACGTTTCATCGCCCTGAGACGCGCAACTGAAACATTTGCCGCAGCTTTTCGCGTCGAATGTTGCAATTCCCGCCTCCAGCGGCGTTGACTTGGCCGCGCGATCCACTTAGAGACCGGGCTTCGAAACATATTCAGGCGCGAATCCGTTCGGGATTGGGCCCAAAAGACCCGGAGAGACGCAATGAAGCGCACATTTCAACCTTCAAACCTGGTCCGTAAGCGGCGCCACGGTTTCCGCGCGCGGATGGCAACAAAAGCGGGCCGCAAGATCTTGAACGCCCGCCGTGCACGCGGACGGAAGTCGCTCAGCGCTTAACGCCTGTGCGACACGACTTCGAGAGAGCCGCCGCGGGTAACTGCTGGCGGTTTTGTCGTTTCCGGGAGGACGCTCTGACATGACTTTACCCGGCCTGACCGTCTTGACCAAACGTGCCGACTTTCTGGCGGCGGCACGCGCGCGCCGGGTCTCGCGTCCCGGGTTCACTGTGCAAATGCGCCCCTCGGAAAGCGACGCAATCCGCGTTGGGTTTACCTGTTCCAAGAAGGTCGGCAATGCGGTTGCGCGCAATCGTGCCAAACGCCGCTTGCGCGAGGCCGCGCGATTGATCCTGTCGACACAAGGCAAGTCCGGCCACGACTACGTCCTCATCGGGCGGCGCGACGCCACGGCCACGATCCCTTTCACGCGCCTTTGCCACGATCTCGAAACCGCGCTCAGCGACCTTCACGCCAAATGAGCCCCTTCGCCCATATCGTCGCCCTACCCGTGCGCGCCTATCGGTTGGTGTTCAGCCCTTGGGTCGGTTTCAATTGCCGCTATCACCCGACCTGTTCAGCCTATGCGCTTGAGGCGCTTGAAAAACATGGCGCGCTGAAGGGCATTTGGCTCGCGGCAAAGCGGATCGCGCGGTGCCACCCTTGGGGCGGAACCGGCATCGACAATGTGCCGCCAAACGACACCTAGACCGGCACCCACTTTAAGGTGCTCTCGCGCCCTTCTTGTTCGGACCATAACTGGTGCAATGTCGCTGCCTGCTCGGCAAAGTCGTCCTCCAACACATCGCAGCCCCACATGCGGTCCGTGCGAAAGTGCCGGAACGCGCTGCGCATTTCGCACCACGCAGCAAGGATGACGCACTCCACATGATAAATGATCGCGATGGGTCGAATGGTGCGTGTTGTCTCGACGTCATGCTCGTTGCGGTAAGTCACCCGAAGCTTGTTCGCATCCCGAATGGCTGCGCGAAGAACTTCTTTCGAAACACACCCCTTCGCAGGATCGTCCAGCGGCACACCCCAAGACGTGACCTGTAAGCGAGGCTCCTCGACTTGTAATGCGTCAATCTTCTGAATGATCCGACGGGCGGCCCGCTGCAAAGAACTGTCCCCAGTGCGCCCCAACATCAAAAGCCCGACCCGAAGCGCCTCTATTTCCTCAAGATCAAAGTTAAGCGGCGGCAAGTCATAACCCCGCCGCATGATATAGCCGACACCAGCCTCGCCCTCGATCGGCACCCGCATCGCCTGTAGTGCTGCAATATCGCGGTAGATCGTGCGTTTTGAGACCTCAAGCCTGTCCCCCAACACATCCGCGCTGAGGGGGGATCGCGCCGCGCGAAGCAGTTGGATCACCTCAAACATTCTCGAAATTCGCTGCATTGCCTCGCCCTACATTGCCCACGTTGATGCCACCTTAACAAACCATGCTGACATAGGTCTGTCAGCATGGTTCTGGTCATCTGCCCTAAACAACGAAAGGGCGCAGATGACATATTACGATCACGCGGTGGCAATGGCTTATAAAGTAGGCCCGTGGGCGACCACGCCACCAAAACGGCGCGCACGGCGGTGGCGATGGTTCATTCGCCGAGGATGATCCGCACGTAGTTTTGCGTTTCGCGGTAGGGCGGCACGTCGCCAAATTTCTCGACCGCCTCGGGGCCAGCGTTGTAAGCCGCCAACGCAAGCCGCCATGTGCGAAACCGCGCGTATTGCTGCGCGAGGTAGCGCGCGCCACCTTCAAGGTTCTCGCTGGGGTCGTTTGGGTCAACTTTCAATTGGCGTGCGGTGTCCGGCATCAACTGAGCCAACCCCCGCGCGCCTTTCGACGAAACCGCTTTGATATTCCAACGCGACTCCTGATCGACCAGCCGCAGGAACAAATCCTCCGGCACGTTATAACGCCGCGCTGCACCGCGCGCCTCTTTCAAAAGCGCTCCGCGATAGGTCCCGGCATAGGCGGGAACAGTGCCCGTCATGTCGGGAACAAGTCGGGCCGAATGCGCGTACTGCTGCGCCGCGCGGCCATCAAGCACACGCAACTGTCGCTCAAACGCCGCCATCCGATCGGACGGATCAGCAGCGCTTGCCGCGCCGCCCAGACCAAGTCCGAACGCTATGACTATTCCCCCAAATGGCCGCAAAACCGCGCACTCCTTAAAACCACCCGCCAACTCTAGACATTTTTTTCGAATTTTCCAGCGCCACCGGACTTCACGCCCTGTTAAGACCGAGATCCCATGTGTAGTCTCGCCGAAAGCTACAAAAATGGATTCGTCGGGAGACAAGCAATGGCAGGGTCGGTCAACAAAGTGATTATCGTGGGCAATCTGGGTCGTGATCCAGAAGTCCGCACATTCCAGAACGGCGGAAAGGTTTGCAATCTGCGCATTGCAACGTCCGAAAACTGGAAAGATCGGACCACCGGCGAACGCAAAGAACGCACCGAGTGGCACTCGGTCGCGATTTTCAATGAAAACCTCGTACGCCTCGCAGAGCAGTACCTGCGCAAAGGCTCAAAGGTCTACATCGAAGGCAAACTTGAGACCCGCAAATGGCAGGACCAATCCGGCCAGGACAAGTACTCGACCGAAGTTGTCTTACGCCCCTACGCCGGCGAATTAACGTTTCTCGATAGTCGCAGCGACGGCGGCGGTGGTGGTAGTGGCGGCGGCTACGGCGATGACCGCGGCGGCGGCTATGACAGCGGCGCAAGTGGCGGCGGTGGCGATGACCGCGGCGGTAACAACCAACCCGCACCGGCTGGCAGCGATCTGGATGACGAGATCCCATTTTGATCTGAAACCTTGCGCGACGGTTCACCGTCGTGCTTCGGCATGATCACTCGGCGCTCTTAACGCCCCTTCAATGCTTCCTGCAAAACTTGATGCACAACCTCGCGCGGCACGTCGCTTGTGACGAAGGCCTTCCCGATCCCGCGCGCCATGATGTAACGGATCGCGCCGTCCATGACCTTTTTGTCTTGGCCCATCAAATTCAACAACGCGTCGGCATCCGGCAAATCACCGGCAATATCGGCAATATCGGTTTTCATTCCCATCGTGCTGAGATGCGCACGGACCCGGCTTGGGTCTTCCTGCGCACAAAGCCCGACCCGCGACGAGACCTCAAACGCCAACGCGCAACCGATGGCCACGCCTTCGCCGTGCAACAAACGATTCGAATACCCCGTCGCCGCCTCAAGAGCGTGGCAAAACGTATGGCCGAGGTTCAACAAAGCGCGGTCGCCCTGTTCGGTTTCGTCCCGCTCGACGATGTCGGCCTTCATCTGCACCGACACCCGCACCGCTTCGGCGCGCAAGGTGGCGTCGCCCATCGCCATCGCCGGGCCGTTGACCTCAAGCCATTCAAAAAAATCAACATTTCCAAGAAGACCGTACTTAACCACCTCGCCGTAGCCTGCCAGAAAATCCCGTCTTGTCAGCGTGTCGAGCAAATCCACATCCGCAAGGACCAGCGAAGGTTGATGAAACGCCCCGACGAGGTTTTTGCCGTGGGATGTGTTGATGCCCGTCTTTCCGCCAACCGAACTATCGACCTGCGCCAAAAGCGATGTCGGAACCTGAACGAACCGCAAACCACGGCGCGTCACCGCACAAGCGAACCCCACAAGGTCGCCGATCACGCCGCCGCCAAGGGCAACAATCACGTCGCTGCGCTCGTAACGCTCGGAGAGAATCCACTCAACCGCGCGGGTAAGGCCGTCCCAGCTTTTCGTCGCTTCGCCCGGCGGCAGTGACAGAACCGAGGTCGTGATGCCTTCTGCCGCCAAACCCGCCTCGAACGCCGCAAGATGCAAGCCAGCGACGCGATCTTCGGTGATCACCCCCACATGTTTGCGCCGCAGCAATGGTGCGATTTCGGCGCCAGCCCGGCAAATCAGGTCGGTTCCAATGCGGACATCATAGGCGCGCGCGCCAAGTGGCACATGAACGGTTTGGAGCGTCATGTCATATCCTCAAGCACATCCGGGCGCGTCAGCAATACGTCAATCACCCGGTCGGTCATCTGATCAATGGAGTAATCTTCCCGGGCGTCAACCACCAGCGCCGCCTTTGAATATTCCGGGTTTCGCGCATTGCAAAGCGCTTCCAGCGTCGCGCGGGGATCGTCGGTCATCAACAAAGGACGCGTGGTCTTGTGTCGAACACGGTTCCACAGAACATCGACATCGGCCCGCAGCCAGACGGAAATACCGCGTTGCGCGATAGCGTCCCGGTTTTCTTGCCGCAAGAACGCGCCCCCACCCGTCGACAAGATACAAGCCTCAGAAGCGAGCAAACGCGCGATCACCTGCGCTTCTTTTTGACGAAAAAACGCTTCGTCGTAAGCTGCGAAAATCTCGGCAATCGACATATTCGCAGCCGTCTCGATCTCGGCGTCACTGTCCAGAAATGGCACCGACAAACGCCGCGCGAGGGCTGTTCCAATCGCGGATTTCCCCGAGCCCATCATGCCAACCATGGCGATGGTTTTTTTAAGCTGGAATGGCAAAACGGCAGCGTCTCGCTTATCTTTTGAATTCATTGGTCTGAATGGCGTGATCTTGCTGAAAAGACCAGTTATAAATGGTTGTGAGAACCGCGAACACGCGGCAGTAGACCCGCCAAGGGTCAGAGGCAAAAGGGTAATTTGGATGCTCCGTTTTTTGAAGCTCCTGTTCGTCTTGGCGGTGATGATCGCCGTGGCAGTCGTGGGATATGCCTATTTGGGCGATTTGCGCCCGGAACAACAGGATGTGAGCGAACCAGTTGAACTGGACACGAACTAAAACCGCCGCATTGATTGGCATGTTGGCAGCGGAGCCGTTGAGCGCGCAAGCGGCGCAAAACAGCGCCGGGCAACCTCTGTCGGCCATCGACTGGCTGTCAAACTCGATCTCGTTGCCGCCCAAACCTAAGATAACGCCGCCCATCGCCCCCCCGGCCACACCCGTGCCTACCGTCACGGTGTTTCCGCTTGGCACCCCCGTTCCTGACGATGCGGGGTTAATTGAGGCAAGTGCGCTTGGCTTGCCCGAGACACTTTGGGGCAGAAGTTCTGCACAGTCCTTGGCGCGTGGATTGCTGGCAATTCCCGACATCTCCACGCCCACCTTGCGCGCGTTTCTGGCGTCCCTGATGCAAGCCAAGCTACAGCCCCCCGTCGATGCCGCGGTTGACGACAGCTTCTTTCTCGCGCGTCTGGATACTTTGCTGGCGCTTGCAAAACTGGACCAAGCCGAGGCCCTGATCGAAGCCGCTGGCCTGCCAGAGCCGCGTCGCTTCAGGCGTTCATTTGATGTCGCCTTGCTCAAAGGGACCGAAGGTCGCGCCTGCGAGATCATCGCCACCAACCCCGATATCTCGCCAACATTTCCGGCCCGCATCTTTTGTCTGGCGCGCAATGGCAAATGGGAAGTCGCCGCTTTGACACTGGGAACGGCCGAAGCGCTTGGGATCTTGTCAGAGACCGAAGACCAACTTCTGCTTTATTTCCTGGATCCCGACTTGTTTGATGACGAAGACCTGCTGCCACGACCCGCCGCCCTGTCGCCGCTGTTGTTTCGCCTCTACGAAGCCATCGGGGAACGTCCACACACGGACGCGTTGCCAATCGCATTCGCGGTGGCGGATTTGTCGGAAACTGTGGGCTGGCGCGTTCGCTTGCGCGCAGCAGAACGGCTGACCGAAGCAGGCGCGCTCGCTCCGGAGGCTCTTTTAGATGTCATTTCGGATCGAAGGCCATCGGCCTCTGGCGGAATTTGGACCCGCGTTTCAGCTATTCAGGCCGTGCGCGCGGCACTTCAGACCCAAAATGCCGCCGAAATCAGCCGAACCTTGCCCGTCGCTTGGGACGCCGCATCCTCCGCAGGGTATCACGCCGCCCTCGCCCCCTGGTTCGCCGCACGCATCCAAGGTGTGACCCTTGAACGACGCGCGCATCATGCGGCCTTCGAAATAGGGCTTATGAGCAATGAAATTGATTTGGCGAAACAATACGCCGGAAACTCTGAAGATGACCGCACGCTGCTTGCGATACTGACGGGAACGCCGTTCGAAATCCGAAACGCAGCCCCGCTTGCCATCGCGATCCGCCGCAGCCTTTCTGGACTGCCCCCCAGTGAAAACTACGGCATGCTGATGCGAGAAGATCGCAGCGGCGAGGCATTGTTCCGCGCGATCTCGGTCCTTGCGGAAGGGGTAGACGCCGATCCCGCCGCCGTGGCGGATGCGCTCTCTCTGCTGAAATCTCTGGGGCTGGATACTTTGGCACGTCGCACGGCCGCCGAGCTTTTGCTTGAGGACAGCCAGATATGAACGACGCGACCCTCATCGCAACATTTCTCGAAGCGCAGGCCGCCGAACTGGATGCCGCGCTGAACACGCAACTGGCCTATGCGCGGGACCTCAAGGACTTTTCAGCATGGTGTGACACGCAGAACCTTGCTTTGATGGGTGTCGCACAAGGTGATGTGGAAACCTATCTGGTGAGCCTTGAGGCCTCGGGGCTCGCTCAAGCCACGCGCGCCCGGCGCCTGTCAGCGGTGCGACAACTCTACCGTTTTGCCTTCGAGGAAGGTTGGCGCTCCGACAATCCGGCCTTGCGCATTGCTGGCCCCAAGCGCGGGAAACGGCTGCCAAAGACCCTTTCCGAAGACGAGGTGGACGCCCTTTTGACCGGTGCGCGCGAAAGCGGGCGCGCGGCTGATCGGCTGCGCAATACGTGTCTTATGGAATTGCTTTACGCCACGGGCATGCGTGTAAGCGAATTGGTGTCACTTCCTGTCGCCGCCGCGCGCGGCAATCCAAAAATGCTTCTGGTGCGCGGCAAAGGCGGCAAAGAACGTATGGTGCCGTTGTCTCCCCCTGCCCGCACCGCAATGATCGACTGGCTTGCCCAGCGCGACGAAAGCGAAGACCTCGCGCGGATCGCGTGCGGCAAAGTCGCTTCAAAATTCCTGTTTCCCTCGCACAGCAAAGCGGGCCATCTGACGCGGCACCGGTTCTATTTGATGATCAAGGAGTTCGCCGTCGCCGGCGGCGTTTCGCCCGGCAAAGTGACGCCACATACATTGCGCCATGCCTTTGCGACGCATTTATTGGCACGTGGCGCGGATTTACGCGCGATCCAAACGCTTTTGGGCCATGCGGACATCGGCACCACCGAAATTTACACTCACGTCCTCGAAGAACGGTTGAAAGAACTGGTCCTGGAGCATCACCCAATGGCGCAAGACTGACGCGATTTACCGCCGCAAAGTATCCGGCAGAACATCTTCGCTGGGCCAAATGCCCGTTTCAAGCGCGCGGTCATAACCTTGGGTTAAACCAGCGCTCTGCATTGCCGCAACCGCCCCTTCGACATCATACGACAAACGCTCGAAACTGACCTCGCCATCCTTCAACACCGCATATCTCGTCTCGGCGCGCCCATCATGCGGCGGCATGCCTATTGCTCCGGCGTTGATCCAATGCCAGCGCTCAACTTGACGCTGAAATGCGATCCCCGAATGGCCCGCAACCACGCCGTCAATCGCCCCGACCATTTCTTCAAGAATATTGATTTCAAACAGAAAATCATCGTTATCTGTCGATGGCCATAAGAACCGGTTATGCGACGTCGCACCGCCGTGGATCACGGCATACCGCCGTTCACTATGCTGAAAAGTTGCGATGTCGGGCAATGCCGCCATCCAGGCGCGGCCATCCACATCAATCTGCGAAAGGGCGTGCGGATACCATCCGCGCGACAACAGATCACACTCTGAACCAACACCAAATCCGCAACCGCAGTCATCCGCGCCGTCTGCGATCTGACGCTCGCAATTGCCAGCAATGACCGGACAATTCATGGCCCGAACTCTGGACACCGAAGCGGCTGCATCAGCGCAGTAGGCCACAACGTCACCGGTGCAAATGGCCGCACGCGCGCCAACCTGCGAAATCAGCGCTTCCAAGGCCTGAAAATTGGAATAAACACCGCCAAAAAGCACCAATTCGCCGTCAATTCGACCAAAATCCTGCACCTTCATTGCGTCATATCCCGTGATTGATCCCTTGAACGCGCGGGGCTGCGCCCCCATAACACAACAAAGCTTTACTTTGACATGACCCATGGACCCCTCCTCACATATGCTTGATGCCGCTTTCTGGATCACCATTGGCTCGATCCTGGCGCTTTTGATTCTGTCGGGTTTCTTTTCCGGCTCGGAAACAGCGCTCACCGCCGCGTCGCGTGGCAAATTAAAATCAAAAGCCGAGAAAGGCTCCAAGGGGGCCGAGCGCGCGCTGCTCATCACCGAAGACAGCGAACGGCTGATCGGCGCGGTTTTGCTGGGCAATAATCTTGTGAACATCCTTGCGGCATCGCTCGCCACAGCGCTGTTTACAAAGATATTGGGCGAAAGCGGAGTCGCTTGGGCGACGCTGGTAATGACAGCGCTTGTTTTGATCTTTGCCGAGGTTCTACCCAAGACTTACGCGATCTCAAACGCCGAGCGCGCCGCCTCGGCCGTCGCGGCCCCGATCCAAATACTCGTGTTGGTCTGCTCGCCGGTTGTGAATTTCGTGCGGATGATCGTGCGCGGCGTGTTGCGCCTGTTTGGCGTACAGATTGATCCCGACAGCAAGATCATGACCATGCGCGAGGAAATTGCAGGCACGCTTCAGCTTGGCCACTCCGAGGGTGTGGTCGAAAAAGAAGACCGCGACCGGATTTTGGGCGCACTTGATCTTTCGGACCGCACTGTTGAGGAAATCATGCTCCACCGCAGCCAGATCGAAATGATCGACGCGGATCTGGCACCGGCGCAGGTGCTGGAGCTTTGCCTTGCCTCCGCCCACACGCGCCTGCCAGTTTATCGCGGTGAACAAGAGAACATTATCGGCGTCATCCACGCCAAGGACTTGTTGCGCGCCATGTATGCGCGCCGCACCGAACACGCTGGCGCAGAAGACACCTTCGAGGGTTTTGATATTCTCGACGTTGCGATGAAGCCTTATTTCGTCCCGGAGACGACTGCGCTCGACGAACAAATGCGCCAATTCCTGCGCCGCTCGACCCACTTCGCGCTTGTTGTTGATGAGTATGGCGCGCTGGAAGGTCTGATCACTCTGGAAGACATTCTTGAGGAAATCGTCGGCGAGATCACGGACGAATTTGATATCGACGAGAATGCGCCATTGCGCCGTACGGACGCTGGCGATGCGATTGTGGATGGCGCAATGACCATCCGTGACCTGAATCGTGTGACCGATTGGAACCTGCCCGACGAAGAAGCCAACACCATCGCGGGTCTGGTCATTCACGAGGCGCAAACGATCCCGGCCAAAGGCCAGACGTTTTCGTTCCACGGCTTTCGGTTCGAAATTCTCGATCGTCAGGACAACCGCATCACACGGCTAAAAATCCGTCAGCTTTTATAGCGGCGCGTCTTTCTCGAAGATGATGATAACGTCGCCGATATCAACACCAAAGCGTTTGACATAAGCCCGGTTTAACAACCGGTCGTCGGACAACAGCCACATCCAGTCGTCAAACGTAACCTTCACTGTCTCCACGGTTCCGTCGGCAGACGGCACTGGCAAATCAATCGTGTAGCGCCAGTTGAACGTATCGCCACGCTCAATGCCTGTCGCAACGCCTTCCACGCCCGGTGCGGTGCCCCGCCAGCTGTCCTCGCTGGTTTTGACAAGCGTCCACACACGTTGCTCGGTTGCCCCGTCCTCGTACAGGAAATCCTCGACAAGGGTCAGCGTCTCGCCGTCCCAAGCGCCGTTGATCGTCACATCAAACCGACGTCGCACGGTCCCAAAAACATCCTGAAATTGTCCGCGCGCAAAACTTGTGCCGGTGAAAAATGTCTCAAGGTCCAGCTTGCGTTCGCTCATCAAAGCATCGTTTCCACCAGGCTTGCCAGTGCAGGCCGCAACCCCAAGAAAAGCCAGAATAAGGATAAGTTTATGCATTTTGTTGGTCTCCTTATTAAGTGTACGCCGCACACCGGCAATTGGATGAAATCGCCCACGTTTGGCACACCCGTCTTGTTGTGATGCGAGTCTGACCGACTCCCCGTCGGTGCCGGGCGCATCGCCAGAAGCGCTGCCGCCGCCGGCAGCAGCAGCTGCTGGTTGAGCGGTTGCCGCCGCCTCGACCATGGCCGATCCGCCTGAGCCACCCAACTGGGCGTCGACCCAGCGTTGGGCCGCCGTCTCGGCGAGTTCCCGACC
>RCMY010006465.1_pt1 | contig 12714 bp, 13 predicted proteins | sample 2041341 | NCBI WGS metagenome assembly RCMY01 (sample SAMN09708234, study PRJNA481090) | Marine sediment metagenome, whole genome shotgun sequencing project. | reverse complement strand
GATTCGGAACAGCATAGGAAGTTTCGGGATACTTTGGAAACAAAAATCGCTTCCATTCGACAGGAATTTCCGTTTATGGAGTTTTGAACTATTGTCGGAACTGGAGCTTGTACATTATGACATGAAAATGCCTAGCGAGATAGAAAATCGTATTTTTAACAAGAAAAATAATGTTGATGGAGGTCTCATTTAGAACAAAAGAAGAAAGCAACCGGGAACAGGAAAAGGCTTTTTTGCGGCTCTCTCCCATTGAAAGAATCCATTCTTATATTGATTTTATGTTATATACGCAAGATTTCCCTGGCCAGGCCATTTCTAGAAAATCGGAGAATTTTCAAGTTGAAATTATTTCAAAAAAGAAATGAAAGATTGGCAGGACGAAATGTATAATTTCATACGCCTATGCAATGAGCATGGGGTAAGGATGTTACTGGTCGGCGGTGGGGCCGTCAATTTTCATGGATATCAAAGATATTCGAACGATCTTGATTTTTGGTTGGAAACAACTTCAAAGAATTTCCAAAAATTGGTATTGGTATTTAAGGCGATGGATTACCAAATCGAAGATTTTCCTGAAGAGGTAAAGGAAGGGCGGCAAAACATTTCTGTAAAGTTTGCTCCACTGGGCTTGAACCTTGAATTGATAACCAATTTTTCAGCGGGTGAGAGTTTTGAAGACGCTTATAAAGTGTCCAAAATAGCAAGCAGGAACGAAGGTTCCAAACTGAATTGGCGTGTTCTTTCTTATGAGCACTTGATTGCCAGCAAGATAAAATCCGGGAGGCCCAAAGACCTCTCGGACGTACATGAACTGCAAAGAAGAAAAAAGGATTCAACTTAGACCTGTCTCTTGTCCCAATTCCAATTTCTATCGTAACTTCATGTCATGAAAAAAATCCTGATCGGCGTACTCATCACCTTGGCGGCGGTATTCGTTATCCGCTCGTGTTCCGATGATAAGAAAGAGAAATCCATTCTTGAAGAGAACTCCATGCTGATTCAACAGCAAATAGATAATGTCTCAAAACTAATCGTAACGGAAGGCCATTTTGCCGAGGTTTATAATTACAAAGATTCCAAGGCTGTTTTCGGACCTTTTGTCTCGGCGAAAAAAAAGGCTTTGGTTGTGGTAAACGCCGATGTGACCGTAGCCTATGATTTGTCTAAAATCGAATTTGAGGTCGATGAAAAAGCCAAAACCTTACGGATCATGAGCATTCCGGATCCTGAGATTAATATTAGTCCCGATTTTGAGTATTACGATGTGACTTCCGATTACTTGAATATGTTCGATGCGTCGGACTATAATAAAATCAAGAAGAATGTAAACGCTTCGTTGATGAAAAAAGTCGAACGCTCATCCCTAATAGAAAATGCTGAAAACCGCTTGATCAGCGAATTGCAGAAATTCTACATCCTGACCAATTCGATGGGATGGTCGTTGGAATATGACGGGCAAACCGTTGAACAGGATTTAAGGGGTCTGGATGATTTGCAGGATATTTTCTTGAAGGGATAATGATATGCAGAACGTTTTGCGCTACACAAATCGCTGAAGGTATTGCGTTCACTGCCAAATCTCGGACCGAAGTCCAACTTCATTAAAGTTTCACCGCAATAAACTTTCTCGCCCATTCAATATACTGCTCCCAATCATAGTCGGTAACATCATGTTTTCCGGTGCGGATGTGATAGGCCAGCGTATTTTGAATCGGGGAATTGACTTTAGGCATCTGGTCCGAGGTGATGCCATCTTTGCCGAACATGGCGTAAACTGGGGAGGCGTAACGTGCCGATAGAAACTCTCCTTTAGGGTCCGCCCATTGGTCATCTTCGGCACTGGCGACATAAAGCGGTCTTGGCGCTATCAAGGCGAGCAGTTCATGCTGGTCTACGGGTAGGGCCTCTTCGTTTTCGTTGTATTCCGTAAAGTTGTCGCAGAACCAATGTGGAAAACGGCTGTTGATACGGCCAACAGTCTCCCCAAATTTGCGTTTGGAAAGTGCCGCCCCACCACATCCGGAGTTGTTGCTGATAACCGCTGCAAAGCGTGAGTCGCTGGCACCTGCCCATAACGCGGCCTTCCCCAAGCGGGAATGGCCGAATGAAACTACATGTTTTGCATCAATGTCAGGATCGGTTTCCAAATAATCTAAGGCACGGCTCATGCCGAAGGCCCATGCGGCAATGCTGCCCCACTCGTTTTTTTCGGGTTTTTCCTGGTCATCGGCATAGAACAAGCTGTGCAGGCCGTCTGAAAAATCGTTTTTGTCGGGATCGACTTCGCCGTAGTAGATGGTGGCCAGTCCGAATCCGCCGTCGATAATCTTTTCGATGGCCCAGCGATTGGTGCGAACGCCACGTGATGCCTCGGTGAGCTTGTTATCGGTGATGCCGAATTCCTCGTTGTCCATCGCCCAGGCTTTTGATATGATTACGTTTGTATCATCGGTTATGGTATGGTTTCCATAGAAATTGTAGCCAAGGAAAATAGGGGAGGGCTTTCCGGTTTTGGGTAGATAGAGCAGTATGTTGAAGGCGAGGGACTTCCCGTTTTTAAACAAGCTGACCTCGACCTGTTTGCGTTGTGCCTTTCCATCCAAAGCGTTTTCGGAGGCCTCGACAATATTGAAGGATAAGCTATCCAGTTTTTCAGGTACTTTGCCGTAGACCTGCTCTTCAAAGAAGCGATAAAGCTCAGGTCGGCGGGTGCTTTCCCATTCCGAAGTATCATTTATTTTCTGTCCATCAAAGGTGGCCATGGTATCCGGAACCTGAAATTCAGGGACTTTAGCTTCATCGTAATTGGGTTCGAATTGTGCGGTGGCCATATAAAAGGGATATGAGATAAGGATACAAAAAATTATTTTTTTCATGATAGAAATATAAGGGAAAGATCTGAACCACTGAACCACTGAACCACTGAACCACTGAACCACTGAACCACTGAACCACTGAACCACTGAACCACTGAACCACTGAACCGCCGAAGCTCTAAACCACTAAACTCCCCACAACCAACGCCACCCCATCATCTATCAAATGCCCGACTTTCGGATGATGCTGTTTGACATCCTCTAAATGCAAGAGGATTTCTTCCGCAAAATCGGAATCCCCGTTGGTTTTGGCCAGCTCGTAGAGTTCGACGGACAATAGCCAATCGTTCGGATATTCATTTTTTAGCACGTCGAAAACTTTGTGCCGAGAAATGGTGGTGTTCTTGCCTTCCCGAAAATGGCGTATTTGTTCGTAGTATTTTTCCAGCTGGGACTGCTGCTCCGTGGCTTCGGATTTGATGGTCGTCGACGAAATCTCGTGGGTAATAAGATCAAAACTGCTAACATCGGCGGGGCCATTAAAGGCCGATACGATTTTTTCGCCTACGGCCATGTTGAATAATTCGCCCTTCGATTGAAAGAGTACGTTATCTTTATGGGTAACCTTACAACTCTTAAAGGTCACCAGGATAATGGCACCGCTGAGGTTGCGCGTACCGGTAATGATTTCGCCGGATACCTTTATATCGCCTTCAAACTCCAAAGTAACGGTTTGCCCCTCATAGATGTTGTAGGCTTTCAAATCGCGGGGTGCCATATTTTCTATAGCTAGGTTGATGCCCTTTAATTTACCGATTGGAGAGCCGAAGCCGGTCGCATGTTGTTCCGTACTATGGCCGATCAGTTCTTTTTCGCGATACGAAAGTGCCGTAGGGCCTTTGGTTTGAAAATAGACAGGATGGCCTTCATGTTCGATAAGACTTTCAAAATTACCGGATACCTGTAGGCCTGTACTCAGTTCAATGCTGCCCAATTCTTTGGAAGCAATCAGTTTTTTAAGTCCAGATAATCCACCGGTACGCAAAGCCATGGTATCAGCAAAATCTTCAAGTACCTGATTCAGAAAGGCAAAATCGGGAGTGACAAAAAGTTGTGGCTGTGGCTGGGTAATATCGAATGATGTATAGGCCGCTTCGATGGAGTAGGGTACTTTTTTCACTTTGTCTTTCATGCACCAGGCACTTTCGCCGATGGAAGAAAGGAGTCCCGCTCCGTATATCTTCGGATTTTCAGGCGTGCCTATGAGACCGTATTCGACCGTCCACCAGTGTAGGTTTCGGATTAGGGCGATTTCGCTGGGTTCGCCCATGTTCTGTTGCAATTGTTCGATGCGGTTTTGCGCGGCATCAATTTCTTTTTGCGGCGTTCCAGCAGCCTCCTTTATAATGGACAGGAGTCGCACCGCTTCGTAGAGCTCAAAATCTTTGGCATTGGAAATGGCCTTGCAGCCGATTTCCCCGAACCGGCGCAGGTATTCCGCGTATTCAGGATTGGCAATGATCGGCGCATGGCCGGCGCCCTCGTGGATGATATCGGGGGCAGGCGTATATTCGATATGGTCCAATTGGCGGATATCCGAAGCGATGACAAGCACGTTATAGGCCTGAAACTCCATAAAGGCGGATGGTGGAATGAAACCATCTACCGCAACGGCGGCCCAACCAATTTCCTTGAGAATCCGGTTCATGCCGTACATATTGGGAATATGGTCAATGGAGATTCCCGTTTTTTTCAATCCAGTCAAATACGATGCGTGGGCGACCTTACTCAGATAATCGACGTTTTTGCGCATCACGTACCTCCATACGGCCTGATTAATGGCCGAATACTCCCCATAATTCTGGGGTTTGATGTACTGCCGTAGATGTTTCGGCAGCTTATCGAGAACGGGGTTGCTTTTATAGGGCATGATAATTTGGAATTCATGTAAAGTTACAAAAAACGAAGGAGGTGATATGATGTGAAACCTCGTCAAATGATCATACTTCCTACTCGGCATGAAGCTTTTGAAGAGATAGCACAAAAAAGCCCACCGTTCATAAACAGCGGGCCGATTCTTTTAATAAAAGTATGCACTAGCAAGACCAGAGTCCTATTTCACCGCCACTTGATTTGGAGGATACTGCATCAAAATCTCCGACACAAACTCGCGGATACGCTGTTCTTTCTTTTCGATGTTATTGATGTTTCCTAAATTACCGACACCTTTACCCTGCCACACCAATTCTTTGCTTTTGGCATCGATTAAATCGATATAAAGCGAACCTTCGGTACGGGTGCTGGCATAGGCGCGGCCGCCATATCCAGGGCCCCAATAGTAAGGGCTCCAACCCCATCCGTAATATCCGTAGCCTCCCCAGTAGTTGTTATAAATGTCGACTTGTTCTTTTTCTTTCGTAAAAATACTGACTAAAAGATCCGGATTCTCCGATTTCACGAAGCCCCGATTGGACATTTCTGCCTCGATAGCCCTAAGTATCCGTTTTTTGTCCAGATCAGATATCTGCACTTTATCTATTCCCGTTTTATAGAAGGCGTAGGATTTGTATTCAGTGAAATTGGCCTCTTTGTCGTAATCCGAAAGTACTTGCACTGAAGAGCATGAGCTTAAGAAAAGCAACATCAGCATCGGTACCGCGAGTATTTTTAGTGTTTTCATAATAATCTTTTTTTGGAGTACAATCCGTTTTGTATCTATTTATATTATTGTTCAAAAATCATGCCGAACGCTCATGGTTGCTAAGGCCGGTTCGTTTTAGGGTCATACCCGTAGGGACAATGCCTACAACCACTTTCACAGCAATAGCCACGTTTTAAATGGTACTTTTCCGTAAAGACTTTATAACCTTCTTCAGATAGGTAAAAATCACCTTCTTCCAGGGGGATTAACTTTTTCATAGGTCGAGTTAGTACATTAAAACGTTATTATGTAATTGGTATCTAACGCAATACCCTCATATTTCAGTCATCCATAAGCATTATTTCTACTTTGCATTGGTATAATTTCCGTCCTTAAAGTTAAGACTATATGTTGATAAACGACCAAAAGCGATAATAAAACGTACATTTTATGGGCATTTCAAGTGTTTTTACCGATTCGGTACAATTGTTGGCAACATATTCGGGTTATCGATTATGCGGCACTTGTAACAATTATCTTTAAGGGTGTTCGTTTTAAAGCTGGACTATGATACTGATATTCAAACATTTTTTCTACAAAAATTACGTCGGACTATCCCTATGGCCCTTTATCATCTTGAAAAACGATGATCTGAAAGACGATATTGTGTTGATCAACCACGAAAAAATCCACCTGAAGCAGCAGCAAGAGTTGTTGATTGTCTTCTTTTACATCCTATATATATCCGAATGGCTTATTCGGACTTTGTTTTATTTGGATAGTTACAAAGCCTACCAGAACATCAGTTTTGAAAGGGAAGCATACACCAACGAAAAGAATCTTGAGTATCCCGAGGATAGGAAGGCTTTTGGATTTTTGAGTTATTTTTGAGGATGAGTCACTAGTAGGGAACCTATTACGAACTCGATATTCCCTGCTATTTAATAGCCTTCGAAATTTATGGGTTTAGACATTTAGAAAATGACACGGGGCGCAAATAATGATGGAAACCATCCCCCTCTCCGGGATGGGCTTGGGGAGGTCTTGAACCAAGAAGTTTTCCTTCCCATTTTATCCAAAAAACAAATATCCCTCACCATAAAAAGGGAAGATCTTATCCATCCCTTGATATCAGGGAATAAATTCCGGAAGCTTACCTATAATCTTATCGAGGCCAAAAAGCAGGGTTTCAATACCATCCTCACGTTTGGCGGCGCCTATTCCAATCATATCGCGGCTACGGCCTACGCCGGAAAATTACATGGTTTTAAGACGATCGGGATTATCCGTGGGGAAGAACTATCCAAAAAATGGGAAGCTAATCCTACTTTACAATTGGCATCCGAGCACGGTATGCAGCTCAAATTTATTTCTAGGGATGACTATCGCGAAAAGGAAAATCCATCCTATTTAAAAGAATTACAGCGCGAATTCGGTGACTTTTATACCCTGCCCGAAGGCGGTACGAATGCCCTAGCGGTAAAAGGATGCGAGGAAATTTTAACGCCTAGGGATGCTGATTTTGACGTGATCTGCTGCGCCGTAGGAACGGGCGGAACACTGGCCGGAATCGTAAATTCATCCCTTGAAAATCAACACATTTTGGGTTTTCCTGCCTTAAAGGGCAGTTTTTTAACCGAAGATATTCGTAATTTTGCACGTAAGGATAATTGGGAACTGGTTGAAGATTACCATTTTGGGGGGTATGCAAAGGTTACGGCTGAACTTATCGATTTCATAAACGATTTTAAGAAGCAAACCCGAATCCCCCTAGATCCTATATATACGGGGAAAATGGTTTTTGGAATTCTAGATTTAATTGAAAAGGATTATTTCCTCCCGAGAACCAAGATTTTGGCCATCCATACGGGAGGGCTGCAAGGTATAGCGGGAATGAACATCCTATTGAAAAAGAAAGGTTTATCAGTATTGAGCTTATGATGCGAAAAATTGTATTTCTACTAGTTGCAGGAACTTTTTTTATAGGATGCAAGTCCAAAAAGACCGTGACGTCCACAACGGCCCATCTGCCAGTAAAACCCAAGGAAATTACAGTGGCCCATGAAATCGAAAAAATAGATGACGGTGTGTACGTGATGCCTGAAGATACGGGGGAGTTCATCCGCTTCGATATCGATTCCCCCCAAGAATATATTGAAACCTTTGCCGAAATCGCCCAGTTCGAAATGAAGGCCTACGGCATACCCGCTAGCATTACTTTGGCGCAGGGACTCCTTGAAAGTGGCATCGGAAGAGGCGAGCTGGCCCAGAAGACGAACAATCACTTCGGCATCAAATGCCATAGGGGATGGGAAGGTGATTTTGACCATCATGACGACGATGAAAAGGGAGAATGTTTTCGTAAGTACAACCACCCCATGTATTCATATCGCGACCATAGCATCTTCTTGACCGGCCGCTCGCGGTATTCTTTTCTCTTTGATCTGCCGAACGACGATTATAAACAATGGGCAAAGGGATTGCGAAAGGCCGGCTATGCGACCGACAGGCGCTATCCGGAGAAATTGATCGCCCTTATCGAACGCCATAATTTACACCGATACGATACGGCGGTCGCAGATGCCGGATATGGAAAGCGCGAAAAAACAGAGGTCGCCCTAGCAAGACCGCAGTACGCCAACCATATTGTGCAGGCGGGCGATACGCTGTACTCCATTTCGAAGAGGTATGCCGTTTCTGTCAACGACCTGAAACGTTGGAATTACCTGTACGACAGCAATCTGGCTGTCGGGCAGGAGCTTACCGTGAAGACCGAAAGCTTTAATAAATAGTTGCCGTATAGACACCGCCATCTTTTTGCCTAATCCCTATTTTTACTTGTAAAATCTATGATCTACAAAAGAAGCAGTGCCCTCTTCGCCGAGGCCCAAAAATATATTCCTGGAGGCGTAAACTCCCCTGTCCGTGCGTTTAAGGCGGTCGGTGGGGATCCTATTTTTGTAAAAAAGGCCAAAGGGGCTTACCTGTATGACGAAGATGGCAACCGATTGATCGATTATATCGCTTCCTGGGGGCCTTTGATTCTGGGCCATGCTTACGAGCCGGTTATCAATGCGGTTATCGGCAAGGCCAAGAACGGGACTTCGTTCGGTATGCCCACTGAAATTGAAACAGACCTGGCGAAATTGGCGGTATCGATGGTGCCGAATATCGATAAGATCCGGTTTGTGAACAGCGGTACCGAGGCCTGTATGAGTGCTGTGCGCTTGGCACGCGGGTACACGGGAAAGGACAAGATCATTAAGTTCGCCGGCTGTTACCATGGCCACTCCGACTCGTTCTTGATTCAAGCGGGTAGTGGAGCGGTTACTTTTGGGAGTCCCAACAGTCCCGGGGTGACACAAGGCACTGCGAAGGATACTCTTTTGGCGAAATACAACGATTTAGAAAGTGTTCGAGAACTGGTCAAGGCCAATCACGGGGAGATAGCATGCATCATCATTGAGCCGGTCGCCGGTAATATGGGCTGTATCATTCCTACAGATGAATTTATGCAGGGATTGCGCGAAATATGTACCCAAGAGAATATGCTGCTGGTTTTTGATGAGGTCATGACGGGATTCCGTTTGGGCAAAGGCGGTGCGCAAGAAGCATTGGGTATTGATGCCGATATTCTCTGTTTTGGGAAGGTTATTGGAGGCGGATTGCCGGTCGGTGCCTTTGCCGCTCGCTCAGAGATCATGGCGCATCTTGCACCGGAAGGGCCGGTATATCAAGCGGGAACCTTAAGTGGAAACCCTTTGGCAATGGCCGCCGGTCTGGCGATGCTGACCGAGCTGAACCAACGCCCCGAAGTTTTTGAGAGCCTGGCGAAAAAGACGGAATACCTCCACAAAGGTTTTGATTCCGTTTTGAAGAATAAGAGCGTTCCCTATCAAATCAATCGCTTAGGCAGTATGATCTCGGTGCATTTTACGGATACGCCCGTCGTGGATTTTGAAACTTCCGCCAAGGGCAATAACGACACCTTCAAAAAATATTTTCATGGGATGTTGGATAAAGGCATTTACCTGCCACCAAGTGCCTTCGAAAGCTATTTCTTGAACGATGCCCTTAGCTATGAAGATCTTGACGAGACCATTGCGGCTTTGAGAACATTAAGTTTTTGAGGTTTTGTGCGTTAATTAATTATCTTATGATAAAAAGATAAGAAGCATTTGTGCCTAAGGCGCTCCCTCTTCTTGGCCGTAAATAGCCTCATATAGTTTTGAGATTTATCATCCAAAGCTGATAGCCGAACGGTAGTTTCGCTAAAGTCAACGGTATCTACCACGGCCAGTGCAGTACGAAGTGTTGAACTTGCGATTGTACTGTATAAATGTATGTATAACATCAGTACAAAGAAATAGAATAGGACTCGTTTCCCACTTATTTCCCGTTTTAAGCTGTTGAGGTCGAATGGAATTAAGGATATTTATTAAAATATCCAAGAAAATTATCCGTTTGATTTGTAATAAGATATTTTAATCCTACTTTCAACCCAATATTGTCAAAGCTGAATACTATTATTATATGCGACCCTTTAAAATTGTACTATTTGCCCTAATCGCAATCCCCCTGTTTTTTATTGTGATCACGTTCTGTGGCAATGCGTCCACAACAAATCCTGAACCCAAAGCCATCGCCGTAATACCTAAGCCCGTTAAAACGGCTCTCGATCCCATAGAGATAGAACGGTATGCAAAAAATAAAAAGGAATTGGAAATTGCGTTGGCAGCTTATTTTAAAAAGGCGGTCGTATCCGGAGATATTGTTGGAGCTGGGGTAAGCATTGTAAGGGGAGATTCCATTGTGCTATCCGAGGGTTATGGTAAAAGAAAAAGTAATGCAAGTGACAAAGTCGATGGTGAAACCATCTTTAGGTTAGGATCATTATCCAAAGGCTTCGCAGGCGTTCTGGCGGCGGACCTTGAAGATGAAGGAAAACTGCATTGGAGTGATAAGGTCCGTGATTTTATTCCGGACTTTCAGCTAGGGGACAAAACGAACACCGATAAAATCACTTTGGCCCATATTCTCTCGCACACCTCGGGAACGCCATATCATAGTTTTACCAATCTTGTCGATGCCGGAATTCCGATTCGGGAAATTGCAGCCCGCTTTAAGGAAGTAAAACCTATTAGCGAACCGGGCGCACTCTACAGTTATCAGAATGCCATGTTCTCTTTAAGCAGTGAAATGATGCGGAAAGTGACCGGTGAGAATATATCGGATGCATTACAGCACCGATTTTTTAATCCCCTTGAAATGTGTGGAACTACAACAGATTTCGAAACTCTTTCCAAGGGTGCGAATATTGCCATACCCCATGTTCGGGCGACAAGAGGGTGGAGAAGCACCAAACTCACGGATAGTTACCACAACGCCATCGCCGCCGGGGGCATCAACGCCAGCGCGGGCGATATGGCCAAATGGATGCGATTCTTGTTGGGACACAACCCCGAGATTATGGATAAATCCGCTTTGGCGGAAGCTTTTGATCCACAGATCGAGATCAAGGCAGGTAGAAAATATTATTACCGCTGGCCTGGGCATATAACTTCGTACTATGGCTTCGGATGGCGGATTCACAAATTTGAGGATAAAGATACCGATGCCGTACAGACCATATGGCATCATGGTGGAAGTGTAAACCACTTTCGAAACGAAATTGCCGTTTACCCCGAAGCCGACTTGGGTATCTGTGTGCTATTGAACAGTAATTCACGTTTGGCGAGTACTGTGATTCCCGATTTACATGAAATCGTAAAGCGTATTTATGGGAAGGCTGTTCAGAAAGCTGCTTTAAACTTCGAAAGCGATTTGGTCTCGGTCAAGTAAGAATGGTCAGTTCTCACTTTCGAATCATTTTTTCACGAAAGCATTTACAGCGTGCACAATATACTTTCTCAGAGATAGCTGACTTCCGTAGCTAAAATACATCCTTCTTCATCCATACGGGTGTTGTGTCCGATTTGTGATTTCCGCCAATTATGTCCCTGTACAGCTCCGGTCTGCGCGCATTTTTGTATCGCCAACCTCCAGAAAGTTGAATTTTTTCTTTCGTTATTTTTGAAATTGTTATGTTGTTTTCAAAGGATTTTATTTCTGATAAGACTTCTCCATATGGGTCGATAATCATCGAATTACCATTTTTCAGATGTTCGCCATCATAGCCGATCGGGTTCGTAAACGCATAATACACTCCATTGTCGTAAGCCCTTGCTGGCAGCCATCGCATTAACCAGCGTCTACCTTTCGGGCCGTCAAATTCCATACGTAATGAGACAGGGTCGTTTTCACGATTCTGCCAATATTTATCGTCCACATAATCTCGATGTGGCATTGCGGATGGAGTACAGCCTGTAACGTGTGGCGCGAAAATTATTTCCGCTCCCAAAAGGCTTGTTGCTCGCACATTTTCGATAACGTTGTTGTCATAGCAGATTAAAATTCCGCATTTCCAACCGAGTAGGTCGAATACGCAATACTCGTTGCCAGCGGACATATATTTATTTATAAAAGGATGTATTTTTCGATACTTTGCAATCAATCCATCTCCCGTAACACAGATGTAGGTATTGTAAATTTTTCCATTCGATTTTTCCACCAGACCTGCCAAAATAGGCATGTCAAACTCTTTTGATATTTGAATCAATTCCTGAGTACTTTTTCCATCTGGCACGTTCTCCGCCAAGTCTGTTATCTGGTCTAAGCTTAAATCCTTGGTAAAAGTGTAGGCGGTAATCGACATTTCATGAAAGCTGATCAAGTCCGCTCCATTGGATTTTGCTTTTTTCGAAAGTTCACGAATTACCGATAAGTTGTATGTTTTGTCTCCGTCTTTAGGTTGGAATTGTGCAACTGATATTTTCATGTTTTAATTTATGTTTTTCTTGGTTGTTTTTGTACTATGGAATCAAATGGATTTGCCATTGTGGTCTATTGGACATCAAGAAAATTGTTGCTCAATCTTTCAAATTGGCACATATCAAAACGGAACGCCAAGCATCAAACGAACCTCTCGATTTAGTTCTTACTTACTTTATTTCTGATATGTTGTTGCCATTAGTGCTTTTCTGGCCAGATTGTTTCAAACCATTCGCAAACGATTAGCATTTCTTCTGTCGGTTTCTCCCCGTTTTGTTCCAGTGCTTTAGCAAAAAAATCCCAATGTGCTTTTTTCCATTTTTTGAGCGGTTCAATATTCGTTCCCATATCTAATTCAGCATAATCTTTGGAAATTTGATTAAATGG
>RCMY010004093.1_pt1 | contig 12714 bp, 11 predicted proteins | sample 2041341 | NCBI WGS metagenome assembly RCMY01 (sample SAMN09708234, study PRJNA481090) | Marine sediment metagenome, whole genome shotgun sequencing project. | reverse complement strand
GCTTTTACATCGTGGCGATGCTGTTCATCATGTTCGACATCGAGATCATCTTCATCTACCCGTACGCGGTCAACGCTGTCGGTGACGGAGGCCTTGGGTTCTACGGCTTCTGGGCGATCCTCGCCTTCTCGGTGATCTTCTTCCTGACATTCGTTTACGAAGTGGCCCGCGGTGGCCTCGACTGGGGCCCGATCCAGAAGTACCGCAGCCTCGAAGCAGACGCCGCCATGGTGTCACCCGAACGAACCGCTGCTTCGACGGTTCGGCGTGTCGGTACCGAAGGGCGCCTGCCCGATGACGACTCGCCCGGCATCGAAGCCGCATAACACTCGACAATCGACCTCGAACATCACGGGCTCGACAACCGACCCGACAATCAGGGGAGTCACAACATGGGCATCGTGAACGATGTGCTCGACGACGGTCTCGGCGGACTCACACACAACGTCATCACCGGCAAAGTAGAAGACCTCGTCAACTGGTCGCGCTCGCGCTCGTCATGGCCGGCCTCCTTCGGCCTCGCCTGCTGTGCGATCGAGATGATGGCGACGGGCGGCGCGCACTACGACATCTCCCGCTTCGGCATGGAAGTGTTCCGGGCGTCGCCGCGTCAGGCCGACATCATGATCGTCGCCGGTCGGGTCAGCCAGAAGATGGCACCCGTGCTGCGTCAGGTCTATGACCAGATGATGGAGCCCAAGTGGGTCATCTCGATGGGCGTGTGCGCCAGCTCCGGCGGCATGTTCAACAACTACGCCATCGTGCAGGGCGTCGATCAGATCGTCCCGGTCGATGTCTACGCACCGGGTTGCCCTCCCACCCCAGAGACGCTGATCCACGCGATCGAGACGCTGCACGGCTTGATCGAGACCAAGGAGATCATGAAGCGTCGTGCCGAAACCGGCGCCGGCGCCAACGTGCATGTCGACCACATCGAGGGTGGGTCCACACCTGTACTGCTCGGAGTGAAGTCATGAGCGACGAGACACCCGAAGCCGACACGGCCGAAACCGAGGTCGCTCCGGCCCCGACGATCCACGGCTGTCCGGTGAGCAATTCGTTCGGGCAGGAAGTCATCCATCCGACCGTCGAGCAGTACCTCGATGTGATCAAGGCACTCGACGACGAGGGGTACACGATGTGTATCGATCTCTGCGGCGTCGACTACCTCGAGTTCATGGATCGCGCACTGCCCGAGGGCATCGTGAGGGAGCGTTTCGAAGTCGTCGTCAACCTGCTGGACCTGAGTCGGCGTCGGCGTACACGCATCCGTGTGCAGGTCCCCGAATCGAACCCGGTCGTGGCCTCGTTGTTCGACCTGTACCCGGGTTCCGAAGCCATGGAACGCGAGTGCTTCGACATGTTCGGCGTCGAGTTCACCGACCACCCCGACCTCACGCGCATCCTGATGCCGGAGGACTGGGAAGGCCACCCGCTGCGCAAGGACTACGAGATCGGCCGGATCCCGGTCCAGTTCAAGGGAGCGAACGCCTGATGAGCATCACCGAGAACCAATCAGCAGACGAGCTGACACCGACCACCCTCACCGGTGCCGAAGTCGCCGCTGCCGGCATCGACCTCGCCGTCGAGGCGCCGGAGCCCGGAACGAACTACCACCTGTTCGTCGCGGGCACTGATGAAGGTGCCCAGACGCTCAAGCCGCGCAGCCAGACCACGGCGCGCGAGCTGATGCGCGAAGTCGGTTCCGTGCTGCGTATGAGTGAGGCCGAGGCGGCCAACCTCGGTCAGTTGCCTGACGACCCCGAAGAAGATCAGACGATGATCATCAACATGGGTCCGCAGCACCCGTCGACGCACGGTGTGCTCCGGCTGATGCTCGAACTCCAGGGTGAGACCGTGCTGCGATGCAAGCCGATCATCGGCTACCTCCACACCGGCATGGAGAAGACCGGCGAACAGCTCACCTACATGCAGGGCGGCACGAACGTCACCCGCATGGACTACCTGAGCCCGCTGAACAACGAGCTCGTGTTCTCCATGGCGACCGAGAAGCTGCTCGGCATCGACGGCGACATCCCGGATCGCGCCGTCTGGATCCGGATGCTGCTCTCCGAGCTGAACCGCATGTCCAGTCACCTGCTGTTCATGGCCACGAACGGCATGGACCTCGGTGCCGTGTCGATGATGATCTACGGCTGGCGCGAACGTGAAGAGGTCCTGCGATTCTTCCAGGAGGTCACCGGCCTCCGCATGAACCACAACTACATCCGCCCGGGTGGACTCGCCGCCGACCTGCCGGCCGGATGGCGCGACGGCGTCCTGCGCATTCTCGACCTCCTGCCGCCTCGTCTGGACGAGTACGACACCTTGATGACCGGCCAGCCGATCTGGCGCGAACGCCTGCAGGGTGTGGGCGTGATCACGCCGAGCGAAGCGCTGGCACTGGGAGCGACCGGACCGATCCTACGTTCGACGGGCGTCGAATGGGATCTCCGCCGCGACATGCCGTACATGCACTACGACGAACTCGACTTCGACGTCGTCGTCGGTTCCTACGGCGATGCCTTCGACCGCTACGCGATCCGCCTCGCGGAGATCCGCGAGTCGATGAAGCTCGTCCGTCAGATCCTGGAGCGCATTCCCGAAGGCGACTATCGCATCCAGAACAAGAAGGTGACCCCGCCGCCGCGGGCGCGCATCGACGAGTCGATGGAAGCATTGATCCACCACTTCAAGATCTTCACCGAGGGCTTCAAGGTCCCCGAGGGCGAGGTGTACGTGGGCCTCGAGAGCCCGCGCGGCGAGATCGGTTGTTACATCGCTGCCGACGGCGGGCCGAACCCGTACCGGATCCACATGCGTGACTCCTCGTTCGTCAACATCCAGTGCCTGCCGCACATGATGCGTGGTGGTCTCGTCGCTGATGCCGTGGCCATCATCTCCTCGGTCGATCCCGTGCTCGGCGGCGTCGACCGATGAAGCATGTCTCATCTGCGCCAGGTCACAACAAGACATCGATGATCCGTCGTGGTGTCATCGCGCTTGCGGTGCTTCCCTTGATCGGTGCGGCGTGCTCGGGTTCCGACTCCGACACGGCCACCACCGACACGGCCCCCACCGACGTTGACGCGACCACGCCCGTGGAGGACATCGCGACCGACTCGTTGCCTGCAGACACTGGTCCTGTGACGAGTGAGTCCGGATCTCCGGTCGTTCCGCCATCGGACGGGGTTGCGCCGGCGCCCAACGGGTTCGTCTTCGTCTCGCCCGAAGGTGACTACGCGATCACCTTCCCGGGCGAACCGACCTCTACGCCGCTGCCGGTGGCGCTGCCGACCGGTCAGGTCACCGCCGAGGCGTTCATCTACGAAGACGGCACCGACGCGGCATACTTCACCTCCGTGTTCGAGTACGAAGAAGGAACGACTGACGCTGACCCCGAGGTCGTGCTCACCGGTGCCCGTGACGGCGCCGTCACCAACGTCAACGGCACCCTCGTCGAATCCGAGTTCGTCGAGGTGGACGGAGTTCCCGGCGTGTCCTTCTCCTTCACCGTCGCCGGCGGTGAAGGCAATGCGCTCGTCTACGTCGATGGGGCCCGCCTGTATCAGTCCTTTGCGCTCGGTGGAATCGGTCAGACGGCGTCGTTCACGGCGTTCCTCGACTCGTTCACGTTCACGTCCTCTACTGCAGCAGGAGACAGCTGATGAGCCGTCTGTCCGATCACAACGTGTTGTTGGCCAAGGAGATCATCGCCCGCTATCCGAAGCCGAAGTCGGCGCTGATCCCGCTCGTGCACCTGAGCCAGGAGCAGAACGGCTACGTGACCGAGGATGCGATGAAGCACATCGCCGAACTCGTCAGCGTCACGCCGGCCGAAGTGCTCGGTACTGCATCGTTCTACGAGATGTTCAAGTTCGAACCCGTCGGCAAGTACGTCGTCAATGTGTGCACCACGCTGTCGTGCGCCTTGCTCGGAGCCGGCGAGCTGCTCCATCACGCCGAGGCGAAGCTGGGCGTGAAGGCCGGCGGCACCACCGCCGACGGCCTGATCACCCTCGAGCCGGCTGAATGCCAAGCGGCGTGCACCGAGGCTCCGTGCCTGCAGGTCAACTACCGCCACAAGTACCGCGTCACCCACGCCGACTTCGATCAGATGATCGACGATCTCCGTTCGGGTGCGCTCGACAACGAGATCCCGCCGCACGGAACTCTCGGTGTCCAACGCCAGCACATCCCTGAGGGCAAGGGTGTCGGAGCGGTGCATCCGGACGACGTCACGGAGGGTCCGGTCTGGATCGCCGTGGCAGAACCCGAGGCCGCGGCCCCGAACGGAGCGAAGTGACATGACGCATCCCACGAACACGCCGGGCGCGACGACCCACGACTACATCCCGGGCTTCTACATCGGCGATCGCCCCAAGGTGGTCACGTCGCGTTTCGAGTACGAAGACAGCTACACCCTCGAACGCTTTCTCGCGACCGACGGCTACAAGGGCCTCGAGAAGTGCCTGGCCATGTCGCCGCAGGAGATGCACGACGAAGTGCGCAACTCCACCGTGCTCGGGCGCGGTGGCGCCGGGTTCCCGGCGGGTGTCAAGTGGGGCTTCACTCCCGCAGGTGTCTGGCCCCGCTACCTCGTCGTCAACGGCGACGAGTCGGAGCCGGGTACCTACAAGGACCGCCTGCTGATGGAGCGCGACCCGCACCAGCTGATCGAGGGTTGCCTCATCGCGTGCTATGCCGCCGGCCTCTCGCAGTGCTTCCTGTACGTCCGCGGCGAGATGGCTCTCGGCCAGGAACGCATCGCCATCGCATTGAACGAGGCCTATGCAGCCGGTTACATCGGCAAGAACATCCTCGGGACCGACTTCAGCGTCGACATCGTTCTGCACTGGGGTGCGGGCGCGTACGTCGTCGGCGAAGAGACGGCGTTGATCGAGTCACTCGAAGGCGAGCGCGGCATGCCTCGACTGAAGCCGCCGTTCTTCCCTGCAGCGGTGGGCCTGTACGGCAAGCCGACGATCGTCAACAACGTCGAGACCCTCGCGAATCTGCCGTTCGTGGCCCTCAATGGTTCGGCTGCGTACACCGCGATCGGTACGCCGACGTCGCCGGGCACCCGGATGGTCGCCGTGTCGGGCCACGTCAAGCGTCCTGGCGTCTATGAGATCATCAACGGCTCGACGACGTTCCGCGACATCATCTACGGCGACGAGTTCAGCCAGGGCATCCGCGACGACAACGATCTGAAGGCATTCGTGCCCGGCGGTGGTTCCGCCCCGTGGTTCGTCGAAGACCAGCTCGACATCCCGTTCGAGGGCAAGGAAGCAGGCGCGGCCGGTTCCATGCTCGGCTCCGGCGCCATCATGGTGATGGACTCGACGACCGACATCCCCGCCGCGGCGTACACGCTCACCAAGTTCTACGCCCACGAATCGTGCGGCAAGTGCACGCCGTGCCGTGAAGGCGGCACCTGGCTGATGCGCATGCTCGAACGCGTCGTCGCCGGACACGGCACCGATGCCGACCTCGACCAGATGCGCGAAGTCGGACAGACCATCTGCCCAGGTGACATGCCGCATGCATCGAGTGAACGCCTCGGCCTCGAAGCGGTGCCGTTCCCGTACAAGATGACCACGATCTGCTTCGTCGGCCCGTCAGCGTGGGCGCCGTTGCATTCGGCACTGACGTTGTTCCCCGAAGAGTTCGATGCCATCGTGACCAAGGTGCCCAAGCGCGTGTCGATCCCGGTCACCGCCCTCTCTGGAGCAGACGCATGACAGAAGACAACGAGACCGTCGAGGCGACAGCCGACGACGCAGCGAACCCCGAGCAGGGCGAAGCGGTCGACGGCGACACACTGATCGAAGACGCCGAAGCGGTCGAGGTCGATGCAGAGCCCGAGCCGGACCCGAACGCCGTGCAGGTCACGCTCAACGGACGCCCGGTCATCGCGCAGAAGGGCGACCTCGTCATCGCGGTCGCCGAGAGCAACGGCGCGACCGTCCCGCACTTCTGCTATCACCCCCGGATGAGTTCGGTCGGCATGTGCCGTCAGTGCCTCGTCGAGGTCGACACCGGCCGGGGCATGCAGCTCCAGCCGAGCTGCATGATCACCGTGTCGCCCGACATGGTGATCGACACCGAGTCGCCGACGGCGAAGCGGGCCCAGGAGGGCATGATCGAGCTGCTGCTCGCCAACCATCCGCTCGATTGTCCGGTGTGCGACAAGGGTGGCGAGTGCCCCCTGCAGGACCAGGCCTATGCGGTCGGTCCCGGCGAGAGCCGTTACGTCGAAGAGAAGCGACACTACGAAAAGCCGATTCCGATCAGCGACCTCGTCCTGCTCGACCGTGAGCGCTGCATTCTCTGTGACCGCTGCACCCGCTTCGCCGACGAGGTGGCCGGCGACAAGCTGATCCACTTCACGCAGCGCGGCAACAACACCCAGGTGATGACCTTCCCGGACGAGCCGTTCGCCTCGTACTTCTCGGGCAACACCGTCCAGATCTGCCCCGTGGGCGCGCTCACTGCCGAGCCGTACCGCTTCAAGGCTCGTCCGTGGGATCTCGACGAAGTCGAGTCGACCTGCACGACCTGCTCGGTTGGTTGCCGTACCGTCGTCCAGTCGAGCCGCGACGAGCTGCTCCGCTACCAGGGTGTCGATTCCGACCCGGTCAACCACGGTTGGCTGTGTGACCGCGGGCGTTTCAACTTCCAGGCCACGAACTCCGAGCACCGCCTGTCGGACCCGATGGTCCGCACCGACGCCGGGTTGATCGAGACCCGTTGGAACGGTGCCATGGGCGCGGCCGCCGGGCTGATCAACGAAGCACTGAGCTCCGGTGGACCCGAGAGCATCGCGATCCTCGGCGGGGCCCGTGGGTCGAACGAAGACGCATTCGCCTGGGGTCAGCTCGCCGATGCAATCGACGTGTCGTACCGCGACGCCCAGTTGGGTGACGGACTGCCGGTCGAGATCCTCGGCCTGAAGCGCGCCACGATCGACGAGGCCGCGAACGCTGCGACGATCATTCTCGTCGGACCGGACCTCAAAGAAGAGTTGCCGGTTCTGTACTTGCGGCTGCGTGAAGCAGCAGAAAAGGGCCGGAGCAAGATCGTCGAGTTCTCGGCAACCGAGACCGGCATGTCCCGCTACGCCTGGAAGAGCATCCGTCACGAGCCCGGTACCCAGCACCAGGCTGCCAAGACTGCGGTTGCCGATGCCGACATCGCGGCGCAGATCGCGAGCGGACCCGTCGTGATCGTCGCCGGGCGTCCGAACCTGGCCGAATCGGCCGACGTCACGGTCGCTGCAGTGCAGAACCTGCTCAATGCGATTCCGACCGCCACGGTGCTGCCGGCGCTGCGCCGCGGCAACGTCGTCGGCGCGCTGTCGCTCGGCATGGCCCCGACCAGCCCCGACGGTGATGCGATTGCTGCGCTCACCGCTGCCGCCGACGGCAAGATCGACCTGCTGATCCTCGTCGGTGCCGACCCGATCAACGACTGCCCCGACACCGACTTGGCTCGCCGAGCGCTTGCTGGTGCTCGCCGGATCATCTCCGTCGACACCCACCCGTCGGAGTCGTCCAAGCTCGCCGACATCGTGTTGGCCGCTGCGGCCTACGGCGAGAAGGCCGGCACCACGACCAACCTCGAGGGTCGGGTCACCACGTTGGCCCAGAAGGTCACAGCGACCGGTACCTCGCGTCCTGACTGGATGATCGCCGTCGAACTCGGCATGTCGATCGGCGACCGGTCGTTCAGCGCAGACCATCCGCTCGGCGACGTCGCCACCGTCGACGACGTCACCGATGCCATTGCGGCCACCGCCCCGCTGTTCCCGGCCGTCACTCGTGCAGCGCTTGCTGCCTCACCTGACGGTGTCATGTCGGCCCAGCCTGCCGCTGCACTGCCGGCGGTCACGATCGTCGATGCCGGTCGCAACAGCTACGACTACCGGCTCGTCGTGAACCGCAAGTTGTACGACCGCGCGGTCGGCACGGCCATGTCGCCGTCGATCGCGAACCTCGCTCCCGGCGCTGCGGCGCACGTCCACCCGCTCGATCTCGCCGGTATCGGGGTCGACGCCGGCACCGATGTGAAGCTGACGAGTGCGAAGGCGACAGCAGTCATGCCGGTCGAACCGAACCACAACGTGCCGCGTGGCGTCGTCTGGGCACCGTTCAACCAGTCCGGAGCTGGCAGTATCGAAGGCATCATCGATGCCACCGCGACCACGACCGACGTCCGAATCGAACGAATCTGATGCTGCCTGCGCAACTCACTGCTGATCTGACCGCCCAGTTGAACGGTGGCATGCTCGCCATCGACCCGATCAGCGAAGGCGGCCTGCTCTGGACGCCGCTGATCATCATCCTCGTCAAGGTGGTGATCATCTTCGTGCTCGGCCTCGTCGGCACGATGCTGATGGTCTGGTTCGAACGCAAGGTCGTCTCGGGCATGCAGAACCGCGTCGGTCCGAACAAGGCCGGTCCCCTCGGGCTGCTGCAGACGCTCGCCGACGGCATCAAGTTGTTCTTCAAAGAGGACCTCCTGCCGAGCCGTGCAGACCGCATCGTGTTCCGACTCGCTCCGTTCCTCGCCTTCGTTCCGGCGTTCCTCGTGTGGTCGGTCATCCCGCTCGGCGGCGACTTCTCCGGCGACAAGGACGGCACGATCAAGATCTTCGGCCAGGTCACCCGCGTGCAGCTCGCCGACCCGCCGGTCGGCATCCTGCTCGTCCTTGCGCTGAGCGGCATCGCTGTCTACGGCATCATGCTCGCCGGATGGGCGTCGGGTTCGAAGTACCCGCTGCTCGGCGCCGTGCGTGCGACCGCCCAGATGATCTCCTATGAAGCAGCGCTCGGCCTGAGCCTCGCTGCGGTGCTGCTCTCGTCGCGGTCGCTGAGCACGGCGTCGATCGTGGACGGCCAGGACAGCGTCTTGGACTGGAACCTGATCACGACCGGTCTGCTGCCGTTCTTCGTGTTCGTCGTCGCCGCAACCGCTGAGCTGAACCGACCGCCGTTCGACCTCGTCGAGGCCGAACAGGAACTCGTCGGCGGCTTCAACACCGAGTACTCCGGTATTCGCTTCGCACTCTTCTTCCTCGCCGAGTTCATGAACGTCATCACGATGTCGGGCGTGATGGTCACGCTCTTCCTCGGTGGACCGCAGCCGGTCTCGATCAACGGGTTCAACGCGTTGCAGTTCGCCGGTCCGTTCGGCGGCACGATCTGGTTCCTCCTCAAGCTGATGCTCTTCCTCTACATGTTCGTCTGGTTCCGAGCCACGTTGCCTCGCCTGCGCTACGACCAGCTGATGGACCTCGGCTGGAAGGTGCTCATCCCGGTGTCACTCGGCTGGTTCCTGCTGCTCGCAGCACTGCGTGAGTTCCATGACGAGGGCAAGGTCCAGGACGCATTCCTCGTCGTCGGGATCTCCGGGCTCGTCGCAGCGCTCGCCATCGGGCTGTTCGCTGCCGCACTGAACGTCAGCCGCAAGAATCGTGAGGCGGCAGGACCGCTGACACCGGTTCCTGCACCAACTGCGCCAAGCAAGGGAGCATCCAACTGATGGGCTACTTCGAAGGATTTCTGATCCCGCTCCGCCAGCACCGACTCTTCGGTGGCAAGCAGGTCACCACGCAGTACTCCGGTGGCCGACGCGCCAGGAAGAAGGGCGACATGTCGTCCGATTCGCAGGGCGACGCCAAGATCCCCAAGCCCGAGCGGCTGCACGGTCGGCACGTCTTGAACCGGTACGAAGACGGTATGGAGAAGTGCATCGGCTGCGAGCTGTGCGCCGGTGTCTGCCCCGCCAAGTGCATCCACGTGCGTGGCGCCGACAACGACCCGGAGAACCCGACGTCGCCCGGCGAGCGGTTCGGTTGGATCTACGAGATCAACTACCTCCGCTGCATCCACTGCGACCTGTGCGTCGAGGCCTGCCCGACCGAGGCGATCACCGAGTCGAAGATGTTCGAGTTCTCCTTCACCAACCGGCAGGACGCGATCTACACCAAGGCCGAACTCGTCGTCACCGATGACGGTACGGCACGCCGCCTGCCCTGGGAAGACTGGCGCGACGGCGAAGACGATCAGACGTCGGGCTGGATGCGTGCCACGTCGCCGTCTGGTGACGCGACGTTCGAAGGGGAGGTGGGTTGGAGCAACGAACTCGGCTACGGTCTGCGTGCTCCCGAACCCAAACAGGCTGAGCGAGACGCAGCAGGCTCTTCGGAGTCCGTGCGCCCCGTGAAGGTCGTCGAACGTTGAATCGCTGAACTGGCTGATTGATTGATGGACACCACGTTTCTCGAATATCTCGTCTTCTTCTCCGCGGCCCTCATGGTCCTCGGCGGCGCCATCGGCGTCGTCACGTTGAAGAACCCGGTCCATGCTGCCCTCGGCCTGATCATGACGCTGTTCGGCATCGCCGTGCAGTTCGTGGCCCAGGAGGCCCACTTCCTCGCTGCAGTGCAGGTGATCGTCTACGCCGGCGCGATCGTCGTGCTCTTCCTCTTCGTCATCATGCTGCTCGGTGTCGACAACGCAATGGACCTGTCGATCGAGCCGATCAAGGTGCAGCGTCCGCTGGCGGCGATCATGGGCCTCGGCCTGGTGTCGCTGCTCACTGCGGCAATCGTCAAGGCCGACAGCAGCACCGTGCTCCCGGGCGCCCAGGGCTCGGGCATCGACACCGCGACGGTCACGAACAACGACAGCAACATCCAACAGCTCGCCCGGAACCTGTACGGCGACCATGTCTTCGCCTTCGAGCTCACCTCGGTGCTGCTCGTCGTCGCCGTCGCCGGCACGGTCATCCTGACCCGCAAGTGGCCGCGTGGTGAAGAAGCGTCCGATGCTGACGACACCGCAGTCGGCACGACGACGGGAGCAGCCAAGTGATCGCTGCAATCGAACCGTCTTGGTACCTGATCCTCGCGGCACTGCTGTTCACGATCGGCGCGATGGGGCTCCTTGTCCGTCGTAACCCGCTGGTGATGTTCATGTGCATCGAGTTGATGCTGAACGCTGCCAACCTCACCTTCGTCGCGTTGGCCACGCAACTCGGCGACATCAACGGACAGACCGCCGTGTTCTTCGTGATGGTCGTGGCGGCCGCCGAAGTCGTGGTCGGGCTGGGCATCATCGTGTCGATCTTGCGTCGCAAGCCAGGCGCCACCGCTGACGACCTCGCGGAACTGAAGGGTTAGGGCACACCCCATGATCGATCTTGTCTGGCTGGTGCCACTGTTCCCGCTCGTCGGGTTCCTCACGATCCTCATCGGCGGGCGCAAGCTCGGCGAACCGAAGGCCGGTTACCTCGCGACCGCCATGGTGCTCGCCTCGTTCGCCGTCGCCGTCGCGATCTTCTTCGACCTGCTGTCGCGTGACAGCGCATCGCGCTCAGAGGTCGTCAACATCTTCTCGTGGGTCCCCGTCGGGGACCTGCAGATCGACATGGCGTTCCTCGTCGACCCGTTGAGTTCGACGATGCTGCTGTTCGTCACCGGCATCGGCTCGCTGATCCACCTCTACTCGGTGGGCTACATGCACGGGGACCCGAAGTTCTCCAAGTTCTTCTTGTACCTCAACCTCTTCGTGCTGTCGATGACGTTGCTCGTGCTCGGTTCGAACCTGCTCGTGACGTTCCTCGGCTGGGAAGGCGTCGGCACGTGCTCGTACTTCCTGATCTCGTTCTGGCACACCAAGGACGCCAACGCCACCGCCGGCAAGAAGGCCTTCGTCACCAACCGCATCGGTGACTTCGGCGTGATGCTCGCGATGTTCCTCGCCTTCGGCGCCGTCGGCTCGATCGACTACGCCGTGATCAACGAGTCCGCCCTCGCCGGAACGCTCACCCAGACCACGGCCACCGGGATCGCTGCCCTTCTCTTCGTCGGCGCAGTCGGCAAGTCGGCGCAGCTGCCGCTGTATGTCTGGCTCCCCGATGCCATGGCCGGCCCGACTCCGGTCTCCGCGCTCATCCACGCCGCCACCATGGTCACTGCCGGCGTGTTCCTGATGGTCCGCATCAACCCGGTCCTCGGCGCCGCTGCTGACTGGGTCCCCATGCTCATCGCGTGGACCGGTGCGATCACTGCACTCTTCGCCGCCACGATCGCCCTCACGCAGAACGACATCAAGAAGGTCCTCGCGTACTCGACGGTCTCCCAGCTCGGCTACATGTTCCTCGCCGTCGGCACGGGCGCGTACGTGGCGGCGATCTTCCACATGATCACTCACGCCTTCTTCAAGGCGCTGCTGTTCCTCGGTTCCGGCTCGGTCATCCACGGGATGCACGACGAGCAGGACATGCGCAAGATGGGCAAGCTCTTCAAGTTCATGCCGGTCACGGCGTCGACCTTCATCATCGGCTGGCTCGCCATCGCCGGCGTCCCGCCGTTCGCCGGGTTCTGGTCGAAGGATGAGATCCTGTTGTTCGCCGCCGGCAAGGACAGCCTCTCCGGCTGGGCGCTGTACGTGATCGGCATCACGACGGCGATTTTGACGGCGTTCTATATGACCCGCCAGGTCGTCATGACGTTCTTCGGGGAGCAGAAGTGGGGCAGCCTGGCGAACGAAGCCGAAGCCGCCCACCTCGACTCGCACGCCGACGCCGCCGACACAGCGCTCGAGACCGACGGCGCCGAAGTCGAGGCCGCCGCTGGAGCCGTCCTGGTTGCCGAAGACGGCGGTGCCGGCCACGAAACTCACGGTGCGCACGGAGAATTCAAGC
>RCMY010004092.1_pt1 | contig 12715 bp, 9 predicted proteins | sample 2041341 | NCBI WGS metagenome assembly RCMY01 (sample SAMN09708234, study PRJNA481090) | Marine sediment metagenome, whole genome shotgun sequencing project. | reverse complement strand
TATGGCTTGTCTCCCCGCGGCGCGCTGGCCCTGCTGCACTGTGCCAAAACCTGGGCGCTAATGCAGGGTCGCCAGCACGTAATACCCGAAGATGTGCAAGCGGTGTTACCCGCTGTTACTGGGCACAGGTTGCGCGCTGCCGCGCATTTTCAAGGCGACGGCAGAGCCCTGGTGCACCAGCTATTGCACCATGTGCCGGTCATCGCTTAGTTAGAACCGTGAACTTAGCCAGTTTCAGCACGCCGCTGACCAAGCGTTTCGACGCCTGGGTGCGCAAACGCATCCCCGCCGCGGGCGAGGTCACCCTCAATCAAAAGAAGATATTTATCTTCCCGTCGCGTGCCGGTCTCGCTTTTTTGGTGGTGTTGGGCGCTATCCTGCTGGGCGCGATTAACTACGAAAACAATATGCTATTTGGCATCAGCTTTTTACTGCTGAGCCTTTTCGTGGTTAGTATTTTGCACACCTACAGTAACTTATCCGGCCTCAATATTAAGTGCGGTGCAGCGCAGCCTACCTTCGCCGGCGAGCCTGCCCAGTTTGAAATCATCTTGTCGCGTGCTGGCCGCAGGGTGTATGAGGGCATTCGTCTAAAATGGCCCGATGCAGACGTCGTGACCGCCAGCCTGCTGGAAGGCAAGCAGCAGCGCGTGCCGCTGTTTTTACCCAGTCAGCGTCGCGGGGTACTGAAAGCAGGACGCCTGCTGGTCGAAACCTGGTATCCGGTGGGCTTGATTCGCGCCTGGACCTGGCTGGATTTCGGCGCCCAGTGCCTCGTCTACCCCAAGCCTATTGAAACTAATTCCCTGGTCGCTGCCAGCAGCGAGTTTCATCAGCAAGGTAAATATCTACAGCAACATGGCAGCGACGACTTCGCCGGCTTTAAAGCCTATGTACCGGGTGATTCATTGAAGCAGGTGGCCTGGAAAAACGCCGCCCGCGGCCTGCCGCTCATGACCAAGCAGTTTGAATCGCAGGCCGACAAACGCATCTGGATAGACTGGGCCCAGTTCGACGGGCAAGACATAGAACAACGCCTGTCGCAAATGTGTTATCTGGTGTTGCTGGCTGAGCAACGCAAGCTGGAATATGGACTGCGTTTACCGGGCATTGAATTTCAACCGGAACTCGGCGTGTTGCATAAACTCAAGTCGCTGCAGGCATTGGCTCTGTTCGGGCTGGAAAGAGATATTTAGCGTGTCTGTCGTCTTTCAAATACCGCGCAATTGTCTCGCTATTCTACTGGTCGCGCAGGCTGCTGTGTTGTTGCCACACCTCACGCGCTTACCGATTTGGGTGACGATGGTATGCGCAGTATGCGCGCTGTGGCGTGTATTGCTGTTTACCGGTCGCGGGTTTTATCCCGGTTCCATGCTGAAATTTCTGCTGGTCGCCGTGGCGTTTATCGGCATCTGGAATAGCTATGGCACACTGATATCGTTAGAGGCGGTGGTGGCGCTGTTGATTACTGCGTTTGCGCTCAAGCTGATCGAAATGAAAAATCGCCGCGATGTTTTCGCGGTAATATTTTTGGCTTATTTTGTTGCTGCCATGCAGTTCCTGTTCGACCAAAATGTTCTGCTGGTGGCGTATATGCTGGTTGCGGTGGCGCTGGTAACGGCCGCCCTAATCGCCCTGCATGAGAGCAATGCACGTCAGCGGCCTATCCACGCGCTGACCACGGGTGCAAAGCTGATAGCGCAGGCGCTGCCACTGGCAATTGTGCTATTTATCGTTTTTCCGCGCTTCGGGCCTTTGTGGGCCGTGCCGTCGCAGCAGAGTAAAGCGATGACGGGCCAGTCTGACAGCATGGCGCCCGGCGATTTTGCCGAATTGGCTAAATCGAATGAGCTGGCCTTCAGGGTTAAGTTCGACGCCGAGCAGCCGCCACTGCAAAGCCTGTATTGGCGTGGTTTAGTGTTTTCCAATTTCGACGGGCGCAGTTGGAGTGCGCAACAGTCGGCGGGCTCCAGTTCGCAATGGCAAGCTTACCGGCGTGCGGCGCAAACCACCGGTGCTGCGGTGAGCAAGCGCGGCGAGCCGGTAGATTATGCCGTGACCCTGGAGCCAAGCCAGCAGCCGTGGCTGTTTGCGCTGCCGCTGGCTGAATCTAACACGGCTGACGTGGTGCAAACCGGCGACTTTCGCCTGCTGGCTACGCGCCCGCTTGAGCAGCGCTTCCTATATCGCGTGCGCAGCTATATGGAAAGCGTGCTTGAGCCACAGCTGAGTCAAGCAAGACGCCTGGCCGAGCTACAGTTACCTGCTGCGGGCGATCCGCGTAGCCGCGAATTTGCACGCCGGCTGCGCGATCAATCCGCCGATGATGCAGATTACGTGCAGGCCGTGCTCAAGCACTTCAACCAAAATGAATTCGTTTACACCCTGCGCCCAGGCAAGCTGGGCCGGCACAGCATCGATGAGTTCCTGTTCGCCAGCCGACGTGGATTTTGTGAGCATTACGCAAGCAGCTTTGTATTCCTCATGCGTGCTGCTGGCGTGCCGGCGCGGGTAGTGGTCGGCTATCAAGGTGGTGAGGTGAATCCTTATGAAGAGTATGTGCTGGTGCACCAGTTTGATGCGCACGCCTGGGCCGAAGTGTGGTTACCTGGCCGCGGTTGGCAGCGGGTTGACCCCACATCTGCTGTTGCGCCAAACCGTATCGAGCTGGGTATTGGCGATACCCTGGGTGATGAGCTGCGTGACAGCGGCTCGCTATCACTGACCAATTTTCGCCACATCAAACTGTTGAACTGGGCACGTCTGCGCTGGGACGGAGTGAATTATTCGTGGACGCAGTTTGTGCTGAATTACGACGCGGCGGCGCAGCTTACATTTTTTGAACAATGGCTAGGCGCGGTGTCTCCGCTGCGCATCGCGCTGTTTTTACTGGGCGGCGGGGCACTGGTGCTTGGCCTGATAGCGGTCAGCCTGTTGCGCGACAAGGTAGTACATAAATTGCATCCGGTTGATGCAATTTATCTGCGTCACTGCAAAGCTTTGCAGCGGGCCGGGATAACGCGCGCAGCCGCTGAGGCACCGCACACATTCGCGCTACGCATTGCGCAAACCTACCCGGAACTGGCCGATAGCGCCCAACGAATCGAACGTTTATACACAGATTTACGCTACAGCTTCGCACCGAAAGTGGGTGCAAAAATTGATGACAGAAAGCATAAAATCAATAAGTTGAGAGCTGAAATTAAATTTATTGTAAGTAAACTTAAGAGCCAGCCAAAGGTCTACTCTTCAACGACAAGAGACGATAGCGCAGACTTGTGAAAATTTTATACGTGAGCGTGCGCCTCTTGCCTTATACTTCAAGTAACTTTGACTAATGTTGCCTGGCGGAGTGCAGTACAGCCGTTGACCAAACCCATACCGACTCCATGCATTGGCGTTTGCTCAACCGTATTTGGTGACAACGTTTGCCGTGGCTGCAAGCGTTTTTCGCATGAAATAATTAGCTGGAACAGTTATACGAATGCGCAGAAACGCGCGGTTGATGACAGGTTGCAGCAGTTGCTAACGCGCATCGTACGCGGTTACCTCGAAGTCGTTGACAGCCAGCTGTTAGAGCAACAGATAGCTGTTAATAAGGTTGCCAGCGCAGCGCATCGCAACGCATATTGCCGCGCCTTCGATTTGTTGCGTGCCGGTGCAGGGCAGATGGACGCACTGGAGAACTTCGGTCTTCAAGCCGTGGGCAATCAGCAGCATTTGTCCGCAGCGCAGCTAAAAGAAGTAATCGACACTGAGTTCCGGATTCTCTCCGAAGCCCACTACCACCGCTACTTTAGCGTTACCGAGCGAGCTAAAGACCACGCTTGAAACGCGCGAAGAGCGGACCAAACAATGAGCAATATCGTTATATGAGTAGTTTTGCAGTTATGTTGAAGCGATTTTTAGCGCCAGCCCTTGTTGGCATGCTAGCCGCCTGTGGCGGGGGTGGATCAAGTGATGACGACAGTCCAGTTACTCCAGTGCCTGTGGGCCCACAGGTGGCGCTGTCGGGCACCATTAGTTATACCCGCGTACCCAGTGCGACTGACGGTATCGGTCTCGATTATGACAACGCCGTCGACAAGCCGGCGCGTGGTGTTGTAGTTGAAGCGTTGGGGGCGAACAACGCCGTCCTGGCGGCTACTGCTACTGACGACAACGGTGCCTACAGTTTAAGCGTTAGTGAAAACACCGCCGTGAGAGTGCGGGCTAAAGCGCAATTGTTAAAAACCGGAACGCCCGGTTGGAATGTTTCGGTTACTGACAACACGCAAGGCAACGCGCCGTATTTTCTAACCGGCTCGCTGGTCAATAGCGGCACGGAAGACTCCGGCCGCGATCTTCTGGCACCATCAGGGTGGGGAGGCAGTGGCTACACCGAAGTGCGGGCCGCGGCACCGTTTGCCATTCTGGATACGGTTTACGATGCTCAGCAAGTGTATTTGAATGCGCAGCCAGGCACGTTATTCGAGCCACTAGAGCTGCGCTGGAGCGTAGACAACAAATCAGAAAGGGGATTATTGACGAATGGCGACATTGACACATCTTTCTACCATGTTAGTCAGCAAGCGATTTATATTCTAGGCTTCGAAAATAACGATACCGATGAGTACGACCAATCAGTCGTTGCGCACGAATGGTGGCATTATGCGGAAGACGCTTTGCTGCGATCGGAAAATTTGGGCGGTCCGCATGGTGGCGGTGATCGTCTTGATATGCGCGTGGCGTTTTCCGAAGGCATCGGTAATGCCTGGTCGGCGGTGGTTAACGACAGTGAACTCTACACAGACAGCGGCGGTCCGGGCCAGAGTCAAGGTTTCAGTCTTTCGCTGGAAAACAATAACGTGGCCAACCCAGGCTGGTATAGCGAAGGCAGCGTGCAATCGATTTTTTACGACTTGCTAGACAGTGGCGCCGGTGACGACGACAACCTCAGCTTAACGCCAGCGACAGTACTGACAGCGCTCGCAACGGAGCACAAGCAAAGCCCGGCCTTTGCAAGCATTTTTACTTTTATCGAAGCGCTAAAAAATCAGGGTTCCGTGGACGCGTTTGAAGTTGACCAACTGGTAGAAGCGCAGTCTATTGTATCTGACGGCAATGATGAATTCGGCTCCAATGAGACGAATTCAGCGGGCAATGGTCAAGTGCTGCCAATCTATAGCAACCTAATCGTTGACTCGCCAGCGGCTCAAAACGTTTGCAGCATCAATGATTTTGGCACGGTTAATAAACTGTCTAATTATCGTTTTCTGCGGTTTGATATTACTAACACGGCAACATATAAGATTAGCGTAACTCGCAGCAGTGGCTTACAACCCAGCGACCCGGATTTTACGGTATATCGCAGCGGCGAGCTCATCGTTCGGGCCGTTGAGTCTAGCACCGACGATCGTGAGGAAACGACTGTCGAATTAGCGTCTGGCCAATACGTGATGGAAGTCGTTGAATTTAAAAATACTGGCGATGCCACAGGCGGCGAAACCTGTTTCGACGTGCGCGTTGAGGTTCAATAACAGCTTGTAGTAGAAAGATTCAGTGCCACAGTCGTGCAGCATACGTTAGCATTTCGTAAAGTCGCGACGGAGATAATTTATTTTTTTAAGAAAGAGGGCGGTTCATGCGTTATTCCTTAGTGTGTTTTTTCTGTGTGTTTCTAATGGCGTGCAAGCAAGAGACGGTAGTTCCCGTGAGTGAATCTGCCCCGCCGAAGCCTGTGGAGCAGCGCACGAGTAAACCGGGCGCTGCTGTGCAGTTGCAACACCGCGTCACGGCGCCGGTAGCACTGGCTGAGCCGGTGACAATTGAGTTAGATATCAGCAGCACGTCGCCAGACTTAGAGGTAAATGTTCAGCTCAAGCTCGACGATAACCTCAGCTTATTGAGCGATCGCAGCGACTGGCAGTTGAAGCTAGACGCCGATAATAATCCCACAACGCTTGCCGTTGAGGTGGCTTTGCAGTCAGGCGTGGAGGCTTATATCCACGTCTTCGTTGTTGAGAACTCGGCTGCTGGCGACCGTTCGCGCAGCTTTGCTGTGCCGGTGCGTCTGCCAGAGGCGGAACGTAACGCCGCCGCGAAAGCGAAGCAGAAAAAACCGAGCAGCATAGAGATGCCTGCTGAAGAGAAAATCTACTAGAGAGTCTGTGGCAGCTGTGTTGAGTCAAGCACTATCGAACGCGCCAGATAAATGGTCACCACCGTGCAGCGCAGAACAGCTGTTAGCTTGCGCGACCCCGGACACGTGGCTACAAACGGCGCTGCAGCGACAAGACGTCCTACTTATTGACCACGCGAACTGTGAAAAAAAAGCGGCTTCGACCGCTTTAAGTTTGCTCTACCGCTATGTTGATCGCCCCGAGCTATTGCAAAAGCTGTCGCGGCTGGCGCGTGAAGAGCTGCGCCACTTTGAACAAGTGTTAGCCTTGATGCAGGCGCGTAATATTGACTATGTGCAATTGTCACCCTCGCGCTATGCCGGCGCATTGCATAAGCTGGTGCGACCGCAAGAGCCGCACAGACTGCTGGATACTTTATTATTAGGTGCGTTTATAGAAGCACGTTCCTACGAACGCTTTAAAGCGCTAGCGCCATTTTTGGACGCTGAGCTACGCAAGTTCTACGAGTCTTTATTGAAATCGGAAGAACGCCATTTTCAGGATTATCTGAAGCTGGCAGCGCATTACTTCGACGAAGATTTTGGCGCTCGAATCGAGTTGATTGCCGAACGTGAAGCGGAGCTGATCAGCAGCGAAGATACCGAGTTTCGCTTTCATAGTGGTGTGTTAGTGAATAGCGGTGTGTTAGTGGGCTGATTTTCGACTAAAGCTGTTGTAGGGTGCGCTGTGCGCACGTGTCCATCATGCGCCGCTACCCGCCAATATCCCGCTGCACCAACTCTAGCCCGTCAGGCCGTAAATCCAGATACCACAGCTTCTCGCCCCAATCACCAAGCACAAGTCGCTGCGCATCACCCTCAGGTAGTGCCACCGAGTGCATAGCCGGCCTGTGCGTATGGCCATGAATCAGCCGCCGAGTGTTGCTCTGCTGCATCTGCTGCACCACTTCATCGGCAGTCACATCCATAATGTCTTCCGCCTTGTTGCTGTTGGCGCTGGCGCTGCCTGCACGCAGCTGGTCGGCAATTTGGCGTCTTTCATCTAATGACTTGTTCAGCAATTGCTGCTGCACAGCAGGATTGCGCATTTTGGCTCTGAACGCCATGTATTCGGCGTCGCTGGTACACAAGCTGTCGCCATGCATAAGCAAGGTAGCCTGGCCGTAGAATTCAACAATGCTTGGGTCGGTTAGTAACTCGCAGCCTGCCGCACGACAAAACGTCTCGCCTAGAAGGAAATCCCGATTGCCGTGCATGATATAGATTGGCACGCCGCTGCCGCTAAGCGCTGCTAACGCAGTGATAACTTCCTCGCTCAGCGCAGTGTGGTCGTCATCGCCAATCCAGGCTTCGAACAAGTCACCCAGAATGTAGAGAGCGTCACAGCTTGTTGCTTCTTGCTGCAGAAATTTTAGTAACGCCTGGGTGATATGCGGGCGCGTTTCATCAAGATGTAAATCGGAGATGAATAAGGTGCGCCGCATAGTTTGGTGGTCCGTGCTGATGTTACTCTGCTACCTCGGCGCGTTCGATAACCACTGCTTCGTTAGGCACGTCTTGATGTCCTTCTTTGGTGCCGGTGGTCACAGCTTTTATTTTCTCAACCACATCCATGCCGCCGGTAACTTTGGCAAACACGGTATAACCCCAGCCTTGAGCTGTTTCGGCTGTGTGGTTGAGGAAGTCGTTGTCTTTAACGTTAATAAAAAACTGTGCAGTAGCGGAGTGCGGGTCGCCGGTGCGAGCCATGGCCAGCGTGCCGCTGTCGTTTTTTAAGCCGTTGTTGGCTTCGTTTTCAATTGGCTCACGCACTTGTTTTTGCTGCATATCTTTGTCAAAGCCGCCGCCCTGAACCATAAAGCCGTCGATTACGCGGTGAAAAATGGTGCCATCGTAAAACCCTTCGCGCGCGTACTGCTCAAAATTGGCAGCGGTGTTGGGTGCATTGTCGTGGTCGAGTTCGATTTCAATGGCGCCGTGGTTGGTGTGCAAAGTAATCATGCAGTCTTCCTGAAGTAATGTTTAGGATAGGGGCACCTCTATTAATTGCTTGCGGTCTCTGCGTGAGCTGAAGCGTGCAGCTGCAAGGCGCAAGCCGAAGGCCAGGGCTGGTTGTCCCTGGCGAGGTTTGCTACGCAGCAGATGCGCGCTTCAGGTCATGCCCTCTGGGGCTTACAGACGAGTCCAGGCTCCGCGTTAACATTTCTAGACCTGCAACCAGCATGCCTTCTAGTGATGCCTTGAGCCTGAACTCGTCTGTAAGCCAGAGGCCACAAGCAATTAATAGAGGTGCCCCTAAGTAAATCGAGCCGCTATAATACGGGTTTTGCCAAGGGCAAACCAGTCGTTTGCAGCGCACTCATGAGCCAGACCACCAGCAATTTTATCAAGACCATCATCAACGACGATCTAAAAACCGGCAAATTCGATGGCCGAGTGGTGACGCGTTTTCCGCCGCATCCGAATGGTTATTTGCACATCGGCCATGCCAAGTCGATCTGCCTGAATTTTGGATTAGCGCAAGAATATGCCGGCGGGCAGTGCCATTTGCGCTTCGATGACACCAACCCTGAAAAGGAGAATATCGACTACATTGACGCCATCCAGGCCGATGTGCAGTGGCTGGGCTTTCAGTGGGCCGGGCCGGTGCGCTATGCGTCGAGTTATTTCGAGCAACTGTATGACTTTGCAGTCGAGCTTATCAAGCAGGGTAAGGCTTACGTATGTCGCCTGACGCCCGACCAGGCGCGTGAGTATCGCGGTACGCTGACCGAGCCTGGTGAAAACAGCCCCGATCGCGATGTTGGTGTAGACGAAAACCTGCAGCTGTTCGCTGCCATGCGCGCCGGCAAGTTTAAAGACGGCGAACGTGTGCTGCGCGCCAAAATCGACATGGCGTCGCCGAACATCAATATGCGTGACCCGATTATGTACCGCGTTCGTCATGCTACCCATCACCAGACGGGTGACAACTGGTGCATCTACCCAACCTACGATTTTACCCACGGTCAGTCGGACGCAATCGAGGATGTCACTCATTCGTTGTGTACGCTGGAGTTTGAAGATCATCGGCCCTTGTACGATTGGTTTCTCGACCAGCTAAAAACTGCGGCGCGCCCGCAGCAATATGAGTTTGCGCGGCTGAACATCAATTACACTATCACCAGCAAAAGAAAACTGCGGCGTCTGGTCGAAGAGAATTTTGTCAACGGCTGGGATGATCCTCGTATGCCCACCATCGCCGGTATGCGCCGGCGCGGTTATACGCCGGCGTCGCTGCGCAATTTCTGTGACGCCATCGGCGTTGCACGCGCCGATAGCGTGGTCGACATGGCCATGCTGGAACACGCCGTGCGCGACGACCTCGACAAGACAGCGCCGCGCGCAATGTGCGTATTGCGACCATTGAAAGTCACGCTGCAAAATTACCCTGAAGACAAGGTGGAAACGCTGCAACTCGCCAACCACCCCAAAGACGAAAGCTTTGGCAAACGCGAAGTGCCGTTTAGCCGCGAGCTGTATATCGACCAACAGGATTTCAGCGAAGACCCGCCGCGCAAATGGAAGCGACTACAGCCAGGCAAGGCCGTGCGCTTGCGCGGTGCCTATGTCATAACGTGCGAGGAAGTCATCAAAGATGCAAGCGGGGAGGTGACGGAACTTCTGTGCAGCTTTGATACTGAAACGCTAGGTAAAAATCCCGAAGGCTACAAGCCCAACGGCGTGATTCACTGGGTGTCTGCGCAGCAGAATCTGCCAGTGCAAATACGTTTGTATGACCGGCTGTTCACAGTTGAGCAACCCGATGCGGAATCAGACCGGGACTTCGTACAGCACATTAATCCAGATTCGCTGCTGGTGTGCGACTCTGCCATCGCCGAGCAAAGCGTGCAACAAGCCGAGATCGAAAGTGGGCTGCAGTTTGAGCGGGAAGGCTTCTTTTGTCGCGACCCGGACGCAAGCGACAACGGTAAGCCGGTATTTAATCGTGTAGTGAGCTTGCGCGATTCGTGGACCAAAAAACAATAGGGACGAAATAAGTGCTACAAGTTTTTAACACCCTCACGCAACAGAAAGAAGTATTCGAGCCGCTAGAGGCCGGCAAGGTGCGCATGTATGTGTGCGGCATCACCGTGTATGACTACTGCCATTTAGGCCATACGCGCATGCTGTTAGCGTTCGATGTGATTGCCCGCTGGCTGCGGCAACGTGGATTTGAGCTGACCTACGTGCGCAATATTACCGATATCGACGATAAGATACTGCGCCGCGCGGCCGAGCTGAACGAAGAGTTCAGTGTGCTCACCGAGCGTTTTATCAAAGAGTTGCACGGCGATGAGCGCAAGCTGGGAATAGCGCCGCCCGACGTTGAACCCAGAGCAACGCAGTACATTGATCAGATTGTCGCTATGACTCAAACCCTGATTGACAAAGGCTACGCCTACGCCGCCGAAAACGGTGACGTCTATTATTCCGTGACCGCGTTTGACGGGTATGGAAAGTTATCCCACAAAAAAATCGATGAGCTACTATCAGGCGCGCGCGTCGAAGTAGGGGAGTTAAAGAAAGATCCACGCGATTTCGCTTTATGGAAGGCAGCAAAACCCGAAGAGCGTGCAAGCTGGGACTCACCCTGGGGACCGGGTCGGCCAGGCTGGCACATCGAATGCTCGGCGATGGCGACTGAAAATTTAGGCGACAGTTTTGATATTCACGGCGGCGGCAGCGATTTAATTTTTCCGCACCATGAAAATGAAATCGCCCAGGCCGAAGCGGCCACCGGCTGTGAATTCGCAAAGTACTGGCTGCACAACGGTGCTGTGCGTGTCGATAAGGTAAAAATGTCGAAGTCGCTGGGAAATTTTTTCACCATCCGTGAAATTCTGGAAAAATATCCTGCCGAAGTGGTGCGCTATTTTCTGGTGTCCAGTCATTATCGTAGCGCGATTAATTATTCCGATGAAAACCTGCAGAACGCCAGAGCTGCACTGAATCGTTTCTATGTTGCGCTGCGCGGGCTGCCACAGCAGTCGGCTGAGAAAAACTATAGCAATGATTTCAGCCAGCGTTTTAGCGACGCAATGGACGACGACTTTAATACGCCCGAAGCACTGGCAGTTTTGTTCGACTTGGCGAAGGTGATTAATACCTGCAAGGCGGATCAGCCAGAGAAAGCCGCTAGCCTTGCGGCACAGTTGAGACAGCTAGCTGCTTCCCTGGGCGTGCTGCAGCTAGATGCGGAAGAGTTTTTGAAGACCCCGGCATTTAGCGTGCAAGCCAACGACGCTGCAGCTGCGCAAGACTCGGACGCGATAGTGAAAACGCGTACCAACGAGGAAATTCAAACTCTGGTGCAACAACGCGAAGATGCTAAACAAGCCAAAGACTATGCCTTGGCCGATAGTATTCGCGCTGATCTGGAGGCACAAGGTATTGTGTTAGAAGACTCCAGAGACGGAAGAACTTCCTGGCGCAGGAAAGGCTAGCCTAACCTAACGACTTCTCCGCCGCCTCAAGCGTCTGCACTATCAAGGTATTGATCGTCATCGGCCCAACACCGCCTGGTACTGGCGTGATGGCGCTTACCCTGTCATGCAACGGCTCGAGTTCAACATCACCAATACCGCCCGGATGAAAGCCGGCGTCAACAACCACGGCGCCGTCTTTAATCCAATCGGCTTTGATAAATTCCGGCTTGCCCACTGCGCCGACGATGATATCGGCTTGTTTAACATGCTCTTGCAGATTTTGGGTGCGGGAGTGGCAAATGGTCACGGTCGCATGCTCATTTAACAGCATAAGCGCCATCGGTTTGCCCAGGATAGGGCTGCGGCCAACCACTACAGCATGCTTGCCCTTGAGTTCGATATTGTAATGCGCGAGCAGGCGCATGATTCCGGCTGGCGTAGCCGAACCATAAGCCGCTTCACCCATGGCCATGCGGCCAAAGCCGTGGCAGGTCACGCCGTCAACGTCTTTGCTGATATCGATAGCGTCAAAGCAGGCGCGCTCATCTATTTGCTCCGGTACCGGATGTTGCAGCAAGATGCCGTGAACGTCGGGATTGGCGTTTAGTTGCCCGATCTGCGCTAGTAGCTGTGCGGTGGTGGTGCTTGCGTCCATCTCGACTTTTTGCGATTGCATATTAACCCGGGCGCAGGCGTTGCCTTTCATTTTAACGTAGGTCGCTGAAGCCGGGTCGTCGCCCACCAGAATAGTGGCGAGAATGGGCGTTTTACCGCCGCTTTTCTCCAGCAGTGTGCTCACTCGAGTTCGAAGCTGTGCTTCGCTTTCAGCGGCAAGTTGCTTGCCGTCCAGTATCAGTGCTGCCATATGTAAATCCCCACGTTAGACCGTAATGAAAATAAAGTTTGGTGATTGTCGCACGCGTTTGTTTTTCGGCGCAACTGGAAGGTCGCATGTGCTGTCAAAATGCCGATTATAATTGACTGCACGCGGCCTCGTGAGTATCATGCCGCTCTCTTGCGAAAGAGCGATAAGCGTTTGTTTTGCAGGTGTTCGGGGTATAGCGCAGTCTGGTAGCGCGCCTGCTTTGGGAGCAGGATGTCGGGAGTTCGAATCTCTCTACCCCGA
>RCMY010004091.1_pt1 | contig 12717 bp, 8 predicted proteins | sample 2041341 | NCBI WGS metagenome assembly RCMY01 (sample SAMN09708234, study PRJNA481090) | Marine sediment metagenome, whole genome shotgun sequencing project. | reverse complement strand
TGGCATCGAGAACGCTCGGCGCCCGCAACATGCGGATCATGATTCGTGAGATCCTGCCGAACGTCTTGCCCGCGATGTTCGCCTTCGCCTTCATCGGCGTCGCCGTTCTCATCGTGGTCGAGGCGTCACTGGCCTTCCTCGGGGTTGGCGACGTGCAGGGCATCTCGTGGGGCATTCTCATCCTGAACGGGCGAGATCGACTCACCGATGCACCACACATGGTGCTCTTCCCGTCGCTGTTCATGTTCATCACGATCCTGGCTCTCAACTACCTGGGCGACAAGGTGCGAGAAGTCACCGATATTCGAGAGAGCGGTCTTTGATGGCTGGTTCCGGCATTGCACATCTGAGAGACGTCAGCGACGATCCGGTCCTACGGGTCGAGCACATGGTCGTCGAGTTCCCGATCGGGAACACCGGGGCCAAGGTCCACGCCGTCTCCGACGTGAGTATCGATCTCCTACCCGGCGAGACGATGGGCATTGTCGGCGAATCCGGCTGTGGCAAGTCGACCACCGGCAAAGCGATCATGCGGGTCCCGCCACCGACGTCGGGTCGGGTCATGCTCAACGGCATCGACATGGCCAGTCTCGATGCCGAAGAACTCCGCGACGCTCGTGGCCGGCTCCAGATGATCTTCCAGGATCCGATCTCGTCGTTGAACCCTCGACGCACCATCGCCGAGATCGTGTCCGAGCCGCTGACGATTCGGTGGCTCGAAGGCTTCGGCCGCACGCTCCCCGCACGGCTGTGGGAAGACTTCGTTCCCATGATGATGAGCTGGTGGAAGCAGCGCCTCATCGGGTTGTCGGTGCGGATCGGCCTCGTTGCCTTCTTCGTCGGCATGTTCGGTTTCGTGCTCGGTACGGTCACCTCCCATGGTGACGGCAACGCACTGAGTGCCATTGGCACGATTCTGATGATCGGTTCGCTGATCGTCATGGCACCGACCGCCGTCTTGGTGCTGGTGACCTCGGCGATTTGGCTCGTACTCGTTGTTGCCATGCCGTTCTTTGCCCTCCCGCGTTGGCTCAAGATCCGAAGCCAGCGCGCCGCGTTCCAGGCCGACGCCGACGAGCGAGTGCGCAAGGTACTCGACGACGTCGGTGTCGACGCCGAGACGGCGATGCCCAAGCATCCGCACGAGTTCTCCGGTGGTCAGGCACAGCGCATCTCGATCGCACGAGCGCTGATCCTGGAGCCGAAGGTGATCATCTGCGACGAGCCGGTGTCGGCTCTCGACGTGTCGGTGCAGGCCCAGGTGCTCAACCTTCTCGAAGACCTCAAGGATCGATACGGCATCTCGCTGGTCTTCATCGCCCACGATCTCGCGGTGGTGAAGAACGTCTCGGATCGGGTGTCGGTCATGTATCTCGGCAAGGTGTGCGAGGTCGGCCACCCCGACGAGCTTTATGCCCGGCCCCGCCACCCCTACACCCAGGTGTTGCTGTCGGCGATTCCGGTGCCAGATCCGCTCGTCGATCCCCGAAGCGCCGCCGCCATCTCGGGCGAACTGCCATCGCCGATCGCTCCGCCGTCAGGTTGCCGATTCCGTACCCGCTGCCCTCGGGCCCAGGAACTCTGCGCCGAACTCGAGCCGATCATCGAACAGCACCAGACCGGCCATTTCGCCGCCTGCCACTTCCCACTCGACGAGAGTGACTGGCGGGGAGGCTCGAAGACCGGCCTCGACCTCAACGCCGTGCATCAGCCCTGACGGGCTTCCGCACTCACCGAGTTGTTCGCCGGGGCTCGCAACATCGCGCCGGGTCGATCTCGTGTCGCTAGACGGCGGCGGTGCCGATGCCGGCACCTTCGAGCGAAGCGAGTGTCTGGGGGAGGCCGGCGGCGAGGTTCGATTCGAGCGCCAGTTCGTTCTCTCGGGTGCCGAGCGGGAAGTGACAGGCGAACGCATGGCCGGGGGTCGCCGACGCGATCAGCTCCGGGCGTTCTTCATGGCAGCGCTCTTGCACATACGGGCAGCGCAGACTGAACGGGCAACCCTTTGGCGGGTTGATGAGGTCGGGTGGACGACCGCCGATGACCTGCAGCCGGGTATGGCTGGGATTCTCGATCCGTGGGATCGAGCGGAGCAGGGCCTGGGTGTACGGGTGCTTCATGTTGGCGAACAGGGAGTTGGTCGGCGCCTTCTCGGCGATACGACCGCCATACATGACGGCGATCTCGTCGGTGCGTCCGGCGACAACGCCGAGGTCGTGGGTGACGAGCACCATGGCCATGAACCGCTCGGACTGCTGGTCTTGGAGCAGGTTGAGGATCTGGGCTTGCACGGTCACGTCGAGTGCCGTGGTTGGTTCATCGGCGAAGAGCAGCTTCGGGCCACATGCCATGGCGACCGCGATCATGACTCGTTGACGCATGCCGCCCGAGAGCTGGTGGGGGAACTCGTCGAAGCGCTTCTCCGGTTCGGGAATGTTGACCGACCGTAGGAGCTGTTCGGCAACGAGCCTGGCCTCTTTGCGATCGACCCCGAGGTGCAGTCGGAGTGGCTCGGTGATCTGTTTGCCGATCTTCATGACCGGGTTGAGCGATGACATCGGGTCTTGGAAGACCATGGCCATCTCCTTGCCCCAGATCGAACGCATCTCCTTGTCGGACCGACCCAACAATTCCTGGCCCTCGAACCTGACGCTGCCTTCACGGTGCACGTTGTGCTTGGGAAGGAGGTTCATGATCGAGCGAGACAGGACCGTCTTGCCCGACCCGGACTCTCCGACGACGCCCAAGGTCTTGCCTCGAGCCAACGTGAGCGACACACCATCGACGGCCCGGACCCGGCCCCCTGCGGTGAGGAAGTGAGTGCGAAGATCGACAACCTCGAGGAGCGGCTCCTCGGGAGACGATGGGGCGGCAAGACGGGGAGACGTGGCATCGGTCACAGTGAGAACCTACTCGCATCGGCGCCGACAGTGCTATTGCGAGAGGAGGCTATTGCGAGAGGAGGCCAAGGGGAGATGCCGTGCATCCTGGCCACTAGCGTGACTGACGTGTTTTCGTTTGACGACCTACCCCTGCCTGGTGAGAAGCGACTGGCGGTGAAGGTAACGCCGGCGGCCGAGCGTGAGCTGCGAAAGCGTCATCCTTGGCTCTACGACGGGGGGATCACCTCTGATGTCAGCGGTGGATCACCCGGTGATCTCGCGGTCATCTTCGACAAGAAGCGGGACTTTCTCGCCATCGGTCTGTTCGATCCCGACTCGCCGATCGCCGTCCGAGTCTTGCACCATGGCAAGCCGACGACGATCGATGCCGCCTGGTGGCGGTCGACCATCGACGCTGCCCTCGAGCGTCGCCGACCGCTGATCACGTCGTCGGGCGAAACCACCACCACCGGCTACCGCGTCATCAACGGCGAGAACGACGCCATGCCGGGGTTCATCGCCGATCGATACGACCATGTGATCGTCGTCAAGTTGTACAGCCAGGCATGGCTCCCGCATCTTCGAGACGTGATTCCCGCGCTCGTCGCCGCATGCGAGACAGCCGACACCGAAGCGGAAACTGCTGGAGCGCCCGCCGCTGCTCGCCCCATCGACACGGTGGTGTTCCGGTTGGCCCGATCACTCCAGCGGGGCTCGACCTTCGGGCTCAGCGATGGTCTCGTTGTCGATGCGGCGACGCTGCAGCCCAGAACCCTGATCGAGCCCGTCGTCTTCCACGAGAACGGTCTGATGTTCGAGGCGTATCCGATCGCCGGACAAAAGACCGGGCACTTTCTCGATCAGCGAGACAATCGCCAACGGGTGCGCGACCGAGCGAGTGGCGCTCGGGTGCTCGATGTCTTCGCGTGCACCGGTGGCTTTTCGGTCTACGCCGCCGCGGGTGGGGCAGCGTCGGTGCACAGCATCGACCTCGCTCCCGAGGCCATCGAAACCGCCAAGCGCAACATGGCCTTGAATCCCGAGACCGCCGGCACCACGTTTCGAACCTCGGTTGTCGATGCGTTCGAAGCGATGGCTGCAATGGCGGATCGGGGCGAGCAGTACGACATCGTGATCGTCGATCCGCCTTCGTTCGCTCACAAGCAGGGCGATGTGCCTCGCGCTCGCTCGGCGTACCGGCGGCTGACGAAGCTTGCGCTCCAACTCGTTGCCCCCGGTGGGCTCCTGGTGCAAGCCTCGTGCTCGAGTCGTATCCCGGCCGCCGAATTCTTCGACCTGGTCCTCGACGCGGCAGCCGACGACGGTGTCGGTCTCGAGGATGTCCTCGAAACCGGCCACGCCATCGACCACCCGGCCACGTTCTTCGAGGGCTACTACCTCAAGGCCATGTTCGCCCGGCGCTCGTAGGAAGGCTCGATCGCCGGCCGGGGCCTCAGGCGGTCGTGAAGGTCACGATGTTGGATCGCCACGACTCATTGCCGGCGGCGTCAAAGGCCTTGACGTAGACGCTGCGGCTGCCGCCATCAAGTCCGGAGAGCGTCCCGGTCGTGTCCGGGAACGTGGCGAGCAAGGTGTTGGCCTGGTCATAGACCCGATAGCCGGCGACTCCGACGTTGTCGGTCGACGGGTTCCACGAGAGGTCCGCCGTTGTTGCCGCGACCGATGCCACGACGAGACCGGTTGGTGTCGACGGGCGTTGGAGGTCGACGACCGCACCGGTCACGGTGAAGTTGGTGAATCCGCTGCGGTACGACTCGTTTCCGGCGGCATCGTAGGCTCGGGTGTACACGGTGTAGGTGCCGGGGGCGAGGCTCCCAACGACTCCGGCGTTGGTGGCGCTGTCGAGCAGCACGGCACCGCTCGGGCTGCCGTCGATGCTGTCGGCGTAGATCCGGTAGCCGGCGACTCCGATGTTGTCGGTCGAATCGAACCACACCAGCGAGGCATTGTCGCTACCGACGCTGACCACCTGAGGTTTGCCCGGGGTGCTCGGTCGTTCGAGATCGACCACTGCGCCGGTGATGACAAAGGTGGTGAATCCGCTGCGATAGGACTCGTTGCCGGCAAGGTCATACGCCCTGGTGAAGATCTGGTAGGTGCCGGGAGCGAGTGCGGTGAGGGTCGCAGCGTTGGCTGGGCCGTCATACAGCACCGCTCCGCTGGCTGCTCCATCGATGGTCTCGGCGTAGATCCGATAGCCGACGACACCGAAGTTGTCGTTCGATGAGCTCCAGACGAACGACGCCGAGTCGACACCAACACTCTGCGCCTGTGGCTTGCCGGGAGTGGTCGGCCGTTCGAGGTCAACGGGGTTCTCACCCTCCTTGCAGAGCCGAGTCATGCCGTACTGGGTCTGACCGCCAGAGGAGGTGATGTCACCGGCGAACCAAACACAGCCATCAGGCGAGCCATGGATCGCCCAGATGCCCGGTCCGGCGCTGGTGATCTGAGGATTGAAGCTGGCGTCGCGCAGCCCGGTGGTCGCATCGAAGGCGGTGACCCATGACATTGCCCCGGTGTTCACCTTGGGCGGCTGGGGGATCCACTTCCCCCACGGAATCGGACTGTCGGCGGTTTCGAGATACGAGCCGCCCCGGCAATGGCACCCGGCGTAGACGGTGTTGCCAACGACCTCGAGATCCTGGAAGTCGCCGGTGCCCGGCTGTGACATGTGGAACTTGTGAATCGACAGGTCGGATTCGTTGAGAACCTGGACGAAGTGTTCGCTGCCGACGATCCAGACGAACCCACCGGCCACCTCGACGTCATACAGGTAGCGGCGGCTGACGGTTGCGGTGTTCGGGCTGATCGGGAGCACGCCAGTTGCGTTGTCGCCGGTGAGGGAGGAGAGGGCAGCGAAACCGTTGTTGGCAAAGGCGAAGTTGGCGGCATTGAAGTAGCCGGCAACATAGACCCGGTCGGCGGTCGGGCTGGCGGCGATTCCCCAGACCGAACCGCCCTGGATCACCGGCACCCACGAGGTGTCGATCATGCCGGTGCCGAGGTCGAAACGGCCGGCGCGGTACGCCGCCTGTCCTTGCGATCCGCTCGACATCGACGTGAAACCGCCGGCAACGTAGAGGTAGCCATGGCCGATGTCGAGGCTGCGGACGAGGTTGTAGCCGCCGATGCGTCCCGCCCAGGTGGTGTCGATTGCGCCGGTTGCCGGGTCGAGAGCGACAAGACCGCCCGTTGCGGTGCCGTTGATCGTCGAGAAATCGCCGCCGACGAAGAGACGGGTCCCGTCGGGGCTGGCTTCGAGCGCGTACACCGCTCCATCGAGTGTCGGACGCCAGCTGCTGATGAAGTCCCCGGTCGTCGCGTCGAACGCGGCCAGGGCGGCTTGCGGTTCGGTGGTGGCCCCGTTGGTGGCCGCGGTGAAGCGTCCGCCCATGTAGACGATGTTGCCGATTTGCTCGGTTGCGAAGACCTCGGTACGAATGGCGTCGGTCTGTGTCCCGGTCATGTTGCCGGTCACACCCCACGACGTCGTTGCGGCGGGGTCGAGGACGGCGCCGGCGGGGAGTGGGCTTGCGGCGACCACGGCCAGCGCGGTGGCGGCGATGGTGAGAGCAGCAAGGACTCGGGTCCATCGTGTCGATGAGGGCGGCCCCGATGCCGCCGGTGTCGGTGTCGCTGGGCTCGAAGCGCCTGTGGGTTCGCTCATGTTCATCCTCGGAGTACCGCTGACAGGAGGTGATCCTGTGCAACTTCCGAGAATACTGACCACGTAGAGTGGGTGAATGAGCGAGGTTGCCCCGGTGCGTGGGTATTTGGCTCACTCGCACCGAGGCAAAATCACCGCTGGTCGAACGGTTGATGTTCGAAACAGTCAGGCTCGATCGTTCATGGTTCGATCAGTCGGAGCGCTGAGTACCGACCTGGAGGTTCTTGAACGCCACGTCTTTGTCGACACTGGGTTCGCGGGGAAGGCCGAGGACTCGGTCGCCGATGATGTTCTTCTGGATCTCGTCGGTGCCATCGGCGATGTTCGCGCTGAAGGAACCAAGGATGGACTTCATGTACTTCTCGCCATGGCTGTCGGTATCGGCAGGGTCCCAGGCCATCGCATCGGGACCGGCGATCTCGGCGATCATCGAGCGGGTCATCCTGGCAATCCCCGCGCCGTGGAGTTTGCCAAGCGATCCGCCGGGGCCGGGTGCCTTACCCGCTTTGAGCTCGGCTCGGGTGCGCATCGACACGAGGCTCTTGGCTGCCTCTTCGCTATAGAGCTTGGCGAGCATCTGGCGAATCAGTGGGTCGGAGGAAACGCCGCGGGTGCGGGCTTCTTCGGAGAGCCACTTGAAGTTCGGCGTCTTGATGCCGCTGGTCGAACCGGTGCCGATGGCAACCCGTTCGTACATGAGCATGGCGGTCGCCAGCCGCCAACCGTCGTTGACCGTGCCCACCAGCCAATCCTTGGGAATGCGCGTGTCGGTGAAGAAGACCTCGTTGAAGTGGACCCCGCCGTCGATCTGGTTGATCGGGCGGATCTCGACCGAGGGGTCTCGCATGTTGACGATGAACATGGAGATACCGCGGTGCTTCGGCTGTTCGGGATCGGTGCGGGCGATGAGGATGCCGTAGTCGCACTGGTGGGCGAGGGTGGTCCAGACCTTCTGGCCGTTGATGGTCCACTCGTCGCCGTCGAGTTCGGCCTTGGTCTGCAGCGACGCGACGTCGGAGCCGGCTCCCGGCTCGGAGAACATCTGGCACCACAGGGTCTTCGCCTTGATGGCGTCGGGCATGAATTGCTTGCGCTGCTCGTCGGTGCCGAACTGATTGATGACCGGGACACACATGCCGTGGCTGATGGTGAGCTGGCCGGTCATGTCGGGCGACTTCGCGTATTCCTCACGCCAGATCCGGTCGTGGACCGAGGTGAGGCCCTGGCCGCCGAACTGGGTGTCGTAGGTCAACCCGGCGAGCCCGGCCTCGGCGACCTTCGCCTGGAACGCCTTGGACTGGGCGATCGACTGGTCGCTGCGGGGGTCGTCGCCCACGATGTTCAGTCCTGTTGCCTCTGAGTCGAGGAACGCTCGACATTTGGCGCGGAAGGCGTCGGCCTCCTCGGCGGAGAGAGTGGGTGCGTCAGTGCTCATGGTTGTGCTTTCTTGTCCGGGCGGCGGTGCCGGGATCGGGTGTGTAGGGAAAACTCAGGCGGGAGTGAAGGTGGCCTTCATGTGTTTGACCCCGTGGATGAACGAGGCGCTGAGGTAATCGGGTTCACCGACTGCCTGGATGTCGGGGAGCTGTTTGAAGAGCTCTCGGAACATCACGGTGATCTCGCGTCGTGCGAGGTGGGCTCCGAGGCAGAAGTGGGGCCCCGGGCCGCCGAATCCGACGTGAGGATTCGGGTTGCGGCGGACGTCGAAGACGTGCGGGTCGGGATAGACCGACGGATCACGATTGGCCGCGAGGTAGAACATGCAGACCTTGTCGCCTGCGCTCATCGCCTGTCCGCCGAGCACGGTGTCTTCGGTGACGGTACGGCGCATATAGGTGACCGGGCTGGCCATACGCACGATCTCTTCGACGGCGGTGGGGGCGACGGCTTCGAAATCGTTCTGCCAGATCGCTCGCTGCTCGGGGTTGTCGGTGAGGTACTTGAGTCCCCAACTGATGGCGTTGCGGGTGGTCTCGTTGCCGGCGACGACGAGGAGGATGAAAAAGCTGGCGAGATCGGAATGGCTGAGCTGATCGTCGGCGAGATCGGCATTCACCAGGAGTGAGGTGAGGTCGGTACCGTCTCCGCCCTTCTTCGAGGTGGCGAGGTCGTCCATCAGCTGGGCGAGTTCTGCGCCTGCGGTGAGGATGGCCGTGACGATGTCGGTTCCTTCGGGGACGTATTCGGGGTCGCCCGCGCCGAGGATGATGTTGGTGCGGTCGAAGACGAACTGATACTCCGATTCGGGGAGTCCCATCAGGTCGGTGACGATCCGAAGCGGCAGGGCAGCGGCCACATCGACGACGAAGTCGACCTCGCCCCGACCCTTGACGTCGTCGACGATGCTCTTCGCCAGTGATTGCACCGACTCGTCGAGCTTGGCAAGCATCCGGGGGGTGAAGCCGGCCGACACGATGCGGCGCAATTTGGCGTGCCGTGGGTCGTCCATGCCGATCATGGAGCCGAAGAACTCGACGAACTCGATGGGCTGATCGCCGACGGTGATGCCCATGGCCGACGAGAACAACTGCGGGTTCTTCGAGGCCTTGAGGATGTCGTCCATGCGCGTCAGGACCCAGGCGCCCGGGCCCTGCGGCAAGGGGATGTCTGGTGGGATCTCGGGCTCGGCGAGGAAGACGGGACCTCGTTCGCGGAGGAAATCGAGATCGGCGTGGATCGCGTCTTGGGGGCGGACCCAGAACTCGTTCAAGATCGGGTTCGGCAGCGCGAGCGTGGCGTCGGACATGGGCGCACGTTATTCGATCTCCCGTTTCGAGGCGAAACGGTGTGTGACGCCGATCACGGCAAGTCTTCGACGAATGATGAACGCCGGTCGATTTCGACCTACCATCTCGAGGTGCGCCCACCTGCATCGGCGCACGTCGTCGCAGTGACCACCGACCATTGGAGCGTCTATGTCAGTTCAGGGTTCGATTCTCGGCAACGCCGTGCTTCGCCGGGAGGATCCGTCCCTCCTCCGAGGGGTCGACCAGTACTACGACGACCTGGCGATCGAAGGGCTCGGTCACGTCTTCTTCGTGCGATCGACCTTCGCCCACGCCACCATCACCTCGGTCGACACCACCGAAGCGGCAGCAACCCCGGGTGTCGTTGCGGTCTACACCGCCGACAACCTCGAGGTCGCCGACTTCGTCGCCATGCCAGGCATGCCCGTGCGGCCGGCACTCGCCAAGGACACCGTCCGCTACGTCGGCGACATCATCGCCATGGTCGTGGCCGAGAACCGTGAGGCGGCAGCCGATGCCGCCGAGCTGGTCGTCGTCGACTACGAACCACTGGCCGTCGTCACCGATGCCGAGGCCGCGATCGCCGATGGTGCGCCGCTGCTCTTCCCCGACACCGGTTCCAACATCGTGTTCGCGATCGGTATCAACGAAGACACCGACCCGCTCGAGGGCGCAACACACATCACCGAGGCCCGTGTGGTCTCCCAGCGCCAGGCCGGCATGCCGATGGAGCCCAACGGCATCGTCGCCATTCCGAAGCCCGAAGGTGCGCTCGAGCTGTGGATTCCCAGCCAGAACCCGGTGGCGGTCCGCGACGCCCTCGCCGGCTTGCTCGGTATGGAGCCCGCCAACCTGCGCGTTGCCGCTCCCGCCGTCGGTGGCGGCTTCGGCCCGAAGTCCGGTGCCTACACCGAGCACCTCCTCACCGCTCGCGCCGCCCAGGAGCTCGGGCGCCCGGTCAAGTGGACCGAAGAACGCAGCGAAGACCTCGTCTCGCTTGCACACGGTCGAGACATGGTCCTCTACGGCAAGCTCGGCACCACCGCCGACGGCATGATCACCGGCATCGACATCAGGGTCGTCGCCAATGCGGGTGCCTACCCGGCCATCGGTGCCGTCCTGCCGATGTTCACCCAGACCATGAGCCAGGGTGTCTACGACATCCCGAAGCTCCGCTACTCCGCCGTGTCGGCTGCCACCAACACCACGCATGTGGCCGCCTACCGCGGCGCCGGTCGTCCCGAGGCAACCCAGTTGCTCGAGCGGATCATCGACATCGCCGCCGACGAACTCGGCATCGACCCGGCCGAGATCCGTCGCCGCAACTTCCTCCAGCCCGATGCGTTCCCGCTCACCACCCACGGTGGCGCCAACTACGACTCTGGCGAATACGAGAAGGCGCTCGACATGGCGCTCGAGAAGTCGGACTACGCCGGACTCCTCGCCGAACAGGCAACACGCCGAGCCTCGGGCGATACGAAGCAGATCGGTATCGGTGTCTCGGCCTACGTCGAGGTCACCGCTCCGGCCGGGCTCCACGTCGAGTACGGCGCCGTCGAAGTGAACGACGACGGCACGGTCACCGCCCGGGTCGGAACCTCGGCCCACGGCCAGGGGCACATCACCTCGTTCTCGATGATCATCTCCGACATGCTCGGTGTTCCGATGGACGCCATCACCATCCTCCAGTCCGACACCGACGAGATCCCTCGAGGCTCGGGAACGATGGGCTCACGATCGCTGCAGACCGCCGGCTCTGCGGTGCACGTCGCCTCCGAGACGGTCCTCGGTCGGGCCAAACAACTGGCAGCACATCTGCTCGAAGCGAGCGTCGACGACATCGTCAACGTCGACAGCGACGTGCAAGGCGGCGGCCTGCAGGTCGCTGGTGTGCCGTCGTCGGCGATGAGCTGGGCCGAACTCGCTCGGGCGGCCAACGACGACAGCAAGCGCCCGGCCGACATCGAAGCAGGGCTCGCCTTCGAACTCGACTTCGACGGCACCGACTCCACCTTCCCGTTCGGCTCTCACGTCTCGGTCGTCGAAGTCGACACCGAGACCGGCGACGTCAAGATGCTGCGCCATATCGCCGTCGACGACTGTGGCCGGATCCTCAACCCGTTGCTGGTCACCGGACAGCAGCACGGCGGCATCGCCCAGGGTGCAGCTCAGGCACTCTTCGAAGAGATCCGTTACGACGAAGACGGCAACCCGATCACCTCGAACCTGATGAACTACGCGATGCCATCGGCCGCCGAACTCATCAACTTCGAGACCTACAACACCGAAACCCCGAGCCCCCGCAATCCGCTCGGAGCCAAGGGCATCGGCGAATCGGGAACCATCGGATCGACCCCGGCCATTCAGAACGCCGTGATCGATGCGGTCTCGCACCTCGGCGTTCGCCACATCGACATGCCACTCACGTCCGGCAACGTGTGGGCTGCGATCGAGAGCGTTCGCTGATCCTCGCCGAGCTCTATCCGACGATCACGGGTGTCGAGACCGCAAGTTGATCTGCCGCGTTCTCGCTGGTCTTCAGCATGCGATCGGCCAGACGGAAGGCATCGGTGATGGGAGCGTCGGATCGCATGGCGCTCGTGCCGACGAACGCTCGAAGACCGGCGTCGGGTGAAACGGCGTCGAGCACACCGTTGATGGCCATGGAGATGCCGTCGGCGAAGGCCATGCGTTGGATCGGTGGAAGATCGAAGACGACCATGGCCAGCTCGCCGGCGTCGAGCGAGGCGATGAGATCGGTGGATCGGATCATCGCTCCGAGATGACATCCGACATCGGCTGACAGCTCGGCATCGGTCACCGGTGCGCCGGTTGCGTCTTCGAGGACGACAAGCAGCAGGAACGCAGGTGAGCACGCGGGATCGGAGAGTCGCGCCTCGATGGCAGCGACGAGTGAATGACAATCGAGCACAGCTCGTTCCATCGGCATGGTGATGGAGTCGCTTGAGTTCAGATCGGATGAAGTCGTGTCGTGCTCGTGCCGGCGCCGCTGGTTCATGAGCTACAGGAAAGCATCGAACAGCCCGGCCGCGTGCGCGCCCACTCCGGTCGCTTCGCTGCCAGGTGTTCCTTGTCTGGTTGGTGGTCGTATGGGCGACGTAACGTGTCGAGGAGCTCGTCGATCTTCGTGAAGTCGCCGGCTTCGGCATCGTCGATCGCCAGTTGGGCGAGGTAGTTGCGAAGCACGTACTTCGGGTTGACGGCATGCATCGCCTGTCGGCGATCGTCGGATGACTGGCCGGTGGCCGCAACTCGCTCGCCGAGTGCATCGAGCCAGCCATCGATCGAGGTGCGGACCTCGCCGGTGAGCTGTTCCGGCTGGTAGTAGGCCTCGAGAAGGGGAGCGAAGCGCTCGTCTCCTGCGCCTCGTGTTCGAGCA
>RCMY010004090.1_pt1 | contig 12718 bp, 12 predicted proteins | sample 2041341 | NCBI WGS metagenome assembly RCMY01 (sample SAMN09708234, study PRJNA481090) | Marine sediment metagenome, whole genome shotgun sequencing project. | reverse complement strand
GGTGCCCAGCTTGGCGTCCATGATCTCGGCGATCTCTTCGTAGGTCAGGCCCTCCACGTCACAGAGCACCACCGCGGCCCGGAAGTCCGGAGGCAGCGTGGCGAGGGCGCGTTCGATGTCGTCGTCGAAAGTGCGGTCGTCGTAGGCCGTCTCGGGGGCCGGGTCGTCGCTGGTGAGCCGATCGGCGCGCTCGTCGGACAGCGCATCGAAGCGGATCCGCTGCTTGCGGCGGGCCTGGTCCAAGAAGAGATTCGTGGTGATCCGGTGCAGCCACCCGCCGAAGGTTCCTGGCGTGTAGGTGTCGAGAGATCGAAAGACCCGGACGAAGACCTCTTGAGTCAGATCCTCGGCGTCGGGACGGTTGCCGGTCAGGCGATAGGCCAGTCGGTAGACGCGAGCGGAGTGCTGCTCGACCACTTCGTCCCAGGTGGGAACCCCATCGACCGATGCGGTCTCGATTCGGTCCGCCATGTCGTCGATTCTCCCTGGGGCTGTGCTGCGGTAATTGGGTCTATCCGTCAATGTAGAGACACATTCTGAAAGCAACCTGTGATTGGTCTTAACGGACGGCTCCACGGCGTTGTTCCCGGCCTGAACCCCCACTTAGCACTAGGTTTGGCCCCAACGATCCCAGGAGGCCGTCATCACCAGTTCTGCTCACCAACCGTCCACCCCGCCGGTGAACACCGCCAGTTGGTCATTCGCTGAGTCCTACGTCGCTCAGAGCGACGCCATCAGCGCCGCCCATGGACGATCGGCCGAGGTCGGCGTCGCCGCCATCGGTTCCGGCGGAGGAGCAGCGCTGCGGTTCCTCGGCTCGGTCCTCGACGCCCGCTCGGTGGTCGAGATCGGCACCGGGACCGGCGTCTCGGGCCTGTGGTTGTTGGCCGGCATGCGCGGGGACGGAATCCTGACCACGGTCGACATCGAGGCGGAGCACCAGCGCCTAGCCCGCGAATCCTTCAAGGACGCACACATCCCCACCCAGCGTGTGCGCACCATCGCCGGCGCCGCCCTCGACGTACTCCCCCGCTTGACCGACGGTCACTACGACATCGTGTTCTGCGACGGGGACAAGACCGAGTACACCGCTTACCTCGACGAGGCGATGAGGTTGCTGCGCCCCGGCGGCGTCGTGGCCTTCGACAACGCCCTATGGCACGACCGCGTCGCCGACCCCTCGCAGCGTGACGAGGAGACCGTCGCCATCCGCGACCTGACCCGCGCGGTCACCGAGCGCGAAGATCTGGTGTCGCTGCTGCTGCCCGTGGGCGACGGCCTGCTGCTGGCCAAGAAGGAATGGATCGCCGAACCGGCCTGAGGTTGTCGGGAACTCCGGAGCTAGTCCGGAGTGTGCTGCCCCGTCGTGGTGCTGAAGCCTTCCCAGCCTTCGGCGATCGCAACCACGTCGAACTCCTCGATCAAGGTCGGCGCGCTCCCGATGATCACCGATCCGGGAGCATCGGCGGCACCGGCGCTGAAAGACGCTTGGAAGTCGGCGCGCGCCCGGTCGGTGGCGAACACGTAGGTGCCCTCGAACCACTCGCCGCGGCGCATGCGCCACGTCTTGTAGCTCAGCCCGGCCATACCGGTGAACGTCGGGTGGGAGGTGGTCGCGACGTACGCCGACAACTCGTCCTCCACTCCCTCGGGAGCGTCGGTCAGGGACCAGCGCACGGTGAGACCGCGGCTCATCGCTTCGCTCCACCTACCCCGGCTAGAGGTTCGGCGCCCCCGAGCCACTCGAGCAACAACCGGACTCCGAACCCGGAGGGCCCAGTGGTCCACTCGTGCAGGTCCTCGGGGACGTCCCCGACCGAGGCGAGGTCCAGGTGGGCCCACGGCACGTCACCGACGAAGTGGCGCAGGAACAGGGCAGCCAGAATCGCTCCCGGGCCCGATGCTCCGTTGTCGGCGTCGCCGACCTTCGAGGCGATCTTCTCGTCATAGCCGCGGTGCAACGGCAGTCGCCACAGCGGCTCACCGGCGTGCTCTGCGGCGGTGACCAGCGACTGGCTCAGCACGTCATCGGTGCTGAAGATCCCGCCGACCTGCTGGCCCAGGGCAACCTTTACGGCACCGGTCAGCGTGGCGACGTCGACGATCACGTCGGGCGCCACCTCGCTGACGGCGTAGGCGAGGGCGTCGGCCATCACCAGACGACCTTCAGCGTCGGTGTTGCTGACCTCGCTGGTGCGGCCACCGAAGTGCCGGATCACGTCACCGGGGCGCAGAGCGTTCCCGGAGACGGCGTTCTCAGCCGCCGCAATCAGCCCGACGACGCGCACCGGACAGCCGACCTCGGCGAGAGCCGCCATCGTGGCCATGACCACCGCTCCACCGGACATGTCCCGCTTCATGGTGGCCATCGACTGACCCGGCTTGATCGACAGTCCACCGGTGTCGAAGGTGATGCCCTTGCCAACCAGAACGATGGTCTGCTCGGTGGCCACAGGAGGCGTGTAGTCCATCCGGATCAAGCGCGGCGGCGTGGCCGAGGCCTGCCCCACGCCGATCAGGCCGCCGAAGCCTTGCTCTAACAGGGCCTTCTCATCCCAGATCTGAGAGGTCAGACCGGCGGTCTCCGCCATGACCTCGGCCTGCTCGGCCAGCCAGGGCGGGTTCTTGATGTTGCTGGGCACCGTGGCCAACAAGCGCGCCTGCCAGCTGGCTCCACCGACGGCCAGGGCGCGGGCGAGTTGCTCCGCGTCCTCCACTGGGCGGGTCCCGGTCAGTACGACGCGTTCGACAGGAGCCGGGTCGACGACCTTCGACCGGATCCCGAAAGCGAACGAGCCGAGCATCAGGCCGACCACGAACGCATCGATCCCGTCCTGGTCGGTCAAGGACGCGATGCCGGTGGCGACCGAGGTGCGCCCCTTGACCTCACGAGCCAGCGCGGCGCCCGCACGGCGGACATCGAGCCGACGCGCAGCACCGACGCCCACGAAAACAATCAGTCGCAGATCAGGGTTCGACGCGCCGCCGGCTGCGACGGGCACCTTGGCGACCTCGCCGACCTTGCCGGTCAGAGCAAGCGCTTCGACCAGACCCACCAGGTCCATCCCCAACTCGTCCGCGAGCTCCGCGGCACCCGGCCCGAGCAGGGGCGTACCGCCATCGTCGGGGGTGGGAAGCACCGCCAGGGCGATGACCTCCGTACCGACGATGGCGTGCGCCGCAAGCTCGCTCAAGGCGAACTGCGGGGGTACCACCTGCTGGGGGAGTTGGGCCTGGGTCACCCGGTGACGTTCTTCAGAGCATCGCCAAGGTTGGTAGCTTCCTCAGCGTTGAGTTCGACGACCAGTCGTCCACCACCCTCGAGAGGGACGCGCATCACGATGCCGCGACCCTCCTTGGTGACTTCGAGCGGACCGTCGCCGGTGCGGGGCTTCATTGCCGCCATGCGGCACCTCTTCCTTGTTCAAGTACCGAGCGCAGAGGATTCCTGCTCTCCACAGTGAATTCATTATCCCCCACCCCTAAGTGCTCTGCACCACACCCCCCACTTCAGCCTCCTGAACCTCCCTCGCCAAGCGGCCCCGGAGTGGCAGACTGCCCGGCATGCATGCACGGTCGGCCCTCTTCGACCTGTACGGCGACCACCTGAGTCACCGAGACCGTCAGTCTCCAGTAGCCGCGCTCCTGCGACTCCTTCGCCCCATCGGAGTGACCGGCCCGGCAGTCCGGACGGCGATCTCGCGGATGGTCACCCAGGGCTGGTTGGAACCAGTCACGCTGGACTGCGGTCCCGGCTACCGGGCCACCTCGGCCGCGGAGCGGCGCTTCACCGACACCTCCGCCCGCATCTACGCCACGACACCCCAGCCCTGGGACGGAGCCTGGCACCTGGTGCTCGGCGACCCGCCCTCGCATCGCACGCGCCGTGAGCGACTCCGCGCGGATCTGTCGTTCCTGGGGTACGCGCAAATCTCAGCCGGCGCCTGGCTCAGCCCCTACCCGCGGCCCGGTTTGGCTGAGGTGCTCGATCGTGCCGGGATCACGGCACGCACCGCTCGCGTCACCGACCTGGAACCCGGCGTGGTGGACGCGTGGGATCTCGACGGTCTGGCTGCGGCGTACGACGCCTGGCCCGAGTTGAGTGACCAGATCGTCGGCGACGCGCTCGCCGCTGGCGACGCCGACGAGGCGGCCTTCACCGCCCGCTTCCTGCTGGTGCATGAGTGGCGCAAGTTCCTCTTCTTGGACCCTGGCCTGCCGGTTGAACTCCTTCCTGACGGCTGGCCCGGGACGAGCGCTGCCCGGCACTTCAACGACGTCGCTGAGCGCCTCAAGCCGGCCGCCGACCGTTTCCTCGACAGCACCCTCGACGCGTGCCTTCGTCCGGGATCCGAAACCGACTGACAAACTAGGGTCCATGACGACCTCACCTGCCTCCGACGCTGCTGCCGACCTGGTCCTGCTGGATCTGACCGATGGCGTTGCGACCATCACCCTGAACCGACCGAGCGCCCACAACAGCCTCAACATCGCCACCAAGGTCCGGTTGCGCGAGGTCGTTCAGCAGGTCGCCGCTGATCCCGAGGCACGCTGCGTGGTGCTCACCGGCACCGGGAAGGCGTTCTGCACCGGGCAGGACCTCAAGGAGCACATCGATCTGCTGAACAACGGCGGTTCTGAGCAACTCTTCACCACCGTCGACGAGCACTACAACCCGATCGTGCAAGCGCTGGCCGGCATGGCCAAGCCCGTCATCGCCGCAATCAACGGGGTAGCGGCCGGAGCCGGGGCCAGCTTGGCCTTCGCCTGCGACTTCCGGATCGTCTCCGAGGCTGCGGGCTTCAATCTGGCCTTCGCCAACGTTGCTCTGTCCTGCGACACCGGAGCGTCCTACCACCTGCCGCTACTGGTCGGGCGGGCCAAGGCCATGGAGCTTCTCTACTTCCCTCGCACCATCCCGGCCGCCGAGGCTCTCGACCTGGGCCTGGCCACGTCCGTGGTCGCCGCCGACGACTTCAAGGAGGAGGTCAGCGCCCTGGCGGCTCGGCTGGCCGCAGGCCCCACGGTGGCGCTGGGATCGATGCGTCAGTCCGTGGCCTACGCCGCCGGGCACTCCTTCGCCGAAGCCTGCGACTTCGAGAGCAAGATGATGCAGCACACCGGCAGGACCGACGACCACCGCGCCGCGGTCGCGGCGTTCGTCGCCAAGGAGAAGCCGACCTTCGAGGGTCGCTGAACCGCTGGTGAGTCGTTAGCCGACGATGCGGGCGCTGTCGATACGAGCACCGAAGATCGACAGCACCTGCACCGGGGCCACCTTGCGCATCAGGCGGCGGCTCGGCCGGGCGCCGTACTCGACGGTCAGTGCGTTGCCCCTGAAGTTGTTGTTGTACCAACCGGTCATCGTGCCGTGGCAGACGCCGCCGCACGTGAAGGAACTGCGCGGCAGGCGCAACTTGCGGGCGACCTTGCGGGCGAACCCCGGTCGTTTGGTGTCCACGTCAACGCCGTAGAGCGGTTGGTGAAAACTCAGGATCCGGTCGGGTCGGATGTCGCGCAGGAAGTTCATCATCGCCCGGGTCTCCGGCTCGGAGGCGGGCCCGGCTCCGGACTCATAGTTGCCGTCGAGGTCCACCCAGTTGTTCGGGTAGTTCCGGTTCAGATCGACTCCGCGCGCGTTGCGGCGGGTGCCTCGGGCCTCACCATCGGGGTTGTACGTCGGCACCACCCACAGGTCCACGCCGTAGATCTGCGGTGCGTCCCTCAACGCACGCAGGATCTGTCCGGTGGCCGACTCGTTTCCGTGCATGGTTGAGATCAGCACCACGGTTTCCCGGCGTTTGCTGGCTGGCTGCCCCAGGTGGAAGGCGCGAATCCTGCGGCCCTCGACAGACCTGCCCAGAACCCGGACACCGCGGACGGATCGCCGTTCTCGATCCCTGTCCGCGGAGGTGACGGCGTTCATCGCCGCCACGGTGGATTCGACGCTTCCGGGTGTCGGCAGGGGTACCGCCGCGACCGGCGTGACCAGGGCAGCTAGGGCGGTCATGCCTACCAGGAAGCGAACCCCTGCGCGCAGCATGACCTCACCCACTCACTCAGACGGAGTTGTTCAGGTAGGCGTAGGTGAAAATCGCGACCGCGGCCACCGTGCCTAGGTGAGCGACCAGCGAAAGAGCGGGACCCTTCTCCCAGGCATCGTCCTGCTCGGGCCCAGCATGTTTGCCGCCCGACGGCAGCCACCGAGCGAGAAGTCCTAGGGCGATCAGGGCGAGGGACCACCAAAAGGCCAGGGCCACGATGCCGATCAGACCGGCCGCGGTCTCGCCCACGACGCCTCCGAGGACCAGGAAGACCAACCAGAAGACGAGAGCGCAGGAACCGACCACGGTATGGGCGCGCAGCAGTTTGTCGGAGACCCGAACCCGCCCGCCACCGGCGTCACCGCTCAGCCGTCTGCGGGTGAGCACGACGACCGCAAGGGCGAACGCCGTGAGGACGTAGACGAGGACCGGCATGATCACCGGGCGATCGTCTCACGCAAACCGATCGTTCTCGGGCAGATCGGCAGACTCGATGTTCGACGCGACATCCTGCTCGGTGGCCAACCGATGCAACAGCGCATCGACTTCGGACATCCGATAACCACGGAAAGCCACCGCGAAGCGTGCCTGCCTCAGGTCAGCTGCCTGCAACGGTCGCCCTTCGGGCAACGTGGTGGGCATCTGGTCTTGCTCGTCCTCGCGCAGAGGAGCACCGTGTCCAGCGGCCAACATGGCCACCCCGCCCATGGCCAGCACGATCAGGGCGGCGAAGAGCCACATCATGACGGGTCGCCACCTGCGCGAGCACCCGTCCGCGCGCTCACCATCCGCACCGCCTCGTCGACGTCGTCGGTGAGTTGGAGCCGATCCAGGTCCGCCTCGGAGATCTTGCCGTCCGCCAGGACGGTGTCGCGCAACCAACTCAGGAGCCCCGACCAGTACTCCACGCCGATCAGGACCACCGGGAAGGCGGTCACCTTCTCGGTCTGCACCAGGGTGAGCGCCTCAAACAGTTCGTCCAGGGTGCCGACCCCTCCCGGCAGCACCACGAAGCCCTGGGAGTACTTCACGAGCATGGTCTTGCGGGCGAAGAAGTAGCGGAAGTTGATCCCGAGGTCGACCCACTCGTTCAGGCCCGTCTCGAAGGGCAGTTCGATTCCCAGCCCGACGCTGATCCCACCAGCTTCGCTGGCTCCCTTGTTAGCGGCCTCCATCACGCCGGGCCCCCCGCCGGTGATGACGGCGTACCCGGCCTCGACGAGTTTGGTCCCGACCTGCTCGCCCTTGGCGTACATCGGGTCGTCGAGTGAGGTCCGTGCGGATCCGAAGACTCCAATCGCGGGTCCCAGCTCGGCCAGAGTTCCGAACCCCTCGACAAACTCGGCCTGAATCCTCAGCACCCGCCACGGGTCGGTGTGCACCCAGTCGCTGGCGCTACGCGAGTCCAGCAGGCGCTGATCGGCGGTCGAGCTGCCCACCTGGTGGCGGCGCATGATGATGGGGCCCTTGCCCGTGTTCTTCACGCTGAGTCTCCTGAGGTGTGAGGGGTGGTGAGCCAGGTCCGCAGCGCGACCTCGCAGTTGCGGATCTGGTCGATCGGCACGTGTTCCTCCTGCTTGTGCGCCAGCAGCGGGTCGCCCGGTCCGAAGTTGACCGCTGGGACGCCGAGCGCGGTGAAGCGGGCGACGTCGGTCCACCCGAACTTGGGGTTGACGACACCCCCGACTGCTGCGACGAAGGCTTGCGCGGCGGGCCGATCCAGCCCCGGCATCGCGGCGGCACCGAGGTCGGTGAGACGGACGTCGTACCCGGAGAAGAAGTCGCGGACGAAGGACTGCGCCTCGTCGGTCGAGACATCGGGGGCGAAGCGGTAGTTCACCTCGACGACGCACTCATCGGGCACCACGTTGCCGGCAACTCCGCCGCGGATGCGCACCGCGTTGAGTCCTTCGTGGTACTGCAAGCCGTCGATGACGGGTGTGCGCGGCTCGTAGGCTTTGAGCCGGGTGAGGATGTCGGCGGCGCCGTGGATGGCGTTGACGCCCTTCCAGGACCTCGCCGAGTGGGCACGTTCTCCGGTGGCGGTGACCTCCACCCGCAGCGTGCCCTGACAACCCGCTTCGACGACCCCGTTGCTGGGTTCCATCAAGATGGCGAAGTCGGCCCGCAGGAGGTCCGGATCAGTTTCACTGAGGGCTCGCAGACCGTTGAAGACCTCGTCGATCTCCTCCGCCTCGTAGAGCACAAAGGTGACGTCACGATTGGGCTCGATCAACGTGGCGGCGAGTTTCAAGATGACCGCGTCTCCGCCCTTCATGTCGCAGGTCCCTAGGCCGTGCAGAAGCCCGGCCTCCTCGTCGAGACGGCTCGGGAGGTTGTCGTTGAGAGGCACCGTGTCGAGGTGTCCGGCGATGATCACGCGCTCGGAGTGGCCCAGATCGGTGTGCGCCACGATGGTGTGCCCGCGGCGAGTGACGGTGAGGTGTGGCAGCCGTGACAGGGCGCCGTACACCGCATCGGCGATGAGTTTCTCGTCGCGGCTCACCGACTCGATATCGACCAACTGCCGGGTCAGGGTGACGACGTCGGCGTCCAGGTCCAAGGTAGGGGTCTCGCTCATGGTCGCCAGTCAACCAGCAACATTTTCAGACTCCCCTCCCCCTCACCACGAAGTTCGTCTGATGGGGACGCGAAGTTCGCCTGTTGGGGCTTCGAGGTTCGCCTGATGGGGCTGCACCGGCACTCTGAGATCGCATGCCCCCCATCTGGGGGATTACACGGCGCCGATCTTCTCCCTAAGGTCGATAGGAGAGTCTCGAAAACTCGCTACCGGAGAGCCCATGTGACCACCCTCAGCACCTGTCCGACACCGACGCGCACCGGGCCGGCTGACACGCGCCAACCCAATTTTCGCCTTGGTGATGAGCAGTCATGACTTTGCAGACCCCGATGATTCTTGGGAACGCCGAGGGCGAACCCTGGCACTTCCTCAACACCTCGCAGACCCTGAAAGTGGACGGCGACAACACCGACCTCACAGCCACGATGTCGAAGACGAGTTGTTCTACGTCCTTGAGGGCGAGGTCCGCTCCACCACCGGCGATATCGAAGCGGTCGTCACCCAGGGCGGCACAGTGTCCCTCCCCAAGCAGCAGGCGCACCAGTTCCAGGTGCTCTCGGACCTCCCCGCGGCCCCTGGACTAACCACGACGTTCGCCTCGTGGGGATCCGAGGAACGTGAGCTTCTCGCCGATCCCCATCAGGCGAACTTCGCGTCCCCATCAGGCGAACTTCGCGTCCCCATCAGGCGAACTTCGTGAGTTAGGTGCGGGAGACGGTGATGGTGGCGGGCTGGTTGTCGCCCACCTGGACCTCGACCGAGGAGGTTGAAACGACGGGAGAGTTCGCCAAGTCAGGAGAGTTCGACGAGACAGCGGCTTCGCTTTCCTCCCCCACGGCGTACGACGTGGCCAAGGTTTCCCCGGCAATCAACGTCTCGTGGGTGCGGGCCGCGGCCAGCACCTCATCCGTTCCACCGATGGTCAGGGCGATCCGGTCGGAGACGTCGAAGCCGGCGTCCCGTCGGGCTTGCTGGACCGCACGAACCAGGTCGCGGGCCAGGCCCTCGGCGGCCAGTTCAGGGGTGACCGCGGTGTCCAGAACCACGAACCCATCTTGGGGCAGCATCCCGATCGCGGAGCCAACGTCGGATCCAGCGACGGTCTCCAGGGTGAACTCACCCTCGACCAACTCCAGACCACCGGAGGTCACAGTGCCGTCCTCGGCCACCGACCAGTCCCCCGATTTGGAGCCCTTGATGGCGTGTTGCACGTCCTTGCCCAACCGCGGACCGGCGGCGCGGGCGTTGACGGTCAGCTTCTGCTCCACGCCGTACGCCGCCCCCTCGGCCGACTCGGCGGCGACCAGTCGCACCGACTTCACGTTCACCTCATCGGCCACGATCGACTCGAACCCGGCGAGGACCGAGGGGTCCGTGACGACGACCTCGAGGCCGGCCAGCGGGAGTCGGTTGCGCAGGCTTCCGGCCTTGCGCAGGGCGGAGGTGGCGGAGCAGACGTCGCGGACCTGGTCCATGCCTGCCACCAGGTCGTCGTCGGCGGGTAGGTCCTCGGCCGACGGCCAGTCGGTCAGGTGCACCGAACGGCCGCCGGTGAGCCCACGCCAGATCTCTTCGGTGGTCAGCGGAAGCAACGGCGCGGTCACGCGGCACACGACCTCGAGCACCGTGTAGAGGGTGTTGAAGGCGCCCTCGTCGACGTTGCCGCCAACGGCCCAGAACCGCTCGCGCGAGCGGCGGATGTACCAGTTCGTCAGGACATCGAGGAACGACCGGGTCGAGTCGCAGGCGTTCGCGACCTCGTAGTTATCGAGCTGGTGGGTCATCGCCTCGACGTACTGGCGGCACTTGGCCAGCAGGTAGCGGTCCAGCGGGTCCTCAGACTCCGTTGACCACGTGGCCTGGTAGCCCTCGGCGTCCACCGAGTTGGCGTAGAGGGAGAAGAAGTACCAACTGTTCCACAGCGGGATCAGGACCTGCCGAACCGAGTCGCGGATGCCCTGCTCGGTCACGACCAGGTTGCCGCCGCGAAGGATCGGTGAGGACATCAAGAACCAGCGCATGGCGTCCGCACCGTCGCGGTCGAAGACCTCGTAGACGTTGGGGTAGTTCCGCAACGACTTCGACATCTTCTGCCCGTCCGAGCCCAGCACGATCCCGTGCGAGGCACACACGGAGAACGCCGGTCGGTCGAACAGCGCCGTGGCCAGGACATGCATCGTGTAGAACCAGCCGCGGGTCTGACCGATGTATTCGACGATGAAGTCACCCGGGAAGTGGTTCTCAAACCAGTCCGCGTTCTCGAACGGGTAGTGCACCTGCGCGAACGACATCGACCCGGACTCGAACCAGCAGTCGAGCACGTCGGTGACCCTGCGCATCGTCGACTTGCCGGTCGGGTCGTCGGGGTTCGGTCGGGTCAACTCATCGACGTAGGGCCGGTGCAGATCCGTGGGACGTACGCCGAAGTCGCGCTCGATCTCGTCGAGCGAGCCGTAGACGTCCATCCGGGGATAGGCCTCGTCGTCGCTGCGCCACACCGGGATCGGGGAACCCCAAAAACGGTTGCGCGAGATCGACCAGTCACGGGTGTTCTCCAGCCACTTGCCGAACTGCCCATCCTTAACGTGATCAGGCACCCACCGGATCTCCTGGTTCAGCTCCAGCATCCGATCGCGGATCTTCGTCGTGGAGACGAACCACGACGACACCCCCTTGTAGATCAGCGGCTGGCGGCAGCGCCAGCAGTGCGGGTAGGAGTGGTCGTAGGTCTCGCGGCGGAGCAGGACCGTGCCGGGGGTGACGGCACCGGTGGTTTCGGCGGTCTCGACAGGCTCGACCAGCGGGTTCACCCTCGTGGCGGCCTTGAGGTGATCGATGATGTGAGGGTTGGCGTCGAAGACCAACATCCCGGCGTACTCGTTGACCGGCGCGGTGAACTTGCCGTCCTTGCCGACCGGCATGACGGCTTCGATGTTCTCCCGGTCGGTAACGACCTTGTCATCCTCACCGAACGCGCCGGCGGTGTGCACCAGTCCGGTTCCGTCGGTGGTGGTGACGAACTCGGCTGCCACGACGCGGAAGGCGTTCTCATGCCCGAGGTAGTAGGAGAAAGGTGGCGTGTAGGTCAGCCCGACCAGGTCGGCCCCCTTCATCCGCGCCAGGACCTCGGGAGTCTCACCCAACTCTCGCGCGTACGACGCCAGCCTCGCCTCGGCGATGACGAAGTGCTCCGGCGACCCGGTGACCTCCGAGCGCACCACGACGTAGTCGATGTCCTCGCCGACCATGACCGCGAGGTTGGCGGGGAGGGTCCAGGGGGTGGTCGTCCAAACCAGCAGTTTGGCGCCCGCCAGCGGATCAACGGCGTCGGGGTAGTCGGAGGTGCCGCCTTCCAGTTGGTAGCCGACGGTGACCGCAGGGTCCTGTCGGTTCTGGTAGACGTCGTCGTCCATCCGCAACTCGTGCGCGGACAGCGGGGTCTCGTCGTTCCAGCAGTAGGGCAGGACACGGAAGCCCTCATAGGTCAGACCCTTCTCGTAGAGGGTCTTGAACGCCCACATGACCGATTCCATGTAGTCGATGTCGAGGGTCTTGTAGTCGTTATCGAAGTCGACCCAGCGCGCCTGACGGGTGACGTAGTCCTTCCATTCCTCGGTGTAGGTGAACACCGACGTGCGGCAGGCTTCGTTGAATGCCCCGATGCCGAGTTCGTGGATCTCCTCGGTCGTCTTGATCTCGTTGATCCGCATCGCCTCGAGCTCGGCCGGCAGACCATGGGTGTCCCAACCGAAGCGGCGCTCGACCCGACGACCGCGCATCGTCTGGTAGCGCGGGATCAGGTCCTTGACGTAGCCGGTCAGCAGGTGGCCGTAGTGCGGCAAACCGTTGGCGAACGGGGGCCCGTCATAAAAGACGAACTCGTTGGCACCGTCCTCGCCGGCGTCACGCTGTTCGACACTCGCGTTGAAGGTGTCGTCGGCCTTCCAGTACGCCAGGACACGCTCTTCGATCCGCGGAAAGTCCGGGCTGGAAGTCACCGGCGTCGGCTCGGTGGTGCCGTCGGCTCCGGTGTACGCCTGGGGGTAGGCCATGGGTGTCTCCTGCGGTAGGTCGCGCGTCGTGGTCAGTCTTC
>RCMY010005646.1_pt1 | contig 12719 bp, 8 predicted proteins | sample 2041341 | NCBI WGS metagenome assembly RCMY01 (sample SAMN09708234, study PRJNA481090) | Marine sediment metagenome, whole genome shotgun sequencing project. | reverse complement strand
CTCAAGTTTTTGATCATTCTTTTGGTCATCCTCATTATACCGATTTTATCCGATAAGCTGAAAATGCCCCACCTGTTGGGAATGATTATCGCGGGGGTTGTCATAGGCCCACATGGGCTTAATTTGTTGGCCAGGGACAGCAGTATAATTCTTTCTGGGACGGTTGGGCTACTGTACATCATGTTCCTTGCTGGTCTCGAGATCGATATGAAAGACTTTAAGGCGAACGCGCTCAAAAGTTCGCTCTTGGGCATCTATGGGTTTCTTATACCCATGATATTGGGGATTCTTGCCGGAGTATATGTGCTAGAATTTTCGCAAATGACCGCCGTGCTCATGGCCAGTCTGTTTGCTTCCCATACGCTGATCACCTATCCTATAGTGAGCAAGCTGGGCATCGCCAAGAACAGGGCCGTCAATATTTCCGTAGGAAGTACCCTGATCACCAACATCCTATCACTTTTAGTTCTTGCCGTAGTTGTTGGCATGACCTCTGGTGAAATCAACTCCTACTTTTGGATTGAGCTGACCTTATCTTTCTTTCTATTTACGGCGATTATTTTTGTTGTGTTTCCACGTATTGCGCATTGGTTTTTTAAGCGGTACAGTGATAATGTTTCGCAGTATATATTTGTGCTCGCAATGGTCGTTCTTGGGGCAGTTCTTTCCCAAATGGCTGGGATAGAGGGTATCATCGGGGCTTTTATGGCAGGCTTGGCATTGAACCGCTTTATACCGATTACCTCGCCGCTGATGAACCGGGTCGATTTTGTCGGTAATGCCATTTTTATTCCTTTTTTTTTGATAGGGGTAGGCATGTTGATCGATTATAGGGCCTTCATAAACTTGAACACGATCTTTGTAGCTGCCGTAATGTCTATAGTGGCCACGGTTTCTAAATTTATTGCGGCTTGGGTCGCACAGAAGAACTTTAAGTTTACAAAAGATGAGCGCCTGTTGATTTTTGGGCTGACCAACCCGCAGGCCGCCGCTACTTTGGCCGCGGTTCTAATTGGCTACAACATTGTTCTGGGCGAGACGGGCGATGGGCAACCCATACGTCTTTTGAACGACGACGTGCTCAATGGCACTATCATCATGATTTTGGTGACCTGCACCATTGCTTCGTTCGCTACACAGCGAAGTGCCCAAAAGGTTGCACTTGCCGACCAGCCGCATGACGAAATTCCTCAGATCAATGAAAAGATACTGATACCGTTGAGCAACCCCAACACAATAGACGAACTGGTAGGGTTGAGCCTTATTCTCAAGTCGAAGCAAAATACAGATGGCTTGCTGGCGCTGAACATCATTCGCAATGCCACCATTGACCCCAGTATTGAAAAAGAATCGAAAAAACTGCTACAAAAAGCCGAAATTATGGCCGCGGCTACCGATTTAAAGATAAAGACCATTTTACGTTATGACCTGGATCTTGTACATGGTGTGACCAATGTAATCCGCGAGAGCAACATCACCGATCTCATCTTGGGCCTTCATTTGAAAAGAGGTGCCAGCGATTCTTTTTTGGGCGAGCTCACCCATGGCATTCTATCGAAAAGCAACATCACTACGTTTATCTACAATCCGCACCAACCGATAGCGACCATAAAGCGCCACTTGGTAATCGTTCCCGAAAAAGCGGAATTCGAGAGCGGATTCTCGTTTTGGTTGGCTAAAATCTGGAACATCGCTTTGAATACCGGCACTAAAATCGTGCTGTACGGTACCAAGCAGACCATCAGCCTGATTCAGGACATACATTCCGCGCACCCTATCGATTTGGAGTTCAAGGTTTTTTCCGATTGGGAAGATTTACCTACGGTATTGAGAGAGGCCAAAGACAACGACAACCTAATTATTGTACTGAGCCGTACCAACCTATTGTCATACAGGCCTACGATGGCCCATATACCCGATTTTTTGACCAAACATTATAAGGGACGGAATTTTTTGTTGGTGTATCCCTCACAATCCGAGTTTATGACCGGAGGGAAAGTAGACCTATCCAACCCTTCTTTGTTAAGAGCGATCGAGAATATCGATATCATCGGAAAAACGATTGCTCACTTGATTCGGGGGAAATAAAAGATTTCATAAACCAGGCGTCATTAGTGCTGTGCTAAGCCTGTAGTGTCGGTTAAGTCGCCGTTATTTTTTGCCAGGTCAAGGCCTGGGCCAGCTAAGACAGGCTTAACACAACACTAGTTGACCAACAACACCCAAGGGTTTTTATCAGGAGCTTTAAGCGTCACACCCGTAACTTTACCGATTTGCTTGGGATTTCCCGTTTTAGGATCGATCCAGGTATAGTTCAGGCTTTGTGGAAGATCTTTGATCGTGATTTCCCCACCTTTGTTCAAATAGGAAACATACAGCTCTCCCTCTTTGGCCAAAAGCGGGTTTCCATCGGCAAGGTCCCATCGTTTTTCAATGTCGGCCATGGGTAAGCCTCCAAGAATTTTGCCTACCAAACCCACATAGGTCGAACCCTGCATTTGCATGGCCTCTTTCCAAGAGGTCGGTTGGTCGGTCCATGCAGGCCAACCTTCTTCGGTCAAGGTGACTTTCCATTGCCATAGGGTTGCCGCACCATATACTACGCCCATTGTTCCGCCGTGCATCAATTGCATCCAAGCTTCTTCGCCCTGCCACCAGCCTAGTCCGTTTTTACCGTCGTTCATGCCCTCATAGGTGGGTTCGCCGTTGGCCACCGCTTTGGTGGGTAAATTGTCGTACATACGTTCGACCTTATGGTACTGATGTTCCCCATCATGGCCGGTCTGCGCCCAATGAAAATCGAGCCATTCCTGATTTTGATACGTCTTGTTTTCATGGAAACAGTGATCACTTCCCTCCTCGGCCCAAGACGCTAGAAAATCATCGCAGGGGTTGTAATGAAGCCCGGTAGGCTGGGCATAACAGTCCCACTCTTGCATCATTTTTCCACTTTCCAAAACGCCCGGATCCTTGCCGTTGTGGTCACCCCCTAAAAGCCAAAAGGCAGGATGGCTGCCGTATCTGGCCAAAAGGTATTTGCAATACCGAACGTATTCTGCTGGTTCGATCGTTCTTCCCAAAACCTGAAGTCCTTTCCATCCATAGCCGTGAAAAACGGGCTGATAGACGGGTACAATTTCATGGGAGAGGAGGATGTCGACTATGCTGTCTAAATATTGAAAATAATCCACGTTGATCCGATTGATATGTCCGTCGGACAAATCTTCGAAGGCACGTTTAAATCCCTTCTCGGTATCACGTTCAGCAGGGCCTTCAGCCTTAGTATCGGGCTGTAGGGTCATCATCAAGGCCGTGTTGAAGCCTTTTTCTTGACGGTCTTTGGCATAGATTTCCACTTGTTCCATAGTTGCTCGAAACGGGATTGCCCAAGGCGTATCGCCCACGACCAAAAAGGACTTCCCCGAATGGTGTATAGTATTCCTATGGCCTTCAGACATTTTTAACGGGCCGTTTTTTACAAGCTTATTTTTGCCTTGGTAAGCGACCGACCGCAACTTTCCCGTGCGACCGTTCAATTCGGTATCCTCAGGGTTCGAGGCATAGCTTTCCCAAGACCAAACGCCGTCGCTGTCGGGCGGGGCAAAACGGACTTTCCAAGTATCCTGTCCATCCCAAAAAGCAGGTCTTTTCAGGCTATCGCCTTTTTCGCTTACAAATAGCGCCCACACGTTTACATCGGTATATGGGTTTTTGTAGGTCTTCGTAGAGGTCAACGTTATTTCATGCGTCGACCATTGGGGAACCCTTGGGTTTTCCTCTTGTGGAAAGAGCAAGGCGGGAAATAAGATATATAGAATAAGTTTCATCGCAAGGTATTTCTAGAAAGGTCCTAAACGCGATGAAGGTACGTAAAATTCTAAAAAACGATTATCCGGAAAAAGGCTGTGTTTTCCATACGCTAATAGAAATATCGTCTTGTTCGATGGAACAATTTTCTTTAGCGACAAGTCGAAAAAAATGCAGCGAAGACTCTCGTTTAATTTTATCCGTCAAAAGGGCTTTATCGACTTCACCGCTTTCTTGTTGCCAGATAAATATGGAATGCTGTTCGATTTGAACGGTACTGTGCTTGGCTGTAAAACGGGCTATGTAGGTTGTCATTGGTTTGGGGGCTAAAGTTGACAGAACTAAAACAGAAACCGGCTTAAAAAATTGTTCGTAAAAGTGTTAATTGTAGGAAAAGTTTTCAACAGTGCCGCATCTACATTTTTATGTACACAACACTTTTAACGTACTTCACAGCGGTTTTTAGTAAAAACCCTGCTTAGTTGGCAATAACGAAATAAGGGGTTGCGTTAGATTAGAGTGAAATTTTAAAATAAACCAAAACCCCAATTTTATTATGAAAAAAGTAGTTTTATTTATGGCCTTGGCCGGTACGCTAGCATTCACTAGTTGTTCTAAGGATAACGATGATTCGGATGCCATCGTAGGCACTTGGGTCTCTGAATCAAGCGTATCGATAAATGGTGGCGCCGAACAGATCGAACGTGAAGTGTGGAAATTCAATGCCGATAGCACAGGGTCGTACTCCGACTCATCGAACGACACTGTTGAAGAGGAATCAGACTTCAAATGGACCAAAAAAGAGTCAAAATATCAGGTTGACTATTCCAATGCTGATATCTCGGATGAAGCTTTTGGTATTGGTGATCTTTTAGGCCAACAAACCCTAGAAGATGAAGAAGGATATATGATAGCTGTTCGTGAATAACCGAAACGAGCCCTAATCATTTAAAAAACAAAGCCAGCGTATGTTGGCTTTGTTTTTTTTTATCCAGCATCCGCCTCTTTATTTTAGTCATTCAACTTCAATACCGCCATAAAAGCCTCCTGCGGAATTTCTACGTTCCCGACTTGGCGCATACGTTTCTTTCCTTTTTTCTGCTTCTCCAATAATTTTCGCTTTCGGGAAATATCGCCTCCGTAACATTTGGCCGTTACGTCTTTACGAAGAGCCTTTATCGTTTCACGGGATATAATTTTCGCTCCGATTGCGGCCTGGATAGGAATATCGAACTGTTGTCTTGGAATGAGTTCCTTTAATTTTTCACACATTTTCTTGCCGATGTTCTGTGCATTGTCGAAATGGATCAGAGCGGAAAGGGCGTCGACCGGTTGGGCGTTCAATAAAATGTCTACACGCACTAATTTGGATACGCGCATACCGCTAGGCGCATAATCAAAAGAGGCATAACCTTTCGAGACCGTTTTTAGGCGGTCATAAAAATCGAATACGATTTCTGCCAGGGGCATATCGAAGGTCAGTTCAACCCGCTCCGTGGTGAGATAGGTCTGATTGGTAATAATGCCGCGTTTTTCGATGCAGAGCGACATGACGTTGCCCACAAAATCGGACTTAGTGATAATGGTCGCCTTGATATAGGGCTCTTCGACACGGTCTATCCCTGAAGGGTCGGGCAGGTCGCTCGGATTGTTTACGATTAAGGGTTTTTCCGGGTCTTTTCTGGTGAAGGCATGGTAGCTTACATTGGGCACGGTAGTGATGACGGTCATGTCGAACTCGCGTTCCAAACGTTCCTGAATGATTTCCATGTGCAGCATCCCTAAAAAGCCGCAACGAAAGCCGAAACCGAGGGCGGCACTGCTTTCGGGCTGAAAGACTAAAGAGGCGTCGTTCAGTTGCAGTTTTTCCATGGAAGAGCGGAGCTCTTCAAAATCTTCGGTATCTACGGGGTAGATACCCGCGAATACCATGGGCTTGACATCCTCAAAGCCACCGATTGGATTTTTCGTGGGATTTGCCGCATCGGTAATCGTATCACCTACTTTTACCTCACGAGCATCCTTGATACCAGTTATCAGATAACCGACATCACCAGCTTTTATTGTTTTTTTTGGATGTTGGGTCAGCTTTAGGGTACCGACTTCATCCGCGAAATAGTCTTTATCCGTGGCAACGAACTTTATTTTTTGTCCTTTTTTGATTTCGCCGTTGATGACCCTGAAAATAGTTTCTACACCGCGAAAGGGATTGTAGACGGAATCGAACACCAAGGCCTGCAAGGGCTCGTCGACAGTGCCTTTGGGAGGCGGAATCCGTTCGATGATGGCGGTCAAAATTTCTTCGATACCGATACCGGTCTTCGCACTGGCGGGAATTACATCCTCGTGCTTACATCCCAATAAATCAACGATATCGTCGGTAACTTCTTCGGGATTCGCACTGGGCAAGTCTACTTTATTGAGTATGGGAATGATTTCCAGGTCGTTCTCTAGGGCCAGATACAGGTTCGAAATGGTCTGCGCCTGAATGCTCTGTGCGGCATCGACGACCAATAGCGCTCCCTCGCAAGCGGCAATGGAGCGGGACACCTCGTAACTGAAATCAACGTGGCCCGGAGTGTCGATCAGGTTCAAAACGTAGGGTTCGCCCTGATACATATAATCCATCTGTATCGCATGGCTCTTGATAGTGATGCCCCTCTCGCGCTCTAAATCCATACTGTCAAGCAGCTGCTCTTTTTTTTCGCGGTCCGTGACAGAACCGGTAAAATCTAGGAGGCGGTCGGCCAAAGTGCTTTTGCCGTGATCGATATGGGCGATGATACAGAAATTCCGGATGTTCTTCATAGAGGGGTCAACTACTTTTGTAGCCTGCAAAGATACGTTATTTTAGAATGTTGACATCGTCGCTTTTTAATGGGCGTTTTTCCGGAAGTACAGTTGTCAATGATATTTCCGGAAGGCACTTGCATTTTTTATAAAAATCATACGACAGTCGTAAGATTTTACCTAAAAAACAGTAGTTTTGGAATAGAACTTTTATCTGCTACTTGCAAAACCATCAAGTGTTTTAGTGGCAAGATAACATCCTACAGCCCCAATTTTGAAAAACACATTGTATCCCTCTTTGTTTTCCCTTTTGTTCACGGGTCTGCTTTCGGCCCAGGAATATGCGATATCCGGCAAGGTCGAAAATGCGGAAAACGAACCGGTTTCCTTCGCCAACATACAACTTTTGAGTGCGGTCGACACCACTTTGGTGAACGGGTCATCCTCAGAAAACAACGGCAACTTTACGATCGAGGGAGTTGCGAAAGGCAGCTATCTAATCAAGGCCAGCTATATCGAGAACGAGTCTGAACTAAGTCCCGTAGAGGTTAACGGTGATATCGTTCTTCAGACCATCAGGTTGAACAACGAGGCACAGGTTTTGAGCGAGGTGGTCGTGACCTACCAAAAACCAAAATTGGAAAGAAAGGTCGATCGCCTTGTTTTCAATATCGAGAATACGGCTTTGGCCGACAGCGATATTTGGGACGTGCTTAAACGAACGCCAAGCGTTATCATAGTGAACAACAACCTTACGGTAAATGGCAGTAGTGCCATTGGCATCCTAATCAACGGACGAAAGGTACGCCTTCCCAAAGGCGACATCATCAATCTGTTATCGGGCAATTCCGCCAGCGACGTAGAGGCCATCGAGGTCATTACGAACCCCCCTGCCAAATACGGTGCCGAGGATGCTGTCCTTATAAATATCCGAAAGAAAAAGAACTTGGTGGCGGGATATAACGGGGCGATTTACAATAGGTATAAGCAAGGGATACTCCCCAAACACCGTATAGGCACGGACCACTATTTCAAAGGCGAAAAAACGCAATTTTCCGTCAATTACAGTTTTAACCATGATAGAGAGGTCGTTAAATACACCGATATCACGAATTTCTTTGAAAATAATGCCATTGCCTCTACCTGGACGGCGGAGCAAGAAAACCGAATACGTAGAAAAAGGCATAATATTTCCGCTTTTTTTGACTACGATTTTAATGCGAAAAATAGATTGAGCCTTTCGACGATAACGATTTACCAACCTGAGGTTGCGAGGCTTTACGACACGGAGACCATGATCGTAGGCGATACCCTGTCCGGTTTCCATACCATTAACGATTCCGATCAGCGGGAGATAAATACCTCTTACTATTTAGATTATGTGCACATACTGGATAAGGAAGGGGCCGAGATATCATTTAATTCGCATTACACCTATTACGATTACGAACTTGGGCAGGACCTGAACACGATATTTCGCAGTTTGGAGGGAAACCCTACCGGCCGTAACGATTTTACGACAGATTCCGACCAGCGTATCGATCTCTACAGCATACAGGTGGATTACCTTACCCCATTGGGAAAATCGGCCAACTTCGAATCCGGCCTTCGATATGCCGGGATTAGCTCTATAAGTACCGTGGCCCAACAAGGTTTCGACCGCGATCGGCCCGGTATCGACCCCACGGAAGCAGGGAATTTCAGTTATGACGAATCGATCTATGCTGCCTATGCCTCGTACAGCGCGAATTGGGATGAATGGAACTTAAAATCCGGCCTACGTGCCGAATACACTGAAAGCGAGGGCAAACTCGACATCAACGTCCAGAGCAACAAAAATGATTACCTAAAGTTCTTTCCTTCGTTTTCGGTGCAGTATAAACCCAGCGAAAAGCACGATTTCAACGTATACTATAGACGAAGGATTAAAAGACCGCGTTATGACATGATCAATCCGTTCCGGGTTTTCCAAAGTAATTTTTTGACCATTGAGGGCAATCCCGACCTCCTGCCGGGGGACTACCAATATATGGCAGGCGGTTATACCTATAAAAACACCTATACCGTAGAACTTTTTTACGGCCGGAACAAGAACCGCCTAGGGCAGCTCATATTTCAGGACAATGACACCAAGCTTTTGCGGTTTATACAAGCGAACCTCAAGAAAGACAGATCTTTCGGGATCGACTTCATATTCAACAAAGAGGTGACCAATTTTTGGCATAGCTATTTTTTGGCCAGTATTTTCGAGGATAAATTTGTCTTTGAAAATTTCGGCACCGATCATCTGGTCGAAAATCTAAGGACCAGTTGGTACCTCAGAATGAATAACAGTTTTACGTTTCTAGGGGATAAATCCCTTACCGCCGACCTGTCGTTCGTCTATACCGGACCAACTCTCGCCGATAACGCTAAATTGGATGGTTACGGTTCGTTGGATCTGTTGATGCGGAAAACTTTATGGGACAAAAAAATCAGCATTACGATGGGGGTTGAAAATATCCTCGATCAGGGGAATCTATTCACTACCCGCAATTACCTTGACCAGAGCGGTACCTCGCTCCGCAGGGACGAGAGCCGCCTGTTCTTTTTGGCCCTCCGCTACAAATTTGGCAATACCAAGATCAGGGACAACTACAAATCGAAGAGTACCGATGAGGGGGATAGGCTCTAATTTTGTATTTTTGCAATCCTAAAAATACATAGGTTTGCCCAGAATAGCCGACATACAGCTCCCCGACTTCCCGCTGCTTCTCGCCCCGATGGAAGACGTCAGTGACCCGCCCTTTCGTGCTTTGTGCAAAGAGCAGGGCGCCGATGTAGTCTATACGGAATTTATTTCTTCGGAAGGCTTGATCCGCGATGCCGCCAAAAGTGTCATGAAGTTGGATATCTATGAAAAGGAACGCCCCGTGGGCATCCAGATTTTCGGGGCCAATCTCGACTCGATGTTGCAATCGGTGGAAATCGTCGAAAAATCCAATCCTGATATCATCGATATCAATTTTGGATGTCCCGTTAAGAAAGTAGTCAGCAAAGGAGCGGGAGCCGGTATTTTAAAGGATGTCGATTTGATGGTCTCCCTCACTAAGGCCATGGTCGAACGCACCAAACTTCCGATTACCGTAAAGACCCGTCTAGGATGGGACGATAACTCCATTATGATCGTTGAGGTCGCCGAACGTCTACAGGATGTCGGGTGCAAGGCCATTGCCATTCACGGCCGTACCCGCGCCCAGATGTACAAGGGCAATGCGGACTGGAAACCCATTGCCGAGGTGAAAAATAACTCCCGCATGCATATTCCTGTATTCGGAAATGGCGATGTCGACACTCCAGAAGCCGCCATGCGCATGCGAGACGAATACGGGCTTGACGGTGCCATGATCGGCCGTGCCAGTATCGGATACCCTTGGTTTTTTAGGGAAGTCAAACATTTTTTCGAAACCGGCAACCATGCCGAACCTCCCACTATGGAAGAACGTGTAGAAGCCGCCCGCCGCCACCTGCAGATGGCCATTGATTGGAAAGGTGAAAAACTAGGTGTTTTCGAGACCCGCCGCCACTATACGAATTACTTCAAGGGCATCCCCCATTTTAAGGAATACCGGATGAAGATGGTAACCAGCGACGATTCTGTCGATGTGTTCGCAGCCTTCGACGAGGTGTTGGAGCGGTTTGGGGATTTTGAATTCGCGGTATCTTAAAGGGCTTGTTATTGAATCAATGATTCTATGCCGTAATCAACTTCTTTGTAATTCGGCTACTAGCAATTTTCGAAGCAATTATCCCCAAGACCATAATCGTAGCAAGAACGATGAGCACGTTGATCAGCTGATATTCCACCGGATAGGCCAGCGAGGGCGTAATCTTTAACCATCCGACAGCCAATTGCGACCAGATAAGTAGTGAGGCTAATGCCACGCCAATAATGCCGCCGGTAGTCGTTACCAATATCCCCTGAATGAAATAGATACGGCGTAGTTTTTTGACGGTAACGCCCAGATTGAATAGTGTTTTAGAGTTCTGCTGCTTGTCCAGTATCATCATGATAATCGCTCCCACCACATTAAACAGGGCGATGATGAGGACTAAGGTGAAAATAAGATAGGTAGCAAGATTTTCGGTATTCAGCATTCTATGTAGCGAACTATTGAGCTCTTGACGGTTCTTTAGTGAAATGTTGTCTCCTAAGATGGCTATAATCTGATTTTTTAGGGATGCAATATCCCCAGAACCATCCAACTTAAAATTGATGCCTGACAATTGATTGCTGTCTTTATCCAACAACTGTTGTACGGATGGCAAATCCGCGAAAACATACTTTTTATCCAGATTTTCCTCTATCCCGTAAACCCCACTTAGCACAAGGGGCTTTGTCTTGAGGTCTTCTTGCAGTTTGATGGTGCCTTTTCCAGGTTTTAAAGCCATGATTACCAACGGACTTCGATATTGATTTACCGTTGTACCCAAAATATTCGCAATTCCGATACCGGCGACCGCTTCCTGTTCGTTGATGCGCCAAGTGCCGTACTGGATCATACTATCGACACCGATAACGCGATGATAACTCGAATCGACGCCCTTGATAAAGGCAATATGGCTTTTTTGTTGGTGCTTGAGGTAGACTTTTTCCTCTAGTTCTTTGGCGTAATCGACAACTCCGTCAATTTGTTGCAGTTTTTGCTCCTGCTCGGGCGAGAGGGTAAAGAATTTTCCGGTAATGGGAACAGCTTTCAGGTCCGGATCAAAAGTATTGCTGAAGGAAAGGCTAAAAGTTTTCAATCCTGCAAAACCGGAAAGCACAATAAACAAGGCCGCAGAACCGATTACGATGACCAAAAAAGTAATAAAGTTGATAACGTTCACCGCGTTTTGACTGCTCTTTGAGCGAACGTAGCGCTTCGCGATGTAGAACGGGAAATTCAAGGCAGCGTCGGTTTAGAACAAGGGTTTAGATTTTCTTCCTTTTGGCCAGTAATTCGCGGTTTTCAATCGGATTTTCTTCTCCTTTAAGCGATTTCTCTATATTTTCGATATAATCTAACGAATCATCAAGGAAAAAGGACAGTTCCGGCACACGTCTTAGCTGATGGCGGGTTCGCTGTGCTAGTTCATGCTTGATAAGCGGCTGGTTCGAGGTAATACCTTCCATGATTTCTTGCGCGTTTTTGTTCGGAAAGATGCTGAGGTAGACTTTGGCTAAGGAAAGATCTGTTGGCACCGACACTTTGGTAACAGAAATCAAGGTGCCCTTCAACCCCCCGTCAATAGCGGAGCGCTGAAGAATGTCAGCGATATCCTCTTGAATAACGCCCGCAATCTTTTTCTGTCGTTGTGTTTCCATAGGGCAAAAATACGGAGAAATAAGCGTAATTTAGTGCTGTGCCGGAAAATGCGCGATTGTTTGGGAAAACACCATTACCGACTGCCGTGAGCGAATTACAAGAACCAAGAACTTAGACTAAAAAGGGTCTTAAAGTTAAGTAGACAATCCCACTGAAAAATAGAAGTTGAAAAAAATAGAACATATAGGCATTGCAGTGAAGAATTTGGATGCTTCCAATATCCTTTTTAAAAAGCTACTTGGAGCGGAATCCTATAAAACGGAAGAAGTGCCATCAGAGGGAGTTCGGACCTCATTTTTCAGAATGGGAGATAGTAAAATCGAGCTTTTGGAAGCCCAGGACAAAGATAGTCCGATCGCGAAATTTTTGGAGAAACGGGGAGAAGGGATGCATCATATCGCTTTTGCGGTCGATGATATTGTAGCGGAGGTCGAACGTTTAAAATCCGAGGGGTTTCAGATTTTGAACGAAGCGCCGAGAAGGGGAGCTGACAATAAGTTGGTTGTTTTTTTGCATCCGAAGAGTTCGGGCGGGGTTCTTATAGAATTATGCCAAGAAATTCCGAGCAATGCGAACGGATGACCAGTAGAGGCGCGTCTAATAACCTGTAAATAACTTTGTCCGTTAACGGCAAATAGTTAAATTTGCCATCTCTTTTGAAAAAAGACCGGTCCTATAGCTCAGTTGGTTAGAGCACCTGACTCATAATCAGGTGGTCCCTGGTTCGAGCCCAGGTGGGACCACTAGTAAAATCAGGCAGTTGCGAAATTTCGC
>RCMY010004089.1_pt1 | contig 12724 bp, 8 predicted proteins | sample 2041341 | NCBI WGS metagenome assembly RCMY01 (sample SAMN09708234, study PRJNA481090) | Marine sediment metagenome, whole genome shotgun sequencing project. | reverse complement strand
TCGACGGTGAGGTCAACGACTTCGCCGGCCTCGGGGACACGATCGTCGTGGGCGGCACGTTCACCCAAGTCTACGACCACGCAACCGGTCAGGTCCACGACCGCCGCGGGATCCTGGCCTTCAGCCGGGCCACCGGCGCCTTGCTGCCGTTCGACCCGGACCTGAACGGCAGCGTCCACGAGCTCGAGACCTCCCAGGACGGGAGCCACGTCTTCGCCGCCGGCACGTTCACGCAGGCCGGCGGGCAGTGGTATCAGCGCGTGGTCAAGCTCGACGTCGGCGGCAACGTCGACGCCGCGTTCCACACGGTTGTCTCGGCGAAGGTCGACGGCCTCGCCGTCGCCAACGGACGGGTCTATCTCGGAGGCGCGTTCAACACCGTCGAAGGGGTCTCCCGCGAGGGGCTCGCCGCGGTCGACGCGGTCACCGGCGCGCTCGACGCGACCTTCGACCTTCCCGTCACCGGCATCGGCGGGAACAACTCCAAGGCCGTCCGCGCGCTCGACGTCACCCCGGACGGGGCACGTCTGCTCGTCGTGCACGCGGGGCTCAACGTCGGTCCCGAGTACCGGCCGGGCATCGCGCTCATCGCGCTCGACACGGCCGCGGCCGCGGTCACCGGCTGGCGCTCGACGATCGTCGAGGACAACCGCTGCAAGGGCGCCCTGCGCTACAAGGACGGCGAGATCTCGCCCGACGGCACCTACTTCGTCGTGGTCTCCCAGGGCGGCGACATCATGCCGGTCTGCGACTCAGCCCTCCGGTTCCCGATCGCGGACGTCGAGGTCGAGGTCGACTGGATCTCGCGGCACTTCGACAGCCTGCTGTCCGTCGCCATCAGCGACACCGCCGTCTACACCAGCGGCCACTTCTGGGGCCAGGAGTCGCCGGGCTCGCCCGACCCGTTCCCCGGCGAGGCGACCAAGAAGTACGGCTGCCACGGCGACGGTCCGGACAACTGCGCCTGGGTCGTCCTCGGCGACGACGTGACGCGCCGCGACCAGCTCGGAGCGCTCGACCCGGACACGGGCAAGACACGCGACTGGGACCCGGGCATCAACGCTCATGAGGGCGGCTTCGGGCTCGAGATCGTTGACGGGGCGCTGCTGGTCGGTCACGACCGAGACCGCATGGACGGCCAGCTCGTCGGTCGCTTCGGCATGTTCGACGACGACTGGACCGGACAGCAGCCCCCGGACACGACCAAGCCGACGGGGCTGATCTCGGAGCCGGTCGAGGGGCAGGTCCTCGAGCCCGGCCGCATCCGCTTCGCCGGCACGGCCGCGGACAACAACGTCGTGACGAGCGGTTGGATCGGCGTCCGCAACAAGGGCACGGGCCTGTGGCTGCAGGACGACGAGACGTGGGGCCCGTGGACGCTCATCGAGGTCAACCTCGCCGATCAGGGCCTGCCGTCCACGACCTGGCTGCGACGCCCGTACCTGTGGGACGAGGGCGAGTACCTCGTGAACCTGCGCGTCCGGGACGCCGCCGGCAACCAGTCCGACGCCGTCCGCGTCGACTTCACCATCACCGAGCCCGGCGGTGCCCCGGACACGACGCCTCCGGGGCTGCCCGTGATCGCCACGCCGGCAGATCATGAGGTCGTCGACGCCGGCCCGGTGCTGATCCAGGGGGGCGCCTCGGACGACGTCGGCGTGACGGAGGTCCGTGTCTCGGTCCGCGACGACGTCACGCTCCAGTGGCTCCAACCCGACGGCACCTGGGGCTCCTGGACGTGGATCCTCGCAACGCTCGCGAGCCCCGGCCAGCCCGCGACGCAGTGGGATCTCGGGGTGGACCTCCCCGCCGGCCCGTACCGCGTCAACGTCCGCGCCCGTGACGCCGCGAGCAACCAGAGCGGGGCGACGAGCCACAGCTTCGACGCGAGCTGAACGGCCGGTCGAGGTCGACGTCGGCGCCATCTACGCTGTGCATCCGACGACGACCCGGCTCCCACGTGACCGACCCGACCAGCCCAACGCTTGCCGCTCTGCCGGAACACCTCGTCGCGCCTGCCGCGATCGACGTCGTGGAGGTGACGGGCGCGGACCGCCTCGCCTACCTCGATGACCTGCTGACGCAGCGACTCGTCGACGCTCGGCCCGGCCAGGTCTTCGGGGCCCTGGAGCTCGAGCAGCACGGCAGCGTCCTGGCGTTGGTCGATGTCGCTGTCCTCGAGGACCGGGTCCTGCTCCTCGTTCCGCGCGCCGCCCCGCGCGACGACACGCCACGCCCGTTGACACCGCCCGGACAGACCCCGCCGGACATGCCGGACCTCGCGACGTCGGTCGCGGTACGGATGGGGGCACGGACGTTCCTGAAGGATGCACGGTTCGCGCTGCGTCCTGACCTGGTGGTCGTCCGCGAGGCTGGCCCCGACCTCACCCGGGCAGCCGGCGAGGCGGGTCCGTCGGGCGTCGTCGTGCCGGTCGGGCCGGATCGCTGGACCCTGACGCGTGGCGGCGTCCACGACCACGTCACCGTCGACGCCGAGGCGGTCGTCGCGGACCGCGTCGCCGCCGGCGCAGAGCTCGTCGACACCGACGTGCTCGACGTGCTGCGGGTGGTGCGCGGGGAGCCGGGCTGGGGACGCGAGGTCGTCGCCCCGCACCTCCCGGAAGAGCTGGGGCTGCTCACGACGCACGTCCACCTCGCCAAGGGCTGCTACCCCGGTCAGGAAGCGGTCGCGCGCATGTGGATGCTCGGACGTCCGCGGCGACGCCTCGCCGGGTTCGACCTCGCCGACGGGGTCGTCGTGCCGGTTCAGCTCGGCAGCGGCAAGCACAAGGTCACGGTGACGAGCAGCGTCGTCGTGGCTGGCGAGGGGATCGGGCTGGGCTTCGTGGGCCCCGCCGCAGAGGTCGGTGACGCGATCGAGGACGAAGGTGGTCGGATGATCCGGGTCGCGTGGATCGCGCCGGACGACCGCTCGGTTCCCGGACACGATCCGGCGGTCACCCGGCGTCGCGACCGCTGAGCGGCGTCGGCCGGTGACGATGGGCCGAGGTGGTTCCGTTCCGGGCGGGTCCTGTCCTACGTTGCCGTGTCAGACCACCCCCGAGGCCACGTGACCGATCATCTGCAGGACGCGACGACGTTCCTCCGGGCGTTCCTCGACGGCGATGCGGTGGCGGCATCGCTGGCGACCGTCACCGAGGCGATGGAGTACGGCCCGACGCCGGACCGCACCGGCACGCTGAAGCTCGCGCACGACGTGCTGGTGGCTCAGGCCCGGGTCGCGACCGACGTCAAGGTCCTCGTCCTCCACGAGGACCTCGGGCTGACGTTGACCGAGATCGCCGAGGTGATCAGGGTCAACCCGATCGAGACGGCCAGGATCTGGGCAGCCGTCGCGATGGAGGCCGGCCTCCCTCCGGAACAACCCGACGGCCACGCGGCACCCAGCACGACGGAGCCAGATCCCGAGCCTCAGGTCCCGGCGGTGGCCCCCGATCCTGTCGAGCCCGAGCCCGGCGAGCCTGGAGCCGTCGGCGTCCCGAGCGAGCCGGCTGGCGCGCCGATCCGGATCTCGTCGGCGAACCCCTCGGCGGCAGACCTCGACGTCGCCCCCGCCGGTGACGAAGCTCCCGACGCGGCGCTCTCGCAGGAGTTCACGGAGCGGGTCGACGAGCCGGTCGACCTCGACACCTTCGCCGCCGAGGTCGCGATGGCGGCGGATCTCGACGACGACCCCTTCGACGGCGACCCCTTCGACGTCGAGATCGACGACACCGATGTCGGTGAGGAGTGGGACGACGGCCTCGCTGACCAGCTCGAGCAACGTCATGTCACCGTCGCGATCGCGGATCAGGACGAGCCCCCGGCAGCCCTCGTCGCGGCCGACGACTCCGACGCGTCAGACGCGTCCGACGGTTCCGTCGACTCCGACGCGTCCGACGACTCCGGCACCCACGCCGACCCGGATGCGTCTGCCACCCCGGACCCCGACGACGCCGATACGGACTCCGGCCCGAAGGTCTACAAGTTCGTCGACGGGGCGATCGACGCGCGACCCGTCGCGGTGCCGGAGCCGGTCAGCGAGCGCAGCTTCGCGTACATGCTGCCGGTGGTGCTGGTCGCGGTGGTCGCGGTGATCGCGTTCATCTTCTGGCCGCGGACCGACGGGGGCGATGATCCCCCCGGGACCGCCACCGGCTGTGTCGAGGGCGGCGCGATCTGCATCGGCCGGTCCTTCATGACCGACACCGTCACGCCGTTCGGCCAGCCCGGCGACGAGCGGGCCGAGTTCTTCGTCGGCCAGGACGTCTTCGTCTGGTGGTCGGGCGTGCTCACCGACGCTGACGCGGACCCGCCACGTCTCGACGTTCGGTGGTTCCGGGTCACCGACGACCGCGAAGCGCTCGTGCAGTCCGAGGAGGTCCCGGCGACCCGCAACACGGCGCAGAGCCTCAAGTTCCGGCTGAGCACGGGGCCGGGCGACTACCGCGTCGAGGTCGTCGAGCTGATCGACGGCGAGCCGGGGGTCCCGCGGGTCGGCGCCAGCTTCAGCATCCTCCCAGCCCCGGTGGGCTGAGTTCCGGGCGAGCACGGTCAGGGGTGCGTCCCGAGGCCGAGGACGCGTCCGAGGACCCGTTCGTAGGCGTCACATGCCGCGGCGACGGTGAAGGGCGCGACGGCGCTCTCCGGCGCAGGCTCAGCGCCGTGGGCCAGGGTTTCGGCGAGCGCGTTCGCGATCGCCACGGGGTTCTCGACCTCGACGAGGCGGCCCCATCGGCCCCCGTCGAGGATCTCGTCCGGGCCGGTCGGGCAGCGAGTCGCGACGATCGGGGTCCCGATGGCCAACGCCTCGATCAGCACGGTGGGCAGGCCCTCGTAGCGCGAGGACAGGACGAACGCGTCGGCGTCGCCGAGGTACGCGGCGGGGTTGTCGACGTAGCCGGGCAGGGACACGCGGTGGCCGAGGTCGAGGCGCCGGATCTGTTCCTGGAGCTTGGGTCGGTCATCGCCCTCGCCCAGGATGACGAGGCGCGCCGGGTGGTCCTCACCGAGGCGCGCCATGGCTTCGATCAGGACGTCGAAGCCCTTCTGCGGGGTCAGGCGCCCGATCGCGACGACGAGGTTCACGTCCGGGTCCTCGGCCCACGGGTGGCCGGACGGCTCGGCTGCACGTGCGCGCAGCTGGGGGTCGACGACCGGGTTCGCCACCACGTCGATGCGCTCCGCCGGCCAGCGCAGCGTGTCGGCCAGCTCAGCAGCGGCGCCTTCGGAGACGGCGACGACCGCCTGAGCGGCCCCGTAGGTGCGCCGCATGAGCGGCTCCATCAGGTACTTCACGCGCGTGTTCTTCGCCAGCGCCTGGCGCTGCACGAGCGAGTTGTGCTCGCAGACGATCAACGGCACGGACGCACCGGCGAGCTTGCGCGCCGCGACGGCGGTGACGTTGGCGTGCCAGAGCGCGCTGATGATCACGTCCGGCTCGTTCCCGCGGATGAGCTGCGCGAGCGCGGGGGCGGCGGCGGCGGTGCGGCTCGCGTCGAGGTCGATGACGAGGACCGGGTTGGCGGGAGAGGCCTGCTTGACCATGTCGACGAGGGGACCGCGGGCCTTGGCCAGGGCGAGACGGACCGTGTGGCCGCGACGGGCGAGCTCGCCCGCGAGCACGGCCGTGACCCGCTCGGCTCCGCCACCGCTGAGGTCGGGCGCGAACAGGAGGAGGTCACGCGACGGCAGCAGCGACGCGCTCACCGCGGCTGGTCGGGGACGGAGCTCCATGGCCGGTCAGCCGTTGCGGGCGAGGTACCACTCGACGAAGCGACCGAGGCCGTCGGAGAGCGGGATGGACGGTGTGAACCCGATGTGGGTGTTCAGGTCGTCCGTCTCGGCGTGAGTCCGCGGCACGTCGCCGGGGACGGTGTCGGTGTAGTTGCGGACGGCCTTCTTGCTGAGCGCGTCCTCGAGCATCGTGATCATCTCGTTCACGGTGGCCTGACCGCCGTGGCCGATGTTGTAGATGCGCCACGGGGCGTTGGAGCGCCCGATGAGCGGGTTCTCCGGGTCCCATGAGGGGTCGCCGGCCGGCGGGCGTGCGGCGATCCTCACGACGCCCTCGACGATGTCGTCGACGTAGGTGAAGTCGCGCACGGCCTCGCCGTCGCCGAAGATGTTGATCGTCTCGCCGGCGTGGATCGCCTTGGTGAAGATGTAGTACGCCATGTCCGGGCGGCCCCACGGCCCGTACACGGTGAAGAACCGCAGCCCGGTCATGGCGATGCCGTAGGTGTCTGCGTACGCGTGGGCCATGAGCTCGTTGGAGCGCTTCGTCGCTGCGTAGAGCGAGACCGGGTGATCGGCCGGATCGTCGACGCTGAACGGCACGCGGTTGTTGGCGTAGACCGACGACGAGGAGGCGTAGGTCAGGTGGCCGACCTCGCTGCGGCGCGTGGCCTCGAGGACGTTGAGGTAGGCGACGAGGTTGTTGCTCGCGTAGGAGAACGGGTCCTTGAACGAGTGGCGGACACCGGGCTGCGCGGCAAGGTGGATGATCGTGTCCGGGCGGACCTCCTCGACGAGGTCGAGGAACGCGTCGCGGTCACACAGGTCCATCCTCACGAAGCGGTAGCCCTCGCTGCCGGTGAGCGTGTCCACGCGGTCCTGCTTGAGCGCAGGGTCGTAGTAGGGGTCGAGGTTGTCGACGCCGACGACCTCGACGCCGTCGGCGAGGAGACGTCGGGAGGTGTGGGATCCGATGAACCCGGCGCCGCCGGTGACGAGCACGCGCTGCATCGCAACGGGCTCCTGCGGGCCGGACGACACAGCGTCCTGCCGGTTGGTCATGACACGTCCTTCACGTCTTCGGTGCGGGTTCAGGCGGCCGTGCTCAGCCATGCCGGCATCGCGGTCCCGCGTGCACCAAGGTACTCACGCAGAGCGTTCAGGTCGTCACGGTAGAAGTCGTCGAGCTTCGCGCGGTTCGCGTCGTCCAGGGTGGCGGACGCCGATGTGCCGTTGATGCGCTGGTAGGCGCCGCGCAGCTTGGCCACGAGCTCCGGCCGTTCGCGCAGCCACGAGCCGAGCCGTTCGTTGAGACCGTACGCGAGTCGTTGGATGCCCGGGCTGCGTGAGGCCACCGTGGGGTTGCGGACCTCGTCGGCGAAGTCGGCGGCCGGAGTCGGGTCGAGGTCGAGCCAGCGCAGGACGTCGGCCGCGACGGAGCGGCTGTCGGCGACGAGGTCGTCGAAGAACACCACGTGGCAGTGCTCGCCGAAGGCGTCGAACCAGTCCGGCAGCCAGCTCATGTACTGGCTGGTGCGCAGCGGCCGGAGGAACCGGTGCTCGGGGAGGAGGTCCTCGCGGGTCGCGTGGCGCAGCATCGCCTCGTCGACCCAGTCGGAGAACGTCAGGTCGTGGGGGAGCAGAGCGCGTGCCTGCATGTAGGTGAAGTTCGACCACAGCCGTTCGGTGGGCTGGCGCAGGCTGAGCACGATCCGGGTGTCGGCGCCGCACACGTCGCGGACCGCGGCGACCAGGTCCGGTCCGCCATAGCAGTAGTGGGGTGTGGCCTCCATGCGGAACGGCTCGTCGGCCGCGTGCGCCACGCACGCCGCGTAGTCCTCCACAGGTGCGAGGACCCCACCGGGATACCGCAGCGGGGCGAAGTACTCCACCTCCTTCACCGTGCTGGCGCAGATGTCCGGGTGCTGTCCGAGCAGGTGGAACAGCGAGCTGGTCCCGGCCTTGCCGACACCGGCGATGATGAGGTTCGGGAGCTTGAGCTCGGTGGTCATGGTTCCGTCTCGGCTCACGCAGGGACTCCGTGATCAGCGTGGGGAAGCGTCCGGATCGTCACGAGGGGCTCGTCGCCGTCCACCTCGGACGTGTCGGCGGCGCGGATCGTCGCGACATGGCCCGGGTGATCGAGCGTGCCGTCGGCCGTGTCGGCTCCCACGATTTCCAGGAGAAGCCGCTCGACGTTGTCGACCATGTCGGCGTGGGTGAACCGCTGCGCCCAGAGCTGTCGGGCGTTCGTGCCGCGTCGCGCTCGCTCTGCCGGGTCGATGAGCAGCGGCGTGAGCGCCGCCGCGAAGGCCTCGGGGTTCCCCGCAGCAGCGAGCTCCCCGGTCGTGGGCGAGACGGCCTCGGAGATGCCGCCGACGTTGCTCGCCACGACTGGCAGGCCCGCGCGCATGGCTTCGAGGATGCTCAGCGGGAACGACTCCCAGTGGGTCGCCAAGGCGAAGATCTGAGCGTCTGCGAGGCGCTCGGCGACGTCGTCACAGTGCCCGAGGAAGCTGACACGCGCGGCGATCCCCAAGCTGGTCGCGAGGTCGCGCATGTCGGGGAGGAGATCGCCGGTACCGATGAGGTCCAGCTTCCATTCGAGGTGTCTGACGACGGCGAGCGCACGGAGGAGCGTCGCGTGATCCTTCTGCGCCTCGAAGCGCGCGACCATGATGATGCGCGCAGGGCTGCGGCCTGGCTCCGCGAGCGGGACGAGGGTGTCGGGGACGCCGTTGTGGATGACCCGATGGTCGCGCGGGCGGCCGACCCTGGCGGCGATCGCGAGATCACGCTCGTAGGACGAGACGTTCAGGATCGTGGCGGGCAGCTTGGCTGCGGCGCGCTCCACGAACTTGGCGACGAGCTGTTCACGTCGGGGGATGCCGGCGTCGAACGCCCACCCGTGGGGGACGTGCACGACCGGGATGCCGAGGCGGCGTCCGACGATCCGCGCGACGATGCCGGCCTTCGCGGTGTTGGAGATCAGCACGTCCGGGTCGGCCTCGGCGACCACGGTCCGGAGCTCACGGATGGCCGTGATGTCGTTGCGGGGCGAGGGGTCGCGGACGAGGTGGCTGAGCGTGCGGACCGGGAGGCCACGCTCGCGCAGCTCCTCGATCCACGGACCGTCGCCACCGGCGACGACCGCGACGTGGTGCCCACGTTCACGCAGCGCGAGGGCGACGTCGCGGATCCAGATGCTGGCGCCCGCGATCACGTCGGAGCGGGTGTTGACGAAGAGGAGGCGCATCGGTCAGCCCTTGAGGTCGGCGACGCTGGCGCGAGGCCGCCTGCCGGACCCGGGAGTCGGCAGCGGGCTGCGTCGGGATGCGCGTCGGGAGATGGCGGTCGGGTCGTCGTGGGTCGTCTGGCAGCGGGCGATGAGCGCGAGCCAAGCAGCGCCCACGGCGTCCGGGCCGGCGAGCTGCTCGGCGCGGACGCGACCAGCGTCACCCATCGCCGCGCGATCCTCCGCGTCGAGATCGGTGATCTTGCGCATCGCCGCTGCCAGCGCGTCCGCGTCGCCCGCGTCGACGAGCAGGCCGGTGACGGGCGCGTCCACGAGCTCAGGGCTCCCGCCGACGGCCGTCGCGACGACCGGGAGTCGCGCGAGCATCGCTTCGATGACGACGTTGGGGAGGCCTTCGTGGCGCGACGAGAGCACGAGCGCATCGCTGGCAGCCATCAGGTCCGCGACGTCGTCGCGGACCCCCAACAGGTGGACGCGGGCCTCGAGCCCGGCCGTGACGACGGCGCGTCGCACGTCCTCCTCGAGCGGCCCTTGGCCGATGACGAGCAGCTCGGCGCGCGGGACGTCGACCATGGCACGGATGAGCGTCGCATGGTCCTTCTGCTCCTCGAGGCGACCGACGCAGGCCCAGACGAACGCGTCGTCGCTCAGCCCGAGCGCGGCACGGGTCGCCGAGCGGGGCGCGGCGGCGTCGAACCGTGCAGCGTCGACCGCGTTGCCGATGACGCGCAGCCGGGCGGCCGGGACGATGCCCTGGGAGGTGAGCCGATCCGCTGCGCGCCGGGAGTTCGTGGTGGTGACCGTCGCGAACCGGTCCGTCGCGGCGACGAGGCGCTCACGCCGGGGGCCGCCGAACCGCTCGTTGCGGATCGAGCTGACGATGACGGGCACGCCGGCAAGCGTGCCGGCGATGCGTGCCAGGATGTTCGCCTGGTAGACGAACGACACGACCACGTCGGGGCGCAGCCCACGCAGCATCGACACCGCGGAGGTCATCGAGGAGAGCGCGCGTGCCCGCGGCGACGGGTCGAGGTGCATCACCGGGATCCCGAGCGCGGCCAGGTGCTCCTCGTACGCCAGCGACGGCATGATCGAGACCACGGCGACCTCGTCTCCGTGCCTCACGAGCGCCTCGGCGAGCCGCACGGTCTGCGTCTCGGCTCCACCATGGGTGAGGCCGTTGCTGACCAGGACGACGCGTCGGGGGCGGGGTTCGGTGGCGCGGTCGAGGTGTGCCTCAGTAGGCACCGGCGGACTCCCCGGCCAGCATCACGGAGACGGTCTTGCCGACGATGACCAGGTCGGTGCGCAGCGAGGAGTGGAGCGCGCAGTCCGCCTGGAGCCGGACCCGCTCCGGGTAGGCGAGGTCGCTGCGGCCGCTGACCTGCCAGAGGCCGGTGAGGCCGGGCCGGACCCGGAGGATCGGCTCGAGCGCATCGCCGTAGCGGTCGCGCTCGTCGGGGAGCATCGGGCGTGGTCCGACGATGCTCATCTGGCCACGCCAGACGTTGAGGAACTGCGGGAGCTCGTCGAGGCTCGTCCGGCGGAGGAAGCCACCGATCCGGGTCACCCGGGGGTCGTGGCGGAGCTTGTGGTTGGCCGAGTACTCGGCCCGTGCCGCCGGGTCGTTGCGCATGAGGTCGCGGAGGCGCTCCTCGGCGTCGGTGACCATGGTGCGGAACTTGTAGACACGGATCTGGTTCCCGCTACGGCCGATGCGCTGCTGCCGGTAGATGGCCGGGCCGGGCGAGGAGATCCTCACGGCCAGGATGATCATCAGGAACACCGGGACGAGCAGGAGCAGCGCGAGGGTCGAGAAGACCATGTCGAAGACGCGCTTGCCGAGTCGTGGCCAGCGCCACCAGGAGACGCCCGTGACCGCGTCGTCGACCGCGGCAGGGGCCGTCGGGGTGGTGATGGGCGGCAAGATCAACCTCGAACGGGACGCAACAGGATGCGGGTCCAAGGTTTAGAGGCGTACGAGGTCCAGCGCAACCTCCGTCGATCGAATGGGGAAGATGCTCGGTCCGCCGATCGGCCGTCCGGGCGGCGGTTCGGCGCAACCAGCCCTGAAGCGGGACATGGCATCATTTCTGTCTCGCGGGGGTGGCGTTGCCACAGCACAGAGTCGTGCGTGAGGCGCGCGGGGTGGTTCGGCGCTCTGGGTAGCGCTCGGTCACGTTCCGTCGATTTTCGGGCCGATCGGCCCAACGTGGTGGTCACGCTCCGTGTCCGTTTGGCCCCGGATCTGGCGATCTGGCCGCTGTCCGCGTGTTGCTCCCACGCAGCGTCACGGAGATGCTTGGCCGGCTGGTGACAGGGCGATCGCCCTGTCACGGTCTCGCACTGCTGCCCGTGGGCGGAGAGCTCGTCCGGCAGGGCTCCGCTCAGCCCTCCGGAAGGGCGGCGGTGCTGCACACCGGCCCACGGCCGTTCCAGCTCAGCGAGCGTTGAAGTAGCGGGCTTCGGGGTGGTGGAACACCAGGGCGCTCGTGGACTGCTCGGGGGAGAGCATGAACTCGTCGGTGACCTCGACGCCGATGTCGCCGAAGCGGATCAGGTTGTCGAGCGGGACCTGGTCCTCGAGGTCGGGGCAGGCGGCGTAGCCGAAGGAGTAGCGCGAGCCGCGGTAGCCCTGGCGGAACAGGTCCTTGGGGGTCTTGCCGTCGTCGCCGGCGATGCCGAGTTCCTGGCGGACGCGCTGGTGCCAGAGCTCGGCGAGGGCCTCGGCCATCTCGACGCCGAACCCGTGGGCGTAGAGGTAGTCCTGGTAGCGGTCCTCGGCGAACAGCTCTTGCGCGATGACGGAGATGCGTGAGCCGACGGTGACGCAGTGCGCGCCGAGAACGTCGAGCTCGCCGGAGGACACCGGACGGAGGAAGTCGGCGAGGCACAGGAACTTGCCGCGGTCCTGGCGGGGGAAGGTGAAGCGGTGCAGCTCGCGCTCGCCCGGGGCTGCGGGGTCCCACACGATGACGTCGTCGCCGTCGCCGTTGGCGGGGAAGTAGCCGTAGGTGACCTCGGGGCTCAGCAGCTGCTCGGCCTTGGCGCGGGCAATCCAGTCGCGCAGCACCGGCCGGGCCGTGGCGTCGATGAACGCCTCGTACTCCGCCGGGGAGCGGTCGCCGGGGGAGAAGCCCCACTGGTTGCGGAACAGGGCGACCTCGTTGAGCAGCGGCCAGACGTCGTCCAGCGAGATCCCGCGGACGACCTTGGTGCCCCAGAACGGCGGCGTCGGCACGGCGACGTCGGTGGCGATCCCGGAGTGCGGGCGCCCCTGCTCGTCGCGGGCGGGTGGTTCGACCTGCTTGCGCTTGGGCGTCGCACGACGGGTCTTGACCCCGACGAGCTCCTCCGGCAGCGCCATGCCGGCGCGGCGCGCCTTCATGACGTCGTCGAGGACGCGGAGGCCCTCGAAGGCGTCCTTGCAGTAGAAGACGTTGCCGTCGTAGACCTGACGGAGATCGTCCTCGACGTAGCCGCGCGTCAGCGCGGCGCCGCCGAGCAGGATCGGCGTCGTGTCCTTGCGGTGGTTCATCTCCTCGAGGTTGTCCTTCATCACGACCGTCGACTTCACCAGCAGCCCGGACATCCCGATGACGTCGGCCTGCTTGTCCTCGGCCGCGGCGAGGATCGCGTCGATCGGCTGCTTGATGCCGATGTTGAAGGTCTCGTAGCCGTTGTTGCGCAGGATGATGTCGACGAGGTTCTTGCCGATGTCGTGGACGTCGC
>RCMY010004088.1_pt1 | contig 12724 bp, 7 predicted proteins | sample 2041341 | NCBI WGS metagenome assembly RCMY01 (sample SAMN09708234, study PRJNA481090) | Marine sediment metagenome, whole genome shotgun sequencing project. | reverse complement strand
CAAACCCTTATAAACAAAGGGCTAGTGACATTATGACATTAGTGACATTGAAAAAACTTTTTCTGGTAGCGTGTCTTTAGCCGTATTAGGTTTATATTTGTTATTAAATAAGTTGTTTGATCTCACCTGATTGGTTGTCATTCAATCCAATATGGTTGTCACCTTCCCAAATTAGTTGTCGGTTGATGATAATTTAGTTACAAATATCGTTTATTATCATATCCTTGTCTACAAATTTATAAATACAGAATCAAATCAATGAAAGACACCCGGAGGAAGCTATAGACTGTGGACAGACAGTCCCCGTTAGACTTTTAGTGTTGTGCGCAAAGACTACTTATCATTAATCATGATATATCCACAATCATTGATAATGTATTCCTCATTAATTAAGAATTCTAAGGCTTCATCCAGCTGTCTGTCTGGAATATCCATTTTATTAAGTTCTGTGACATGATGTTTTTTCTTGTCTTTCAACAGTTCTAGTATTCTTTGTTTTGGCAGAGATATTCTATTTTCTGATGCTTGGTTAGTGTTATGCTCAAGACATACATCACACAAACAGCAGTCTTTGCTGTCTGTTTCACCGAAATATCTTAATAATTGTCTACTTCTGCATACATTATCATTTTTAGCATATTCAATGATGGACTCAATTCTTTTTTCAAATTCAATTTTCCTGTCTTCATATACATTATTAGAAATGATAATTCTGTCACCGTCATCTCTGCTTTTTGTATATGTAATATAAGGCATCTTACGTTGTGGAATAAAATGAATAATCCTTTTCATGCTCAAATTTTTCAGTATAAGATATACTTGCTGTTGAGTAAGTCCCGATTTCTGAGCAATCAATCCTTCGTCAATATATGTGTAGTCATTGAAAAGTCCACCGTAAAGACGGAGTAGTGTGGTTATTATTTTATCTTCATTGCTAGTAAGGTTTTCTAAAATGTAAAGCTGACTGCGACTTAGAAGAAATCTAAGTCTTGCACTGCTTTTGGGATCATTTTCGTAGACAATATAGCCAGCCCTTTCTAAAATTCTTAATGAGGAGTCAACAAGAATCATAGAAAGTCCGAAGTTATGGCAGAATTTGCCAATATCAAAAGTAAATGTGTGTCCAATGCCGCTGCCAATACCTATCTGGTAGAAATAGGCTAAACTGTTATAGACATTTCTGATATAATCTTTTTCAGGAAAGTTGTCAGTGATGCGTTTGTGTAATTTTCTACAGTCTCCGTCGTTGTATAACATTACTGCATAGGCTTTCTTCCCATCTCGTCCTGCTCGTCCAGCTTCTTGAAAATATGCCTCAATAGAATCAGGGCAGTCAATGTGTACGACTATTCTAACATTTGGTTTGTCAATACCCATACCAAATGCATTTGTAGCGACTATCACGCGTTTTTCGTCATTTTGCCATTCCTTCTGTCGTAAATCTTTGGTATAATGTTCCAATCCAGCATGATAGAAAGTTGCTTCGATGTTATTGTCATTAAGCATCTGAGCAATTTCCTTTGTACGTTTTCTACTCCTTACGTAAACAATGGAACTTCCTTTTACTGAATTCAGAATATGAATAAGTTGCTGATCTTTGTCTGATGTTAGCCTTACAACATAAGTTAGATTTTTTCTCTCAAAGCTCATGCGAAAGACATTCTTTTCCTTAAAGCCTAATCTTTCTTGTATGTCATCAATGACTTTTGTTGTCGCAGTTGCCGTTAATGCTAAAACCGAAACATCAGGTTTAAGTTTGCGTATATCAGATATATGAAGATATGATGGACGAAAATCATATCCCCATTGACTAATACAGTGAGCTTCATCAACAGTGATGAAACTAACTTTCATATGTTTTAATTTGGCTTGAAAAAGTTCAGAAGAAAGTCTTTCCGGAGAAACATATAGAATCTTAACTCCACCAAAAACTGCATTTTCAAGAACCTTGATGATTTCAGGTCTGGTCATTCCTGAATATATTGCAGCAGCTTTGATGCCAATTTTTTGTAGATGATCAACTTGATCTTTCATCAAAGCAATTAATGGTGTAATGACAATGCATACACCATCCATTACTAATGCCGGTACTTGAAAAGTTATTGATTTTCCTCCACCAGTAGGCATTAATCCAAGGGTATCACGTCCGGCATAAATACTTTCAATAATGTCTTTTTGTATGCCTCGGAAATCAGTATACCCCCAATATTTTTGTAGTATCTGCCGGCATTCCATTATATTTCTACCTTATTATCTTCTTTGATTTCTTCTGGACGAATATCTTCAATTTGTAATTGGATTTGGTTTCGTTTAAAGACATTTGCTTCAATAGTATACACTATATCAAATGATCTTTTACTTTTAATGTATCGAGCTGATGCACTTTGGCCGAAAGCAATTCCGTTAACTACATCACTAGACTTGGAATCTACTAGTTCCAACTTAATATGTTCTTGCTCTCTGCCCACAACCTTACTTGTGCCATAATCATAAACTCCTTGAGTGCAGAATAATGGCTTGGTACATTCAGGCCCGAAGGGCGCAAAACGTTTTAAATCATTATGCAGTTTCTTAGTAATATCTTTAAAATCTATGTGACAATCTATATTGATATTGGCCTCAGTCTGTTCTGGTGCAATGTGTTCTTCTACATATTTTTGGAATCTCTGTCTAAACTCAGGTATATCATTCCATTTAAGAGTTAATCCAGCTGCATAAGTGTGTCCTCCAAAATTCAGAAGTAAATCACGGCAACTCTTAATGGCAGAATATACGTCAAAGCCAGTCACACTTCGAGCGGAACCTGTTGCAAAATCGCCGTCTTTAGTTAGTACGACGGTAGGGCGGAAGTACATCTCAGTAAGACGTGACGCAACAATACCAATAACACCTTTTTTCCAATTCTTGTCATATAGAACAATGCTTGAATGATGTTTTTGATTTTCAAGTTTAGAGACAATTATATTTGCCTCTTCTGTCATTTGTTTGTCAATATCTTTACGTTGCTCATTATATTCATCAATGTGCTTCGCCTTTTTTATCGCTACTCCATAGTCTTTTTCGATAAGTAAATCAACGCTTTCCTTACCGTTTTCCATTCTTCCAGAAGCATTTATTCTTGGGCCTATCTTGAATACAATATCGCTCATTGATATTTCACGTCCGTTTAGGCCACAAATATCAATAATCGCTTTCAAACCAATACTTGGATTTTGGTTCAGTTGTTTTAGTCCATGAAATGCTATTATTCTATTTTCATCCGTTACAGGAACAATGTCTGCAGCTATTGAAACGGCACACAAGTCAAGTAAAGGGATAAGATTAGAAAAAGAAATCTCGTTGTTTTTTGCCCAGCCTTGCATGAATTTAAATCCTACGCCACATCCGCATAAGTTCTTATACGGGAATGTATCATCATGTCTTTTGGGATTTAATATTGCTACGGCTTGCGGCATCACCTCGTCTGGGACGTGATGGTCACAAATAATAAAATCTATACCAAGGCTTTTGGCATAGTCAATTTCCTTGATTGCTTTTATACCACAGTCAAGTATTATAATAAGTTTTACACCTGTTTCATGAGCATAGTCTATTCCTTTTTTACTTACTCCATATCCTTCGTCATATCTGTCTGGTATGTAGTAGTCTATATTGGAATAGAACTGTTGAAGAAACTTATACACCAGTGCTACAGCTGTGCATCCGTCAACATCGTAATCTCCATATACAAGTATACGCTCTTTTCTGCCCATTGCTTCGTTCAGACGTTCTACAGCTATATCCATATCTTTCATCAAAAATGGATTGATAAGATCAGCTAGTTGCGGACGGAAGAATCTTTTGGCAGCAGATTCTGTATTAATACCTCGCTTGATAAGAAGTTGTGCTAAAATAGGACTGATACTCAGTTTTTCTCCAAGTTCTTCAGCTGCTTGTTTCTCTTCTGGTGTTGGTGGTTCGTAATTCCATTTGAAATGCATTTATATCGTTTTTATTTTTTTCTTGGTTGCAATGTATGTAAACATAGGCCTTTGATCAATTTTTATTATTTAAGTAATAAAGATCAGTGTTCAAAGTTACAAAATAAAAACAAAAAAAAAGCACAATCTGAAATGTTTTTTCAGATTGTGCCTTCTATTTCTTTTTGCTATCTAATATTAGATACCAAGTTTTTTGCGAATATCCTTTGGTATGGCATTCTTGTTAACCATGAAATCCATAGTGTTTGCGGCAATAAAGTTCTTTGTCATATACCAAATTCCTTTATATTCACCAGCTTCTCCCCATGAGTTCTTAACCATGTAATATTCCTTGCCATTCTGATCTTTTGCAATACCGTAAATAAGCATGCCGTGATCATCTGTAAGTTCCCAGTTGTCATATCTTTCCTGACGCATTTTCTGTGTAGGTACGATCTCTGGAATATTGCAGCCTAAAGAGTCAATCATATTGCTCTTTTGAGTCTTTGTAAGTTTCAGCCAGCGAGCCATGTCACTACCAGTCAAGCTTTGTACTTTTTTTGTATCAGTATTGTAAGCAAGACCATCACGTGTAAATCCGTCTTCTGAAACGTCACCGCCCCAAGCTACAGTATATCCGTTCATAACAGCATTATCAATAATGCGCATCATGTCTTCCATTGGAATGTTCCATGAAAGTGGGTTACGCCAATTATCCTGAACTTCAACAGGGAATCCTTTCCAGAATGGGTGATGTGTATAACTTGTTATGCTAACATAGTCATTAAAGTCAATGCCAAGATTTGCTGCGAAAGACTTTGGAGTATAACTCTTGCCTTCATAAGTGAATTTTTCTGGGCACTTTCCTAAGTAAGCGTCAAGAATACCTTGTAGTCCGCTTTTCCATTGAGTAGACAACTTCTTAGAATCACTTTTAGCAACAGCTGTTACATAAGGAGTCATCAGAGTGAAAAACTCGTTGTAATTATTTAGTGAATCTCCATAAAGACTACCTGCTTGTGGCATTGCGTTTTCTGGGCAGATACCATAGTTTTCAAGGCAATACAATGGATCATAAGAGCTACCACCTTCTGCAAATTGGCAGTCACCATGTAGACGTACTACCTGAATAGCACGATCCATATAGGTCTTGTTGGCAACAAATGACTCACAAAGATCATAAGTCTTACCAGTCTTCTTGAGTATTTCAGACTCAAAGAAGCTTAGTGTAGAATAGTTCCAACAGGTACCACTACGGCTTTGATTTTTAATACTTGTAATTTTGTTCTCTCTTACGACAGTGAATACTGGCTTATTTACATTCTTCTCAGCCTTCTTTTCCTGTGCTGTTGCACCAATCGCCGTCAAGGCAATAAGTGTCATTACTAATAATTTTCTCATTTAAACCAATGTAATGTTAATTTTTATCCATAAAATTCTCTACGTCTTTTGGATGATAAGGAATACGATCCTTACCGATGAATCTACATCCGTCTTTTGTTATTAAAACGTCATCCTCTATTCTAATACCGCCAAAGTCCTTATAAGTCTCCAATTTGTCAAAATTAAGAAAATCCTTACAGTGTCCATTTGCTTTCCAATCATCAATAAGTGCGGGAATAAAATATATGCCAGGTTCGTCTGTAACGACGAATCCTTCTTCAAGTCTGCGGCCCATTCTTAAACAGTTAGTTCCGAATTGCTCTAGGTTTGGACGAGTTTCTTCGTCAAATCCTACATTTATTTGGTCAAGGCTTTCCATATCATGTACGTCCATTCCCATCATGTGACCTAGTCCATGAGGAAGAAACATAGCATGTGCACCAGCTCTAACTGCTTCTTCTGTATCGCCCTTTGTAAGTCCAAGTTCTTTTAATCTGTCAAACATCAGTCTGCACACCGCAAAATGTACATCAGCATATTTGGTTCCAGGTTTTGCTACTTCCAAAGTGTAATCGTGACAAGCTTCTACAATAGAATATATTTCTAATTGCTTTTGTGTGAACTTTCCACTTACTGGCATCGTACGAGTGTTGTCGCTGCAATAATTGTTTATTGTTTCAGCGCCGGCATCGCAAAGTACAAGTCTTCCTTCCTCAAGCACGTTCATTGACGGTGCACCATGCATAATCTCGCCATGTTGAGTATAGATAGTTGGAAAACTGACCATAGAGCCATAAGAATTAGCTATGCCGTCAACTTGACCACCTACAAATTTTTCTGTAATTCCTGGTCGAGTAAGTCCCATAGCTGTAGTGTGCATTTTGTATCCAATAACAGCAGCACGCTCCAACTCCTCAATTTCTTGTTGCTCTTTTGTAGAACGCATCTTTACAACAGCTTTAATTAGCGGCATACTTGCTGCTTCTTTCTGTTGGCAAGGGTGTATTCCTAGCAGGTCGAATATCTGAATTTTGATGTCATGTCTGTATGGTGGTAGAATATGTATCTGGCGATGTTTACTCATGGCGTCGTTGCAAATAAGCTTCAGATTCTTCATCTGAGCTGAAGCTGTTGCACCAGCCTTTTGAGCCATATCGTGGATGCTATCAACCGAGCCAAACCAAACAATATCTTCAATATCTATGTCGTCACCTATAAGTGTGTCGGTGTCATTATCAATATCTATTACTCCAACGAGTCCATCTCTTTGAAGTCCGAAATAATATAAAAACGATGAGTCCTGGCGAAACGGATGATACCCATTATTTGGAAAATTAGCGGGAGATTCATTGTTTCCGAAAAGAATGATAACGCCACTCTTTACGAGCTTTTTAAGTTCGTTACGGCGTCTCACATAAGTAGCAGTATCAAACATGTAATGCGAATTTTTTATTGATTTGCCTACAAAGTTACATATTTTTAATTAAAAAACACTATCTTTGCAAGAAAATTGAATAAAATAGTGTAAAATTATTATAATATATGGTTGTTACTCAAAATATAGGCCTTGTTCTTGAAGGCGGTGGAATGCGTGGAGTCTTTACAAGTGGTGTCCTTGATGCCTTTATGAAACATAATGTTTATTTCAAATATATTGTGGCCGTTTCAGCAGGAGCATGCAATGGTATGAGTTATGTTAGCCGTCAACCACGTCGTGCGCGTATTTCAAATATTGACTATCTTGCGCGATACAAATATATTGGTATTCGTCATCTTGTATCTCAGGGATGTATTTTTGATAGCAAACTTCTTTATGATAAGTTTCCTAACAAACTCTTACCTTTTGATTTTGATGAATATTTTAAACATTCACAAAACTTTGAGATGGTAACAACAAATTGTCTCACAGGTACACCTATGTATTTAAAAGAGTTAGAAGATCATCAGCGTTCGTTGGATATTGTAAGAGCATCCAGTAGTCTACCTTATGTTAGTAAAATTGTTGATGTAGATGGAATTCCTATGCTTGATGGTGGTATTGTTGATAGCATACCTGTGCAGCGAGCAATTGATATGGGATATAAAAATAATGTTGTAATTCTAACAAGAAATAAGGGGTGGAGAGACAATGGAAAGGATAGAAAAGTTCCACATTATGTTTATAAGAATTATCCACGTTTAAGGGTAGCTTTGAGTAGACGCCACTTCGCTTATAATCAGCAGATTGAACTTGTTAATAGATTAGAAGAAAGTGGACAGATAAAGTGTATCCGTCCTTTACGTCCAATTGAAGTTGGAAGAATAGAAAAAGATACTGATAAATTGGAAAGACTTTACGAAGAAGGATTCAGTATTGGTGAGGAGTTTATTAAAAATAACGCTGAATTATTTTAACAAGTCTGGACGCATGTTTTTTGTGCGTTTCATTGCTTCGTCAAATTCCCATTTACGAATCTTGGCTTCGTTGCCACTGAGTAGTATGTCTGGAACCTTCCAACCTTTATATTCTGACGGTCTTGTGTATATAGGTGCTGCTAGCATATCATCTTGAAAACAGTCACTAAGTGCGCTTTGTTCATCACTTATTGACCCAGGAATGAGTCTAACTATAGCATCTGTCATTACTGCTGCTGCAAGTTCTCCACCAGTAAGTACATAATCTCCAATACTAATTTCACGTGTGATAAGATGATCACGTACTCGTTGATCAATGCCTTTGTAATGGCCACAAAGAATAATGATGTTGCCTTTTAATGAAAGGTCGTTGGCAACATGTTGATCAAACTGTTCTCCATCGGGGCTAGTATAAATGATTTCATCATAATCACGTTCGGCTTTCAGAGCAGAAATACATCTGTCGATAGGTTCACATTGGATAATCATTCCAGCACTTCCACCATAAGGATAGTCATCTACGCGTCTCCATTTATCAAGAGTATAGTCCCTTAGATTGTATAGATGAATTTCTACCAATCCTTTTTTCTGTGCACGTGCTAATATGGATTCATTAATGAATCCTTCCATCATATCTGGTATTACTGAAATAATATCTATTCTCATGGCTGCAAAATTAATACTTTTTTTATTATTTTGCAAGCATGTTGATAGATATAATGCTTTTTTCTATACTTTATATCTCAACAATCTAGTAGTTTGTTAGCGTTGCAGTGATTGGTTGTGTTATGAAATATTTATCAGTTGCCACATATATCTGTCCAGCACTGTTTGCTTTATAAGTTTTAAAGTAGCAATGAAAGCGTTTAAGTCCATCATTGCTAGTACCAGTTTTCTTGTATTCGTTCCAGCTTATATTCCTTGTATAATAGTATGAGTCGGTAGTTCCATCAATAATTGATTTTCCAACAACAACAGGTAGTTCGTTAAATCCAGTAGCTTGCACATTTGGATAAATGGCATTGCTATTGTGTTCAATCTTAAATGTAAGCGGAAAGCGTGGTGCTGTTAAATCTCCAGGAATTCCAATGATTACATCAAGATTCTGGTCTTCTGAAGAAGGCACGTTCGTAGGATTTAACTCTACCGAAAAGTTCATGGGACGACGATAGTATAGATTTATGTATCGTTGTAATCCGTCGGAATTATAAATACTGATAGTTTGGATCTTCTGTTCAAGACTACTTGTTGGTAAATCTGTAGGTTGTATTGTTATAGTCCTCCATCCGTTGGCATCATTACCGCTACTAATAGTTGCAGATGCAGCGATGGGACCTTTAATAGTTCCTATTGGTGATTTATCTTCTTCGTCAAGTCCAAATATTCTAACATAGTGTTTGCCTGTATAATCTGTTGTGTTGAGTTCTCTTCTTCTAAGGTTACTAATCTCATCATCACTAGTAATTGATGGATTGTGCATATTGAATACGTTCTTATATTTTATGACAATAGGATCCTTTGTCGTAAACATTTCATCAGTGAAACTTACATAAAGGCGTGATGAGTCATTAGCTATATTAGTAATATTACCAGCTGTTGTTACACCCATAAAATTGTTCATTGGACCTCCAACTATTGCATCAGCCAAAGTTTTTGAACCATTCCCCGATATTCTCGTCACTTTTAGGTTGTATTGAAAATTTCTTATCAGGTTATAGTATGTCATAGATGTATTATCTCCGCTACCTGTTGGGGCAGTAGGGTAGCAGAAGTCTGCCTTATAATATGTTGGTACTCCAGCAGTACCTGTATTTCCTATATAGGTACCCTTGATTATTATATAAGGGTTATCAAGGTCATTTCGGTGTGTGCTTTCATATATATATGTGGGTTCTGAAACACTTTTCCAAGGAAAACTAGCGCTTGTAGGATCTGGATTCACTTTGAAAGTTCTAGTCTCAGGTTCATATCCGTAATACTTTTGATCAAGTAGTTCTTTGTAAGACATAGTTGTTCCATCACTGGCTATATAGTCAGCAAATCTGCTAATTAATGGATCTTCATTTATAGTTGTATTGACATTATATGGAGCTACAGTCCCAGATACGGGTTGATTAAAAACATAATATCCCTGTGGTATAAATATATTCTTTATACTGTCTGATATACTCACAGTTACCTTTGCAAAATTTCTTATTAATTTTAAATTTTGCATTTTTGGTAGCGTTTTTTCTAGATCTACAGTTCCATTCGAATTAATATAAATACCTTCGTTAAATACAATTCTCTGCCAATATGAGTCAATAGAATCTGTTACAATCATTTTTCTCATGAGTGAAGCTTCATCAAGAATTGTGCTGAAAGCAGGATTGAAATTTGCTACAAGATGTACTATTCTCGGAGTTGTTGATGTGTGCAGTGTTACATGGAAATATGTGAGACCGTCAGTTGCTGTCGAAAAATTACTTATATTCTCACCATTGCTATTTGCGGCTTTACATGTATCAACTTCCAATAGTAGACCATTGTTATCAAAAACTATTGCATACAATTTTTTGATATCCGGAGTTTCTCCAAGACTACGAGTACTTATCACTTGAACGTCAGGAGTATTTAGTGAACCATTTATCTCAACAGGTAACCCCTCTGATTTAAATGTACCTGAGTTTGTAAGTAAGTCGTGTTCTGAGCATGCTATAAAAGATATTGTTATAGCAATCAGATATAATATATAATGTAATTTACTTTTCATCATTTTGTAGTCTTTATAGTATAAGTTCCAATTGGGCATTTTGTGCCTCCCCAATACCAAGTGTCATAAACAGTTCTTACATAACATTGAACATTGCTACCTGCGTCATAGAAATTACCACTATTGTAGTATCTTCCGCTACTAGCCCAGTAATTTGCACCATCAATGAATAGAGTAGGGATGTTACCTTGTGATTGCATATAAGCGACAAACATTATTTCAGCCTCAGTTGGTAATCTCCATCTTCCTGCAGCATAACCGTTTTCCTGATATGTTGCAGCACGTTTCTGTGCGTTAGAGAATGTAACACCATCCTGTGAACATTGTCCCCATGCAGAAGATACTTTGAATGAAGGAGCTATTACAGAACGATATGAGTATGATGTTGATGCAATCTTCAAATTAGCATAATCTGTAGAATTCCAGGAAGTATTACTTGTTGATTTTGAAAGATATCCGGTAATGGATGAATTTGTCCAACCTGCACTAACTCGTGGGTCACCAATCTTATAGTAATATGTTTCTCCACCAGTTGTATAATATCCATTTTCTGAATTAAACGCTGTCACAAATACATTAGTGATTTGTGTCTGTGCCAAATTTCCTAAAGAAGCAAATAAATAGCCATATGGAGTTATGGCATAGTTATCCTTTGTAGCAGGATATTTATTATTATTAGTAGTATTTTTACCATAGTAAGTTCCGTCTGAATTTTTTGCAGCACCAGACATTGTCGCATTAGCTACTCTAGCAAAGTATCCATCAATAAATGCATTTCCTCCATCTTCAGTAGAAATATAGAGTGACGGGTATTGAGTGATTATTACGGTCTCTGTCAACCCTTCATTATTTGTTACTTGCAGGTGTATGTTCTGATATGTGTATGTACCGTCAAACTCGTGAGTAAACGTTAGCTCTTTATCTGATGTTATATCTATTTTATATTGAGCCAAATCATTTGCATTGGTTAGAACATTAGATCTTGGAGTTCCAGAAGTCTCATAAGTGTAATAATCTACCTGTGTAACCTTTGTGTTAGTTTTATCTAGGGCAGAAGAACTAGTATATTTTATTATCGTTGAAGTTTGGTTATTTAAAATTACACTTTTAGGATCAACCGTTAGATATTGATATTTATGGAATTCACCGCTAACGTTTTCGTCAGTCTTACTACCAGCGCCAACATCAACTGTTCCCCAGGGTAGGATAGTAAAGCTAGATGGACTAAGTTTTACGGGTGTTTCTTTATTTGGACTTCCAATATTATTAATATTAAGATAAATAGTGTATTGGCGGTTGCGCTCAATCTTTCTATTTTGGCTATTTATACTTAACTGATAATATGTATTCATGTATCTATTTTCTCCTTTCACAGTCCAGGGTATGCATATTTCTACGACAGTCTCTTTTGGATCTACTTCCTTCCATGATGTAGGATAACTATAGAATGGAATATGAGAATAATTATATTCTATACCAGCATACGTCTTTGATAAATCTGTTTGCTGAAGAGTTTCTTGCTTGTTGAAATAGTCTGCATCGGCTGCTGTATAGTTAGCATCAATCATACCTTTATTCACCCCATTGAGCAAACTGATAGTCATACTTCCTAAGTTTGGAGTATAAGTTACGGTAGAACTGTTAGAAATTTCGTCAACAGATTCTTTTATGTTCGAGTATATAACAACTTTAGCTGCACACCTATACAAAGGAACAGTCGAATATGCCGCATTATTATTCCAAGATATATTTTCGCCGCCAGACATTGTAAACTTATCTTGAATACCTGAATTATTCGCAGTAAAATCAGATGAAACAATTGAATTCTTAACTTCAGCAAGTGTCATTCCTTCATTGAAATTTCGTGTAGGGTTAGCAACTATATATGCATATCCTCCATTTGATAAAGCATTTTTTAAATCATCTGTGATTCTGGTTCTAGCGATATAAGAACCATCATTTTGTATAGAAACACTTTGCCCTTGTATTGTTTGTACTGCAGCTTGTGTCGTGTCATTATAAATGAATATTGTAGCGTTGTCAATATAGTTCTCATTTAATTGGTCTTGACCATCTATTGTTGCTCGGGTTGTTGTTTCTATTCCATTCTTTTCAGCAGTTGTATGATACAATACAAAAGATATATACCCATCTTTTAAAGATGTTACTTCTTCATTAGCTAGATCTCTTTCAGAGCAACTATATAATGTCATAATTATAAATGACATCGCTAGTA
>RCMY010011488.1_pt1 | contig 12725 bp, 14 predicted proteins | sample 2041341 | NCBI WGS metagenome assembly RCMY01 (sample SAMN09708234, study PRJNA481090) | Marine sediment metagenome, whole genome shotgun sequencing project. | reverse complement strand
AACCCTTTCTTGTCGCCGGCCCCTCGGCGTCGTTGAACCTAGGCAGCAATGAGAAAAGCCTCGACGATAATAGCAGCGGTACTTTTCGCTTAAAAAAATGGACGTATAACTACGAACTCGGCTTCGGTATCGATTTCTATCTGGAGTATTTCAAGTTCACGCCATCGATTCGTGGCGTATTTGGAATTAACGACGAACTCGTACACGATAACGACCCCAATAGCCCATGGACCGGCAACATAGATGCCATGAGAACCCGTGGACTTTTTGTTAATTTTACCTTTGAATAGGGTTTGTGGTTTGCAGAAAGGAAAGAATTAAAAGAGGAAAAAAGTATAAGGTAAATAAAAACCGGAAAAAATCGTGATCAAAAAACTACTTACATTTACAATTATCTTCCAATTGCTATCCTGTGGCGAACTGCAACAAGTCATTGATCAATTGCCGCAAGAGCAGTCCGGTATCGGAAACGCTCAAATAGCGGAAGGGTTACGGCAAGCCCTTGATAAAGGAATCGACAAGCAAGTAAGCAAACTTACCCAACAAGACGGTTTCCTCAAAAATGAACTCGTGAGGATTACTTTGCCCGCCGAACTCCAAAAAGTAGATAAAACGCTACGGGATATCGGCTTGGGAAGTTTGGCCGACGAAGGTCTTAAAGTTTTGAACCGGGCGGCCGAAGATGCCGTTGGCGAAGCTACTCCCATTTTTGTAAATGCGGTGAAGGGCATCACTTTCAACGATGCCAAGAACATTTTATTGGGCAGCGATGACGCGGCTACCAAGTACCTGACAGGACAAACAGAAGCTGATCTCTATAAAAAGTTCAGCCCTGTAATTAAAAGCTCCTTTGAAAAAGTCGGCGCCGATCGGGTGTGGAGCAATCTTATCAATAAATACAACAGCATTCCGTTAACCAGCAATGTGAATCCCGATTTAACGGACTATGTCACCCAAGAGGCTTTAACCGGTGTTTATACCATGATTGCGGTAGAGGAGAAAGAAATCCGTAACAAGGCTTCATCGCGAACAACGGACCTTTTGAGAAAGGTATTTGCTTTACAGGATTAAGTCGCTAAAAATCCCATAACATTTACAATAACTTAAAAATTAACCCGTTACAGTATAGAGTGAAAAATTATTTGAGTTAGTAATTTTTGAGTTAGTTAGTTTAAAACCGGTGGGAGCATCGGTTTTTTTTATGGAGTATTCAGAATGCCGAACGCTAGCCTTCTATATCGGATACATATCCGATGACAAAATCGTTAAATAGCTTGGGCTGCTCAACGTTCACCACATGTCCGCAATTTTCTATGGTCAGCAAGTTTGCCGTTGTATGCTTGTTAACCATTTTTTTGACCGAGGAAAGAAAAAGGTAATCTTCCCCGCCCATGACATAAAGCGTCGGAATCTGGATATCTGCGGCATTGAATATGCGGAGCAAGGGACTTATCTGTGACCCCATTTTATACCATCGAACGAATTCCTTTTGGTACATTTTTTTAGCCTCCCGTACGAACAGCGACCGAGATTCTTTATGATTAGTATCAGGCATAATGGCGAAGGTGAACAAGCGGTACAACCAGATGTAGGGCACCAACGATTTGAACAGACTGCCAAAACCGAGCAACATCCTGAACCTAAAATCCAATCGAATTATCGCCCCGCCCATGACCATGCTCTTTACCCGAGCCGGATATTTTTCCGCAAGATTCCTTATAAGTACAGTGCCTAGGGAAATCCCAACAAAATGAGATTCCTCAATGTGGAGATGATCTATAACCTCTACAATATCCTCCGTAATATAATCGAAAGTATACTTGTCATTAAAGGCATCCTTAAGACCGGGTTTAGAATCGCCATGGCCCCTTAAATCTAAAAGCAGCACATTGAAGTGTTTCTTGAACTCCCTTACCTGTTTGTACCAAATGGATGAACTACCCCCGGCACCATGTACAAAGGTGACCCAAGTGGCTGAATTTTCGTGAAGATAGGTGTCGTAATGTAGCAAAGTGTTCTCTCGATTTTTCCTTTTGGGAAACCCTGCAATGTATTAAAACTTTTGATTCGATTGGCGCCCAATATAAAAATAACTCAGCTTTAACGAACGTGTAAGACGGGCTATGTAGGAGAAACTTACAAATCAAAGTTTCCTAATCTCAAATTTATAAGAAAATCAATTTATAGTACCCACAATTAATAAACATACGATTACTGAGCTTGGCCGAAGTACAAACATTTTTGAGTTTGAGTTTGACATTTGAACTTGAGCTAGAATTTAAGTCCGCTTTCACGTTTCAACACCCCAATGTTAATTAATCATTAATATAACGGATTTTTAGTGAAATATAACGAATAAGGACATCCAAAATCGCGGATACGCCGTATATTAGAGACTTATTTGTACGACTATGGAAAATCAATATTGTAAAGTAGGAAGTGTTACCCCGATAACTGCAAACAGAAATATTATCTCGTTATTGGAGTATCAGTATCAGAATTTTTTGGAAAAGGCCAGCAACTTGGAATATACCGATGCCAAATTGGTAGAATTCTTTGAGCAGAAAGCACAGAAAATCCAAAAAATATTGGAAAATATAATGAAGTAATCACTTCATCTTTTTCAGTTCTAAAGTCATTTGATTTTGTAGGTCCGCTGCTTTTGATGCCGCGACTTTTGCAAAATCTTTTTCTTTGGATGCATATATGATTCCCCTTGAGGAATTGATAAGCAAACCAATATTTTTGTTGATTCCATATTTACAAACCTCTTCTAAACTGCCCCCTTGGGCGCCAACGCCCGGCACCAACAAAAAACTATCGGGAACGATTTTTCGGATATCCTGAAGATACTCCGCTTTAGTCGCCCCTACCACATACATTAAGTTCTCGGAGTTTTTGTAGCCCTTGGAGATTTCAAGTACTTGCTTGTACACCTCTTTACCATCGATAAGCTTTGTTTGAAAATCGTACGCCCCTTCGTTAGAGGTCAATGCCAACAGAATCGTATGCTTGTCCGTAAACGCTAAAAAAGGCTCCACAGAATCTTTTCCCATGTAAGGGGCAACGGTTATGGAATCAAATTTCAAATCTTCAAAAAAGGCCTTGGCATAGCGCGTCGAGGTATTGCCTATATCCCCGCGTTTGGCATCGGCAATAGTGAAGATTTCGGGATGGTTTTTATTGAGATAGGCTATGGTCTTTTCCAAAGCTTTCCATCCCGCAATTCCATAGGCTTCATAAAAAGCGATGTTGGGCTTGTAGGCTACACACAAATGATGGGTGGCATCGATAATCGCTTTATTAAAGGCAAAAATCGGATCTTCATCATCGAGAAGATGTCGTGGAATCTTTTCCAAATCTGTATCAAGACCGATGCAGAGAAAGGATGCTTTTTTATGTATCTGTTCAACGAGTTGTGAAGTGGTCATTAATTTGTACTATACCGGTTAGGGGTCGGGTGCTGGATGCTCGGCGTCCTCTACTTTACATTTTTACAACCCAATGAATATTTTCAAAAAAAATAAAACAATCAAAAAAATCGTGCATCGTGCATCGTGCATAAAAATTTAATTTTCAACAATAAACTCCCAACAAATTAACCTCCTAGAACACCTCCGACGCCTCCTTAAGCTTCTCCGTATTCTCGACAAAGCTCAGTTCATCGATAATTTTTTGGACATCGCCATCGATGATATTCTGCAGGTCATAGAGCGTAAGTCCGATCCGATGGTCGGTCACCCGCCCTTGCGGATAATTGTAGGTGCGAATCTTTGCCGAGCGGTCTCCACTGCTCACTTGGGAATTCCTTTTGGCGGCATCCTCTTCCTGTTTTTTGGCGAGTTCGAGGTCGTACAATCGTGAACGTAGTACCCTAAAGGCCTTATCCTTATTTTTATGCTGTGACTTTTGATCTTGGCATTGGGCTACCAATCCCGTGGGCAGGTGCGTCAAGCGCACAGCGGAATAGGTCGTGTTTACCGACTGGCCGCCAGGCCCAGAAGAACAGAAATAATCGATACGTACATCTTTAGGGTCGATCTGCACATCAAAATCCTCAGCTTCGGGAAGCACCATAACCGTGGCGGCACTGGTATGCACCCTACCCTGGGTTTCGGTCTGCGGCACGCGCTGAACGCGGTGTACGCCGGCCTCGAATTTCAAGGTTCCATAAACATCCTTACCTGTTACCTCGAACTGAATTTCTTTATAGCCGCCACTGGTACCCTCACTCAAATCGATAACATTCGTCTTCCAACCCTTTGATTCGCAATATTTGGTATACATGCGAAAAAGGTCCCCGGCAAAGATACTGGCCTCGTCGCCACCCGTTCCCGCGCGGATCTCAACGACCACATCCTTGGCGTCCTCCGGGTCTTTGGGAATGAGCATCAATTTGATTTTCTCCTCCAGTTTTGGCAGCTCGCCCTTGGCCTCCTCCATCTGCATTTTGGCCATTTCGAGCATCTCGGCATCGCTGCCATCCGCGATAATCTCCTCGGCCTCTTGTATATTATCGGTCAGTTCTATGTATTGGTCACGCTTTTCCACAAGGCCCTTCAAATCGGAATATTCCTTGGTCAGTTCCACGTAGCGTTTTTGGTCCGAAATGATATCGGGTTGTATGATCAAGTCAGAAACCTCATCGAAACGCTGCTTTACTATATTGAGTTTATCTATCATTTTGTATGCTCCGTAGTGTCCGCGAATTTACGATAAAATTGTACATTTATTAGTATTACAGAATTAGGGGTAAGCTTATAACAAACCGAAATGAAAACACATTCCACAAATTACGAAAACACATTTATTGAAATTGCCGAGGACAGTCCGACAAATATTGGAAAAACGCCACCATTAAAAGACGAAAAGAAATCCGTTGCGAATCTTCAATTTGAAATGTTGCACCAAAATCCATATAAATATACGTCGGATGATGTCCTCTTTTCGGTGTTCGCGTCACGAAAAGAATTTCAACAATACGAATGGGACGAACAAAGGGATACTTATTTTTCCAAAGGCCAACCCTGTTTTCGAGCATCGCCCCTGACCAAGCGATACGGATTTGGAATTCATCATGACAAAAACGGAAAAATTGCAATGTACGGAGCGGAAACACAGGAATACGCCAAATTCGTAGACGACAAGTCGCTAAAAAAGGTAAAAGCAATGCGTTCAAAAAAAGCATGATAACAAACCCTTTCAGTGCCTTCGTAATCCCGCTCCCTTTTCTTTCGGGATATTCTTAAAGTCAGCGATAGCGGTTATTTGTAATAAGGATGGATATATGTTGTTGATTAAATCCGAATAGAAATTGGAGGATGGGGTGTATTAATTTGGATTGAAATATGGATTTAAGGGGTGTTAAATGGGCTCCTTCCCCCTGCAATTGGCTACCGCGTGTACACAAATATATTGTTTAAATTTATAGTGCTTAAATTGGACATATGGACATTGAAATAGCCAAGGACAAGATCGATCTGACAGGATATGTACCCGACAAAAGGTTGGTAAAAAGGGGGTTCTTCTCCTAAATTCCCTGATATGCGGGAAGGGTTGCGCGATATGACGGATATCGCGGGACTATGCCGAGGAGCGGGGCGGTTACCGGTTTTTAAACAACCCGAAAGTGGAGGAACATGCGTTTATGGGGGGTTGCACGGCCGGCCCTGGGCCGGCTGGGTCATAGCACGACTGGGTGGTTGGAAGGGATGCGGATCGCAGAGACCCGTCGGGCCGATAACACTTAAGAACGGACTGGACGACTTCAACGGTAAATTCAGGGAATGGGTCCTGGCAAACTGAGGTGCGTACACACGGTAGCCCCTTCCCAGAAGAAGGAGCGCGCTTAACCTAAACTTTAATGGTAAGGCGACTAAAAAGATATGTGTATAGGGTAGCTTACTGGCAGACAGATCCAAGAATCAAAGAAAACATCCAACTCCGAACCTCCCGTACCTATCCTCCCTCCTTATTCAGTCAAAATCCCCACTACGATCAAAACTTTTCGTATTTTCCCCTTCCTAAACCTTGAACTCGTCTTGAGTTTTTGTTTGGAACCGAAAATTTCGGCTTTTGTATCCTAATGGATTTTTTTTTAATAGCATAGCCATATCTACGGTATTAAAAAATGGCAAAATTAGGGTGCAAAATGTGACATTTATAGGTAAAAGAAAAACTCTAGACGAGTTCATTAACACACATACATGGAAGTTCTTGGTATTGACGTCGGCGGATCCGGCATGAAAGGCGGTATTGTAAATATTGAAACTGGTGAGATGATTTCAGAGCGCTATCGCATTCCAACTCCTATTCCCAGAACACCCGAGGCCATGGCCGATGTGATTGCCCAAATCGTTGAGCACTTCGATTACAAAGGCAAGGTAGGCTGTGGATTTCCGACCGTTATCAAAAAGGGAATCTGTAAATCGCCGGGCAACCTTGATCCTAGCTGGTTGGGCGTTAACGTGGAAAAACTTTTTGAAGAGAAAACGGGATTGGACTTTGCCGTAGTCAACGATGCCGATATTGCGGGTTATGCAACCATGGAATACGGCATCGGAAAAGGCAAAAAAGGACTGGTCGTCATGATTACCATCGGAACGGGACTCGGCAGCGGCGCTTTTTATGATGGCAAATTGATCCCAAATTTCGAACTGGGTCAGATTCCCTATAAAAAGCATAAGAAAATAGAGCTTTGGGCAGCGGCTTCGGCCAAAGAACGCGAAGGGCTGTCCTATAAAAAGTGGGGCAAGCGTTTTAACAAATTCCTAAAATATGTTGATCTGATTGTTGCCCCGGATCTTATTCGGGGGCGGCACTTCAAAGGACTTTGATGAGTTCAAGAAATATATCACCATAGATACTCCCGTAATGCCCGCGGAACTGCAAAACCACGCCGGGATTATCGGGGCGGCTGCGGCAGCGTTCCATACGCTTCCGGAGCATTAGATTTCTCCTTCGATTGTTAACCTGCAGGGTATGAGGCACGAGCGATCCTTGTAGGTCTAAGCTGATTCCTGTAGGTCGGAACTGAACGGAGAAGCCAGGCGGCCAGCCAATTGGACCTTCGCGGCATAGACCTACAAGGAGGTCGCTTGCGCGACAACACCATGCAGGTCAACCAACCCGGAACCAACTTGCAGGTCAGGTCTACGCTATCTTATTCCGCTTCCGATCATTCTCGGTCAAGTAAATTTTACGAAGTCGTAAATGCTTTGGCGTCACCTCAACATACTCATCCTTTTGAATATATTCCAAAGCTTCCTCTAACGAGAATTTGATGGCGGGTACAATTTTGGCCTTATCATCAGCGCCCGAAGAACGTACGTTCGACATCTTTTTGGTTTTGGTGATATTGACGGTCATGTCATCGCCACGGGAATTCTCCCCGATAACCTGTCCCTCATAAATATCCTCGCCCGGATCGACGAAAAATTTACCGCGATCTTGTAGTTTGTCTATCGAATATGGAATCGCTTTTCCTTTTTCCATGGAAACCAATGAACCATTCTGACGTTGCGGAATATCGCCTTTCATCGGCTGATATTCCAAAAAGCGGTGTGCCATAATGGCCTCACCAGCGGTAGCGGTCAACAATTGGTTACGCAGGCCAATAATGCCGCGTGAAGGAATCAGGAATTCGCATATCATACGATTGCCCTTGGCTTCCATACTGGTCATTTCACCCTTGCGTATCGATACCATTTCCACGGCCTTTCCAGAAACTTCCTCCGGCAGGTCGATGGTCAGTGCTTCGATAGGTTCGCATTTAACACCGTCGATTTCTTTGATGATTACCTGTGGCTGTCCGATCTGTAGTTCATAGCCCTCGCGACGCATGGTCTCGATCAAGACGGACAAGTGCAACACGCCACGGCCGTAGACCAAAAACTTATCGGCACTATCGGTCGCATTGACACGTAAGGCCAAGTTTTTTTCCAACTCGCGCTCCAAACGCTCCTTGATATGGCGAGAGGTAACGAATTTACCATCCTTTCCAAAAAACGGACTATCATTGATGGTAAACAACATACTCATCGTTGGCTCATCGATTGCAATAGTCTTCAAACCCTCAGGGTTTTCTAGATCTGCAATGGTATCACCGATATCGAAACCTTCAAGACCGATTATGGCACAGATATCACCGGTGACCACTTCCTGTACTTTTTTACGGCCTAATCCTTCGAAAGTAAACAATTCCTTGATTTTCGACTTTACAATGCTACCGTCTCTTTTGACGAGGGAAATTTGCTGGCCATCCTTTAAACTGCCCCTTTGCAACCTGCCTATCGCGATACGACCGGTAAACGAAGAATAGTCCAAAGAAGTAATTAGCATTTGGGTATTCCCTTCCTCGGGTTCGAAAGTGGGAATATGCTCGATGACCATATCCAACAAAGGTTCGATATTGTCGGTCTCGTTTTTCCAGTCGTCACTCATCCAATTATTCTTGGCGGAACCATATACCACAGGGAAATCCAATTGCCACTCCTCTGCACCCAATTCGAACATCAGGTCGAACACTTTTTCGTGCACCTCTTCGGGGGTACAGTTTTCTTTGTCCACTTTATTGATAACAACGCAAGGCTTCAATCCCAAGTCAATTGCCTTTTGAAGTACAAAACGGGTTTGCGGCATCGGGCCCTCGAAGGCATCGACCAATAAGAGAACCCCATCGGCCATATTCAGCACGCGTTCCACCTCACCTCCAAAATCGGCGTGACCGGGAGTGTCGATGATATTGATTTTAGTGTCTTTATAAACTACGGAAACGTTTTTCGAGGTAATGGTAATACCTCGCTCGCGTTCGATATCGTTGTTATCCAAAATAAGGTCGCCCGTATTTTCGTTATCGCGAAAAAGGTGGCAGTGGTACATGATTTTATCGACCAAGGTAGTTTTACCGTGGTCAACGTGGGCAATGATGGCAATATTCTTTGTTGGTGACATAAATTTTTTTAACTATAACCAAAAATGAAATCGGTTTTTATGATTCATTTTTGGACTTTGATATTAATGGGATTATGCCCATTATTTCGGGCGTGCAAAGATACGGTTAAATTTGGCAGCTTCGACAGTCGATGTATTTTTTTTAGGGTATTGATTTTGAAGGGATTCGCTATCTGCCCACACACCATCTTTTTTCGCTAAAAATCCAGCCGATACCGAGGTTCACCACTGGGAATATTCCATTTTCAAAATTGCCCATATAATAGGCCGCGCCAACATCTAACGAGAAATTGAAGCCGGAATTATAACTGCGCTGTAGGCCCGTAACCGCACCGGCATACGTGATGACTCCCTTAACGTCAACCTCATCTATTGTTCGGGTACCGGGTACAAAAACGGCAACCGCCGGTGCGATGTAATTGGCCGAATTACCGTAAATCTGCCTGCCATTTCTCGCCCGGCGATCAAAATTATAATAGTAACGATACTGCAAAGCAAGGGCAGGAAAAAAGCCCAGATCGGACAAGGGTTCTGAAACTGCGGGATCGATGGCCACTTGCATTCCCGCTTTAATATCCAAGGTCGTGTTGACACCGATACCCCGCTCATATTCAATGCCGGGGTTGACGATATTCAGTTTGTATTGCACAACTTCGCAGTTTTTGCCAAATTGTGCATAGGAAAAACAACAGCTTAGCAACAGTATTAGAAGGATGCTTTTTGGCATTGTTAGGAGGATTTGGGATGTAATATGTCGCGTTTCTCACTGCATTACGGTTATCATAACGTGCAATTGTACGGAAACCTTATCTATCCCCTTAAAAAAACCATTTTAAAGACCGAAGTCTGCACCCACGCCCGGAAATAGTCCGAATTTGGTGAAAACAACTTTGTTAAAGTTTTACAACGATGGCCGCTACTATGTCAAGGTTACTACAAAATAAAGTCCCCCATGTTTTCTAGGAAATACCGATTGGCACTTCTGAAACCAACCTTCTTTTACTTACTTTTAAAAAAATAACGCCATGAAATCCTCATCTATATATGCAGTGCTTTTCACATTTCTGTTCTTGCTTTTGACAAACTGTTCAAGCGAAACGGATGATACCGATGTTGAAGTACATAATAAAGAGGAACAGGCCATAGGTGAATTTACGGATGATTGGACCTTTAAAGTATTTCCTAAATCCCCCTATAATAATTTTCAGAACGGCGAGTTTCGGCTGTGGATACCTGAGAACGTAACTGACGTAAAGGCCGTACTGGTATTGCTTGCTGGCTCGAACGGAAATGCCCTGGGCCTCGCGGAAGCTGAAGAATGGCAAACCTATGCGGAACAGGAAAAATTGGCGCTTTGTAGCGTATTCCTGTCCTCGACCAGTACATCTAGCTATACGCAGGCCATCGGTGGCAGCGGACAGGCTCTTATCGATGCCATAGAAAAAATAGCGAAAAAAAATAGTGTTCCCGAAATCGCATCATTGCCTTTTTTGTTCCGGGGATATTCCGCTGGAGGTGTTTTTGTCCATAATTTTTCAACATTCGAACCCGGCCGTACCATGGCATTTGCGGATATTAGGGGTGTCGGTATCGATGAAACATCCATTCGGAACATAGCAGTACCGGGACTTATATTATCCGGTGAGCTTGAAGGAGTGGATAGGGCTCAGTATTTACGGGATATTGTACTTAACAAACGCAATGATGGCGGCTTATGGAGTTTTGCCATAGAACCGAACGCCGAACATTTCTCAGAACTAAAGGCCTCCGACAGTTTGATACGTACTTTTTTTACCGGCGTGTTGAAGCAACGCATCAGCGACAAAAACAGCCCGTTAGAAGACATAAATGCGGAATCGGGTTGGTTGGGGAACATTACGGGAACGGAGGCTTTTCCATACGCTGAATACCCAGGAAATACCAGTCGAGCCAATTGGTTGATTGATGAAACTTTTGCAAAGGCTTGGCTTGAGTTTCAAAAATAACCGTACTTATTTCCGTTTACCGAGCACCCAGCCCAGTTTAACATCTATCGCTAAACCGGCACCGGCATCGTAATCATCCACAAAAACAGCGGGGCCGAAAGAAACGCCCCAATAGAACCCCTTGGGTCTCATTCGCTGTATACCATAGACAATTGCCGCACTGTAATAAAAACTTGACACAAAGTCCAAATTTCCAATGACGGCATCCCCAGGATTAAATTTATTCGCAACCCCGATGTAATTACCGCTATTTCCAAAAATATTCTTGTCCTTACCTAAACGTCTATCCATATTATAAAAATATCTGAAGTCGGCGCCTACTCCTGGAAATAGTCCGAATTCGGTATCTCTGTCCGACCCGCCTCGCAGGGCAAATAAAATCACCGCATCAAAATTGAACGTAGTATTCTTTCCGACTCCGAGTTCATAGGAAACACCGGGATATAAAGCGTTTACCTTAAAAAGCCCCTTTTCAACGTTTTTATCGGATTGGGCATGAGCACTAAAAAATGCACTTACGAAAAGTGCGCATAGCAGAGAGTTATTCATAGCGTTCAGTTGGTTTACGTACAGGATGAATACATCATCAAATGCCGTACCAAAATCATAAGAAAAGTAGTGGTTATTCGAAAGTTGGCTTTCGGGACTTTCGTTTGGTCGCCACCCATCCAAAGTTGATACCAAAAAGCGGTCCGTAACCCGATGGTATCCCATCGCCACGATAATAGCCGGCACCCAGTTCCACATTAAAATTAAAACCTTTCGGATAGGTTCTTTGGATGCCGTATACCATCCCATAAAAACCTAGGTTGAAATCACTCGGGCCTCCGATGTTAGTGGCTAACCGAAGTTGGGAAAAGAAAATGGCCTGTGCCGCGGCGATATAGTCGCCTGAATTACCCGAAACGTTCTTGCCCATGCCGATTCGTCTATTGAAATTATGATAGTAGCGATACCTGTTGTTCATGGCCAAACCATAGGCATAGCCTTCTTGATAGGTGGCGAGTCCTAGTCCTAAACTGGTCGATACGCTTTGGTTTTTGAAGAGTCCCAATTCGTAACTGAATCCTGGCGAAAGCAAGTCGAACTTGAATTGATGGCGTTCTAAATTAATAAGATCGAAGGTTTTTGTTCTTTGCTCTATTTGTCCGAATACGGAAAAATGGATTATCATCGAAAAAGAACAAACCGATAAAAGGAGTAATTTTTTCATTCTAATTGGTTTGGCATCCACCGAATCTAAACACTAAATCGCAGTTTTCTAGTATCTTTGACGAAAATTTAAGACATGGACCTCTCGCTTATCCCCAAACTCAAACATACCGATAGCAACAACTTTTTTCTCCTCTCCGGCCCCTGTGCCATTGAAGGTGAAGACATGGCCCTGCGTATTGCGGAGCATATCGTCAAAGTTACGGACGCATTGAAAATTCCATATGTTTTTAAAGGAAGTTTTAAAAAGGCGAATCGCAGCCGAGTAGATTCTTTTATGGGCATCGGGGATGAAAAGGCCTTAAAGATTCTGCGAAAAGTTTCCGAAACTTTTGACGTGCCGACCGTTACCGATATCCATGAAGCCTCCGATGCCACTATGGCCGCGGAATACGTGGATGTCCTCCAGATTCCCGCATTTTTGGTACGCCAGACGGACTTAGTGGTAGCCGCTGCGGAAACCGGAAAAGTGGTCAACCTTAAAAAGGGACAGTTTATGAGTCCCGAAAGCATGAAGCACGCCGTAACCAAGGTAACCGATTCCGGCAACGAACAGGTATGGATCACCGATCGCGG
>RCMY010004087.1_pt1 | contig 12725 bp, 9 predicted proteins | sample 2041341 | NCBI WGS metagenome assembly RCMY01 (sample SAMN09708234, study PRJNA481090) | Marine sediment metagenome, whole genome shotgun sequencing project. | reverse complement strand
GGATTCCACAGGTCGGGATTGCAGGAGAGCTTACAACTGAACTGCGCAATGGAACAACCGATGGTAATACGTCCCATAATCGGAGCCTTCCCCGACTTGTCAAGACCGCTCTTTTTAAGGTAGAGCAACACCTTCATTTTTTCTGTTTTCATACGCTTTAATATTTGTGGGCAAAGTTACCCGAATTAAAGCGTTCCTCACTTATGCAGAAAACTGCCGACCGAAGCAACAGCCACACGAGCGAAAATAATTCAGTTACCGAGCATTGCTCCATCGTTACCTATCCCCAAATCGGGTAACGGTTTAGTAACTGAACTTCTGCTTAAATCTGCATATTATTGCCCTTTACGAACAGGGCAGTCTTATGCAAATCGTTCCGTTTCCTCTTCATTATCAGTTAGTTTGCAACAACTTCGTCTTTTCTTCATTTTCTTTGATAAGTTGCAATGCTATTGACGCAGAGTTGTATAAGCATCATTTCGAGTTTGCCGCAGACTTGGCAAACTACGTTAACGATACTCAGATTGAAGCCATTAAGGATGGTATGACATACGGTGTCGTTCCTAAAACTTATAAGGCACACCTTGAGATGATACCAAAATTAAAAGAAAATGAAAAACTTCAGATTCTTAATTGGTTGAAAGAAGCTCGTGAATTTGCCATCGATGCAAGTGATTCAAAAAGCAAACACGCTTGGTTTGGTAAGTATAAAGGACGTATCAACAATTGGCTTACAGCCCGTGGATATGATCTGAAAAGTGAGCGTGATGGCTGGAATCAGCGCATTGAGGCAGCAAAGAAACAGAAATAATTACATTTTTGATGAAAAAGATAATTGCCATATTGGTGTTTATGGTTGGGGTTGCGTATTGTTATGCGCAACCCTTTCCATTAGATTACAGTTATGTTGGTTACCGCATGTCGCAACAACCAATTCCAAATGCAGATGTAAAAGTCTATGTGGAATGGCATGATGGTGATCAAAGTTCACGCATCCAAAAAGCCATTGATTATGTGGCTTCATTGAAACCTGATAAGAAAACAGGTTTACGTGGTGCAATACTCTTGGGGAAAGGGCGTTTTGAATTGTCTGAACCATTGCGTATCAATACCTCTGGTGTTGTGATTCGTGGAACTCAAAAAGGTGAAACTTTCTTGTTGAAGAAAGGCGTTGACCGCGGAGCTGTTGTCTATATTGAGGGAAAGGCTAATCGCACTATTACAGATACGATTCACGGCAACGCCAGAAAAGGTGACGATGTGATTGTCGTAAGGAAATCTACTCAGAAATGGATTAACCTTATGAAATGTGGAAACTTTGGTGGAGGATTGGATTTAGGCTATTGGGGATGGCATCCCGGTGAAGCTGATTTGGAATTCACACGAAAGATAGCAGATGTTGTAAATGGACAGCAAACTTTTGATGCCCCATTGCCAATATCTTATGATAAAGACTGCATCATGCTTCGTTACAACTGGAGTGGTAGAATAGAAAATTCAGGAATCGAGAATATCACGATTGAATCAGATTATAACAAGTCATATCCTAAGGATGAAGATCATGCATGGAATGGTGTTTATCTTGCCAATGCGAAGGATTGCTGGGTAAGAATGATTAATTTTATGCATTTGTCTGGTTCGGCGGTAGTTATTCAGCGAAGCGGTAGTCAGATTACTGTAGAGGATTGCAAGTCGCTGGCTCCTGTTTCAGAGATTGGTGGTTATCGACGTCGCACATTCCTTACGTTTGGTGAGAAATGTCTGTTTCAAAGATTATATAGTGAACATGGAATCAATGATTTTGCGGCAGGTTATATAGCAGCAGGTCCAAATGCTTTTGTTCAGTGTGACAGTTATGAGTCTTTAGGATTTAGCGGCTCAGTTGGAAGTTTTGCTTCTGGTTTGCTTTTCGATGATGTTAATATTGATGGTAACGACATAAAACTGTGTAATCTTGGCATAGAAAAGTATGGAATTGGATGGAATTCAACAAACTCAACAGTATATCAGAGTACTGCAAGTGGTATCTTTGCCGACAGTCTTCCTGACGGAACAAATAATTATGTATATGGATGTTGGGCGCAATTTTGCGGAACAGGTTTCTTTGATGAATCAAATAATCATGTGAAGCCTTGGAGTCTTTTTGCGTCGCAGTTGAGTAAACGTTTGGGTAGGGATGTAAGTGGAATAACCAGAACACTGGAGCGAAACACCGAAGCATCAAGTAGTCCTACTGTAGAGCAAGCTCAGATTATGATGGCTAATGCAAAATTGCCACGCATCACAATGCACTCTTGGATAGACAGTGCTAAATTTGTTGCCAATGTATCTCCGACAGGAACTAAAAATGTTGATGCAATAAAAATGGCAAACAAAACTGCTGTTGCTAAACATGAATATGCCATAGTGAACGGAAAGATTCTTGTTGATGGAAGTCTCCTTGTTGGTGGTAGACATAACAGTCCATGGTGGAGCGGAAGAGTAAAATATTCCGTATTTTCCAAACTTCCTTATGCCGTTACACGATTTGTGCCTGGAATGGAAATGTATGGTACTACTGATCGAATGGATAGTGTTATCGTAAATATGAAACGTGACAACAATGTTGTCTATAGCCAGAATTATGGACTGTGGTATGATCGCAGACGTGATGACCACGAACGTGTGCGCAGACGTGACGGTGATGTTTGGGGACCTTTCTATGAACAGCCTTTTGCACGTAGTGGAAAGGATACAGCTTGGGATGGATTGAGTAAATATGATTTGTCAAGACAAAATGAATGGTATTTCTATCGTCTTAATAAGTTTGCTGATTGTGAGGCTGATAATGGAATGATTTTGATGAATCAGCATTATTTCCAGCATAATATATTGGAAGCTGGCGCACACTGGGTTGATTGCCCTTGGCGTTCTGCCAACAATATCAATGACACAGAGTTTCCAGAACCAGTACCTTTCACTGGTGATAAACGAATCTTTATGGCAGATAATTTTTATGATGTAAACAATAGTCATCTTCGTGAACTGCATCGTAATTATATCTATGGAGTCTTAGATGCTTTTGCCAATAAGCCAAATGTCATTCATTCAATAGGCGAAGAGTTTACTGGGCCTTACAAATTTGTGAAGTTCTGGTTGCAGACTGTGTCTGAATGGGAACAGCAAAATCATAAGAAAGTTTTAGTGTCACTAGCAGTAAATAAAGATGTTCAGGATTCTATTATGCAGGATAAAGATTTGGCAAAGACTATTGATATCATAAACATTGAGCAATGGTTTTATAATAGCCGTGGACTCTATGCTCCAAAGGGTGGTATGAATCTCGCTCCTCGTCAGGCTATGCGCAATACAAGGGCTGGCGGCGTTAGTTTTGCTGATGTATATCGTAGTGTTTCTGAATGTCGCACTGCATGGCCAGACAAAGCTGTGATGTATTACGCTAATAGTTATACAGAAATGGCATGGGCTGTGTTGATGGCTGGAGGTTCTTGTCCTGATATTCCTGTTAAGGATAAGCAATTTCTGCATAGTGTTGCAGCAATGCAACCATCTTTCCACAGGGATAATGTTTATATGATTAGTGGTGGAAAGGATGCCGTAGCATATATCGGAACAGAAAACAATGCGATAAAGGTTTCTATTTCAAAAGGTATATATGATATTTTAGAGATAGATTCTAAGAGCGGAGAACTGAAAAAAGCGAAGACTGGTGTTTCTATAGATGGTAATTATCTTATTTCTTCAAAAGGCATTTATTGGCTAAGAAAAAGATGATATAGCACCTAAAATGGTAATAAAAATGGGGAAAATACCAATTTTTCCCATTTTTATATCTGATTTTACAAAACCTTAATAAGTTATTTAGGTACATTTGCAATTGAAATAAAACCTAAAGAATACCTAAATGCCTACATCTGCTATTAACAACGAAAGAAGTTCGCTTGTTTTACTTAGAGCTTACCAATTTGGTGATGACGCAGCATTCTCTGAATTATATAGTATGTATGTTCAGACGATGTTGAATTATGGACGTTGCATCACTTCTGATGTGGAACTTATAAAGGACTGCATTCAAGATGTGTTTGTGAAAATGCTTGACCGTAGAGATTCATTAAAGATAACCTCTGTGAGCTCATATTTAATAGTTTCTTTGAAAAATCGTCTGTTGGATGAGTTTCGCAAAGCATCGTATAATAATGTTATTGAATTGGACAGAGCAAAAAGTATGCACATGTCTGATGATGTAGAAAAAGCTTATTTAGATGCTGAGAGCGAGCGATTGGGTCATGCAAAGATTGTATACCTTTTGAATACATTGACACCAAGACAACGTGAGGCTTTTCAACTTTATTATCTTGATGAACGCAAGTATGATGAAATATGTGATATCATGAATATGAATTATCATTCAGTGCGCAATCTTGTTCATAGAGGAATGATAAAGCTAAGAACTGCAGCCGTATAATTAAGTATATACAATGAGAAAACTGTTTTTACTATTATTATTCATTCCACTTTTCGGTTGGGGAATTCCTGCTGATGTAGTATGGCATAGTCAAAGTAAGAACTCTTCTGAATCCATGCCTGTTGGCGGCGGAAGTATTGGAATGAATGTATGGGTGGAAAATGGTGATATTTATTTTTATTTGTGCCGAAGTGGATCTTTTGATGAGAACAATACTCTTTTAAAGCAAGGACGATTTCGCATAAGACTGACTCCAAATCTTGACACAACACATAATTTCTCACAACGATTGTCTGTATATAATGGATATGTTATTATTTCAGATCGTAATACTTCTGTGAAACTTTGGGTAGATGTATTCAAACCGGTCGTTCATGTAAGTATTAACAGTACAAAAGCTATTGCTGTAGAATATGATTATCACAATTGGCGATATCGTAATCGAGAAATAAGTAAAAAGGAAAGTTTCCAGACTTCATATAAATTTGGTGTACCGAAAGGCGTTTTTACATCGCATGATACCGTAACTCCATCAGATTGCAACATAACGTTTTTCCATCAGAATCCTGATACAACAGTTTTTGATGCGACAGTTGCGCAACAACATCTTTCACAATATAAGTCAGAAATGTATAATCCTTTGAAGAATTTAATCTTTGGAGGAAGGATATTTGGTAATAATTTAAAGTATTCTGGAACAAATGATGGTGTATATGATCATACTGATTATCGAAGTTATAATCTTTGTTCACGTACAAATTCAAAACATCATGAGTTATGTATAGCTTTGACTGATAATCAAGGTAGTGTTGCCGATTGGAATCACAAACTTGATGGTATCGTAAAAACTATAAACCAGCGTAATGACCTTGAAGCTTCTGTAAAATGGTGGAATAATTGGTGGCAACGCAGTTATATTGAGGGAGAGGGAGAAGCTGAAGAGATTACTCGCAACTACACTCTCTTTAGATATATGATGGGTTGTAATGCCCTTGGTGACTGGCCAACAAAATTCAATGGTGGATTGTTTTGCTTTGATCCATCTTATGTAAAAACAGATTTTGACTTCACTCCTGATTATCGCAGATGGGGTGGTGGCACTCATACGGCTCAGAATCAACGATTGCTTTATTGGCCAATGCTGAAAAGTGGGGATTATGATGCGATGAAGAGTCAACTTGATTTCTATGTGCGCATTCTTCATAATGCTGAATTGCGTAGCCGTGTTTATTGGCATCATTCTGGTGCTGCATTTACCGAACAGCTGGAAAATTTTGGTCTTCCTGAGTATGATGAATATGGTACTAAGCGTCCTGAAGGTTTTGACGCAGGACTTGAATATAATGCTTGGCTGGAATATACTTGGGACACTGTGTTGGAGTTTTGCCAAATGGCATTAGATGCAAATAGCTATGGTGGAGTAGATATATCAAAATATATACCATGGATCGAGTCTTCGCTTGATTTCTTTGAACAACATTATCGCTATTTAGCTTCACGCAACGGACGCAAACAACTTGACGATAACGGTCACATCGTAATATATCCCGGTTCTGGAGCTGAGACTTTTAAAATGGCTTATAATCCAACATCAACAGTATGTGGATTAAAAACGGTAACAGAAAATCTTATTAAATACCTTTCTGGTATAGGTGCTGATAGTACAACATTGGCACGTTACAAAGCAATGTCTTCAATATGGCCCGACATTTCATATAGATACGTTGACGGTCATAAAGTGATTTCACCTGCCGTTGTATGGGCGCGTGTAAACAATACAGAACCGACAATGCTTTATCCTGTCTTTCCTTGGCGAATGTTCGGCGTAGGGCGTGATAGTCTTAGCGTAGCCGTTGATACATGGAAATATGATCCTTATGTGAACAAGTTTAATGGTTATGCTGGTTGGGAACAGACAAATATATGGGCAGCATGTTTAGGACTTACTGATGAAGCAGCAAAGTGGAATACGTTGAAATTAAAAAATGGTCCACATCGATTCCCTGCTTTTTGGGGACCTGGGCACGATTGGACGCCTGATCATAATTGGGGTGGTTCAGGAATGATTGGTATTCAAGAGATGTTGCTTCAGGAAACAAATGATAAGATCATTATCTTTCCAGCCTGGCCTAAGTCATGGAATGTGAGATTCAAACTTCATTGCAGTCATGGCACAATTGTGGAGGCTGAAATGAAACAGGGTAAGGCTCACATTATAAGTATATATCCAAAAAACCGCATCAAGGACATAATTGTACGATGATGCGGTTTGGATGCAATTAGTTATTATTTGTATATCATATCTATGATCTGCGGAAGGAAACATGATACAACCAGTATCAATATTCCTGTTATCAACACAACGATAGTTTTGCTAGAACATCCTTTCCATTCTTTTAGAATGATGCCCCATACATTAGAGAATACTACGTTGAGCGCCATCAAAATGCAGAATGCGAATGTGAGTAGGGCTGGGCTTCCTGTGAGGAATCCTTTTCCTAGTGACAGACCGAAGAACTGACTGTACCACAAACCGCCTGCAAGCAGACAGAACAATACATTGTTAATCCATACATTTGATTTACCATAATCGTTCCATGTATGGTTTTTCTGGTTTTGATAGAAGCAATATATCGCATTTGTGATAAATCCTCCCATGGTAACCAAGAAAGTAGATGGCAATGAGATGAACATTGGATTTACACCTTCGAAATGAAGGTCAGCACCTTGTGCAAGTCCAATGTTAAAACATGCCGACATGAAACCAGCTAATAAAGCTACAATGATGCCTTTTGTGAAGTTAAAGTCCTTCACAGCTTCACGCTTTTCTTCTTCAGAGAGCGATGCAGCCTTCATTGAACCAGCTATTCCGATTATTGCAATACCAACTAGCGTTACAACGACACCGATTATTACAGATGTAGTAAGATCACTAGCATGTCCTGTAAACAGCGGAGCCAAGATTGTTCCAAGTCCTGCGCAAGTACCCAGTGCTATCGACTGGCCAAGAGCCACTCCCAGATATCTCATTGACAACCCGAAAGTAAGACCGCCGATACCCCATAACACACCATAGAACATTGTCATAAGTGTGGCATGCATATCTTGACTGAACAATTCAATCATTGAGTGTCCGGCAGGGATTGCAAGCATTGCTCCCAAAAGAGGAAGCAGGAGCCAGGCAAATACTCCCTGGATAATCCAGTAGCTTTCCCAACTCCAGTTCTTTATCTTATTGATAGGAACGTAACAGCTTGATTGGCAGAACGCTCCTATCGCTATGATAATAAGTCCTAATGCAATATTCATAGTTTATGCTCTCTTTGAAAGAACATTCTTTTCATATTGCTGAACATCTGCTATAAACTCTTCACCTACTGGTATGTTGTGCTTCATGTTGAAGTAATCATATACAGCACCGAATGGAAGAGACTTAGCTTCTTCAAGAAGAGCAAGACGCTCAAACCACTGTCCCTTATCTTCGTATTCACGTAGTTTTGCCAATGGTTCAAGAAGTGCAGAAAGAACGCTCTTCTGTGTAGCTCTTGTTCCTACGATGTATGCTCCGATACGGTTGATACTTGCATCAAAGTAATCAAGTCCAATGTGAACTCTGTTAAGTGCGTTGGCACGTGTAATTTCTTTAAACAAGTCAAGAGTCTGATCGTTCATGATTGTAACGTGATCGCTATCCCATCTAATTGGACGGCTTACGTGAAGCATCAATTCTGGTACAAACAATAGCAATGATGCAGCCATATCGCTTACATTCTCTGTCTGCTCATAGTGGCCAGTGTCAAGAGTGTACATCACGTTGTTCTTTGCGCAATAACTTGCATAGAAGTCGTGAGAACCTACTGTGTAGCTTTCCATTCCGATACCGAAAAGCTTTGCTTCAAGACATGGTTTCATGTCTGGTAAATTCTCTGCAAGAATTTCGTCAAGACTGTTTTTAAGAATCTCACGATAGCGATTACGCTCAACTGTGATATCCTTCATACCGTCGTGTACCCAGATGTTCATTATACAAGGGTCATCTTGTGCCTTACCCATTGCATCTGCAATGCGACGACAACGCTTTGTGTGCTCAATCCAGAAATCACGTATACTCTTATCTGGATTTGAAAGAGATAGGTAGCCGCTCTTTGGGTGAGAGAAGCTTGTTGAGTTGAAATCAAGTTTCAGTCCGTTTTCCTTAGCCCAGTCAATCCATCCCTGGAAATGCTTAACCTCAACCTCATCACGGTCAACGAATTTATCGCCGAATTCGCCGTATGTTTCGTGAAGGTTTAGGCGGAATGTTCCGCCAAGAAGTGATGTAACCTTATTTATATCTTGACGTAGTTCGTCAATATTGCGTGCGCGGCCAGGATAGTTACCAGTAGTCTGTATACCACCAGAAAGAGCCTCGTTGCGCTCAAATCCTACTACGTCGTCAGCTTGCCAGCAATGAAGTGAGATAGGAGTCTTCTCCAAAGTCTCAAGAGCCTTGTCTGTGTCTATGCCAAGTGCTGCATAGCGCTCTTTGGCAATTTGATAGTTCTTTTCAATTAGTTCTGAATTCATAATTTTAGGTTTTATTATTTTGTTATTTTTAAATATCTATCGTAAGCTGCATCCCAGATTTCCTTGTCTTTAGGTTCAAATCTGTTAAGTTGAACAGAGTCGGCAATAAGTTTTCTCATATCCCAGACATCCTTTACTAATCCTGCTGCTTTAGCTTGCATCATGATGTTACCGATGGCAGTTGCTTCCTGTGGACCTGCAAGCACCGTTACATCACATGAGTTTGCTGTGAATTGGTTCAGATATTTGTTCAGTGAACCTCCACCGATTATATGTAAAGTCTTAATGTCGAAATCGGCAAAGTCTTTCAGCCATTCTAATACTTGTCTATATCTCAGTGCAAGAGAATCGAATATACAACGGCATATCTCAGCGTGTCCTTCAGGCACGTGCTCATCGTGATCAGCACAATATTTCTTTATTGCTTCAACCATAGATGTAGGGTTGGCGAATACAGCGTCGTCTGGATTTATAAGACTTCTGAATCCTTCTACCTTCATGGCTTCACTCAGTAGTTCTGCGTGTCCCATATCTTTGGCTTCTGGCCATTCTTTTCTGCAACGTTCATATAGCCACATACCACAGATATTTTTCAGGAATCTTGTAGTCCCTTCGATACCACCTTCATTAGTAAAGTTCAGTTCGTAGCTTTCTTCATTGATGATTGCGTCTTTAGTCTCTATACCCATAAGACTCCATGTACCAGAACTTAGATAAGCAAAATGCTCATCTTCTGCAGGAACTGCGGCCACAGCACTTGCTGTGTCGTGTCCAGCTACAGCAACAACTGGTATGTCTCCAAGTCCAGTAATATTCTTTACTTCATCACTTAGGTTTCCTATTATAGTTCCAGGAGCAGTCATCTCTCCGAATTGATCACGCTTTAATCCAAGGGTGTCAAGTAGTTCTTTTGAAATATCACCTTCTTTAGGATTAAGCAGTTGTGATGTCGAACATACAGTGTATTCGCATATAGCCTTTCCTGTAAGCATATAACTCAATGCATCTGGAATAAACATAATCTTGTCTGCATTTGCAAGAGCATCATTATTTGCCTTCTTCATTGCATATAGCTGGAATATAGAATTAAAGTTCATCAATTGTATTCCAGTAATTCCATATACATCTTTTTTAGACATCTGCTCAGCAAAGTATTCATCCATCGTGTTCATAGTGTGAGGATCACGATAGGCTAGTGGATTGCGAAGAATGTTTCCGTCTTTACCTGTGCATACAAAGTCACATCCCCAAGTATCAATACCGATGCTCTCTATCTTTATATTGCGCTCAGCTACGATTTTCAAACTCTTTATTATCTCATTATACAGGGCGAATATATCCCAATAAACATGTCCGCCTGTTGAAATAAGATTATTGTCGAAACGTGTAAGTTCGTCCATTTTCACTTTTCCATCATTCAGATAGCCAACTATTGTACGTCCGCTAGTAGCTCCGAGATCAACGGCAAAGAAGTGTTTTAGATTTTCCATTGTTTGTAGGTTAGTATTTATTACGTTGGCAAAGATAGTAAATAGGTGATGTGACAGACTAGATTTTTTGATTTTAAACCCATAATTTTTGTCATTACCACGTTTTTTAATAACTTTGCACCATACAATTTGGTAACATGAAAAAGTTTAAATATCTGGTTACTGATACCAAGGATTTGCAGTGGGGACTGAATGTCGATACTGTAGGTTATGAGGAAAATCTTCCCGGTGAGGATTATCCTACTCATGGTCATGCTGATGGCTTCTACTTCAATGTTGCCAAAGGTAGAACTTTGCACGAGTATCAGTTGCTTTATGTAAAAGATGGTGGTGGGGTGTTTAAGTCGCAGAGCGTAGGCGAAGTAGAATTACGCCGTGGCGACATCTTTCTTCTCTTTCCTGATGAATGGCATAGTTATCATCCCAATAATGATACTGGTTGGAAATGTTATTGGCTTGGATTTAAGGGACGCAACATGGACGATCGTGTAAATGCAGATTTCTTGTCTCCAGAACATCCTATATATCACGTGGGCTATTCAAGTGAGATTATCCGTATGCTCGACATGGCTTTGCATGTAGCAGACGAGGAATCAATACATTCACAGCAAGTGCTTGCCGGAATAACAAACTATCTTATTGGACTGATGTATTCTCTTGAAAGCAGCAATCAGTTGCAACAGAATTTTGTGCATACAGATATAGTAAATCGTGCTCGTCAGATGATACGTGAGACGTTGGAAGATGGAACGACTATTCAGGAGATTGCAATGCGGTTGGGAATGAGCTATTCGAATTTCAGAAAAATATTCAAGGAGTTCACTGGTTTTTCTCCGTCTATGTATCAGCAGGACTTGAAGTTGCAGCGTGCCAAGGATCTATTGGCGACTACAGATATGACTATAAAAGAAATAGCCTATCAACTTAATTTTGAATCACCTGATTATTTTTCTTCTAAGTTTAGATTGAAGACAGGACTTAAACCTAGTGAGTTTCGAGGTAATGAAAGATGATATATTCATTATATGATCATTGAAATATCAATTATTGAGGCTTAAAAATCATAATTCAAAGGCTTTAAAGGCAAAATAAGACTATTTTTGCCGAAAGAAAAAACAAATCAACAAAAATATGAAACAGACAGTTTTGGAAGGCCGTGAAGCCTTAAAGAAAGAAATTGATAAGATTGCAGAGGTTGCTGGTTATCTGTGGCAGAACGGATGGGCAGAGCGCAATGGTGGTAATATCACAGTAAACATTACAGAATTGGTTGATGAAGAGATAAAGACTCTTCCTGCTATCAGTGATGTTAAGCAGATTGGTGTTACATTGCCTGCTTTTAAGGGCTGTTATTTCTTTTGCAAAGGCACAGGTAAGCGTATGCGTGATCTTGCTCGTGAGCCTATGGATAACGGAAGTATTATCCGCATTTTGGACGATTGTGCAAGTTATGTAATCATTGCTGACAATGCTGTTATGCCTACAAGTGAACTTCCTTCACATCTTACAGTTCATGCGCACCTTATAGAAACAGGTTCTCCATATCGTGCCACAGTACATACACATCCTATTGAACTTATTGCAATGAGTCACAACCCTAAGATGATGGGTAAGGATGTGCTTACTAATATTTTGTGGAGTATGATTCCTGAAACTAAGGCTTTCTGTCCACTGGGATTGGGCATAGTACCTTATGAATTGCCAGGCTCAAACAAGTTGGCTGAGGCTACATTGCATGAACTTGAAAACTATGATGTAGTTATGTGGGAAAAGCATGGTGTATTTGCTAAGGGACTTGATGTAATGGATGCTTTCGATCAGATTGATGTCCTTTCTAAGAGTGCTAAGATATATATCAATTCTCGTTGTATGGGATTTGAACCTGAAGGAATGAGCGAAGCACAGATGAAAGAAATGTCTGTAGCTTTTAATCTTCCAAAGTAATTAAGATACAAACAAAAAAAGGACTTAGTTTTATATGTTTATAAAGCTAAGTCCTTTTTTTATTATATAGATATTATATCTAACCTTAGTGTTATACGTCTTATAACTTATAGAACTGTGATATTTTTATTACTTTACCCATAAATATTCCATCATAGGAAAAACAAAAACCAAAAAAGTTTCAAAAATTATAAATAACCTCCACTTTAAACGTAAGTTGCTATCCTGTAGCCTGTTATCTAGTGGAGGTATACCTCCAC
>RCMY010004086.1_pt1 | contig 12727 bp, 7 predicted proteins | sample 2041341 | NCBI WGS metagenome assembly RCMY01 (sample SAMN09708234, study PRJNA481090) | Marine sediment metagenome, whole genome shotgun sequencing project. | reverse complement strand
TGAGGTTTCGTTACATAATACTACTTTAATTAATAAAGCCCCTTTTGAAGGCGATACTTTATTTTGGGCAAATCAAATTGATTTAAAATTACCAATTGGGCAATTGTTTAAAGGTGGTGCCGACATTAGTATAACAACATTTACAATTGAAGAAGCTAATTTAGCGTTAAAAATAAATGAAAATGGTCTTGCAAATTACGATATAACTAAGGAAAGTGAAAAAGAAACTGCTTCTGCGGAAAGCGAACCAATTCAACTTAATTTAGAAGGATATACTATTAATAATAGTAAAGTATCGTATAAAGATGTATCGAGCAATATGATATTTTTATTGGAGGATTTCAATCATAAGGGCGAAGGTAATTTATCAGTTGTCAATTCTAAATTACAGACGCAAACGAATGGATTGATTTCTTTTGAAATGGATAGTGTGGCGTACTTAAATAAAAATATAATTGATTTGGAAGCTTTAATTGGGATTGATTTGAATGAATTTAAATTCAGCTTTCTCGAAAACAAGGCTTTAATTAATCAGTTGCCGTTGGTTTTTGATGGCTATGTAAAAATGAATGATAATAATCAAGAAGTTAATATTAATTTTAAAACACCATCTTCCGATTTCAAAAATTTTTTAGCATTAATTCCCGAGGTATATTCAAAAAATATAGAAGGCGTACAAACCACAGGAAATTTTGATGTAAAAGGTAAGTTCGTAGGCATAGTTGACGATATTCATATCCCAACCTTTGAAATTGATATCAATTCAGATAACGCTTCTTTTAAATATCCTAATTTACCAAAATCATTAGAAAATATCAATATTAATACTAAAATTGCCAATGAAACTGGATTGGTAAAAGACACTTATATACATATTGATACGCTATCTTTTAGCTTGGACAAAGAGATTTTTAATGCAACCGCCAAGTTAACTGATGTTACAGAAAATATGAAGGTTAAGACTTTTTTAAGTGGAAACATCAATTTAGCTAACCTAGAACAAGTCTATCCTGCGGATGCTTTAAAAGCTTTAAAAGGTCATCTGTCTATAAATGCAAATGCAGCGTTTGACATGAATTCTATTGAAAGCAAAAAGTATGAAAATACACGCATTTCTGGTATTTTCACCTTGCAAAATTTTGAATATGTCTCTGCCGAGTTGAGCGATAAATTGATAATTGATAAAACTTCGTTGACACTAAATTCTAAAACGGTAAAATTAAACAGTTTTGATGCTAAGTTAGGAAAAACAGATATTCGAGCAACGGGTAACATCAATAATTTGATTGGATTTTTATTCAATAAAGAAGATATGGAAGGTCGATTTTCTTTAAATTCAAATGTTTTTTCAGTAAATGATTTTATGGTAGCCGAAGAGGAAGTAAAAGTAAATGAAGGGGAGAAGAAGAAAGCAAATCCAACAGTAAAAAAAGAAAGTATTAAAATTCCATCTTTTTTAAACTGTACAATTGATGCAAAGGCAAATACGGTTTTATATGATAATATTACTTTAAAGGATGTATCAGGAACTTTATTGATTAAAGACCAAACTGCAACATTAAAAAACATGAAATCAAATGTTTTTAATGGAATTATAGGTTTTGAAGGAAATGTATCTACAAAAACAGCAACACCAACCTTTGCGATGAATTTAGACATGAAAAGTTTAAATATTGATGAATCTTTTAAACAATTAAATTTATTAGAAGCCTTAGCACCTATTGCCAAAGTGATTCAAGGAAAATTAAATTCAAACATTAGTCTTTCTGGTAATTTGAATGATGATTTCACACCTATTTTAAGTACGCTTTCTGGTAAAGCGATAGCTGAATTGATAAGCTCTAAATTTTCATCTGAAAATTCACCAATTATTTCTAAATTAGAAGAGCAACTTAGCTTTTTAGATACTAAAAAATTGAATTTAAACGATTTAAAAACGGCCTTGACTTTTAAAGATGGTAAAGTACAAGTGAATCCGTTTTCTATTAATTATGAAGATATTAAAATTGATGTTAGTGGTGGTCATGGTTTTGATAATAATATAGGATATGAAGCTGTAGTCAATGTACCAGCAAAATACTTAGGGAAAGAAGTAGCCAGTTTAATTGCCCAACTTAGTGAACAGGATAAACAAGATGTCAAGGATATTAAAATACCTGTAAATGCTATAATTTCCGGAACTTTTAAAAATCCTAGTATAAAAACCGATTTAAAATCGGCAGTGACTAACTTGACTACACAATTGGTTGCACAACAAAAAGAAAAGTTTATTAATCAAGGTAAGGATAAAATAGGAGATGCCTTAAAGGATTTAATAGGAGGGAAAGACAAACCTACGGACACCACTACAACATCAGTGACTACAGACTCAGTTAAAAAACCTAAACCTAAACCAACCGTTGAAGACGCTGCTAAAGACGCTCTAAAGGACTTATTTGGAAAGAAAAAGAAGGTAAAAGATACTTTGAATTAAGCTTGAGAGTCTCAGACTGAAATACAATAAGTTCAGCATTAAAAGTCGAAAGTAGACGATGGAAATTAAGAGAGAATTAGGTGAAAGAAATTTTGTCGTAATGTGTCATTCTAATGAAGGAGGAATCTGTTAATTCTGTCGTAGCAATTTTAAGATTCATTACTTGTCTTTAAATAATTCTAATGTTATAATATTTTAGTGCTTAGTTTTGATTTACAAGATTCTCTTCTTGAAATTTAGAATTTATTTGTTGGTTTTTTCACTACGTACGGTAATTGTCTACTAATGGCTATTTTGTTAAACTTCTAAACAAACTCTCCAAGTCTTGATTCTTTATAGTTGATTGTAGTAATTTTAATCCGTTGTCATGGGCAAAATCGAAAATTGTAGGCCGCATGTCTTTACTAGTATTGAACGTTAGTAACCAAATATTATCATGAATATTCTCTATATTTTTTAGCTTCGGAATTTGATTTAGTAGTTGAGATTCAACACGTAAATCAAATTCGACTTCTATAATCTGCTCTTTGTCGCCTTTGAGTTCGTTTAGTTTTTTATCGATAACAATTTTTCCTTTGTTAATAATGATAACTCTATCACAAACAGCTTCAACCTCTTGCATAATATGAGTCGAAAACAATACCGTTTTAGTTTTACCAATTTCTTTAATTAAACCTCTTATTTCTACAAGTTGATTAGGATCTAAACCGGTTGTAGGTTCGTCTAAAATTAACACTTCAGGGTCGTGCAATAGAGCAGCAGCCAAACCAACACGCTGACGATAGCCTTTAGATAACTGACTTATTTTTTTATGAGCTTCAGGAGTTAGACCTACCTGTTGTATCACTTCTTGAATCCGCTCTTTTGAAACCTTATGGATGGATGCATTAAATTGTATATATTCTTTTATATACATGTCTAAATACAACGGATTATGTTCTGGTAAATATCCAACAGATTGTTTCACCAACATTGGTTCATTAACCACATTATGTCCATTTACCATAACCACACCATCAGATGCATTGATGTAGGTGGTAATTATCTTCATCATGGTAGATTTTCCAGCACCGTTTGGCCCTAAAAAACCTACAATTTCACCAGACTTTATGTTGAAACTAACATTGTCTAAGGCTTTTTGAGTTCCGTAAGTTTTACTGATTTGATTTACTTCTATTGACATGATGATTATTTAGTTTACAAAGTAACAAAAGTTTGTGGAATAGTTGTAACTATTTTTTTGAGTTATTGGGTGTTATTCATTCATCATATTTTCTTAGACAATTTTATCATTCATATATACTACCTTTATGCCTAATTGTCAGTTTAATAAAGTTGGCTCAATAATCGCAATAACCACCGCATGAGTAAAAAAGAGAAAGTTTCATTTTCATGGGCATTTAAAGAATTTATCTGGCCTAGAAAAAAAATAGTGTTATTAGGATTGATATTAATCATTTTAAGAAGCTTGTCGGGCTTAGTATTGCCTTACGCCAGTAAAAACCTCATAGATGAGGTAATTCCTTCAAAAGATATGCAGGCACTAACTTCTTTGTTAATTATAGTTTGTAGTGCTATTTTAATACAAGCGGTAACTTCATTTTCATTAACACGATTATTGAGTGTTGAAGCACAACATCTCATCTCGTTGTTAAGGGCCAAAGTACAACGGAAATTGTTGACTTTACCTATCAGTTTTTTTGATAACAATAAATCTGGAGCTTTAGTTTCGCGTGTAATGACAGATGTAGAAGGTGTTAGAAATTTGGTTGGTACAGGTTTAGTACAACTAATTGGTGGAACAATTACTGCTATTATTTCCTTAGTAATTTTAATAAACCTAAATGCAACAATGACCTTCTTTGTATTGGTACCAGTTGCCATTTTTGCATTTATTGCCTTAAAAGCGTTTGGATATATTCGTCCCATTTTTAGAGAACGTGGTAAAATTAATGCCGAAGTTACTGGTAGATTAACAGAAACACTTAACGGTGTACGGGTAATTAAGGGATTTAATGCAGAAGAACAAGAAAATAAAACTTTTGAAGACGGTGTAGAACGCCTCTATTTAAACGTAAAAAAGAGTTTGACAGCAACCGCGTTAATGACGAGTTCATCTACCTTTTTATTGGGATTAGCTTCCGCAGGAATTATGGGTATTGGTGGTTATTTTATTATGGATAACACGATGACTTATGGTGAATTTGTCTCTTTTACGCTATTTTTAGGTTTTATGATTGCACCAATTGTACAAATGAGTAATATTGGAAGTCAACTTACTGAGGCCATGGCAGGTTTAGACCGAACTCAAGAATTAATGAATATGACGGAAGAGGATAACCCTGAAAAGCGAACTGTAATCTTAGATAACATTAAAGGAGATATCATTTTTGATAATGTATCATTCAGTTACGAAGAAAATAAAGAGGTTTTGCATAACATTTCGCTAAAAGCACCCTCGGGAAGTGTTACTGCTTTAGTTGGTTCTTCAGGCTCTGGTAAAAGCACGATTGCCGGATTAGCAGCCACATTTTTAAATCCTGTTGAAGGTAAAGTTACCCTTGATGGGATAGATTTAGCTACCGTAAACTTGAGTAGTTTTAGAAAGCATCTTGCTGTGGTATTGCAAGACGATTTTTTATATGAAGGTACTATCCGTGAAAATATTTTATTTCCCAGACCAGAAGCTACTGAAGAAGAACTTTTAGCGGCTGTTAAAGGAGCTTATGTCAATGAGTTTACAGATAGATTTGATGATGGATTAGATACTGTAATTGGCGAAAGGGGCGTAAAATTATCAGGGGGACAACGGCAACGAATTTCCATTGCTAGAGCTATATTGGCAAATCCCAAAATAATTATTTTGGATGAAGCCACCTCTAATTTAGATACTGAAAGTGAATCATATATTCAAAAAAGTTTGGGAGTGTTAATGCAAAACAGAACCACTTTCGTTATTGCCCATAGATTAAGTACCATCCAAAAGGCAGATCAAATTTTAGTTATTGAAGATGGCAATATTGTAGAAAAGGGTAAACACGATGAATTGATTGCTAAAAAAGGCAGGTATTATGATTTATACACCTATCAGAGTAGAATTTAGATTATTTTGAATATCGACGAATTGGGTATAGCTAAATTAGATTTATTGCTAATTTTCTATTAAACAACCACTATTATTTTAGTGAGAGTTGATTTTATTAAATTTTTGTCTCCTTTCAACTAATGGTATTACTTTCGTGAAGATGTTTTAGGTATATTTTTACGTTTATCTAATTCAGCACGTATTTCATTAGCCCGTTCTTCCGTAACATCATAGTTACGCATAATATACATGGCAATAAGTGTGCCTAGAATAGGAAGTCCGGAGAAAAAGAATCTCAATCCATTTATAGCATCCTCAGGTTGAGTTTCTGCACCCGAATCAAAACCTACTGTAGTCATAATTAAGCCACTTAATCCTCCTGCAATTGCAAATCCAAATTTTACCATCCACCAGTAAATAGCTCCAAATGTTCCTTCTCTTCGCTTACCAGTGTTGAGTTCATCAAGATCAATTACATCGGCAGTCATAGACATCATTAACACAAATAAGCTTCCTATACCAAAGGAAAAAAACGGCAATGCGAAAATGAACATATAAGGCTTGCCAGGAATGAATAGAAACCATAACATAATGTAACCTACAACTGAAATACCCTGAGCAATAAGAAAGGCTTTCTTTTTCCCCATAATTTTTGACATTCTTGTTACGATAGGAATAACCATAAAGGTTGTTCCTAACGCACCAAGAGATCCAAATAAAGTAGGCCAAATACCAGCAGCTCCTGCATCACCATCAAAAAGATGATATACAATTATAAAGAATGAGAATGCCGCTATAGTATTAAATGCATTAAAAACTAAAAAGGTTGCTATACAAAGTTGTCTAAACGGTTTTATCCTAAAAGCTTCTTTAAAACCAATTAATATTTCTTTAAGACTGCCACCAATGGTTTTAAAGCTAAGTGGAGAATAATCTTCATTTACAGTTGACTTGCTTTTAATAAATATGGCGGGAACCATTGCGAAAATCATACAAATAACACCTACCCACAAGGCCAATGTTCTTGTGGCTACATCAGCTGATTCAAACATTTCTTGATCGTACATAATAACCCAAAACCAAGGTGCAACAACCCAAGCCCATTGTCCAATCCATTGTGCCACAGCCATGATGTTTGTACGTTCATGAAAATCATTACTCATCTCGTAGCCCATTGCTACATAAGGCACACTAAAAATGGTAAGACCTAGATAAAAAACAAAAGACCATAAGAGAAAGTATGTAAAATTATATTCTATTCCATTGACTCTGTAAAGTTGCCACATGATAACAAATGAAATACCCATAATAATAGCCCCTAAAAAGACATATTGTCTGCGACGTCCCCATCTTGACTTGGTATTATCTGAGATAAAACCCATTATAGGGTCAGTTATAGAATCAAATATTCTTGGAAAAAAATATATCACTCCCCACATCCATCCTGGAAAGCCAAGATCTTGTACTAAAACTACCATAAATATACCTAATACCGCTGGAAACATCTGATTCGCAAGCATACCAACTCCGAAAGCAATTTTCTGCCCCATCGGAACCTTATCTTTTAACTTGCCTAGATTTGCCATATATTTATATTTTAATTATATTTTTCTTTTACAATAGTAAATGCCTTTTTTTTTGTTCTGTCTAACTTCAAAATCCCCCAATACTCTTCATTTGGTGTGCCATCATAAGGAACACCAGTACTGTTAGGTGCCCAACCTCCAATATCTTGACTTTTATTATTACCTGCTTTCCACCACCCATCAGTAAATGAAAAAAGCGTAACACCTGAACATATTTCTTGATTCTCGAATATTGAATTTAAAATCTTTGCTGTTGCATCTGCTTGTGCTTTTTCATTATTTCCTTTTTCATATCCATCTTTTACTATGGTCATATAACTATCTCCTCCAGCTTCTGATAAATACATTGGTTTTTCACTTATGGCTTTCCATTGAGAAAAAATTGCTTCTGGATCGTCCCATCTATATACATTCATACCCCAAACATCTATATTTGGGCTCATAGAAAGGGCCATTGAATCTGGCAATTCACCATGTGCAGTTGCTGTTGGATGTAAAGGATCATTTTTATGAATTAGATCTGCGGCTACGTTCATTACTTCGTACCAAATTTTAATATCACTATCAAACCATTCTGGGTGATAATTATATTCATTACCTAACTCCCAAAGTAGAATTGCATTATGATTTTTAAATTTATTTACATAATCTATAAATGTCCCAGAAAGGATATCATATTTACCTTCCTGATTGTATCCAAAACCAATAATTACTTTAATACCTGCATCATTGATTTCATCAAGTACCTTAATATTTTCAATGGGTTCATACACTCTTATTGTATTTATACCAGCTTCAACCATCAATACGAGATCTTGAGTTAGATTATTAAAATCTCTTTTATCACTTCCTTTTGATACAGGATGATAACAAATGCCTTTAATGAGATAAGGTTTTTCATTAACCATAATTTGGCGATTATTTAAAGATACAACATCGTTTTGTGAACTAGTTGCACAAGAAATAAAAACCAACAAAATAATATTTATGAATAAAAATTTTCTCACCATTAACTTTTTATAATTCTATTATTTCTCATATTTTGTATTTGGTACTAATACGCCTTTCATTAATTCATTAATATCTCCGCTATACGTTTTGGTAAGTATTTTCCCATTTCTTTTTAAGCCTTTCAAAATCCCATTATCAATCATATTCCACAAAGGGTATTTAGCTTCACCTTTTAAGTTTATTAATCCAAAATGATTTTCTGAACCGAACTCATTTTCGGCATCTTTCCATTGTTCATCGAAAGCTTCAAAATAAAAACAAGAAATACCTACTTTTTTTGTCCATTCACGTACATGTTTATAATACAATCCTTGTTTATATTCATCAGTTGCTCTAGACCCCTTTTCTCCGTAATGCCCATTTGAAATCGTTGCCCAACCAGTTTCTCCTATATGGATTGTTTTTGTGGAATCAATACTTTTTACATATTCAGAAACATCTTTATACTGTTTTTTCGCAAACTGTAAAGCACGCAACATTGCAGCATCAACTTTTTCTATATCAGACAAACTCTCTTCATTTTTAGGAACTTTCCAAAAAACTGAGTTGTAATGTGAATTATGATATGGGTATGTATGCATAGATATATAATCTACAGCCTTAATCAATTTTTTCAAATCATCCGTATGGTAACTAGTATCACCACCACCCCAAGATGAAAAATCATCTGAACTTGTAATCCATAAATCTGAAGGTAACTCTCCCGATTTTTTTAAGTCTTGCAAATGATTTACCCATTTTAAAATAACATTAGGTTGTATATAATAAGCTGTAGCCCATTTTACCATTGCTTCGTTACCAACTGCAATTACTTTTACAATGTCAGGATATTTATTTGCTAAAATTACCGCTCTTGCAATCTCACCTTCATTTTGAGGACTTTCTAAATCATGATTTGGAGCTTTATCTGTCCAAGCATTTAAACAATCTATCCAAGCCCCTAACATGACATACATTTCAAAACTTGGATCTTCCTTTTTTAATTGACTAATTGCCTCTAGTACATTAGATGCGTGTGGTAGGTTTGGCTGTACATTGTAGGTTCTTAGAATTTTTATTCCCATAGCTGAAAGAATTCTCATATCCTCTTTCAACTCTTTAATTGTTGGTTGAATTTCTCTAGTTTTCTCTCTATAACCACCATATGAAATTGCCAAATATGCTGGATTTCCTAAAATTTCAGAAGCGGTAACATTTTTTTTCCCCACAATATTTTCTGTTTTTTTTTCTTCTTTTATCTTATTTCCACAACTTATTGCCAAAATCAAGATTGGGATTGCAAGTAGCTTTATTAGATTGGATTCCATTTTTTATTTTTTGAGAGATATTATAATTTGGTTAATCTCTCCTGTTCTTTCAAAAACCTTTTTACTATTTTTAACATCCAATTTTAAAGTATCATATACTACAGTGCTTTGGTCATAAAAAACCACTTTTAAATTTTCTTTCTCTGATAATTGATAAATAATTGGAACTTGGCAATAGGTAAAGCAAAGTGAATTTTTTTCTAATGCTATTTTACTTAAGTTTTTATGAATATCCGTGTAGGTAAAAGTTTGAGATTTCTCTAAAAACTCATTCTTTCTTAATAATATCGGATTAAATTGTAGTTTCCCGTCTTTTACAAAAACACCGAGTTCACCAAATCTACTTAAGACATCTTCTTTAACCTGACCTGTCATTCCCGGTTGTTGAGCACCTTTACCTGCAGGAGTATGCGAATATGGATCTGTTGGGATGGCACCGTATAATTCTGGAGATTTATGAACTCCAATACCTTCATTAATTTCATAATAATGTTCAAACAGCCTTGCTATTGTCTCTTCACTATCTTTTTTAGAGATGGCTAATAAACAGTTTTCTTGCACTGCCAATAACAACTTTGAAACCATATGCCAGTATATTGAGCCTAAACCTTCGTAACCAAAGAATGTTCCTGATCTTCCTGTAAACGATTTATGATCAAAAATATCTTCAAAAATCGCCAACCTTAAGGTTGGTACTGCGAAAACTGTGTCGGTTGGGAATACGCCGAAGGTCGCATCGCAGGAATGGAAACCGCGAAGACTTGAGCCAGAAATGTTTCCGGATAATCGGAAGGGAAAAATTCCTACTACCGTGGCCAATGTCGCTCACATGCTTGAGCAAAATGGTATCATGGCGCGTTACAATGTGATCAAGAAGAAGTCGGAAATTTCAATTCCCGGTATGTCGCTGACAATGGACAACGCCGATAATGTTTCCATGACGCACATTATCAGTCTTGCGACATTGAACGGGATGCGAACTGACTTGGTGCCCGGTTTCGTGGAAGCGATCGCCGACCGCCATGCCTATAATCCCATGGAGGTGTGGATCAGGAGCAAGCCTTGGGACGGCAAGGACCGGCTGCCTGCGTATTACGGCACCTTGCAGGCCAAGGAAGGTTTTCCACCCGGACTTAAAAAAGTGTATATGTATAGGTGGGCGCTCAGCATCGTCGCGGCAGCGCTAAAACCGAGTGGATTTAGATGTCGCGGTGTGTTGACGCTGCAAGGACCGCAAAGTTTGGGTAAAACCAGTTGGGGCCTGAGCCTGATCAACGACCCGGTGCTGCGGGAATCTCTGATCAAAACCGACCATCACCTCGATGGCGGCAACAAAGACAGCCAAATTGGCGCGATCACGCATCTCATTGTCGAAATTGGTGAACTTGAGAGTTCGTTTAAGCGTGACGTTTCTCGGCTCAAGGGGTTTCTGACGGCTGATAGCGATAAGATAAGGCGGCCATATGCCCGCGTCGAGGCCGAATATCCTAGGCGCACCGTCTTTTATGCCACAGTCAATCAATCGGACTTTCTGGTCGACAATACGGGGAATAGCAGGTGGTGGACCATCCCTGTCGTCAAGATAAATTATGAGCATGACATCGACATGCAACAGGTATTTGCGCAGTTGGCAGTGGACTTCGAGAACGGCGAGCCTTGGTGGTTGAATGCAGAGGAGGAAGCTCAACTTGCTGCCCAAAACAAACTGCATCAAAGCTATAGCCTCGTGGGGGAAAAGCTTGCGGATTACGTCGATTTTGATCGGCAGCCAGTGCCGGAAGACGATGCGTTTACCGCCACAGAGCTTCTGGATTTTGCCGGTATCGAGCGTCCGACGAATCAACAGGCAAAAGAGTGTGGTGCGATCCTTCGGCAAGCTTTCGGCGATCCGAAACGGATTCAGGGCCGTGACAAGTGGCGGATACCGCAGCGCAGCGAGGGTCTGCAATCGGACTCGGTTCAAGACCCCGTGACCCATATTGTTCGGAAAAAGGACAAATTCGACTAGCCGGTATCCACGACGGTGGGGGGGAGGGGGCGGCAAAATTCTGAAAGTGCCAGGCCGGAGGCAGTGTCAAAAGCTGGTCCGTTGGCAAAAATACAGAATTTTGCCGCCACCTGCCGCCACTCGACTGCATCAGCTCTGCTGACCGATATCTAGCTAACCAGCCAAAAAATATCTTTGGTGGGGGGAGGGGTAGCAAAAACCGAAAACTTTAGGAGAAAATTTCATGGCATCTTTACCGCTGTCGTGCCGAGGTTTCGAGAAACTGCCGCCACCTCCCCCCACCACTTTCTTCGAATTAGTCGAGAAGCTGCAAGCGATTGGTCATTTTTGCCTTCATCGCCAATCGCCACGGCGACCCGGTCTGTTCTTCGACCATCCGAAAAAATCAATCGCTGGGGCAATCGATTCTTCCCGGATCGCCCACCGTATTTTGCCCAGAATCAAAGATGGGAGGTCCGCCACGGCCATCCCTGCATCCAACCCCTGCGCGTGTCCGGCCGCCCTCTGCGGTCCAGATTTATCGCTACCATTGAAAGGAAATATCTATGCCTAAAGCCAAACTCGACTCCGCCTTCTGCCTCACCGCGACCTGCCAGAACGGCAAGCGAAAAACAGACTTCTACTCCGATGCGCTTCCCGGGTTCGTGCTGGAATGCCGTGCTGCTGGCGGCAAGACCTTCTACCAACGCTACCATGATCAGAACGGACGGCAGCGGCAGGTGAAGATTGCTGCGTTCGGCGAGATCTCTTTTGAACAGGCCAAGAAAGTGGCGCAGAAGCTGCGATCCGAAGCGGTGCTCGGCGGTGATCCAGCCGGACGCAAGGATGATCAAAAAGCAATTCCAACCTATGCCGATCTGGCCGCTCAACATCTTGCCCACGCGCAGACGTATCAGCGAAGCTACGATTCCACGGAACGGATCATCAACAACCATGTGGTGCCGCGTTGGGGCAAGAAACGGCTCGACGAAATCAAGCAGCAGGACGTCGCAAAATGGCTGGCTGACAAGCGGGCAGGGGGTTTGGCTCCGGCGAGCGTCGAGAAGATCCGCACCATGTTCAGCCGGTCGTTCGAGCTGGCGAAACAATGGGACCTGTTCGGCAGCAATCCGGTGAAGGATGTTCCCCGCGTGAAGTTCAACAATGCACGGGAACGCTATCTAACCAGCCAGGAAGCGGAAGGTCTACGGCTGGCCTGCGAGTGTTCGTCGAATCCGCAGCTCAAGCACATCATCGGTCTGCTGTTATTGACCGGCG